>OGME01001486.1_pt1 | contig 13920 bp, 16 predicted proteins | sample 1572981 | NCBI WGS metagenome assembly OGME01 (sample SAMEA2581902, study PRJEB24529) | metagenome | biome: Human gut stool | place: China | collected 2011
CCGACCCCCGCAATTTCAAAAACCCCAAGTGGGGCATGGCCCTCACCGCGCTGGCTGGCCCTGCGGCAAACATGCTGCTGGCCTATGTGGGCATGGTGGTGTGGAAGCTCATGTACTACTGGGCACCGGTGAACGATGCCACCATCTACATTGCCATGTTCCTGCAGTACCTTGTGCTGATGAACGTGAGCCTTGCCGTGTTCAACTTGATCCCGGTGCCGCCGCTGGACGGCAGCCGCATCCTGCTGGTGCTGCTGCCCCGGCGCATCTACTTTGGCCTGATGAAGTACGAGCGCTATATCATGATCGCCCTGCTGGCGGCAGTGTGGTTCGGCGCACTGGATACCCCCCTGTACTACCTGAACAATATTGTGTGGGAGCTGCTGGGCAAGGGCACCGGCTACATTGATAAGATCGCGTATTCCGTCTACTATGCCGGCCTTGGGACGGTGGTGTGAGCGTGGCAGAAGAACTGACCTTCCATCTGGAAGATTTTGACGGCCCGCTGGAATTATTGCTGGCGCTTGTGGCCAAACATAAGATGGACCTGCACAACATCCCCATTCTGGAGCTGATCGACCAGTACACCGCCACGGTGGCGCGGGCCGACCCGGACCCGGAAGCCGCCAGCGCCTTCATCGAGATGGCCGCGCGGCTGGTGGAGATGAAAAGCTACCTGCTTTTGCCCCGCAGCGAAGAGGGCGAGCGCATGAAGCAGGAGTTCACCGGCCAGCTGATCGAGTACGACCAGTGCCGCCGCATGGCTGCGCTTTTGCGCCAAAAGGCCGGAGCTGCGCCGGTTTTTGTGCGTCCGCCCATGGAGATGGAGTTCGATAACACCTACGACCTGCACCATGCGCCGCAGGTGCTGGCGGATGACTGGGCCGTTCTTTCCGGCCGCACCAAGCTGCGCCGGGAGCCTACCCAGCAGCAGTTCGAGCCGCTGGTCACAGCGCCCATGGTGTCGGTGACGAGCCGGGTGGTGTACATTCTGCGGCACCTGATCAGCGGTACAGCGGCAAAAATGAGCCAGCTGTTCAGCCGCCAGCAGACCCGCAGCACCAACGTGGCCACCTTTCTGGCCTTGCTGGAGCTGGTGCGCGGCGGCCGCGTAAAGCTGGACGACGAGGGCCGGCTGACCATGCAGCGGGGCCGCATCCAACGTGATAAGGAGAAGGAATGAACCAGAAACAGATCCGTGCAGCCGTGGAAGCCATGCTGTTTGCCAGCGGCGACCCCATTGGTGCCGACAAGCTGGCCCAGGCGGTGCAGCTGCCGCAGCTCAGCGTGGAAGCCGCGCTGGAAGCCCTGCGGGAGCGCTACGCCCGGGAGGACAGCGGCCTGTGCCTGCTGCACCTGAACACCCGCTGGCAGCTTGCCACCAAGACCGAGTGGGCCGACTGCATCCGCCGCCTGCTGGACAGCCGTCGCGCAGTGCCCCTTGGCCCCGCCGCCATGGAGACCCTGACCGTGATCGCCTACAACCAGCCGGTGTCCCGCGCCTTCATCGAGCAGGTGCGCGGCGTGGATTCCTCGTCCAGCGTGTCGGGCCTGCTGGAAAAGGGCCTCATTGAGGAAGCCGGCCGTCTTGACCTGCCGGGCAGGCCGGTGAGCTTCCGCACCACCGACACCTTTTTGCGGGTGTTCGGCCTTTCTTCTCTGGCCGACCTGCCGCCGGTGCACGGGCAGGAAACGGAAACGAACGCATCACCGACGGAAAGTGAGGGGTAACGCATGGGAGCATTCCTCGCCGCGCTGGGCGCAGTGCTGCTGTTCATCCTCCGGGTGATCGGCATTCTGCTGCTGGTGGTGCTGATCTTACTGGTGCTGTTGCTGCTGTGCCCCTTCTGCGCAGACCTGTGCTGGGAGCACGGCGTGCTCACCGTAAAGGCCGGTGCGCTGGGCATCACTTTCCCGGTGTTCCAGTACCCGAAGCCGGAGCCGCCGCCTGCACCGGAAAACCCGGAGCCGCCCAGGGGCTTTGGCAAGGTCAAGGCAAAGTTTGCCGCATGGCGGGCCGAGCGCAAGCGGAAAAGGGCAGAGGAGAAGGCCCGCAAAAAGGCCGCTGCCGCCAAGGCAAACAAGCCCGCCCAGCCGCGCAAAAAGGCAAAGATCACGCTGGAGATCCTCTGCACCATGCTCAAAGGTGCGGGCACTTTGACCAAAGCTGTGTTCGGTGCGCTGCGCATCACAAAAATACAGGTGCGCCTTGGTGTGCGCGGGGAGGACCCCGCCGCCGCTGCCCGCAGCTACGGCAAGCTGCAGGCGTGGCTGTACCCGGTGCTGGGCGTGCTGGACCGCTTTCTCTGGCTGCAGTTCGATGAGCTGCGCATCCTGCCGGACTTTGGCAGCGGGCAGCCCACCGTGGAGGACCGGGTGTCCTGCCGGGTGAGCGCGCAGGCACTGTTCATCGTCCTTGCGGCGGTGCGGGTGCTGTACGAGTTCTGGCGCAAAAAAGTATTGGACATCTTCCTATAATGTGGTACACTATACGTGTATCCGGATCTGCAGACAACGGGCCTTTGCCCGAATCAAACCGATAAAGGAGAGCTGTTTTATGGCTGAGCATCCCATTCAGGGCCTGATGAACGTTACCATGGAGAAGATCCACCAGATGGTGGACTCCAACACCATCATTGGCAAGCCCATCATCACCGAGGACGGCACCACCATCCTGCCGGTTTCCAAGGTGAGCTTTGGCTTTGCCTCCGGCGGCACCGACTTTGACGGCAAGAACGCCGCCAACAAGGACCTGTTTGGCGGCGGCTCCGGTGCGGGTGTGAACATCCAGCCGGTGGCCTTCCTCGTGGTAAAGGACGGCTGCGTGCGCACCATCCAGCTGTCGGACAACGCCGACACCATCAACCGTGCCCTGACCATGCTGCCGGAGCTGGTGGACAAGGTTGCCGCCCTCATCAAGAAGGACGAAAAGAAGGAAGAGCCTGCTGCTCCTGCGGAGCAGTAAGGGAGGGGGCTTGGCACCGGACACTCCGTCCCGCCTGCGCTCGCCAGACCACCAGCGTGGTGTAGCCCTCGCACTTCCCGTCGGGCTTTTTTGTCGATTTTAGTCGCAGCCTGCACTTTAGACATGGCTTCGCGCATCTTGCCGGAGTATCCGGTGCCGATCCCGGCAGGACGGCAGGGAGTTTCTCCAGCGAATGTCCTGGGGGTGGGGCCCCGGCGCGCAAGCGTTGGGGCGGGACTGGAGCCCTGCAACGGCAACGACCGCCGCCAGCGGCGGAAACAGGGAGTTGCTGTTGGGGCAGTGGCCAGCAGGGTGCAAGGCTCGTTCAAGAGCCGACGCAGCCGCTGGGTGCCACAACCCGTTTTTCGTGTCCGAGGAGAAAGCTACCGGCATACCGCCTAGTCAGAGGGTTCCTGTCAAGGCTTACTCTGCCTTGGGTGCCTCGTCTGCGGGCTTTTCGCCCTTTTTGCTGACCAGCGCAGACACCTTTTCCACCAGCTCCGGCAGCATGGCCAGAGCACGGTCAACACTATTGGAGCCGTCCGTCAGCTGGATGGTGCGCACGCAGCCGTCCTTGATCACCAGAAATGCCACCGGCTGGATGTTGACGCCCGCGCCGGAGCCGCCGCCGAACAGGTCCTTGTTGGCGGCATTCTTGCCGTCAAAGTCGGTGCCGCCGGAGGCAAAACCAAAGCTCACCTTGGACACTGGCAGAATGGTGGTGCCGTCCTCGGTGGTGATAGGCTTGCCGATGATAGTATTGGCGTCCACCATCTCGTGGATCTTGTCCATGGTAACGTTCATAATGCCCTGAATCGGATGCTCAGCCATAATGCAAATCTCCTTTGATCGTTTTTGTCAGGCCTGTGTCCCCGGAGTTTTACCGGGAGATCGCAGACTGTCAGGCTCCGTCACACTCGTCACACAATTTTATTCAGTGTACCACAGTTACAGGAAAACGTCCAGCACCTTTTCGCGCCAGAACTCCGCCAGCACACGCACCGCTGCGACGACGATAAACAGCGCCCTTGCCGAAATGCGCAAGGACACACGGTCCTCTACGGTGGGTTCAGCGCTGCCAAAGTCCGGCACGATGCGCAGTTCGTCAAACTGCAGGTAAATGAAGCGGTCAAGCACACCCAGCACCGGGTATAGCCATGCCTGCAGCTTGCCGTAATTGCGGGCCGCTGCAGCAGGGTCCTCCCCGCGCACACCAAGGCACACCCGGATGTGGGTGATGCGCAGCGCGCCGAACACAGCCCGGATCAGCGTCCCGGCCCCACGCAGGATGGTGCACAGGATGTTCAGGGTCAGCTTTGCCTTTTTGCGCGGCTCTGCGGGCTTTTTCTCCTTGGCAGGCTTCTTTGCCGCTTTTGCCTTTTTCGGCTTCTTTTTGCGGTTGCTCTCCTCCGTCGGCTCCGGCTTCGGGTACTGGAACACCGGGAAGGTGATGCCCAGTGCCCCGGCCTTTACGGTCAGGGTGTCCTGCTCCCAGCTGACATCCGCACAGAACGGGATGAGCAGCAACAGCACCATTAGAGCCAGCACCACCACCAGCAGGATGCCAAGGACCTTCAGCAGGAACAGCAGCACCCCGCCCACAGCGGCAAGAACGGTGGTCATGGGTCATCCCTCGCTTTCTGCCGGGGCTTCCGGCTGATGCACCGGCGGCAGGTCCGCCAGACTGGACAGGCCGAATACTCTTAAAAAGGTGTCGGTGGTGCGGAAGCTCACCGGGCGGCCCGGCAGGTCCAGACGGCCCGCTTCCTCGATCAGGCCCTTTTCCAGCAGGCCGGACACGCTGGACGAGGAGTCCACCCCGCGCACCTGCTCGATGAAAGCGCGGGACACCGGCTGATTGTAGGCGATCACGGTCAGGGTCTCCATGGCGGCAGGGCCCAGCGGCACGGCGCGGCGGCTGTCCAGCACACGGCGCACGCAATCGGCCCACTCGGTCTTGGTGGCCAGCTGCCAGCGGGTGTTCAGGTGCAGCAGGCACAGGCCGCTGTCCTCCCGGGTGTAGCGGGTGCGCAGCTCTTCCAGCGCGTTTTCCACGCTGGTCTGGGGCAGCTGCACGGCCTGCGCCAGCTTGTCGGAGCCGATGGGCTCCCCGCAGGCAAACAGCATGGCCTCCACTGCGGCACGAATCTGTTTCTGGTTCATTTTTTCTCCTTTATCCGGGTGCGCTGCATGGTCAGCTCCCCGTTCTCCCCCAGGGTGACGCGGCCGCCGCGCACCAGCTCCAGCAGGGCCAGAAAGGTGGCCACGTTGGTGCTGCGGCTCTGCCGGGGCGAGAACAGCTGAGCCATGCGGGCCGCGGCCCCGCTGATGAGGCTGCGCAGGATATACACCACCCGGCTGGTCACCGACACCATGGGGGCCGTGACCAGCGGCTCAAACTGCTGCTGGGTGGGCTCCCGGCGCTGGCGGGTGCGCCCGGCAAGGGCGTTCCAGTAGTCGGCCAAAATTTGGGGTGCATGGTGCAGGGTGTAGGTGTTGTCCCACTCCATCTCCATCGGCTGCCGCACGAATACCGGTGCCTGCTCCCCTTTTGCCCGCAGCAGCGCGGCCATACGGCGGCACTGGTCGTACTCGATGAGCTGGCCGGTGAATTCCTGCTTCATCCGCTCACCCTCTTCGCTGCGGGGCAGCAGCAGATAGCTCTTCATCTCCACCAGATGGGCCGCCATCTCGATAAAGGCGCTGGCGGTCTCCGGGTCCGGGTCGGCCTGCTCCACCGTGCGGGTGTACTGGTCGATCAGTTCCAGAATGGGGATGTTGTGCAGGTCCATCTTATGTTTGGCCACAAGAGCCAGCAATAATTCCAGTGGGCCGTCAAAATCTTCCAGATGGAAGGTCAATTCCTCGGTGACAGCCATGGCTTACACCACCGTCCCTGTCATGACAAAGTAGGCCGAGTATGCGATCTTGTCGATGTATCCGGTGCCCAGGCTCAGCAGCTCCCACACCAAGTTGTTGAGGTAGTACAGCGGGGTATCCAGCAGGCCCATCCAGACAGCAGCCAGCATGGCCACCATGATGTAGCGTTCGTAGCGCATGAGGCCAAAGTACATGCGCTGGGGCAGGGCCACCAGCAGGATGCGGCTGCCGTCCAGCGGCGGCACCGGGATGAAGTTGAACACCGCCAGGCTCACGTTCATCAGCACCATATACTGGAGGAAGTAGGCCAGGTAGTAGGTGGCCTGGTTTACCGGAGCCCAGTAGTACATCACCTTCCACAGCACCATGGCAAGATAGGCCAGCACAATGTTGGCCACCGGGCCCGCCAATGCGGTGAGGGCCATGCCCCACTTGGGGTTTTTGAAGTTGCGGGAGTTGGTGGAGACCGGCTTTGCCCAGCCCACGCCCGCAAATACCATGCACAACGTGCCCAACAGGTCAAAGTGGGCAAAGGGGTTCAGCGAAAGGCGGCCTTCGCGTTTGGCGGTGGGGTCCCCCAGCAGCCAGGCAGCCAGCGCATGGCCGGCTTCATGGAACGGGATGGCCACCAGTGCCACCAGCGCGCGGACGAGATAATAGGTTGCCCGTGTCATAAGCATCTCCTGAAAAACAACATTTTCTATTATAATACTATCTTTTGGCCAGTTGAGCAACCCTTGCTGCAAAAGATTGGAAAAAGATGACGGAAATTTTGAAAAAAGACTTGCATTTTGCCCGCGTCTCTGGTAAAATAGTCAAGCTGATTATTTTGATTCCTTACTTCACTCTAGGAGGTGCAAGTACCATGGCTAAGTGTGAATGCTGCGGCAAGGGCGTTACCTTTGGTATTAAGGTTTCTCACTCCCATCGCCGTTCCAACCGTACCTGGAAGCCGAATGTCCGTCGTGTCAAGGCGGTCGTGGAGGGCTCTCCCAAGTATGTCTACGCATGCTCCCGTTGCCTGCGCGCTGGCAAAGTTACCCGCGCTGTCTAATTTGGTGTATGTGGCCGGTCACTTTGTCGAGTGGCCGGCTTTTTTTGTTGCTGTAAGGAGGCAAAACACATGGCTCTGCCCAACGATCCCATCATGCTGCTGAGCGTGGTGAACCTCAAACTCCGGGATTATTTCAAAAACCTCGATGCTTTGTGCGAAGATCTGGACGTCGACAAGACTGATCTGTGTGCAAAGCTGCGTGCCGTCGGCTACGAGTACGACGCACAGCGCAACCAGTTTGTCTGATTTATCCTGAAACGCTACTGCCGGCTGGACGTGCAGCGACTGTGCGCCGGGGCCGGATCATGATAAAAAAGGAGTGCTTGATTGATTATGATGCAGGGTACCTATTACAAAGAGTGGAGCAGTGTGCTGAACCGCGAGATGGAGTTTAAGGTATATGGCAGCGCCGGTGTGCCGGTGCTGGCTCTGCCCGCCCGCGGCGGCCGCTTTTTCGACTGGGAGAACAACGGCATGCCGGACGCCATTGCCCAGCTGCTGAACGAGGGCAAGATCCAGCTGTTCTGCGCCGACAGCGTGGACGGTGAAGGCGTGCTGAACGGGGATCTGCCGCTGCGCCGCCGGGCCGAGGCACAGGAGAAGTATTTTGTTTACCTGACTGCCGAGCTGGCTCCCCGCATCCTGGCCCTGAACAAGGCCGAGAAGGGCACCAAGATCTGGTGCGCCGGTGTGGATCTGGGCGCCTATCAGGCCGTGAACTGCCGCCTGCGCCGTCCCACCCTGTTTGCCGGTGCTGTGGGCATGGGCGGCATCTACGACCTGAGCCGCTTCTGGGGTGCCGAGAACGACGATCTGGTGCTGCGCTGTTCTCCCCTGCTGTACCTGCAGGAGAACGGCATCGCCAACAAGCTGGCGCTGGCCAAGGCCGAGGAAAACAGTCTCATCCTCTGCGCCGGTCAGGGTGCCTACGAGGATGACGCCAAGGCCGACACTCAGGCACTGGCCGATGTGCTGCAGGCCCAGAGCCTGCCCGCTCATCTGGAAGTGTGGGGCGGCGACGTGTCCCACGACTGGTACTGGTGGGGCAGGATGTGGAGCCTGTTTGCTCCGCGCATTCTGGAAAAGTAACTTTATCACGGTTCTGTGTGAGGGAAAGCCTGCGGGTTTTCCCTCTTTTTTCTTTTATTTCAAATTCCTACTTGATTTGTCGGATATGGTGTGGTATACTCCTGCTGGAAACAAAAGATACCCCCAAGGGGTTTGCGAAAGGAGCCTGCATCATGGAATCCACCGAAAAGAAGCCCTGCTGTTGCTGCAGCACCGAAGAGCCTGCGGCGGACGCGGTTTTCCCCGCCGATGTGCCGGACGCTGTCCCCTCCTGCTGCCGCCACAAGGACCGCAGCCCGGAGGAATACAAAGCACTGGTCAACCGGCTGAGCCGCATCGAAGGCCAGGTACGCGGCGTGCGCGGCATGCTGGAAAAGGATGCCTACTGTGTGGACATTCTGGTACAGGTGGCCGCCGTGAACTCGGCGCTGAACAGCTTTGCCAAGGAGCTGCTGGCCCAGCACATGAGCACCTGTGTGGCCGATGACCTGCGTGCCGGCAGCGACGAAAAGCTGAACGAGCTGATTCGGCTGCTGCCCCGGCTCATGAAGTGACCCTGCGGCAGACATACTGGACTTATCAGGAGTGAATACGATGGAACAATACAATGTAACGGGTATGAGCTGCGCGGCCTGCTCTGCCCGGGTGGAAAAGGCCGTAAAAAAGGTACCGGGTGTGACCAGCTGTTCGGTGAGCCTGCTGACCAACTCCATGGGCGTAGAGGGCACCGCATCCAGCGCGGCGATTATTCAGGCCGTGCAGGAAGCCGGTTACGGTGCCAGCCCCAAGACGGCCGGTGCTGCCGCCGCCAGCTCCCCCAGCGCCGACCTGGACGCGCTGGCCGACCACGAGACGCCCAAGCTCAAGCGGCGGCTGATCGCTTCGCTGGGCTTTCTGCTGGTACTGATGTACTTTTCCATGGGCCACATGATGTGGGGCTGGCCCCTGCCCCACTGGTTTGATGACAACCATGTTGCCATGGGCCTTGTCCAGCTGCTGCTGGCGGGCATCGTGATGGTGATCAACCAGAAGTTCTTCATCAACGGCTTCAAGGGGCTGATCCACGGCTCCCCCAACATGGACACGCTGGTGGCCATGGGCTCCATGGCCAGCTTTGTGTGGAGCACCTACGCCCTGTTTGCCATGACCCGCGCACAGGTGGACGGCAACGACGAGCTGGTCATGCACTATATGATGGAGTTCTACTTTGAGTCGGCGGCCATGATCCTGACCCTGATCACGGTGGGCAAGATGCTGGAGGCCCGCTCCAAGGGCAAGACCACCGATGCACTGAAGAGCCTGATGAAGCTGGCCCCCAAAACGGCCACCCTGCTGCGGAACGGTGCCGAGGTGACCGTACCCATCGAGCAGGTGCAGAAGGGCGACATCTTTGTGGTGCGCCCCGGTGAGAACATCCCGGTGGACGGCGTCGTGCTGGAAGGCAGCAGCGCCGTGAACGAAAGCGCCCTGACCGGCGAGAGCATCCCGGTGGACAAGGCCGCCGGGGACAAGGTGAGCGCCGCCACGGCCAACCAGTCCGGCTTCCTGCGGTGCGAAGCCACCCGCGTGGGCGAGGACACCACCCTGGCCCAGATCATCCGGATGGTGAGCGATGCCGCCGCCACCAAGGCTCCTATCGCCAAGGTAGCCGACACCGTGTCCGGCTTCTTTGTGCCGGCGGTCATCAGCATTGCAGTGGTCACCACCGTGGTCTGGCTGCTGCTGGGCCGGGAGCTGGGCTATGCGCTGGCCCGCGGCATCTCGGTGCTGGTCATCAGCTGCCCCTGTGCCCTGGGCCTTGCCACGCCGGTGGCCATCATGGTGGGCAACGGCATGGGCGCCAAAAACGGCATCCTGTTCAAGACTGCCGCTTCGCTGGAAGCTGCCGGCCGCACCCAGATCGTGGCGCTGGACAAGACCGGCACCATCACCAGCGGTGAGCCGAAGGTCACCGACATCCTGCCCGCCGACGGCGTGACCGAGACCGAACTGCTGACCCTGGCCGCCGCGCTGGAATGCAAGAGCGAGCATCCGCTGGCCCGCGCTGTGCTGGCTTATGCCGAAGCACAGCAGCTGGACGCCCCGGAGGTGACTGACTTTGCGGCCCTGCCCGGCAACGGCCTGAGCGCCAAGCTGAACGGCAAGGAGATCTTTGGCGGCAATGCAGCCTTTACCGGCACCAAGGTCACCGTCCCGGCCGAGCTGGCACAGGCAGCAGCCGAGCTCTCGGCGCAGGGTAAGACCCCGTTGTTCTTCGGCGGCGCAGGCCGTCTGCTGGGTGTCATCGCGGTGGCCGACACCATCAAGGAGGACAGCCCCCGGGCCATCCGGGAGCTGCAGGCCATGGGCATCAAAGTGGTCATGCTCACCGGCGACAACCAGCGCACGGCTGACGCCATCGGCAAGCAGGCCGGTGTGGACGCCGTGATCGCCGGGGTGCTGCCGGACGGCAAGGAAGCCGTGATCCGCCAGCTGCAGGCCGCCGGTAAGGTAGCCATGGTGGGTGACGGCATCAACGACGCCCCCGCCCTGACCCGCGCCGACACCGGCATCGCCATTGGCGCCGGTACCGATGTGGCCATCGACGCCGCCGATGTGGTGTTGATGAATTCCAGGCTCTCGGATGTGCCCGCCGCCATCCGCTTGAGCCGCGCTACCCTGCGCAACATCCACGAGAACCTGTTCTGGGCCTTCCTCTACAACACCATCGGCATTCCGCTGGCAGCCGGTGCGTTCATTCCCTTCGGCCTGACGCTGAACCCCATGTTCGGCGCAGCGGCCATGAGCCTGTCCAGCTTCTGCGTGGTGAGCAACGCCCTGCGACTGAATCTGTTCGATCTGCACAGCACCAAACACGACCACCCGCTGAAAAACGCTTCTGCCCTGCCCGCTGCCCTCACGCAGCCCGCAGCGGTTGAGGATAAAGAGAGTACCATCAAGGAGGATATGACCATGAAAAAGACTCTGCATGTAGAAGGCATGATGTGCGGCCACTGTGAGGCCCGTGTGAAGAAGGCGCTGGAGGCCCTGCCCGAAGTGACCGAGGCTGTGGTGAGCCACGAGGCCGGCACCGCCGTTGTCACCCTGAGCGCCGAAGTTTCCGACGATGTGCTGAAGAAGACCGTCGAGGATCAGGACTACAAGGTCACCGGCATCCAGTAAGCCCCTCCCGCACAAACAGCAGCGGCCTGTTCCCCCGTTTTGGGAGAGCAGGCCGCTGCTTTGTTTTATGGTTTTTCAGGAAAGATCTGCAAGGCGTCTGGCTCCTCTGGTTTTCAGCCAGTGCCCCAGCAGCCCGTCCGCACCCGCCAGCAGCACAAGGGCCGCCGCCATGACCGCCGGAAGCGGAAGGATCGTCAGCAGATTGGTCTGCGCAAGGGTCAGCACCAGCACAGCAACGAGATTGGCCGCCATGGACAGCAAGGTACAGCCACTCATTTTGATCACCGCGGCCTCACTCGTCCAATGCAGGTTGGGCAGCACAAGCCCCAGTGCAAGGCCCATTTCCGCACTGAGCAGCACGAACAGCTCTGCTTCCAGCAGGGTCAGGCAGAAATACACCGGCGGCATCTGCACCGCCGCCTGCATGCACACAAGGCACAATGCCGCCGGGACGCCGGTCAGCAGTAGATGCAGTTCCAGCTTGGCACACAGGGCCTGCCAGGACGGGATGGGCAGGCTTTGCAGGAGCCAGACCGTCCGGCCTTCCAGCGAGACGGAGGGCGTGGTCAGGAAGTTGGCTGCCGACACCGCACACACGGCACAGCACACCAGCACCGGGACCCCTTCCGGCACGGCCTGCGCAAACCGGGCAAAGAGGTCTGCCTTCCACAGGGACACGCCGCCCAGCACCAGCAGGCCCAGCGTGCCCATGGCGCTGTTGAGCATATAGGCCGAGCTGGACCCCAGATGCAGCAGTTCCCGGCGCAGCAGAGCCTGCCGCAGGCTGACGGGGCGTGCTTTTCGCGCATGGTATGCCGTGCGGGCCGTACCCTTCCGGGCCGTCATGCGGCGCAGGTAGGGCTTTTCCAGCAGCTTGCAAAAGGCCGCAAAGCACAGCACTGTGCCCAACACGAGGCCAACCAGCGCCGGGAGCTCCCCTGCCGCCGCGCCGCCCAGCAGCCGCAGCGGCCAGGCTGCACGGGCAAGCGCCGCACTCGACTGTGCGGCATCGGCCAGCAGATCGTCCAGCATCTCCTGCACCCGCAGGAAGCCCGCATAATACAGCGCAAAAAACACCAGCGAGCACACCACGGTGACCAGACTTTTGTGCCGGGCGCGGTCATTGGCCAGCGCCACGGCCCAGCCCAGCAATACCGCCAGAATGCAGGCCGCTCCGGCCAGCACCAACGCCATGGGGATGCTGCACAGCACCCCGGCCAGCGGATGGGCTGCCAGCAGGCCGTAACACACCACCGCCGGGACCCACGCCATGAGCAGGTAGATCAGGCAGGCCAGATAAACGGTGCTCACCCGCACCCCGAAAATGACCGCCGGCGGGATGGGCAGCGAGAGCAGCAGTTCGTTGTCCCGGCTCTGGAACAGGCCGGAATAGCTGGTAAAGGCGCTGGCCAGCACGCTCACCAGCAGCGCCGTGAGCCCCATGGAGGCAAAATACAGCCAGTCCAGCCCGGCCGGGAGCAGCACCGAAGCCAGCGGCAGGGCCATGCCCGCAAAGCAGAGCATGAGCACCACCACCAGCACGGCAAACAGCAGCGCATACCCCACGGCCGATGCCCGGGACCGCGCTTTGCCGGTCTTGCTGCTGCGGAGAAAGGCCGCGCCCAGCTCCCGCAGCTGCTTGCGGAGCAATGCACGGATCATCATGCCTGCGCCTCCGTGCCTTCCAGTTCCAGAAAAACCTCTTCCAGACTGTCATCGCCGCGCACCTCGTCCATGGAACCGGCCCGCACCAGCCGCCCGGCCCGGATGATGGCCACCCGGTCGCAGAGCTTTTCGGCCACCTCCAGCACATGAGTCGAGAAGAAGATGGCCCCGCCGCCGTCGCAAAAGCGGCGCATCAGGGTCTTGAGCTGGTGTGCCGCCAACGGGTCCAGCCCCACGAAGGGCTCGTCCATGAGGATGAGCTTCGGCTCGTGGAGCAGGGCCGAGATGATGGCCAGCTTCTGCTTCATGCCGTGGGAGTATGCGCTGATGGGCTGGGCCAGGTCCTGCGTGAGGTCGAACTGGTCGCCGTAGGACCGGATGCGCTCGGCACGCTCCCGTGCCCCCACGGCAAAGATATCCGCGATGAAGTTCAGGTACTGGATGCCGGTCATGTATTCGTACAGGTCCGGGTTGTCCGGCAGATAGGCCAGCCGCCGCTTGCATTCCAGCGGGTCATCCTGCACCGAGATGCCGTCCACCGTAATGAGGCCGCTGTCGAACTGCTGGATGCCGCAGCAGCACTTGAGTGTGGTGGTCTTGCCCGCGCCGTTGTGGCCGATGAATGCGCAGATCTCGCCGGGACGGATGTGCAGGCTGAGATCCTGCACGGCCGCCTTGCCGCCGTAGGTCTTGGTCAGATGTTCGATGTTGAGCATAAAGTGCCCTCCTTTGTCCGGGGCAGTGCGCCCCTCTGCCCTTAGAATATACCTTCCACAAGGGGGAAGGTCAAGGGTGACCGGTCCGCGGCCGGTCAGAGTGCAATAATTTACAGTTTCTTCAAAGATGCCCCTTGCAAAAGTACAGAAAAATGGTATACTAATACAACGAACTGAACGGAGAAAGGAGGCGCGCAGCATGGCACCCACCAAAGAGCGCCCGGCGACTAAAACCATCGCCACCAACCGCGAAGCGCGCCACGAGTATTTCGTTCTGGAAGCGCTGGAGACCGGCGTTGAACTCAAGGGCACCGAGGTCAAAAGCCTGCGGGCCGGCGGGGTCAACCTGAAGGACAGCTGGGTGGACATTGAGGACGGCGAACTGCTGTTCAAGGGCATGCACATCACGC
>OGME01001495.1_pt1 | contig 13830 bp, 8 predicted proteins | sample 1572981 | NCBI WGS metagenome assembly OGME01 (sample SAMEA2581902, study PRJEB24529) | metagenome | biome: Human gut stool | place: China | collected 2011
AAATGTCGCATACAGCCCAATTATCTATACGGGGAATGAACATCGTTACATAGTTCATTCGTTCTTCAAGTTCCATTTTTACCAGTCCGATAATCATTCCCTGAAGCATTGTTTCTTCATAATAGTTCGTATCGGTTGACTCAACAAACGTACGCCAGTCCTCTTTTTTTATAATTTCTTTGGCCATGATTCGCAGTTGGGGGATACGTACACCGAGAATATTGTTCGCTCCTGGAAGGAGGGAAGAGTGAAATTCCTTATATTTGGCATCTACTAATGCTTGTAACTCTTTCCGTATGTTTTCAGTTGTAGTCATTTTGATATAGTTGGTTATTTCACAAAGGTATAAAAAAAAGAGCATGCGCATCATGTGACGGCATACTCTTTTGGGAGATAATTCCCATCATAATGAAAATACTTTGGGAAAGTTTATACGGTTAGTCACTTCTTGGCCATGTCGAAACTGAATGTAGTAGGCGAGAATTCTTCAAACGGCTGTCCTTCTACTTCCACTTTGGTTGCTTTGATTTCAAATGTAAGCTTTTGGTCTTTATATGTATATTGGCCCTTTTCTTCCGCTTCTATGGTTACTTTTATCGTAATTTGAGGAGCTTCTTCTCCGTCTGCTTGTGCTTGAGTCGGGATAGTATATTTTATTTCCAAAGGTTCAGGTTTTAATTGAAGTAGAATAGAGCCTTTACTGTCATCATTAAAGGCAGCGGTATAAGGAATGTTGTAATTGATATCGTCCAGATTTTCGATGATAATTCCGGCAGTTTCTTCATCGACGATACTTTTGATGAGATCGTCTACCGGGAGTTTTTTAATCATGACCTGATTGTCTTTTACTTCAGCGGTAACGGTGGCTCCTTCCGGCTGTTCTTCTTTTGGGGAATTAGTTTGTGGGTTAACGGGCGGATCAGACTCTGTCAACATGGTACCGGAATAATTTCCATCCACATCTTTAAGAGAATATACGGGAATGTCTGAATCATCATCATTGCTACATGCTGTAAAAGTGGTTATCAGGCCCAATGCCACTACAAATAAAACTAAGCGATTAAAACAACGAACTTTTTTTATTTCAGTTAAAGTTTTCATACTGTTTAAAATTAGATTATTAATTTTCAAAATTAAGGTGTACGTACATAGGGTAAATGCCGGTAATTGTAAAATACTGCACAAGGAAATAAAAAACAGAATATTTTTTTGCAAGAATGCTGTTGCAAAGGTCCCGATGGATGGGACCTTTAAGCAAATAGCAGATTTTGTATATTATTGTTTTTTCATTATAGATTCGCTTGGCGTTATTCCAAAATATTCTTTGTATTTGTGGCGGAAGTTTTTCAGATTCCTCAATCCGATCATTTCCGGAACCACATTAACAGAGTATCTTCCACTCTCCAACAGTTCACGGGCTTTTTCCATACGAATCCGGTATATAAAATATTTAGGTGCTTCTCCTGTCAGCGATTTCCATTTATTAAAGAATGTGGTTCTGCTCATGCACAATTCGGATGCGACTTCATCTATAGTCAAATTTTCCTGATCTATATTTTTTAGAATGAAATCCTTTACAAGGTTGATAAATATGTAATTTTTTTCACTCAAAGTATCCTCCTCCTCTTCTATTTTTAGAAATTGTTCTCCGAATACTTTTTGCAGGAATGATTTTCGGAGAAAACGGCTGTTTTTAATCAGGACGTTCATCTCTATTTTTAAGTCTTCTATATGAAAAGGTGTATTTATAAAGACATCGGCCAAAGAAGTTTCTCTGGTATTGCGTTGTCTTCCATTCAGATATGAGCCGTAGAGGATAATGGGAATGATTGAAGTTTCACAGGAAGTTTTCAATCTTGATGAAAGCTCATTGCCGTACATACCATGCAGCATGGTGTCACAGACTACAATGTCTGGATATTCTTCCTTTATGTATGTTAGGGCTTCCAGACCGTTTCCGAAGCTTTTTACAATAAAATGATCAGATAAACGCGTTTCCAGGTAAGATCTGAAATCGATATTGCTGTCAGCAAGTAGTACAGTGGGTTTAACAGACTTTCTTTTATGAGACTTTTTACAGAATAAAGAGTCTATTTTTGTTTCTTCCTGATTGGCTATGATTTGTATGGGAGTGTATTTGGATATACTTTTATGTGTATATCCTTTTGAAAGATTTTTTTCTTTTTGTATAAGAATGATATAGAAGTAAATACAATAAATAGAAAATCCTCCTACAATGAACAGTGGGATAAAGTTTAATTGATAAATAAGAGTTATAGCCATGATGACAGGAACGAGGGGCGACGTTGTTATTGAATATTTCATATGAATTTGTTTTTAATAGCGCCACTTAGATGAGATACACCAATTTCCTTTGTTGGGGATAAAAGAGGAAATTCACTGTAACTATGATCTCATAGTTGTACATTCATAAACTCAAAATATAAATATTTATGGATTTATATTTTGAGAGGTGATAGTTGAAAGTAAAATTTATATGAGGAGCTTGAATCCTAACAATTTGAATCATTCTTTGAGAAATGGTGGATTTCCTCCTGGCAACAATGATAAATAGATCTATTTTTGTTTATTGAATGTTTTTATTTACCGTGTGGTAATACTGATGAGGGGGGGAACGTATTGCATATTCGGTACTATCGATACATATCCCGATAAGTACCACTTTGGATTTTCTCATATAAAGATAGAAAGGAAGTACGATTTATTCCTGCGAAGTAAAAATAATGATAAGTTGTAACAAGTGGATGATGTTATGAATGTTGTCTAATCGTTTGTTATTGTTTGGTGTTCTTATAGCGATAAACGGTGACATATAATTATGGTTTGTTAGGATTGTGTTGTTGTGAGGTGACAAAAGAGTGAAAGAGGTGTACCGTTTTTCCATTTGATATTTCTATTTCTGATTGAAGAATTATCAATATCGGATTGTAATGTCTTCAATGGGGATAAAAAAAGAGTCGCATGATTTTCTTATGCGACTCTAGATTATATGCATTATTGTGTAATATCTGGTTATTTATGCGAATCAGTAGTTGAAATCACTAGCTGATTCAGTTAGTTAAATTGTTATTATTCAATTAATTATCTCATTTATTTATTTCTTAATCTCCTTGAAAATCAGTATATTAGAAGAATAAAACCACTCATTATTCTAATTATGATTCCCAAGGAGAAAGAGCTAAAACTTATAAAAATATATATGTATATCTGCGATGTTTATCAGTCTTCACTGAAGTTCTACTGTCAGAGGTTCAGTAATAACGCTACACCGATCTTCACTGATCAGGAGCTGCTTACCGTATATCTGTTCTGCGGAGCGTATCAGTGCTATTTTAGCATCAAAGAGATACATACATTCACCAAAGAATATTTGCTTTCCTGGTTCCCTAACCTTCCCTCTTATCAAACATTCAACTATCGGCTGAAGCTGATGAGTGAGGCGATTAATGAACTGGTGAAGCATCTCATTACTTTCTTTAAACCAACAGATTGCGATTCTATGATATCACTTATTGACTCCATGCCCATCATTACTTGTGCAGGAAAGAACAAAACCGGAAAAGTGGCTACTGAAATTGCCACTAAAGGATACTGCTCTACAAAGAACATGTATTATTTCGGGCTCAAACTTCACACCTTAGCTTTCCGCAGGGAAGGAACCATTCCATTCCCCGAAATGATCATCTTATCATCGGCAGAGGAGAATGATCTGACTGTTCTTAAAAGAGAAGCCGCTGATAGTCTTATAAACAGATATATATTTGCGGATAAGATATACTCAGACTTCTCGTTCTGGGGAAACAAACAGCAGGAACAAGGGGTAACCATGATGACTCCCGTTAAAGCAATAAAGGGAGAGGAGCCTATTATTACTCAAAGAGAGAAAGCGGGCAGAGACCTGTTTTCAACTGCAGTATCAAAGGTCAGACAACCGATAGAATCTTTTTTCAACTGGCTGAATGAAAAAACAAATATTCAAAGAGCGATGAAAGTCAGATCTACATCTGGACTTTTAGTACATACGATGGGCAAAATTGCCATCGCATTCATTTATCTAATTTTCTAAAACAAGGAATCAGAGTTCAACTACTGATTCGCATTATTTATAACTTTTGAATTTCTTCCAATGAAAGTCCGGTAGCCTTTTGGATAGCTGTTATGTCTACTCCCTGTGATTTCAGATTGCTGGCAATTTCGAGCCGTTCTTCCATGCGTCCTTCCATACGCCCCTCCATACGTCCTTCCATGCGCCCTTCCAGTTTTGCTCCATCTAATACATCATTTTGTATCATGATGGCACTAAGGTGCTCGTCGTAGGCATGTCTTTCTTCCTTGGACATATTGTAATAAATAAGTTTCCGGCGTGCTTCTTCCAGACCGGGAGCTGTTGTATCGGGGCGAATGCAACCAGTTTTCAAGTATTCAATCCATTCTTCCAATGGAGTGACGGCCACTTTATCGAATTCATTCACACGAATTAGAAAATATTCCGGAAAGATTTCTGCCGGAATCTTATGGACGATGGCGTCTTTTTCTTTAGTAGTTACTTCCAGTCTGTCTCCTGTATGTACTCCGATAAAATGGTTTTGTCCATGATACAAATAATCTTCTCCCTTACCGATATCGAAGTATAGAATACTGATAGAGTATATTTTTTTCACCGCATAGTAGCGTTCTCCTAAAGAAATATGTTCAGTGATAGCTTTTGCCACTCCGTACAAGATGCGTTCCAGATAATAGAGCTCCCGTGTATTTTGGATCTCTACAATAATGATTTCGTCCTTACTATTTCTGGCTTTAATATCTACCCGGTTGAATTTATCATCGATTGTTTGTTGGTTGCTTTCACTTTCCAATATCTCTATGATTTTCACGTTTTCACCGAGAAGGACAGTCAAGAAACCTTCCAGTACGCCGAAATTTGCCTTTTGGCGGAGAAGCCTTTTCACAGCCCAGTCAAAGCGTATATATTTGTCTTGTTGTTCCATATCAATTTAATTTTTAGGTTATTGCAAAGCTACGACTTTTTTTTAGATAATGGCTACTCTTTGACTTTATATTTTCAGTGAATGAATCTGTGCATATTTGGCAAATTCATCAGGGGCAATTTAAATTATTCTATAGTAGAGAGTTAATTATTAACGCTGTCACATTTTACTATTCCCTTTTATGTAACTTAAAGTAGGAGTAAAAATGTGGCAGCGTTTTAGATTGAAATTTTAGGTCGTTATTATTCCTTATTTTTCTGTGTCACTTCAATGCCTTCCGGCCAAATAGCTTTAGCATATGCTTTTGCATCATTACCGTTTTCTGTATAGTCTTTCGCTATATCCCCTTTGCCTTCATTAAACTTCCAATAGGCTTTTAAACCTGTAGTTTGAGGATCGACATCATACATATTTTTGTAAATTTCTTCTTGTGAGCGTATCACGTTCCATATTCGTACTTCGCAGATTTCACCATCTAATTGACGAGTCATATCCTCTGGCTCACCATAGGAGTGTCCTATTTTAAACATAAAGTCCTTTCCTCGGGTTTGCTTGCCCAAATTAATGGGCTCACCAGTTCCGTAGTCCTCAATAGTACTCTGCAGTTTGCCATCCACGTAGATAGCGGCAGTTTTTGCTTCGGTGTCATAAGTCACGGCTACATGATACCATTCGCTTGGTTGCAACAATTTTCCTTCGTCTGCCTTTGGGAATTTAATCTCGTTGGCGGCAAACTGCAATTGCTGTTTGGGGAATCCTGAATCGCCCAAACGGAACAAACAGTATTGCTCTATACCCATTATAGTTGAAATCTCATTTTTAGGATCGAATCTATTTACCCGGATAATGGCTTCGAAGGTTAGTTGTGTTAGCCCATTTACCACATTAGCCGTAGGGCTGTCTTTTTCGAATCCGGGAACTTCAAAGTAGTTGTTTGAAAGGCTCACTGCTGTAGTAATGGCGCTGGAACGACGTACTATGTAACAAATAGTTTTTGATCCCTTCAATAATCCCATACCTCCTGACGCTTGCTGAATAGTGACAGGTAGCAGGAAATTAGTGTCAATGTCCAAATCCGTGAGGTCGGAGAAACTGATCGTTACGACTTCCGAGTTTACGTCTCCTTTGGGGATGACGACATGCTGTGTAGAAAACTTATAATATTTAGCGTCCAGCATTGCATAATTAGTGCCGAGACGCGCGTTATAATAACCTATCAACGAAGGATCTACCTGAAAATTAACATCAATATCTTGTTCGGCAGGGTATGCCAACACAGCAGAAAGCTCTTGCTGCCCTGTCTGTTTGAGATTATTAAATGTGAAATTAGCTACATCCTTCACTTTTGCCACATCTATATATACGGCATTGTCAAAAGGAGACGCTTTACTATAATCCTTGTTGTCACATGCCGCTACTAACAGAAGTAGGATTATGACAGAACCTGCAAAAGAGACGAATAATGGAATGTCTCGATGAATATGTTTTGTTTTCATAATATTCTCTTTTTATATTTTTCTTTTTATTGATCTCGACCGCTAGTTCTACCAATCTTTGGCGAGATAGCGATATCCTAAATGAAATTTTTGTCGATGTTCATCTGTTACAGTTTCGGATATACCATAGTTGTATTCTCCATTTTCTTCTCTCTCCATGAATGGAGGGCGTGGATTTTTACCCCACTCTAGACCATCTTCTGCTATTGCTCCAATAAAAGATAGATATCCATTTTCCATGCGATATTCGTATTGATTCTGTTCATCACTAATCATATCGCTGCCAAATACGATAATATTGTTCTTTTTTCGATTTTCTTCTTTTTTCCACATTATCGCCTTTTTCTTTGAGGCATTTAATATTCCCTCTGCACTCTTAGGATACAGAGGCATATTTACGCTTCCATAGCGTTCAGCTGTCAGTCCTGCTATGGGTTTACGAGTATAGTCGCTGTAAGGGTGTTCGGTTTCCCACGGTTCTATAATTTGCACTTCTTCTTCCTCTGAAACATAACCATGCCATGCGTAATCAATGTATTTTCCCACTTCTATACCTTCGCATAAAGCAGGATCATAGAAGGATGCAGTAGGCTCGTCCTTATCTACTAAAGTCAGCATTTTACCAGGCATTGCGTCACGCAAACTTTTGATAAGTTTGGGATATGAGGTGGTATTTACTGGAGGCATTCCCGCTTTATCATATCCACTGCCTACGTCCCAAAGGTTCACACCATCTAACTGGTAATACTCTATTGCATCTTTTACTTGTTTGGTAAAGTCTGCTATCTGGGCATCATTCATATTACAGAAGCCTAAGCCTTTACCACCGCCTTCGATGCACAGACACACTTTGCGTTCGTGATCTTGAAGAGGGCGGATGTAAGTGGCTGTATTCTCTAATACATAGCGTAGATCATTATTCAATGTTAGTATGGCGCGACCGGATTCTTTATCATAACCTACCGTTGCAATACGCAAGTTGACAATATTCCCCATACTGTACGCTTCCTTTTCCCGGGTTTCAGTATTTGTTCTCACGTATATAAAAATATCAGCAAGTATAGGTTGGTAAGTAGAGGTGTTGAGATAGAATACAGAAAGGAAACGGGTATCCAATGTTGCGATATTAACGCCATCTTCAGAAATTATTTCACCTGCCTTTTGGCGTACATTGACTCTGTATCTAAGATATTGCTTCTCTGTTTCACCGTCCGCATTAGTTTGCTCTATGGCAAAGAGTAATTCGTAAGCATCATAATCTGCAGGCAGATTATGTGTAGAAAGCGTAAGTTTGATACTTGATGACTTCTCTTTTCCGGCAGGTATAGTCAGGATGCCTTCTCCCGAGATTACATTCCCTTTGGGGAACACTGCTGATTTTAACAAGGGTTTTTGTCTCCAATGTGCTGCAACCATACTTTCATTAAACGCTTCAATCTTCGCATTATCTGCCTTTATTTCAGCTTCAAACTCCATACTCATCTCGTTTTCCAATTTGACCGTTACCTTCACATCGCTTGTCGCAGGACGGCTTAACTGATAGAATATTTCATCGACAACTATTTCATCCTCACTGTCATTCGTCAGTTCAATAACTGCTTTTCCGGAGAAGGACGAATTGCTACGCAGCGTACTGCCAATACTTCCCATTGTCGTTTCATCCGGCAATTTACCTGCATCCGCCAAAATAGTATCTTCGGTGCAAGCTGTCGTTCCAACCGCTAGTATCAGGAGCGGGAACAGTATATATATGATAAATTTCTTTTTCATAATCGTACGTTTTTATTTCGACGGATTCATCTGTTGAATAGCCGTACGAGTGGTTTCATAATTCATATTCGCACTATAATAATCGCTGCCGATATTGTGAATGGCAAGGCCTCCAAGTGGCCCCATTGCAGCTACACGATCTGTCATCAGAGGCACTACACTTTGTTTTTCATTCTTTTCGTCTACTATTTGGTCGCCTATACGGGCAGATAATAGAACTTTCTCACGAGGCAGTATATTACTATCTGGTAATCCGGCAATCATTAGATTTAGTTCGCTCACATTAGTGAGGTCAGCCGTATTTAATACTATGTAGTTTAGCTTTTCAAGGTCAGTAGACTCTATAAAGTCGGGATTACCTTCAAATACTAATAACTTGCCACCACCCGTTGCAGCGGATAGCTTAGAGACGATAAGCTGTGCGGCCTCTTTACGGGCTGCCATTTCAGCATCTGTCCCGCTATATAGACGGACGCCTGTAAAGGCAAAACCATCCAGGTTCAATTCTGTGGCTGCGGCAACTGCTTTATCAAGCCAAGTTCCCAAAGCTGCGGCATCAGTAAAGGTAGCTGCCTGTGCAGCATAATCTACAAGATAGATTACTCGGGTACTCTTTTCACGTAGTAGAAGAATGTCTTCACGGTCATTATCGCTGATATTGCCTGGATTGCATAAGGCAACAATGTCCAATGAGTCGGGCAGTGAACGAAGGTAACTTCCTTCATTTACAGGTTTCTTCGGAGAATTGTCAAATCGTGTATAAGCTATATAATGCTTACTTTGCTTGTAGGTATTCAATACCTGCATGTAGCTTGCCCAAAGTTCCGGATTCTGATCTTTTGGACTATTTATGTTCACATCCACCGGCTCCGGTTCGTTCCAGTCACTACATGCCGTAGGCAGAACGCACGCTAAGAGTAATAGAGTGCAGGTAAATATGTTATATATTATTGCTTTCATTTTTTCTTATTTTTCATTCGTATTAATCATACTCATTCATTTCTCATGGATTGGCATAAGGTTTCTTATCCCACCACAACCGTGTGCCTCCGTTGTCAGGGCCTCCTAACATGCCTGTCGCTAGCTTAATATTAGAAAGATTTTCGGAGTACTCGATAGGAGGGTACCATAATCGGCGTATCATGTGATCGGTATCAATGGCACCACCGCTTTTGTTCTTTATTACGGGTAACAGATGCGGATATCCCGTGCGCCGGTATTCGCTCCATGCTTCCACTCCCAAAGGAAAGTTAGCAATCCACTTTTGGGTGATGATACGTTCAAGGTTCCGCTCAAAATAATTATCCCCTTCTTCCCATGCTATGGTGATAGTACTGCGCGGGCCTTCATAATCTGTATATTCATATTGGGGGTCGTCATATGCCTGTGGCATATCGGTTGTATTTGCGGTATATGTATCTGCACCCGTCACTCCGTATTGTTCAAAAGAGAGAGCTATGGCTTGGTTATACAAATCTTTGGCTTCACCTCCCATATTCCATCCCCACAAAGCACCCTCGGCACGTAAGAAAGTGATCTCTGCAGCGTTCATCCACATATAGGGGCTGGTGCTCGTGATGATCGGCTTACTGTATGCTCCTATCATTTCATCTTTAGTGCGCACATCAATACCGATGCGTATTCCGGCATATCCATCCACTTCCATCCATGTTTCCTGGTCAGTAACCTTAACCGTAGTGAACATTTTCTCCCGCCTCGGATCCTTATAACCGTTCATATATGAGATGATATCACCGCCCACACGCTGGTCATTCCAGTTGTTGAACACCATTGCTGCACGATTTTCCTCTACTTTCAAGAAAGCGTTGTCTGCATTTTGGGTAATGACGCCAGCGGTTACGGCTTCTTCGGCTATTCGCCGGGCTTCCTCTTTCATCTCCGGTACGTATGTCAAACGCATTGCCATACGTAGTTTGAGCGAATTTGTGAATTTGAGCCATTTGGAGAGATCCCCCTGATAGACATCATCAAATCCTAATGCTAATGCGACCGGATCTTCTGTTTCGTCGAGCAAGTCACGATAGAACGGGTAAGTACGTGTGATAAGATCAGAGAAAGGTGCTTCCTGCCAGTCTGTTGGCGGATTGTATGTCTCAAATTTGGCTGTCCACTCCACAGTACAGCCGATATATCCGGAGAAAGCTCCGGCGGCAAGTGCTTCGACAAATTGGTAAAGATGCTCCTCCGTAGGAATAACCAATCCCTGTAATCCTTTGAGACTGGCACCAACATTGTATCCTTCACGGCCCAACTCTTCCTTGTCCACCTGATAGTCCTTCTGGTTTATTTTGTCAAAGTTGTCTATACACGCAGTTCCGACAAGAACAAATAGTGCAAGTGAGAACAACTTTATAATAGATGTAGTATGTTTCATTATAGCTGTTTTTTATCCGTTAAAAGTTTATTTTCACGTTAAAACCGATATTGCGTGTACTCGGTAGCATAAAGTAGTCGATTCCTTGATAATAATTGCCGGTTGTGGCAACCGCTTCAGGGTCGAAGGGAGCTTTGTTATATATCATACAGAGGTTGCGTCCTACAACGGACACCTGTATGTCACATACATCATGTAACCATTTACGGGGGAGGGTATATCCTATAGCTGCTTCCTGTAGGCGTACGTTGGTGGCGCTGTAGGTATAATATTGTGGCAATCCCAGCTGGGAACCAATGGCGGTGAACCATGTCTGTGCATCCACCCTGTTACGTCCGTTTATCAATACGCCACCGTTGTCCCGGGCAATCGCCGAGCTTTCGGACACACCGTATTGATCCATGGCTGCTGCTGTGGCAGAATAAACAATACCGCCAATACGTGCGGTCAACAGAGCACTGACATTAAATCCTTTCCATGAGAATTGATTGCTCCATGCCAGATTACACTTGGGGAAGACGCTTCCCAACTTGATATCAGGTTGATTATTGACTGTTATCAATGCGCCTGCAGGGGAAATTTCCACCATTCCGTTATCATCCCGTTTCAGATCGGCTTGAGTGTAGAGGTCACCGAGTGACCCTCCCGTTTTCAGGATGAACCGTGCCTTTCCAAGTCCGCCTACGTCCAACCGGTCTTTATTGATAGGCTCACCTGTTTCCGGGTGTATGTAATCCTTTACCAGTTCGATAATTTTGTTTTTATTGTGGCTAAGCGTAAAGTTCGTTTGCCAGCGGAAGTCTTTTTTCCATGTGTGTCCATAACCAAGAGAGAGCTCGACTCCTTGGTTACGTACATAACCTGTTTGCAAGTAAATGGTAGTATATCCCGAAGATACGGAAATTTTCGGGTCGAAGGTCTGGTTGAACGTGTTAGCCAGATACCATGACACGCCAAGGTTGAAGTCCTTGAAGAGACGCATGTCCAGTCCTAATTCCCATGAATTGGTTCGCTCTGGCTTGAGGTCGCCGATAGGATAATGCGTTTTGGGTTTCCACGTCTGTGTCGTTTCATCGTACTCAAAGGTAGGTGAAGTCAGGTTACGTGGGTAGGGCATACCGACGGAACTGAATGAACCGCGTATTTTCAGGTAATCGATTGCAGAAGGTAGTTTTACCATTTCGGAGATGATCGCCGAAAGTCCCACTGACGGATAAAAGAAACAGGTGGAAGATGAGTTTGCCAGTTGTGATGCCCAGTCATTACGTCCGGTCAAAGTAAGGTAAAGCATACTTTTCCAGCCCAGTTCCGCACTCGCGAAAATGGATTGAGTTTGTTCCTCCCATTCATCCTGACGAGCTTTCTTTTGCGTATTGTCGAGATCGAAGACATTAAACACATTAGGAATACCATTGGCACGTATCGGTCCGCGATAACTAAGTTCGTCATACTTATTATCCACGATGCTCGCTCCGACATTCACTACAAGTGAGTAGTCCCCAAAGCGTTTATTAATGTTTGCTAGTACATCGGCGTACACCTGTGATTCATCCGGCTTGGCAATGGCGTAGAATCCTTGGGTACTACCTTCAGTGAGAGTAGTATTCGAACTGGCGTACAACTTTTGCTCATATTTGGTATTGGAGTTATCTACCCGGACACGTCCCGAGACGTTCAGCCAGTCCGTGATGTCGTAGCTTAACGAGGCGGACAGCATGTAACGCTTCTTATTGTTGGTCCGTAGATTACGATATGCTATCCAATAAGGGTTTTGCATACGCAGGTCTCCTTCGCCTTGTGGCCAGTACATGGTCTTGATCTTGCGGGCCGGGTCCCAACGTTCGAATACTTTTATCAAGTTGAAATCGTCTCCACGCGGAAACAGGTAAACAGGAACTATCGGGTTTGAGTAAGCGCCTTGATTAGTCATGTTGCGATCATTCTGAATAATATAGCTCGCTCCGATGTCTAGTTTCAGTTTATCATTCAGGAATGAAGTAGTATTACGGAAAGTAAAATTAAAACGGTTGTAGCGGTTATTCGGTACAATCCCCTCCGAGTTTACTGCGGCTGCGGAAAAGAAGGTCTGGTTCTTTTCTGTACCTGTCGATAAGGTGACGGAATTGGTATAAGTCATTCCTGTGTCGAAAAAGTCACGTGGTTCGTACCCCCTGCGGGATGCATCGTTCAGTAACGGTCCCCAACTCAAATTTGTAGAAGAACCGTCCGATTTTCCTTTACTGCCTGTACCATAACGGTTCTGAAAGCGCGGCATCACAAATGGTTTAGAAAAATCAGTGTTACTGGATACAGAAACCTGCATTTTGCCTACCTTACCCCGTTTCGTGTTAATGACGATAGCTCCGTTGGCAGCGTTACTTCCGTATAGTGCGGCGGCTGCCGCTCCTGTCAAGACCGAGATGCTTTCAATATCGTCCGGGTTGATGTCGGCAATGCTTTCGGTAACTCCCTGGGAACCGTTTTCCGTACCGCCGCCGCCACCGAAATTAAACATCGGGATGCCGTCAATCACATACAGGGCATTGCTGGATTGCTCAATAGACTTCGTACCGCGCATTATCACTTTGCTGGCTCCACCTACACCGGAAGAACTGCTGTTGATATTGACACCTGCCACTTTGCCATTCAGGCTGTTGATGAAGTTAGCGTCTTTAATTTCTGTCAGTTGATCCGATTTCACCTGTTGCACATTGTAGCTCAAAGCTTTCTGCTCGCGCTTGATACCGAGGGCAGTCACGACTACTTCATTGAGTTGTTTCGTGTCGCTTACTAATTTTACTGCATAGATGTTTTTATCTGTTATTCTCACAGTTTTGGATGTATATCCCACATAGGTAAAGCTTAATATATTACCTTGGCGGACCATGATTGTGAAATTGCCATCTATGTCGGTGATAGCTCCTTCGGAGTTTCCTTCCACTTTGATATTAACTCCAATTAGAGGTTCATTATTCTCATCAACAACTTTTCCAGTCACATTCTTAATTGGATTTACTTCTGTTTTTTTGTCAGGAACAATCATTATATATTTCCCTTTGAACTCATAAGTGAATCCACTGTCTTTGAGAATTTGTGTAAGGGCGTTCTCTACTGTTACAGCTCTAAGATCAAGATTTAATACAGGCTTGTTCTTTAATTG
>OGME01001509.1_pt1 | contig 13706 bp, 10 predicted proteins | sample 1572981 | NCBI WGS metagenome assembly OGME01 (sample SAMEA2581902, study PRJEB24529) | metagenome | biome: Human gut stool | place: China | collected 2011
CCTTCTCGCAGCGTGCTCCGACAGCTGCTCCGGCGGCGCCTTCAGCACAGCCTAGAGCTAATCAAGCTCAGCCCAAGGCGGCTCCGGCACCAACACCAGCACAAAAACCATCCATGATGCGCAGTGTGCTTGGTGGTATCGCTGCAGCGCTTGGCATTACTGCACTCTTGAGTCTTCTCGGTATTAATGGTGCAGGGATTTCCAGTCTGATTACTGGTTTACTGCTTGCAGTTGTGGTCTTTTTTGTTGTGCGCATGTTCCTGATGCGCCGTCGTCCTCAAACTGCAGGTGGCCCAGCTGGATCCAATCCGTTTGACCAACAGCGTCAGACTGATATGGAGCAGACTATGCAGCGCGAGTCGAATTCTGCTCCCCAGCAAAACTGCCAACAGTCGCAGGGGGGTGTTCGTAGCGGCAGTCTCATGGATCAATTAATGGGAGGCGCTGCTTCGGAATCTTCCAGCACTGCCGAGAGCTCCGGACTTGTCGATGTGACGCCTGTAGATTTTGATCGTGAAGGATTCTTGAAGACGGCCCGCGACAACTACCTAAAGCTTCAACAAGCCTGGGATACAGGTAATGTGATAGAGATTTCTGACTTCACGTCAAATGAAATTTTTACTGCCGTGACGCATCAGTTGCGTGAGCGCAAGGGTGAGGTTTACCACACCGAAGTGAAAACTTTGGAAAATGAACTCCTTGGCATCGCTCAGCAGGACGGTACCTACTATGCAAGTGTTCGCTTCTCTGGTTCGCTTGTCGTAAATGGAGAACCTGAAACCTTTGATGAAATCTGGGTGCTTGAAAAACCTGTGACAGGGACTGGTGGTTGGCTTCTATGTGCCATTCGCCAAAACGAATCTAGTGCACAGGCATAAAGTTGAATTATTGTCGACAATAAGCGATCGGATGGTCGGCATAAAATAGCATACAGGGCCATAAACGCTTTCCAGAACTTATTGTTAACTAGTTGAATGCACTGCATTTTTTAGCGAATGCAGTGCATTTTTTTTGATCTCGATAAAGTCTTGCCCGATTCCTGACTTCAGGGAATACATTAGGGGGCATGAGAGGCGCGTATTTGGGGTGTGAAACCTAAAATGCGCGAGAAATAAATCTTACGGTTTTCCGTTCAACGTCGTTTTTATAAGGATTAGGAAGAGATGACGCTGACTGGTTTTGTCCTGCTCTATATCGTTGCTACGATTGCTATCGGTGTTATTGCAGCGACTCGTGTCAAGAACACGAGTGACTTTGCTCTCGCCGGCCGCAGCCTCCCGCTGCCTATGGTCATTACGGCAACTTTTGCGACATGGTTCGGCTCAGAAACGATTCTTGGGCTTCCTGGACGCTTCATTGAAAGCGGAATTGCCGGGGTGATCGAAGAGCCTTTTGGGTCAGGCATGGCACTGATCCTGGTGGGTACGTTTTTTGCTCACAAACTCTATAAGCAGAACATCCTTACGCTTGGTGACTACTATCGTGATCGTTACGGGCGCTCTGTAGAGTTGCTTTGTTCAGTCGCGATTGTTATCAGTTACCTTGGCTGGGTAGGCGCTCAAGTAACGGCGCTTGGTCTAGTCATTAATCTGATCACTGAAGGCGCAGTCTCGATGACCACCGGTATGGTGATTGGGGCGGCTGTGGTATTGGCTTATACGATGGTCGGCGGCATGTGGTCGGTAGCGATGACGGACTTTGTGCAGATGATAGTCATCGTTGTAGGTCTTGTTGCCATCCTGTGGTTTGCGACCGACCTTGCTGGCGGCATGGATAAGGTTGTCGACTATGCCCGCGGACGCGACCTCTTTCACGCATTTCCTGAACCCACGACCACTGGCTGGCTCTTTTGGATTTCAGCTGCGATGACGATGATGATCGGTTCAATTCCTCAGCAAGACGTTTTTCAGCGCGTCATGTCTGCAAAGAATTTGCCGACGGCAGTTGCAGGTCCCATCCTTGGGGGATCGTTTTACATTCTTTTTGCTTTCGTGCCGATGTTCATCGTTGTTGCCGCCATTCTTGTAATGCCGGATGCCGCTGAAAAGATGTTGTCTGAGGATCCGCAGCAGCTTCTTCCGACGCTCGTGCGCGATTACATGCCGATGTGGCTGCGTGTAGTATTTTTCGGTGCTGTGCTCTCGGCTGTTATGTCGACGGCCTCTGCGACGATGCTGGCTCCATCCACAATTTTTGTTGAGAATGTGCTTCGTCACTTTATGAAAATCGACGATCGCAATATGCTTCGAGCCATGCGCCTCTCCGTCGCTGTTTTCGCTGTTTGCGTTCTATCCTATTCGATCGCGCTTGAGGGGGCAGCTATTTATGACATGGTGGCAATGGCTTATCAGTTTCCGGTTGTAGGAGCTTTCTGGCCGCTCGTTTGCGGACTTTATTGGAAGAAGGCTACGCGTCTGGGCTGCTACATTTCGATTTTCCTTGGTAGCGCAGTCTGGGTGGTGCTTACCTGGTCAGCTTTAGGTGAAGTGTTTCCGAATGTCTTGGGTGGCTTTATTGCTGCTGGCTTCGGTATGGTTGTGGGGTCTTTGCTTCCGACCGCCGACAATAAAAAGTTTTTAGCTGAGCGCCATCGCAATCTCATGAGTCGTCCGGTTGATGCGGAGGTTGGTCGCGGTCGCCTTCCTGCAGTTGTGACGGTTTCAGCCTCGATTTGATCATTCAAGGCTTTCTTTTACGAGTGATTGGAAGGGCTCTGCTTCGGCAGAGCCCTTCGTTCGTTAGAATTCGCTCCATTCATACAGTCTGGGATTCATCATGAACGTAGTTGTTCTCGCTGCAGGTAAAGGCAAACGTATGCACTCTAGTTTGCCCAAAGTGCTTCAGGCGCTTGCTGGGCGCCCGCTGCTTGACCATGTACTTGATGCCACGGCGGGCTTAGCCGATCATCCGCGAGTGGTTGTGATTGGGCATGCTGCTGATATCGTGAGAAAGCATTACGAGGGCCGCACAGATATCGTCTTTGCATTTCAGCAGGAACAGCTAGGTACGGGGCATGCACTTATGCAGGCGCTGGCAGCAATTAACCCCGAAGATCCCTTGACGCTGGTCTGTTTGGGGGACGTACCATTGTTATCCCAAAAGACGCTGATGGCCATGGCTGAGGCGGGAGCTGATGGCAGTTTAGTATTACTAACAGTAGAGCTTTCGGATCCAACAGGATATGGACGCATTGTGCGCAATGCTTCAGGTGCCGTAGCTTCAATCGTTGAGGAAAAAGATGCTTCCTCCGAAGAAAAACGAATTTGTGAAGTGAATACCGGCATCATGTGCCTCCCGACAGCTCATCTTGCTGATTGGCTCAGTCGTCTGAAAAATCAAAACGCTCAAGGGGAGTACTACCTTACCGATGTGATTGGTCTCGCCTTTAATGACGGCGTGTCGATTACAACAGTCCATCCAGAGCATGTCTGGGAGGTCGAAGGAATCAACTCCAAATCACAGCTTGCACGGCTTGAAAGGGTGTGGCAGCGAGTGCAGGCTGAACGACTTCTTGAGGCCGGTGTGACGATTATTGACCCCGATCGATTCGATTTGCGCGGTGAACTCACTTGCGGACAAGATGTGGAAATCGATGTGAATGTCGTCTTTGAGGGACGAGTCGTGATTGGCAGCAATGTAAAGATTGGTGCCAACTGCGTCATCAGGGATGCCCAGATAGCCGATGGTGTACAGATTCTTCCGTTCTGCCACATTGATGGTGCATCAGTAGGGACGGGAAGCCGAGTGGGTCCATACTCTCGCCTTCGCCCTGGCGCCAAACTCCTGGGAGAAAACCACATTGGTAACTTCGTTGAGGTGAAAAAGTCTGTGGTGGGGCTTTCAAGCAAAGTGAACCATCTCACTTATATCGGAGACGCTTCAATCGGCGAACGCGTCAACATTGGAGCGGGGACTATTACCTGTAATTACGATGGCGTAAATAAATTTCGCACTGAGATCGGTGATGATGCCTTTATTGGTTCAGGTACTGAACTTGTCGCTCCTGTCTTGGTTGGTGCTGGTGCCACAGTGGGGGCGGGCACAACAGTGACGCGTTCTGTTCCTGCAGGCAAACTGGTGGTTGGCCGTGCGAGGCAGATAGTGGTGGAAGGGTGGACTCGCCCGGTGAAAAAGAACTGATTGAATTGTGGGAGAAGACATATGTGTGGCATTGTGGCTGCGGCAGCTCGTCGTAACGTCGTTCCGTTGCTTATTGAAGGGTTGCGGCGATTGGAGTATCGGGGTTATGACTCCTGCGGCATAGCCACCGTTGGCGATGATGGGCTCCGCCGCGCACGTTCAACTCAGCGAGTTGCCGAATTAGCGCGACAGGCTAAAGAACTCAATGCTCCGACAGGGATTGCACATACGCGATGGGCCACTCATGGAGCACCAGAAGTCTGCAATGCTCACCCCCACTTTTCCCGTGGACTCATCGGTCTCGTGCACAACGGCATTATTGAAAATTACGAGTCCATTCGAGAGCGTTTGAAGAATCTCGGCTATGACTTCACCAGTCAGACGGATACAGAGGTGATTGCCCATCTCATTCATTCGAACTATCAAGGTGATCTGCTTGAAGCCGTAAAAAAAAGTGTGCTTGAACTTGCCGGCAGTTACGCGATTGCAGTTATTTGCAAGGATGAGCCTCATCGAGTCGTTCTGGCTCGTCAGGGTTCTCCTCTTGTAGTAGGTATTGGCAATGGTGAAATGTTTGCAGCTTCAGATGCTATGGCTGTAGCTGGTATCACTGACCGAATTTTGTATCTCGCAGAGGGTGATGTCTGTGAAATTACACCGGATGCTGTAGATGTTTTCGCTCGAAATGGGAGCGAATTTATGTCGGTTGAACGTCCGGTGCGCACAGTTCAGGCCTATTCCCACGCAGTGGATCTGGGACCTTATCGCCATTACATGCAAAAAGAGATTTTCGAGCAGCCTCGTGCCATCAGCGATACGCTCGAAGGCGTTGCCGGCATTACGCCTAAACTCTTTGGATCAGAGGCCGAGACGGTTTTCACTGGTGTGAAACGTCTGCTTTTCCTGGCTTGCGGTACTTCTTATTACGCTGCGCTGACGGCAAAATATTGGATTGAGGCTATTGCGGGACTTCATTGCGATGTTGAGATTGCAAGCGAGTATCGCTACCGTATTTCTGTGCCAGATCCGGACACATTAGTGATAACGATTTCACAGTCTGGAGAGACGGCTGATACATTGGCGGCGCTTCGTCATGCTGCCGAGTTGGGAATGACAAAGTCCCTGACGATTTGCAACGTTGCTACATCGGCTATGGTGCGCGAGAGTCGCCTTGCTTATGTGACGCGTGCTGGTGTAGAAGTCGGTGTTGCGTCAACAAAGGCGTTTACTACTCAACTTACGGCTATCTATCTCTTGGCGCTGACTCTCGCCAAACTCAATGGCCGACTCACGCCAGAGGACGAAGAAAGAGAACTTAAGGCTTTGCGCCATGTTCCTGCAGCGTTGGGAGCTGTACTTGCTCTTGAGCCTCAGGTGATTGATTGGGCTGAAAGATTCGCGCGGAAGGAGCACGCTCTTTTCCTCGGACGAGGCATGCATTATCCGATTGCCTTGGAAGGTGCTTTGAAACTAAAGGAAATCAGCTATATCCACGCAGAGGCGTATCCAGCAGGTGAATTAAAGCACGGCCCATTGGCACTCGTGGATGAGGATATGCCGGTTGTAACGGTCGCGCCGAATGATCGGCTTCTGGAGAAACTTAAAAGCAACATGCAGGAAGTCCGTGCCCGAGGGGGCGAACTGTATGTTTTTGCCGATGGGGATAGCAACATCACCTCTGAGGAAAGAGTGCACGTCATTCGTTTGCCGGAAAATTACGGCATGCTCTCTCCTATTCTGCACGTCGTACCGCTCCAATTGTTGGCCTATCATGCCGCTCTCGTTTGCGGGACGGATGTCGATAAACCAAGGAATCTCGCTAAGAGCGTGACAGTGGAATAAGCTGGTTGGAATTCAAAGAAAGACCCTATTGGAATAAAGAAGTTTCCAAGGGGTCTTTTTTATTGAATTCAAGTTGAAGTTAGCCACCGGCGATGAAAGTTCGGATGCCAGATCCGACGAACTGAACGCCAATACAGATCAGCAGAAACCCCATCAGCTTACCGATGACGAGAGTTCCAGAGGGGCCAAGGCGATTTGAAATGACATCGGAATAGCGCATGATGAACCATGAGAGACTGGTTGCGCACAGAATCGCTAGCGCCGTCCATGCAAAAGCGATAGCCATATCGATATAGCCCGGGAGCTCTGCAATTTCTGTAGAAAATCCGATGACCACAGCGATCGTACCGGGACCCGCGATACCCGGCATGGCAATGGGGAAAAAAGCATAGTCCTCGCGGTCGCGGCGAACAATCGGCGCTTTGTTCGGAGAATTACCTCCAAAAAGCATTTGATAGCCAATCGCTGCGACAACGAGACCGCCTGCAATGCGCATCGCACCGTACGAAATGCCAAAAAACGCAAGCAGTACATTGCCGCAGACAAGACTCACCAGCATGATGGCTGCAGCATAAATGCCAGCCCAATTAGCTTGTTGACGCCGTCTTTCCTCACTCATGCCTTGTGTAAGACTGATGAAGAGAGGCATTTTGGATGGCGGATTCGTGATGGTGATGAGCGAGACGAGACCGCCGAGGAAATATTGAAAATGGAGGGCTTCGAACATGGCTCCGGCTTCCCGGAATAAAGCAACACGGTGTTCAGTTCGCAGAAGCTGACGCCGCTGAGGATGAAGCTTTTGCAAAAAAGTGCAAATAGAGCTTTCAAACTAGGTAATTCTACCTGTGAACGGACTTGGGTTTGGCGAAGAAGCATAAAAGAGGAGTATTAGAAAAACCCCGCATACTGTTTTTGTATGCTATAGTTCTGAACTCTTGTTCAGAGTGAACGCATGTTCATTTGCACAAACCAAGCTCCATGGATCAGTCAAGTCGGGTTGAATTGAGAATGTTGTTGAAACAAAAAACGCTTCATGCTGCGATAGGCCTTGCGCTCAGTGCGGTTGTGCTTTTGACGGGCTGCGAAAAAAATACATTCGTCAGCTCTGCCATCGCCGCAGAGCATCAAATGCCTCCTCAGGAAGTCGTTGTGGTAACGGCTAAGGCCGAACCTCTGCATATTGCGACGGTACTCACCGGTCGGACAAATTCCTACACTGTTGCTGAAGTTCGTCCGCAAGTGAATGGAATCCTGCAGAAGCGTCTTTTTAAAGAAGGGCAGGAAGTGAAGGCTGGTGATCCGCTTTATCAGATTGACCCGGCCATTTATGAAGCTCAGCTGAAAAGTTCAGAAGCTTCGCTTGCGCAAGCGCGCGCTCAGCTTACGCAAGCAGCAGCAGATGCTAAGCGCTCGCGAGAACTTGTGAAAACTAATGCTGTTTCTAAGCAATCTGATGATGCTGCACAGGCAGCCATGAAGACTGCTCAAGCAACCGTGAAAGCTGCGGAAGCTGCTGTACTGACTGCCAAGATTAATCTTGACTATACGAAGGTTCGCTCGCCTATTTCTGGTCGAGTGTCGCGTTCAGAATTTACGGAAGGCGCGCTGTTGTCGGCTTATCAGACAACTGCTCTTACGACGGTGCAGCAGCTCGATCCGATTTATGTTGATGTGACACAGACTGCCGACGACATGCTTCGCATTCAGCGTGAAATTGCGGCAGGCACGCTTAAGACCGATACTCAGGGAGCTGCTGAAGTAGAGCTTATTCTCTCAGACGGATCGAAATACGCTCAAAAGGGCAAACTCACTTTTACGGATGTACAGGTTGATGAAAGTACTGGCTCTGTGCGTCTGCGTGCTGAATTTGCCAATCCTGACCGTCTTCTGCTTCCAGGTATGTTTGTCCGAGCCAATCTTGTTGAAGGCTTGCGTCCGGACGGGATCCTTGTACACATGCAGTCTGTCATGCGTGATACGCGCGGCAATACTTACGTTTATGTCGTTGATAAGGACAATAAAGTCGAGCGTCGCAATATTGTTGCCACTCAAACGCAAGGCACTTTCTGGATTGTTGATTCCGGTATCCAGGCGGGTGACCGTGTGATCTTTGAAGGTTTTCAACGTACAGCGCCGGGCGCAGTTGTGACCCCAAAAGAATACGATCCCAAATCGGCTCCCGAAGGCAAGCCGCTCTTCTAACCCCGGAGACGCTGATTCATGTTTTCGCGTTTTTTTATTGACCGCCCAGTTTTTTCTTGGGTGATCGCGATCATCATCATGCTAGCCGGTATCCTGTCGATTTCGACGCTGCCGGTGAGTCAGTATCCTCAGATCGCTCCTCCTCAAGTGAGCATCACCGCGACTTATCCTGGTGCATCTGCGAGCACGATTGAAAATACCGTAACGCAGGTGATTGAGCAGAACCTCACAGGGCTCGACGGCTACCTCTATATGCAGTCGACTTCGGATTCCGCGGGGCGCGTAAGTATCACGGTGACATTTGAAACTGGCACCAACCCCGATATGGCGCAGGTGCAGGTGCAGAATAAGATCTCAACTGCTCTTACTTCTCTGCCGCAGGTAGTTCAACAGCTCGGCGTCACGATTCAGAAGACCTCTGCCAATTTCTTGATGGTGGTTGGTTTTGTGAGTAAGGACCCGTCTATCAAGACGGCTGACTTGGGCGACTTCCTGACCTCGAACATTCAGGAACCGCTTGCGCGTGTGAGCGGTGTGGGTGAAGCTCAAGTATTTGGTGCGTCTTATGCCATGCGCGTCTGGCTTGATCCGGACAAACTTGTTAAGTACAAGCTCAATCCGTCAGATATTACGTCGGCGATCAGCGCACAAAACATGCAGGTTTCGACCGGCAGTCTTGCTGCACAGCCGACTGACGGCAAGCAGGAGTTTACGGCGACTATTTCTTCATCGAGTTTGCTTGAGACTCCCGAAGATTTCCGCAATATTCTCTTAAAGGTGACAGAGGAAGGCGCAAATGTCTATTTGCGTGACGTTGCCGAAGTAAAACTGGATCAGAAGGACTACATAGCGTTGGGTACTTTCAACGGTTATGCAGCCTCGGGTATGGCCATCAAGCTGGCTTCTGGTTCGAACGCTTTGGAAACGCAGGCTGCGGTACTGAAACGAGTAGAGGAATTGAAGAGTTTGATGCCTCAAGGCGTTGAGGTCGTCGTTCCTTTCGATACGACGCCTTTCGTTCGCGCGGCTCTGCATGAAGTGGTGAAGACGCTGATTGAGGCCATTATTCTGGTGGTCTGCGTTATGTTCCTCTTCCTGCAGAATTGGCGTGCAACGATCATTCCGACGATCGCTGTGCCAGTTGTGCTTCTGGGCACCTTCGGCACGCTTGCTGCTACGGGGTTCTCAATTAACATGCTGACGATGTTCGCCATGGTGTTGGCAATTGGTCTGTTGGTTGACGACGCTATTGTGGTAGTGGAGAACGTCGAACGTGTGATGCGTGAGGACGGAACAGATCCGTACACCGCAACAGTGAAATCAATGGGGCAGATTACTGGGGCATTGGTTGGCATTGCAATGGTGCTGTCAGCTGTGTTTATCCCGATGGCCTTCTTTGGCGGATCTACCGGCGTGATTTATCGGCAGTTCTCGATCACCATTGTTTCTGCAATGGTGCTTTCCGTCATCATTGCACTGACATTGACGCCGTCGCTTTGCGCCAAGATCTTGAAGCCCATTGACCATGATGAGCATATGGGCAAAGGTGGGTTCTTTGGATGGTTTAACCGCGGCTTTGAAGCGCTTACTTTTGCAGTGCGCGACGGTGTAGGCGGATTTATTCATCATCCGCTGCTGCTCGTCGTCTGTTATGCACTCGTTGTGGGGGGCATGGTTTGGGGCTTCATGAAAACTCCAACGGCCTTCATGCCGGGTGAGGATCAGGGTGTAGCGCTGATGCAGGTGCAATTGCCGCAGGGCGCGACGATGGAACGTACGGATCACGAAGTGACTCGTATCCAGAAATTCTTGGAAAAAACGGAGTCCCGCGATATAGATTCGTTCTTCGCCGTGCGCGGGTTCTCGTTCGCAGGTTCCGGACAAAACATGGCCTTGGGCTTCGTTAAGCTCAAGGACTGGAGTGCTCGACCCAATGACGATCAGAGCGTACTTGCTATTCAGCGACGCGCGATGGGCGCATTCATGATGTCTCCTGAATTCAAGAATGCCAGCAGCTTCCTTTTCCCATTGCCAGCAGTGCCGGAATTGGGCGTCGCAGACGGCTTTGATTTCTATATTCAAGACGAAAAAGGCGCTGGTCATGCCAAGATGATGGAGCTGCGCAATAAGTTTCTTGCGGCTGCAAATCAGGACCCTCGTCTGACGATGGTTCGTCACAACGGTATGGACGATACGGCGCAGATGCATCTGAAGCTCGACAACGAGAAGCTTTCGGCCTACGGACTTGATATTGCTACAGTCAACTCCGCGCTTTCTACGGCGTTGGCCGGCAGTTACGTCAACGACTTCCTTGATCGTGGTCGTATTAAAGAAGTGTGGGTCCAAGGTGTGCCATCTTCACGCATGCAGCCTGTAGATTTGAATCGCTGGCACATTCGTAACAGCAAGGGTGAGATGGTTCCACTCTCGACTATTGCTGAAGTCGAATGGAACTATTCGAGTCCTCGTCTGGAGCGTTTCAATGGTTTGGCGGCTTTGAATATTCAGGGTAGTCCTGCTGCTGGTGTGTCTTCTGGTGAGGCGATGCAAGCTATTGAAGAGATAGCCGCAAAGGTATTCCCTGAAGGATATTCAATTGCATGGAACGGCGTTTCTTATCAAGCACGTCAGGCTGGCTCGCAGGAAGCAGCGCTTTATGCCATTTCGCTTCTCGTGGTGTTCCTCTGCTTGGCGGCTCTTTATGAAAGTTGGTCAGTGCCTATTGCCGTGCTTCTGGTAATTCCTTGCGGTATCGTCGGTGCTCTGGGGCTCACACTGTTCCTTGGCATGAATAACGATGTTTACTTCAAGGTTGGCATGCTGACAACGATGGGGTTGGTGTCTAAGAACGCTATTCTGATCGTTGAGTTTGCTAAGGATCTGGTTGCCGCAGGGGAAGACGTGGTAAAAGCTGCTTTGCATGCTGTCGAACTGCGCCTGCGCCCGATTTTGATGACTTCGCTTGCTTTCGGGCTGGGGGTGCTGCCGTTGGCTATTGCGCACGGTGCTGGCTCCGGCGCGCAAAATGCCATTGGTGTGGGCGTGCTTGGCGGGATGATCACGGGCACGATCCTTTGCGTGGCTTTGGTACCGGCATTCTTTGTCTTCGTGACGCGTATCGCGCATCGCATCTCCGGCGGGCCTAATGCGCCGGTGAAGACGGTACAGGCCTGATACCTCTGACTTCGGAGTGCGGCGGCTTTAACAGCAGCCGCACTCACAGAGCAAAATGTAAGAAATTCCTGTCTGTGACAGAAGGTGAATACAAATGAAGAAGATGCTGTCTCTTATGCCACTGGCGGCGGCACTTGCCCTTGCGGGTTGTGTGAATTTGGCGCCAGACTATGAGCGTCCGGAAGCGCCTGTAGCGCAAGCCTGGCCAGAAGGTGAGTCTTACGCTAATAGTGAATTGAAGCGCGAAGAGCTGCCTAAATGGCAGACCTTCATTCAGGACGATCGCTTGAAAAAAGTCATTGAGCTTGCGCTTTCCAATAACCGCGATTTGCGCATCGCCGCGCTCAATGTTGAGAATGCGCGTGCACTTTACGGCGTGCAGCGTGCGGATCTTTTCCCAACAGTCGCTGCTGCAGCTTCCAATGCAACAACGCATCGCGAATCGACGGACTCCACAACGCATGCCTATTCGGCAGATTTGGCAATGGCAAGTTATGAAATTGACTTCTTTGGTCGAGTTCGTAATTTGACGGAGCAGGCGCTTCAAACATACTTGCAGTCAGAAGATGCGCAGCGTACGACGCAGGGTACATTGGTTTCAGAAGTAACGCTGGCGTGGTTGACTCTTGGCGCCAACCGCGAACAGCTTGCCTTACAGAAAGAAACGCTTGCCAGCCAAGAGGAAAGCTTCCGTTTGGTGGGAGAAAGTTACAAATATGGTGCTGCGAGCCGCCTCGATTACGAGCAAGCTCGCACAACAGTGGCGAGTGCCAGAGCTGCGATTACTACCTATGTTCGCGCAGTGGCGCAAAGCAAAAATGCACTCGAACTGCTCGTGGGCTCTAAAGTTCCTGATGAGTTACAGCCCTCTGGGGTAGAGCTCGCCGCAACTCTTCCAGCGACATTGCCCGCAGGATTGCCGAGTGAAGTCCTTCTGAATCGCCCTGATATTATTTCTGCAGAACGCGGCATGATTTCCGCTAATGCCAATATCGGTGCGGCGCGCGCGGCCTTCTTCCCAAGCATTTCGCTTACGGCTAACGCTGGCAGTGCTTCAGCTCACTTGTCTGACCTTTTTGGTGCGAATACGGGGCTGTGGAGCTTTACGCCTAGCATTTCGATTCCGATCTTTACTGGCGGTCGTAATCTTGCGAACTTGCGTTCCGCAGAAGTGCAGGAAAAGATCGCTTCCTGGATGCGCACTGCAGTCGGTGTCATGGAAAGCAGCCATATCCGTGTGATGCGTGTCGCTGACAATATGAGAAACGTTGCGGTAACTGAGGGCGATAAAGTGGAAGCACAGTTAAAATTCGGCTGGTAAGTTTTTGATGTCACTCGCTGAATTTGCGGATGCGGCTTCACAGGCTTTTGAACTTTCCAGTGCTCGTTACAAACACGGTGCTGCGGCCTATACAGAGGTCCTTGATGCTCAGCGTACCAAGGTATCTGCTCAGCAGGCTGTGATTACGGCTGAACTCTCACGTGCATCCAGTCTTGTAACGCTCTACAAGGTATTAGGCGGTGGTACTGAGCTGCCTGAACCCGCTAAAACCACTGAGGGCGCAGAGAAGTGAGCCCCGTTGCCGATCAGGAACGGACGGAGCGACTTGCCGAACAGCATCGGCGAGAAATCGTTGATGCGGCAGAACGACTGGTGAAGGGAAATGGCCTTCATCAGTTAAAGCTGCGTGATATTGCGAAAGAAAGTGGTAAGAGCCTTGGCAATCTCTACAACTATTTCCAAAACAAGGAAGCGATTATTGAAGCGCTTGTAGAGCGCGAAAAGAGTCGCTTCCTTATGGTTGTTTCTCAAAAGATTGAGCCGTTGCCAGAGGAGGACTATAAATCCATGTTGCGAAGGCATCTTGAGCTGATGGCCGACGCATATCTGGATCCTGACAGCCTGCTGCTAGCCATTTCTGTAGCAGGGGAGGCACTTGTTAATCCAGGCGTACACAAAATCATGGTGGCGGCTAACCGCCGCATTGTTGAGCATGTGGTGGCACTTATCCATCAGGATCCATCCTGCTCTATGGATAATGTGCCGAGGGAACTGCTTGAAGCGCGAGTAATTTGTATTCGTACTTTTTTGAGTCGCTGCGCGGGGCGGTTGCCTTTTATCCTGATGTCAATCGGGAAATGCTTAAACAAGTTACGATCGAACGACTTCTTCTGATTTGGATGTGGGAGCGCTCCAAAGCGCTTGGCATGTCTCTCGAAGCGTTTGAGAAAAGTATGGCTATAAAGTGACTATTGTCCTTTGATTAGGGCTTCGTCAAAATTAATAAGCCTGAAGGTCTGTGTTGATCTTCAGGCTTATTTCCCAAACTCCCGGAGTACTAGATCTT
>OGME01001510.1_pt1 | contig 13704 bp, 11 predicted proteins | sample 1572981 | NCBI WGS metagenome assembly OGME01 (sample SAMEA2581902, study PRJEB24529) | metagenome | biome: Human gut stool | place: China | collected 2011
TGCCGTGACGGCGCATGAGTTCGAGCGCCGCTTCGGGCGGCAGATCCCCCCTTAACAGCCGTCAGCGGAGCACTCGGGCTTCAAAGCGCGACAAAAGCGCTTCCGTGCGGTCTAGCGCTGCAACCTCGCCCTTCTTCATGATGGCGATGCGGCTGCAAAGCGCCTGCGCCTCTTCGAGGTAGTGCGTTGTGAGAATCACCGTCCGCCCCTCGCGATGCAGCCGTCCGATGAAGTCCCAGAGGTGTTCGCGAAGCTCAACGTCTACGCCAGCCGTCGGCTCGTCGAGCACGATCACCGGCGGTTTATGGACGAGCGCCTGGGCAACGAGCACACGGCGCTTCATGCCGCCCGAGAGCGCGCGCATGGAAGCGTCCGCTTTGTCGGTCAAACCTAGATTAGCGAGAATTTCATCAATCCAGTCGTCATTTCGGAGAATGCCCCAGTAGCCCGACTGAAAGCGCAGCGTTTCACGCACCGTCAGAAACGGGTCGAAAGTGATTTCCTGCGGCACGATGCCGAGAAAGAGCGATGCAGCTCGCCGATCCGTACGGGTATCCATGCCGCGAACAAGAATGCGCCCGCCCGTCGGCGTGGTCAGTCCGCCGAGGCAGGAAATCAGCGTTGTTTTGCCGGCGCCGTTGGGGCCGAGCAGACCGAAGAATTCGCCTTCTTCAACGTCAAAACTCACGCCCTTCAAGGCCAGCGTGCCCGAGGCATAGCGTTTTTCGAGGGAGTCGATGCGAACGGCAGGCTGTGCCGAGGCCATTACCAATTCACTCCGAAGATGGTGCGGAAACGCTCGACGCCGCGCTCGAGATCCATGCGGTCCGGGTGCGTTTCGCTCGCCAGACGGCGCGCTTCGCGCTCAGGCGTCACCTTGCCGCCCATCATCGCGGTCATTCGTTCGAAGAGCGCCGGGTCAATACGGCCGCGGCAGAGATAAGTGCCTGCGAGGGTATTGTTTTTGCCCGCGGCTGCCAAACTCTCCGACGTACGCTTCATCCAGTCGAGCGCTTCGGGCGTTTCAGCATTGCCGCCCATGGTGGCGAAGCACCCGATCGTCTTGCCTTCGAGCTTTTTCGCTGCCGCCTGAATGTCTTCAGGCGCCATGCCGCGGTCACACCAGAAACCGAGCAGAATCGGATTAAAGCCCGACAGGTCTTCGGGCAGCGCTTCAGGCTTGACCAGGACGGCGCCAGGCATCGCGTCGCAGATGGCGTGACCGAGAATCATGGTGTTGCCCGTACGGGAGCTGATGACGACAAGAGGCTTGGCGGCGGCAGCAGTCATGGGGAATTTCCTCGAAAATGGTAGTGAACGCAGGACCGTTGAAATGCAGTCCGTCTGCGCAGTCAGAATAAAGCGATTCGCCGCAGCGTGTTCGAAGCACGCTTGCGGCGTAAATATGGCTCCCGTCCCAAGCACAATTGAGCCAGAATGACGGCGAGCCGTTTGCTCACGATCCCAACGAGCCGCTTTTCTAACGCATCTCCCTTCATACGAGCTTAATGCGCAGCCTCCGAGATCGTTGGGGGAAGCGATCTTCGGAGGCAGAGCGGTTTGAGACGAGCTGAAGCGGATCGATCAGGCCGAGAACTTGGCTCGGGCGGCAATGAACTTTTCCTTCACGGATTCGACGAGCTGATGATTTTCTCGACCGACGAAAACCGAGAAGGCCGTTTTGCCTTCCTTGGTAAAGAACTGCACGGCAAGAGACTCGCGTCCCATGAAGGGGAAGGTCGTGAAAGCCACGGCCGAGAACGAGTCATACTTCATGTGGCCGCCGATTGTCGCCGACTTGGCGAGGATGTTGTAGTAGCCCTGAGCAATCTTTCCCTCATGGAGCTGCCCCTGAATTTCAAAGATGCTGCCTTCATGCTGAATGAAAAGCGTGATCTTTTCCCAGGAAGCGAGTTCCGCCCAAATTTCGGTGAAGCGCTCTGTGATGTCGCCCTTGACAAAGGTGCAGTTAGCTTCCGGCAGCAGTTCGGCAGCCTCAAGATCCGTTACGCCGAGTCGGCCGGCGATGGAGCTCACCGTCACCGGATAGGGCGCAGCCAGCATTTCTTCAATGATCTTGGCTTGTTCGGCCGTAGGCTTCTTGCAGCAGCAGCAGTTGGTCATGACGTTGTTTCCTTTGTGAAGTGAAAAAAAAAGGTTTTGCAAAGTCTGAAAAAATCATTGGGCAGCTTCAGCCGGCTGCAGATCCTTCATGTCGAGCGCAGTTCCGCAGGCCTGCAGAAGCTCCAGATCGTGGGTGATCAGGAAAACCGCTCGGCCTCGGGCAGCCTCGGCCTTGAGCAGCTTGGAAATGGAGGCCATATTGGCGCCGTCGAGCCCTGACGTCGGTTCGTCCAGAATCAGAATTTGCGGATTCTTGGCAAGCGCACAAGCAATGACTACGCGCTGCTGCTCGCCGCCCGAGAGACTCTGCGGATGGCGTTCCGCGAGCGGAGCCAGACGCAGCGTCGTGAGGAGCTCCGTGACCCACGCTTCTTCTTCGGCGGTGAGTTTCGGCGTCTTCAGACGCTGCCAGAAAGCCGCGTGCTTTTTCGCTGCGGACTTGGCTGCAATCATCGAAGCCTCAACCTCTTCGCGCACGGTGCGCATCTGAAGCTGATGGTCGGCATTTTGGAGCACCAAGCCCGAATGCGGCATGAGACCGTCCCGGTCAACGGGCCGGCCCTCAATCGAGAAGACGCCTTGGGCTTCATTGAGCCCGGTCAATATGCGCGCCAGCGTTGTTTTGCCCGTTCCGTTTGCACCGATCAGCGCCGTAATCCCTGCAGGAACCGAAAAACTCACGTTGCTGAAGATGGGCTTTTGAGCGCCTTTGTACGTAAAGGAGACGTGTTCGGCCGCAAAAAAGCCCGCCGGCACGGTCCCGTCTCCCAGTGCCGTCGGAATGCGCGGCAGGGTCGGGCGTAGATCCTCCACCTCGGCTTGGCGAAGCCCGTAAAGACGGCGCACATTCTCATCGTCAAGAATAGAGAACGGGCCCCGAACCGCCACCGCTCCGGCCTGCATGACGAGGACCTCATCAACCAAGCCTTTAAGCCAGTAAAGACGATGGTCGACCACGAGAATGGCTGCGCCCTCGGCTTTGAGTTCCCCGAGGATGCCGGCAAGCGACACTGTGGCTTCCGGATCCAGATTGGCGCTCGGCTCATCGAGAATGAGCGCTTTGGGGCCGAGCGCGAGAATCGAGGCGAGTCCGACCTTCTGCTTTTGCCCTTCAGAGAGCTCGTGAATGTCCTGCGCGAGAAGATGTTCAATCCCCATGCGCTTGGCAGCACGGTCTACGCGGGGACCGATTTCTTCAAACGGCACGCCGCGGCTTTTGAGCGCGAAAGAGATCTCATCGCCCACATTGAGCGCGAAGAACTGCTCTTCGGGATCCTGAAAAAGCGTGCCGATATGCTCTGAGAGCACCGCCACGGGCGTATCCTGCGTGGGATTGCCGTCGACCAATACTTCACCCGACAGGGTGCCGCCGTAGATCTGCGGACACAGGCCGTTCACCAGCCGCATGACCGTCGTCTTGCCGCAGCCCGAGGCGCCGGTAACAAGCTTAAGCTCGCCCGCATCAACCGTGAGATCAAGACATCGAACCGCATCCGGCGAGTCTGGTTCGGCACCGCTGTAGCGGTAGGAAACTTTCTTCAGTTCAATCGCGTGCATGGGCTTAATCAAGGCATGACAGCGCCGGGCGTCATAAAGAGCTCGCGCAGGAAGATTTCAGCGAGAAGCGCCAGAACGACGCAGACACCCATCGCTATAAAGATGTTTCGATCGAGTTGGGAGAGCGGCGGCGCCTTTGGGAGCACCGTGCGGTGCGCCGTGCCGATGCCCTTCAATTCCGCTGCAATACCCAGCGTTTCAGAAGATTTGAGTGCACGAAAGAGGATCGGCGTGAACAGCAGGCGAGCCGACAGGATGGGATGCGTCGTAATCATCACGGGGCCCATCGGCCATCCGCGGATACGAAGCGTCTCCCAGACCTGACGAATATCGTTTGTGAAGGTCGGGATGAAGCGAAGCATGACAACCGCCGGCAAAAAGACAACAAAGGGCAGATGCAAACGCTCCAGTGTTCCCAGCAAGTCCTCAACACGCGTCGTGAGTGCGAGCACCATCACCACATTCATCATGGAGACGCCACGCAGAAACGGAACGAAGAGCGCTTGGACGGAGAGACCGCTCAGCTTCGGCGCCCAGAGCGAAATAAGCCATCCGAACCCGGCTGACACCGCCATCATCACGGCCATAAGAATGTAGAGCAGCGCCACGAGCTTCGGGCGCTTAAGCATCAGCACATAGACGAGCGTGAAAAGGAAGAGCACCATCTGGCTTATGACGCCGGAACAAGCCACAACAAGTACGGCGGTGACCAGCATGACAGAGAGCTTTGTTTTGGCGTCAAGCCCCCGCAACATTGAGCTCTCGTCTTTAACGAACAAAACCCGCATGGCGGAGCTCCCCTACAGTTTTCCATCCAAACCAGAGACCAATCACAGAGCCCGCATAACCGAGCAGCACGATCGGTATGATGATCGTCATCAGTGCCGGGGTCTCTCGAAGGAAGAGATAGGACACCCCGAGCGAAAGCATCTTGCTCACGAAGTCGTAGACGCCGACCGCCACCCAAGGCGCCCAGGGCTTATGAACACCGCCCGAAAGCACGACGAAAAGTTCACCCAGAAGAGCGCCGGTCAAGGCTGCCGGGAGAAGCGTCAGACTTCCGCCCAAAAGCAGGACGCTTACGAGCATGCTCACCACGGTAAAGAGCGTGAGCGTCCAAAGCTTCGGAACCTTGGTGAGCAGCACGATCATGAGGGTCGTATAGACCAAATTCTTTCCCAGGAGCGAAATGGGATTCATCCCGCCGCCCGCGAGTGCAATCAAGAGACTCGAGAGTTTGGCGGCAGCGGCAAAGACACCGATGAGCACGAGCTCTCTCGGTTCCCAACGCCTTTTAATCCATTGAGGCTTGGTCGTTGTCATCGCAGTGACGGCTCCTGGAATAAAAAATGACTTGCTGAAGTCGACCGGCGCCCTGCACCTCTTAGGGCGAGATACAGGGCGCTGCGACTTGCTTCTTTCAGCTCAAAAGAATGAAGTTAGAACTTCGCATTGAGCTTAACGGCGAGATAACGGCCCGGTTCGTAGATCGCGGTCTGTTCGCGATAGGCCTTGTCAAAGATGTTGTAGAAGCCCGCATCGAGGCCATACTGCTTCTGGTCGCCAAACGTCACGCCGCCCGTCAGGTTGAACGTCGTGGCGCCGCCGAGGCGATAGCTCGAATCAGATCGAGCAGTAGCAGAAGGATCCTGATACTCCGTTTTTGAAATGGTTCGAGCATATGCGTCGGCATGCAGACCCAAACCATTTGCTTCGCCGTTCCAACGGATACCGTAGCGAGCGATAACAGCAGGAGTGGCAGTCTTATAGGTTTCCACATCACCATAATCAAACTGACGGCGCATGAGAGTCAAATTCACATACGGCTCGAGACCGATGGATTTAATGTCATATGAACCAGTCAATTCAAGGCCGTACGTTGTGGCTTCGCCGACATTTTCATAACGAGACAGAGATGGGCTGATTGACAAAGCTTGGATGTAATTCTTGGCTTTCGAATAGAACATCGCGGCATCAAGCATGATGCTGTTCGACTGCCACCGTGCGCCCACCTCAAAATTGTTGGAAGTTTCAGGTTTTAAATCCGGATTACCCAACGTGGTTCCTGCACTCCCCATGCTCGTAGCTATGTAACGCTCCTGAAGAAGAGGAGCACGGAAACCCTGAGCCCAGTTGGCACGCAATGCCAGTTCGTTAATGGGGCGCCATACAACGCCAGCGTTAAAAACTACACGGTCGTCATGCTGTTTACCATCCTTACCTAACTCTGTATCTGGATCAAATGGCATTGGCTGTCCTGAAGCACCTACTTTTGAACCATGGATATCCTTCATATCCGATTTAACGTAGGTATAACGCGCTCCATAAGATAACGTTACCGTATCAAGTATGTTTGTTTCTGCAGATGCAAAAAGTGCATGCGTACTCATTGAGCCATCAAAAAAACCGGTCTTGACAAATAACGTCGACATCGTCGGTCCTGTAGGCATCATGCGATGAGTGATACTTTTAGCATCCAAATCATCGTAATTAAATTCGTAACCCGCAACGATAAACGTGGAATCTAAAACCGCCCAATCTGACTGTATTGACAACCCATATTGATCAAGTGAGTTATCCGCCAGGTTGTCAATAATGAGAGGCATCCCTGCAACCTGCACATGGTTCAACATATCCTTGTCGTTTTTCTGATAAAAAACATCAAGGCGAACCTTTTTCAACGATGCAGTAAGATCCCTCAGTTCACTAAAAGCGCCAACTTTGGTGCGCTTCCATTCCGGCACATCTACATAGAACGGCTCATATCCCGGCTCTGCACTGCCTGACATGAAATCCAGGTCAAAGTGATCCAGCGTAGCGCCAACTGTCGCCTTTTCATTGATGTCATACGACACAAAGAGATTTGCCCCTGTCGAATTGAACTTCGTGTGGTTCATATCACCAACAGGCGTTTTCAGATTGTCGCCGTCTTCGTGGGCAACGCCGATGCGATACTTCCAGCCCTCAACGCCGCCGTACACTGACGCGTTGACGGACTTGCCGGAGTTGGAGGTGTTCATACCGGCACCGACCTCACCCTGCACCGGTTTCGTGCCGCCTTTCTTCGTGATGATGTTGATCGCACCGCCAATAGCATCGGAACCGTAAAGCACGGACGCCGGCCCTTTAATGACTTCAATGCGTTCAACCATGGCCGGGTCGATCAGAATGGGCGATCCGGACATGGACTTCTGCTCGGAAATCTTCTGACCGTCAATCATGACGAGCGAACGAAAAGCGTCTTCACCGCGGATCTTCGCGCGCTTAATACCCTGCCCGCCGTCGTTATTGATGCGGACCCCGGTCATGGACTCGATCAGCGCACCAATCGACTGAGCGCCGCTCTTCGCAATATCGTCTGCTGTGATCACGGAAACGCTCATCGGCGTTTCCATCAAGTCCTGCTCAAAACGGCCAGCGGTAACCGTTGTGGTTTCAAGCGTCTGATATTCATCGGCAATCGCCGCGCCGGAAAAAGTAAGTGCAGCAACAACAGCGGCAGAAAGAAGGTTGTGGGTATAAGTTTTCATGGATAAGTCCACTAAGTTCTTCTTGGTCCTAGAAAGAAACTGGAGGGATTCGCTGTGGGAAATAGTGCTTTTTATTGTTTTGGATAAAACTTCAGCGAACGCCAAGTTCGCGAAGTCCGTCCTCACCGAGGACTCGTTCGATCACATCTTTGGGCGCCTGAGCGACCATCTGAGTAATCATTTCTTTGAGCATTTTTTTGGCCATTTCAATGATCATGTCGCGAGGCATGCCTTCGAGCATCTTTAAGATGCCCGGCGGCATCTGCCTATGCGCGTGGCGGCCCGCACTCGCCATCTTCATCATCGAATCGGGAGCACCCATGTCCATCTTTTGCTCGCTCTCGGGTTCGGGCAGCTGATGTGACAAAAAGTCCATCAGGAGCTGAGCGAGTGTGACGTGCCAATACTGACCAGCAACGGTTTGGTAATACCAATCGCCGCGTTTGACGAGAAGTCCGGCCTCACACCACTGTGAGAGCACAACCTTGGCAAGGTCTTCAAGCGGCAGTCCGCCGAACTGTCGGCCGATGGCCTTGAGATTGATGGCGCCCGACTCCATTTCGGAGGAAATCGTGCGCAGCAGGTGCCAGTTGTGTGTCGGCGCCATCGCAAAGGCGACGGGCTTTCTCCCTTCGCCGAGCAGCCGGTAGTAGTCAGCGAGCTTACGTTCCATCATGTAGGAATAGCCCGCCAGACGTCCGCCCGCTCCGCAGCCAAAAGCCAGGCAGTCGCAGGCACTCTTGCCCCAGGCGTTATAGATATTGCGTTCGCGAATCGTTCGGCCCCAATGGTTGTTGGAGAGCCGACGCCAGTTCTGGCTTGTGAAATACTCAACGCTTTTGGCGAAGAAATCCGCCTTTTCGTCAGAAGTAGCCGCACGCGGAAGCTTCCCGTTGGCGATGTAGCGGGCGAGCGGGGACTTCTCAAAAACGTTGAGCTGATAGCAGTCCACGCCGTCGAGATGCAGTGAAGCGGCGGTCTTCAGGTCGTCTTCCCAGACCTCCATCGTCTGCCCGGGGAAACCGTAGATCATGTCGCAGACCACGGACGCATTGTTGTAGGAACAGAGCTTGTCGAGACGACGGATGATCGTGTCGCGATCATCAACGCGCATCACCGATTGCCGAATTTGCGTGTTGAAAGTCTGCACACCCAGTGAAAAGCGGTTGACGCCGGACTCGATCGCCGCATCCATTTTGGCGTCACTGAAATTGTGAATTCGCCCTTCGAGCGTAATTTCGCAGTCGTTTGCGAGCGGCAGATATTTCTTCACTGCTCCCATCACCAGACGGATATCGTCGGGTGAAAAAGCCGTCGGCGTGCCGCCGCCGAAATAAAGCGCATTAATAGGCGCAGCATTCTGTGCCGCACGGTCGCTCCAAAGCTCAAGCTCCTTCACGAGCTGCTTGGCATATTCCGTCGTTGCCTCTTCTTTCCAGGGGTTCTGATAGAACATGCAGTAAAGGCACCGCGTCTCGCAAAACGGCACATGAATATAGGCGAGGGACCGCCCCGAGCGAGGTGTGTCGTAATGGCTGTCAATGGCTTTTTCAGCCTCTTCTCCAATCAGCGGCCGACCGCCGGGCCCCGAATGCACCGCCGCTTTGGCAATAAAGGCCTTGTGCAGCGGATCAGACGCATCAGCAAAATAGGCTTCAACGCCTTTAGTTTGGAGCGCTTCATTCATCGCGCGAGCACCCGACTCAAAGGTTGGGGCAGCGGGCTTAGGTGCGGGGCTTTCAGACAAAATGCGGCCTCTTATGGAGAACTGTCCGTATGTATAACACGAACAATAATGAGAAGGATTCGCATTATATAGGAATATTCCTTAAATACTATCCTTTAGCAAGTTTTCATCGTCATACCTCATAACGATCATTTTATATTGATATTCCTAGTTTTTTAGAACAAAAAATATCTCTTTAGGGATAACGAAGCCTCCCATCCTGAAAGCCCTAAGATGGTGCTTGTCATGGCGACTCTTCAGCCGAACGACTTGAGCCTGACAGCTGCGAAGCGCACCTAGGCAAGCTAAAAAGAGACCCAGACCGTTCAAGCAAAATCAAACGATCCGGGTCCGGCTCTGAAGGAATAATGAATCAAGAGAGCGCCGCAGCCCGTTCTGCGTTCTCCCACACATCGGCAGGAATGATTTGAGCAGCGGCTTCGAAGCGGCGGCCGCCCAGCAGTCGGTGCGGCAGCTCAAGCAGTTCTGCGGCATCAATTCTGAGCGCCATACGAGCCGCAAGCGCCTGATGCCAGTAAAGTCCTGCATCGGTAAGACGAATCCAAGTACCAAGAGCACCAGTACGGCGAAGGAGCCCGGCAGCAGTCCAGTTATCAAAGAGCGGCTCGAGCGACTCTGTGATGCGCAGACCGCTCGCATGTTCAATGCGTTCGAGCGAAAAACGCCCGAGGAGTGCCCCCTGAGCTAAGAGCGCCGCTGCGCGCCAGCCTGATTTTGGCTCCGCGACGGACGATACGGGACGCCGCCCCATCCAAACTGCCGAGAGCCATTCACCCAATTCGGGCTCAATCAAAAGCTCACGGCCAAAGAGTCTTCCGTGTGCGCCGCATCCGAAGGCAAATTTGTCCGCATCACCGGCAGCGAGCACATCAAAGGTTGTTCGATCGCGCTCAGAGCGGCTCCAAGCCAGCGCTGTCCGCCGCTCCCAGCCGTTGTCGGCGAGCACTTCAAAAGCACGTTCATGCATTCGAGCCATTAGGGCCGGATCCGCCGCTCGAAACGTTTTGGCCGCCTCACCCAACATGTCTGGTTCTCCGGCAGCCCGAATCATGAGGCCGTCAAGCGGCAGCTGGCATGCCCGCTCAAGATCTGCGGTCCATACTTCAAGCGACTGCCCTGGCAGACCGAAATTCAGTTCGACGGCAACCGCACTTTCGTTATATTCAGTCAGACGCTTGAGGAGCTTTTCGGCAGCCCCACCGGCATCAAGCCGGCCAGCGGCCTGGCGCACTTCCGTCGAGAAACTTCTTACCGGAAGGACAAACCGAGTGACGCCGCCTGCAAGCGCAGCCTCAAGCTTCTCCTCAGAAAATCCGTGTACACGTGCCTGAAGTTCGATGCTGCAGTCGTTGGAGAGCGGCAGATATTGGCGGGCTTTGGCCAGAACATGGAGGATGTCGACAGGCTCCAAAGCACTCGGCGTTCCGCCGCCAAAGCGCAGCGCCTGAATCGGCGCTCCCGCCTGGGCATGCGTATCCGCCCACGCAGCCATTTCACGAACCAGTGCGTCGGCCCAGCGACGGCTTTCGAGCTCCTTATAAGCATGCTGCCAGCAGCCGCATCCGTCGCATTTGGACTCGCAAAACGGCGCATGAACCTCAGCGACGGCCGCCCCTGTGCGCGTGCGGTCTAAAAGATCTTCGACGATTTCACGACAGGCTTCGCCGGAGAATTCTTCAGCCGCCACCGGGAGCGCAGGCGCAGTGTCAAGCGCGAATGCAGACGCTCTCGGATCCGCCGATGGCACCGCACGCCAATCGAAGGCGCCCGCAGCATGCGTACGGCCAACCGGCTGCGCAAACGGATGCACTGTGCCTTCGCTCATGACGGTCTCCTCAAAACATTTAAATGTTAATGAGAATTATTCTCTATTCGTCGCTAATGCGCAAACAATTCCGTTCGATCTGCAGAAAACACACCCAAAATACCTGTTGCTCCGCAATGCGCCTGCAGAAATCTCCCAAGCGCCAGAAACACAAAACCGGCCCATTCGTGAGAACGGCCGGCCTTGCTCTGCCTTGATGTCGTCAGCCCTGCTTAGACCTTATCCGACGGTGCCTTGGGTTGCTCTTTCGTTGGTTCCTTGGCTGCGTCCAGCGTTTCGGGGGAGGTTTCGTTTTTACTCTGCTGCGGGGCACGATCGCTCGGCCAAAGCTTTGTGGTATCGAAGTGAGCGTCGGGCGACGGCTCAACCTTCTTTCCCGTTGCCGAAGCGAGTGCCTCGCTCAAACGGGCAATTTCACACTGCTGGGCTTCAACAACACGCACAAGCTCAAGAATAGAGGTGGCATACGGGTCGCGCATGCCGGGTTCGAGACCGTATGCATGGAAAGCGGCGGCTGCCGCGTGAACGCCGCGCTCGCGCTCCGGCTGGCTGCAAGGCTCTGGGGCTTTCGCCGGCGTCTTTTTAGAAACCGCGATGCGTCCCGGGACACCTACCACCGTTGCGCCGGCCGGAACCGGCTTCACAACGACGGCATTGGAACCGATCTGGGCGCCGGCTCCCACCGTGAACGAGCCGAGCACCTTGGCGCCGGCACCGACCACCACACCGTTTTCTAGCGTCGGATGACGCTTGGCGCCGGCCGTCAGGTTCGTTCCGCCCAAGGTCACGCCCTGATAAATCGTGCAGTCATCCCCCACTTCCGCGGTTTCCCCGATCACGACGCCTATCGCATGGTCAAAGAAAACCCGGCGGCCAATCTTGGCTTTAGGATGGATTTCAATCCCGGTGAGAAAGCGGCCCACCTGAGAGACCCAGCGGGCAAATGCCGTCCAGCCCTGAATCGCGCACCAATGCGCAAAACGATGAATCATCACCGCATGAAATCCCGGATAAGCAAAGATGATTTCCGCTGCGCCGTGAGCGGCCGGATCCTTTTCTCGAATGGTGGCGATGAGTTCGCGAGCTTCTTTAAACATGGGGATTTGAAACCAAGTGAATAGCTAAAGAGTCCTGATGGGACAGCGGATATCGAAGACTTACCGTTCTTCGGGCGGCATCGGCGAATTTTTGGGGTCGTTCTGCGTCTGCTCGCGCATCGCCGCCTTGCCTCGCGTCTTGGTGCCGATGCGGTCCCGTTTCGGACAAATCACCGCAGCGCAGACGCCGCGCAGCAGATCGAGTTCGTTTTTAGTGAGCCCGGCGCGGCCGAACAGCCGGCGAGAGACTTCCATAAAGTGACGCGGTTTATTGGGATCATGCGCTCCGCAGGCAGCCATCGCCCTCTCCCAATGCTCAAAGAAGCCCTCTACCGCCTCGAGCGGCGCAGGTTCTTCATGCGCAAAGCGTCCCTGCCAATCGTAAAGCGCACCGGCATCTCCGCGGGCGTCGAGGAGCGCGAGCTGCATCTCATAAGCAGCAATCTGCACCGCTTGAGAAAGGTTAAGGCTTGGACTGGCCGGATCAGCCGGAATCGCTGCGCAGCCCTGACAAAGGCAGACTTCCTCGTTGGTAAGACCGCTTCTTTCCGTGCCGAAAACGAAAGCAATGCTGCCTTCGAGCGCCGAGAGACGAGAAGCCGTTTCAGACGCCGCCTGACGCATCGGCGTGAGCGGCGCACCAAATTCACGGTCGTAGCCCGTCATCGCCCAAGCATACGTAACGCCTTCGAGGGCTTGAGCTAAAGTCGCATAGGACTTTGAAGCCTCGAGCACATCCGCCGAACTCGTTGCATAAGCCAGCGCTTCTTCATGCGTCCGATAGTCAGGCTCACGAGGCGCTACAACGCGCAGATCGCGAAATCCCATCGTCTTGATGGCTCGCGCAGCCGAGCCGATATTGCCCGGATGAGCTGGTTCGCAGAGGATGAAACACACGCGGCGGGCGAGTTCGGGAACGGACTGCATTGAATGACGACAAAGCGAATGAGTAGAAACACTAAAGATTGCCATTCTACTCGGCGCATCGCCCTCAGCGTCAGCCGCACATCAAGAAGATTGCCGACTGCGTATCAGGCCTTGGTCAGAAGTACCGTTGCGAGCGCCATCATGCCTTCTTCTCGGCCGACCGCATCCATCTTTTCGTTTGTCTTAGCTTTAATGCTGACTTGAGCTGGTGCAACGCCGAGGAGCTTGGCCACATTGGCACGAATCTGCTCCTTCAGGGCGCCCAGCTTTGGCCGCTCACAGATCACCGTCGCGTCGAGATTCACCACCTGCCATCCGGCAGCCTGAGCGAGATCCATGACTGCCGCGAGCAGTTTCCCGCTGTCTGCACCTTTCCATTTCGGATCTGAAGGCGGGAAGTGCGTGCCGATGTCGCCCAGCGAAGCAGCCCCGAGCACCGCGTCGGTCACGGCATGGAGGAGCACATCGGCGTCAGAATGACCGTCAAGGCCCTTTTCAAACGGAATAGTGACGCCGCCCAAAATGAGCGGGCGGCCAGCAACAAGGCGGTGAGAGTCGTAGCCCTGCCCCACACGAATTTCAGGAATCGGCATAGGGCCTCCTTGCCCTTCAAGCAAACATTCTGCGAGCCGCTCGTCCCCCGGCTCCGTCACTTTGATGTTCGTCGCGCGGCAGGAAACTACTTTAACCGACTTCCCCGCGCGTTCCATTGCACTCGCTTCGTCCGTGATGCCGTCGAGTCCGGCATTGAGCGCCCCGATGAGCTCTCCTGCTCTGAAGAGCTGCGGCGTTGCGGCTCGCCAGAGACCGGAGCGCGGAACCGTTTCGATGATGCGCCGACGGGCGTCGGCACGCTTTACCGTATCGGCCATCGGCACGGCAAGAATGCCGCCCGCC
>OGME01001512.1_pt1 | contig 13700 bp, 13 predicted proteins | sample 1572981 | NCBI WGS metagenome assembly OGME01 (sample SAMEA2581902, study PRJEB24529) | metagenome | biome: Human gut stool | place: China | collected 2011
TTATGTGTTGGGAAATATCGACGCCGCGCCGAGTCGCGTCTTAGTCGAGAGAGTTAGGTGCTTATGCGTATTTTCTAGGTCTTTATTCTACGCTGTCGAACGAATTCTTCCAACACATTTTTTTAACTGAACGCCTGGCCAGGCAATGCGAAATTCCCTGTGTGACAATGAGATAAGGTCATTAGCCATCACCGGGAAAAGTAAACATAAGCTCAGCAAAAATACGCAAATCCCGCAAAATGTGCGCAGGTTTGCATAGATGACAGGTCTTCAGCATGAAGACTGCTGCCTAAACCTAAGTGCTCAAGGCTCGATGTTGTCTACCGTGAACGATCGAGCTGTCAGCGAGCCGCGCCGAGACTCCTTCATTTTGAGTTCCCATACTCGGCCTTCAGGCAGATCTTTGGGCGTCATAAAGCGCTTCACAGACTGCCCGCGGGCATCTGGGCGCGCCCCTCGAACAATAGTGTCCACAATTTCCAGAACAGGTTCGGGCAGCTGAGCTGAAAGCGTGAGCTCTGTCTCGGGAAGCTTGCCGCCCGAGCGGCGGGCTTCAAGAACGCCTGAAGCCGAAGTTTTTTGGGCACCCTTGGGCCCGGATCTGAAACCGAACTCCGTGAGTTCAAAATGCATCGGACCGGCAGCATCGAGCGTTTCCTCAATGCTTTCGTCGTCAACTGCGCCAAAAAGCTTGAATGGGACATCAGCCGCCTTCATCTTCATGCGGAAGTCTTCAGCATTCAGATGGCGCTCTAGATCTCCCTTGTGGTTCGTCACTCTGAGCGTCGCTTTTTGAGCAAAGGCGCTGTAGCTGCCGTCAAGGGCCTCTGCCGGAGTCGGATCTTGATGCGCCTGAGCAGAGAACTTCCGCATCAAGACCTTAAAGATCCCGCGCCAGTCACCCGAAGAGAAATCCAGTTCGTCGGCTTTAAGTTCCGCTTTTTCCACATACCAGAGCGCTCGCTCTGAGGATTGGCTGTCATCGGCCGCATCGGCAGGAAGAGTCTCATCCTTCGCGCCAGCTGCCGGCAGCGCCATCGTTGGGTCAGTTTTGAGGGCGATGCCGTCAAAGGATGCACGCGTGAGCCGGACTTCAGAAATATTGGCTGCCGGATCCGTAAGACTCACCAACAGCGCTGGGGCCGTGCAGACTGTAGAGAGAGACCCCTGCTTAGGGAGCTTTAATGAGCACTCCACGGGCTTTGGGGCGGCAAGTCGCCAAGAAATGGGGCCTACACCGGGCTTCACGAAATTGAGCCGCATGTCAAAGGGCGCAGCGCTTGCTGCAATCTTCAGTGCAGCATCGAAAACCGAGCGGCTCCAGCGAATGGAAAGACGAGGATGGGTGCCTTCGAGCATTTTGAGCAGCTTGGCACTTCCCGTCGTTGCATTGAGGACAAAAATATCGCCTGTTAAGCCAAAGGGGCCAAAGTTGGCCGTGACATCAAAGTCAAGCGTGAGCGGCGGAGCTGAAGGGTTGTCGGAATATAGACTCGAAGCAATGGTGAAGTGAACGCGGTCTCTTCGGCTGAAGATACCGTCATCCATCCGATCTCCCACCGCGAGCACGCCTTCGGCCAAAGCCCCTGGCGTGAGCAAACTCCCCATAAATTCATCATACTGAGCTTTCTGCCAGCCAATGAAAGCTGCCTCAGCACCCAAAATGACAACTACCGCCAGAGCAGCTGTTCGCGAGTGAGCACAGATAAATCCGTAGATCCGTTGCATTCAGGCCCTTCAAGGAGTCTTTCTCAGTGGCGCACCATGCACCCTAGTGTTGGGAATCTTACGCGAGCTGTGACCGGTTGTCGTACTTCACCGCCGGCCGTTACCGGCAAAGAGGTAAGCAATGTTTGCTTAAAAACGACACGCGTGTCAACAGCCATCGGTTATTGCTTAAAAAACAAAGTCGGCAGAGATTCACCCGCACAGAAACTTTTAAAGCGGAGAATCATCTGCCGACAAATCCTGCGGCGCAGAGATGCGGCCTTAGGCTGCCGCCTTCTTGAGCGGGCAGCGCAGTGCATCAACCGAGAAGCGCCCGGCACCGGTGAAGAAAAGAACAACCCAGCCGGCAAGATAAAGGTACGCCAGTTCACGCTGCGCAAACGCAGCGCCGCCGCTCACCACAAAGAAAACCACAATAAAAGTGAAGATGAGCGGCAAGACGGTCAGCCGAGTCCAAAGCCCAATCAAAACCAGAATCGAGCAGACCACTTCGGCAAAGATGGCGCCGAGCAGAGCCGGCAGCACGCCAATACCGAGCGGATCCAGAAAGGATGTCGACAGCGCAGAGAAATTGGCAATCTTGGCAATGCCGTGCGTGAGCAGCCCGGCCGCGAGCAGTACGCGCAGAAGAAGCAGACCGAAATCGAGCGAGAGCGGTGAGCTCGTAAAGATTTTCTTCATTTGGAAATTCCTTTTAAACAGCAATCGAACCATTTCCGGCTGTGAACGCTTGCGGAAACGTTCGATATCAAATTAAGTTCAACTATACTAGCCGTTGTCTTAAGGGATTTCCCGCTCGTTTTGCAATTGGTTTCCTTTTTAAGTTGACATAGGTACTTTATTGTAGAACGACTTTGTTTACCGACATGTCAATCTATAGAAAAAGCGCGTTCACTTCCCGCTCTTGGAAATGAACGCGCCTGAAAACGCTGGTGAATGTGTATTCACTGTGTTTTTAAAGTCCCGCTTTCCTGCAGGCTTCAGTCACAAATCGGTTTTCATTTTTCTGAATCTTTTGAATGCGCTGAGCACGCGTGCATTCCCACTGATCGGCGGGATACATCTTGTTCCAAGCTTCCATCAGCTGACGCTGCTGATTGGAGAGTTTATAAACGTCAGCATAGGCCTCAGCCATATAAAGCGTTGAGCGTGCAATCGGCCCGCGGGTATATTCCGGCGGCTCGGCCCGGCGGTTAGCCACCTTCATCGGACAAGTACCGAATGTAGCCGCCGTATCCGGAAGCATCTGGTAGTTGAAATTGGAGCGTATGGCGTTGACTGCGCCGATAGCCGGATAGAGGTTATAGAGATCGGCCTGCATAAAGCGGTATTCCTTGCTCGCTTTTTCAGCACACTTGCGGCCTTTAAAGCTGCGCCCTTTGGAGTCGACACACTCGGGCGACCCGTCACGCCACTCTGAAAAGAATCGGCCGAAGTTTTCCGCAGGAACGACATGCTCCCATTCAACGCGCTTGGCGCGTTTTTGATGTTCAGGCGTCACGAAGCCTTCCGGCAGCGTAATGTTCTTGTCCCGATCGAAAGATGCGAGGCAGTAAAACGTGATGCGGTGATCCTGATAAACCTGATGCTCAAGAATCGTCTTGGCTTTGTTGAAGGACTCAATCGTGGTATTGCCTGCAGCCTCGACGGCACCGGCGGCAAAAAGCGAGGCACTCAGCAGCAGGCAAAGAAGACGGTTCGACATGGACTCTCCAATGAGAAATAATTTTCACCTGCAGCGTCCAGATCCGCCGCAGGACGCGGTGATTTTAATCGTTCAGCGGCATTGAAGACCTTGGAACTCAAACCTGCCTCCCTTTTGTCTATAAACGGTTGTTTATGTCTTTGCCCCCTCATTCAGCAGCCCAAAGCTCTCAATCCAATCCCAAACTTCCGCCGCCGGCAATATCCGCCGAAACTGCGGCCCGGCTGCTTGCTTTCCGTGACGCCCGCCGCTGGGCGCCCAAACATAATCCGAAGGATTTAGCGGCATCCATTGTCATTGAAGCGGCCGAACTGCTCGAAGTCTTTCAATGGTCGGGCGATGATCTTGAATGCCGAGATAAGCATGAACAAATGGAAGATGAGCTTGCCGATGTATTCGCCTATGCACTGCTTCTGGCTGACCGCATCGGAGCTTCGCCCGACCAGATACTGCTTAAAAAGCTCGAGAAACTCGAAAAGAAATATCCGGCCGAGGTCTGCCGCAGAGATCCTCTGCTTGAGACCTACGAAACACTGAAAACCCCGCCGCGAGATGCTCGAGGACCCGCAGCTGCAGCGCGTGCTCGGATTCCTCGATTTTCTTCATGAACATTCGGTCGGCGCATGGACGAGCGCTTCGGACGGGCGAGTTTTCTTTGTGGCCTATGACCGTGCTGCAGTCAACTTTTGGCAGGCCGTGGAAGACTGGACCTCACATTTTCCAGCGAAGATGCTTGAAAATGCACTTCCCGAAAATTTTGCCGCACGTCCGAGCGCAAAGGATATTGCTGAACTTTCGTTTGCCGGCGCCGCTGCGCTTCTCAAAAAGATTGTTCGCGAAGAACGCATCCATGACGGCGCCTTTCTATCGGCGGCCGAGTCCGGCGTATTGAAGTGTGTTCTCGAGCGCCTGCAGTCACTTGCCGAGCCATAAGGTGATCGGCAGATCATCGTTTAAAACAATGCGGGTTCGGCGGAGCCAAAGCGCTCGGCCTCCCACATCAGCATGTGCCGCTTGAGATCCGTAAGGGGGCCGGTCATGGCCCCCGAAAATCCGCCGACGGTTTCATAGGGTGCGCCGCCGAGTCGTTTGGCCCGCTTAGCCGCTTCAAGCGCTGATGCCGGAAGCACACGATGACAAGGGGTCATCAGCAGAACAGGATTGCGGCGAAGCGCATTCCCGACAGCCTGAGCCCCCGCAATATCGCCGTAGGACGCACACGAGCCGGGCTGCACCCGCCTCGCGGCCGCCCAGACACTCTTTTCAAAGTCCGTGCCCGGGAGCTGTTTGGAAAAAAGTTTATCCGCATCATTGAGGGCGCTCCCGTCACCGGCCCACCACGCATGGAGGCGATCAGCCGCTGGAGAAGCATATTTGGCGGCAGAAGCGGGCGTTGGCCGGCTCGCTAAGAGCGTCCCGGCTGCCTCATCGGCCATACAGCCCTGCGAATAAACTGACGAAAGACCGAGAATGCCGTCAGCGTCCGCGGTGAGCATCCAGCAGCGCAGTGCGAGAGGGAGACCCTCCCCTAAAGGAACCTGGATAAAGCGTAATGAGATGCCGGCAGCGGCGGCTTTCTTAAGGCTGAGAATCAAAGGCATTGGGTCAGTTTTCAAAAAGTTGTCAGCAAACGCAGTTTGGCGCGGCGAAATGCAGCAGCCCGAATGAGCTGACTCCGTCACGCCGCCCAATATAATGCGCCGATGGCTTCTATGGATTTTTGTATGCCTTTTTCGGCCTGTACTCAACGCACTTCTTTCCCCGACCCGCTCTCCAATATTGCCGGCGCCAAAAAGCCTCTGCGCCCTGCTGTCGTCATACGCCGTGCACGACTGCTCTCGGCGCTCGGCAGTTCTTGCGAAGATACGCTCCGGCAGCTTGCATCGGCAGAAGACCTTTGTGCACAGCTCGCTCCGAGTGATGTGCGAGTACCCGAAAGCGATTTGGCGGAAGCGGATCGGCGCATTGCTGAAGCTGCCCGAACAACGGGACTTAAAGCTTTTACTCGCCCCGCCAGAAGTCTTCGGCTCGCAGCCTCAGCAGCACTTCCGCTGCTTGACGAAGCGCTGCAAGCGGGCATTGCCCCTGCAGACATCGGCCTTATCGTCGGCAACACTGCCGCAGGCACGGCCGAAACCGTCTCCGTCCTGCGCAGTCATCCTGAAACTGAAGCTCCAGACAAATGGATGCCTATTGAAATCGGCGCTGTCGCCGCGCTCACTGCCCGCCTCGCAGGGATTTCGGGACCCGCCTATTGCGTTTCCACTGCCTGCACGGCTGGGAGCAAAGCCATTCTGGAAGGCGCAAGGCTCCTTCTCACCGGTCGAGTTCGGGCTGTTGTAGCGGGAGGAATAGACGCTGAGTCACCGCTTACCGAAGCGGGGTTTTCTGCTCTGGGCGCCAGAAGCCCCGGCCGAGCGCTTCCTTTTGATGCGCGGCGAACCGGCATGCATCTCGGCGAAGGCGGCGGATTTTTGCTGATGATGCTCGCCCAGACTGAGCAGGCATATTTTGGCGGCATGCCCGATGAAGGTCCTAAAGTTCGGCTTGCCGGCTGGGGAGAAACGTCGGATGCTCATCATATCTGCGCCCCGCACCCGGAAGGCGCAGGCGCTCGTGCGGCCATCGAAGCGGCTATCCGCAATGGTGCGCCGCACCCTGTCGGCTTTGCCCTTTTGCACGGCACCGCTACAGCGCAAAACGATGCCATGGAAGCAAGAGCCATGATGTCTGCCGCTCCCGGCGTATCCGCAGCCAGCCTCAAACGCCATGTCGGTCATCAGTTGGCCGGTGCAGGCGCCTTTAACGCTGCTGTCGCGTGGAGCCTTCTCAAAGGTCTGGGACCAACGCCTCTTAATTTCTCCCGTTCTAGTCACCCCGATCCTGAGCTCCCTGCAGCCTTTAGGGCGGCATTGAGCGGACCGGAAAACACCAGCAGCGACCTGACCGCGAAGCTCGATTCGCCGGGTGCTCCCGGCGTGCTGGCCTCCGCATTTGCTTTTGGCGGCAGCAATGCCGTTCTATTCTTTACCGCTCGGCAGGAGCTTGACCAATGATCAGCACGAATGAGCTCAGTTTCCCGATGCCGGCGTCGAACCTCATCGCACAGCGCGATCCCATGCGCTTTGTCGATACGGCGCTTTATGCTGATGACTGCGCTGCCGAATCCGTCACCCTGGTACGTGCAGACTCTCTGGCTGCTGATGCCTGCGGACGTTTTCCCGCCGTCGCATTAATTGAAATCATGGCGCAGACCATCGGCATTTATGCCGGTCGGCTGCAGCGCCTGGCCGGCGAGCCTCCCGTTGTGGGTCTGCTTCTCGGCACGCGCCGAATGTCGCTGCCCATTTCTTTCTTCACGCCGGGCGACAAACTTTTCTGCAGAGTTCAAAAGAAATTTGAAAGCGATGAAGGACTCTGGCAGTTTGATTGCGAAGTCATGCTGATTGAGCGGGCGAGCGGCGTCCCCTGCCGCGTCCCTGCGGGGTCGGCAGCGCTCAATGTCTTCAATCCGCCTGCCGGATATTTCGAGCGCCTCGAAGACAGTACTCGCTAGAATGCCAGCCTCAGTATTTGAAAACACACCGATAAGAAAATGATGTCTCCTACTGCACAGTCTGATCGCCGCACCGTGCTCATTACGGGCAGCACCCGCGGCATCGGCCGCGCAGCGGCGCTTCGCCTGGCTCGAGACGGCTACGATGTCGTCGTTCACGGCAGAAAGCCCTCTGCAGAAGCCGACACACTTCTCGCCGAACTTCGCGAATTCAATACCGCGCCCAGAGCGCTATTTTTCGATGTCGCCGATCGTGCAGCTGCAGCTGCCGCACTCTCGGCCGATATTGAAGCCCACGGAATCTATTGGGGCGTTGTTCTGAATGCCGGCATCAACCGCGACGGCCCCTTGGCCGGCATGCCGGCGCAAGATTGGGATCAGGTTCTCGCCGTTGATCTCGGGGGCTTTTACAACGTCCTGCAGCCGCTCACGCTGCCGATGGCCCGAAAGCGCCGCGGCCGCATTGTGGTAATGAGTTCAGTGTCCGGCATCTCCGGCACGCGCGGCCAAACCAATTACTCCGCAGCCAAAGCGGGTGTCATCGGTGCGGCCAAAGCGCTGGCGGCAGAGCTTGCAAGCCGTTCGATTACGGTCAATGTCATTGCCCCCGGGCTTATCGACACCGCCATGGCTTCGGCGGAAGACCGCGAACGCATTCTTCCCTATATTCCGATGCGGGTCTCGGCAGTCCTGATGAAGTGGCTGCCGTCGCAGCATTTCTGCTTTCCGACGACGCGGCCTACGTTACCCGCGCCGTTATCCCTGTTTCTGGAGGTCTGATCGGATGAAGCTTCCTCAGACAGCGCGCCGCGTCGTTATTACCGGCATGAGTGCCATCTCTCCGCTGGGTTCGAGCTGGGCGGATGTGCGCAGCGCACTGCTTCATAACCGCAGCGGCGTGCAGCATTTGACCGAGTGGGAAGACCTGCAGGGACTCAACACCCGAGTCGGTGCGCCCGCCGCTCCCTTTGAACTCGACCCCGAATTCTTCACCCGCAAACGCACGCGCTCAATGGGACGCGTAGCGCAGATGGCCGTCAAAACCGCCCGAGATGCGCTTCGGGATGCCAATCTGCTCGATTCTCCGGAAGTCTCTTCTCCGCTCTGCGGCGTCTCTTTCGGTTCGTCAGCCGGACAGCCGAGAGCCGTCGCAGAACTCGCGCACATGATTCTCACCAAAAGCTGCCGCGGCATCACCGCGACGACCTATGTGCGCATGATGTCGCACACCGCACCGGTGAACATCTCGGTCGCCTTCGGCTGCAAGGGCCGCATCATTACGACCAGTTCGGCATGCACTTCCGGCTCTCAGGGCATCGGATCGGCCTACGAAGCGATTGCCTCAGGCAGACAGACGCTGATGATCGCGGGGGGCTGCGAGGAACTCGACGCCACCGATGCCGCGATCTTTGACACGCTTTTTGCCACCAGCACCAACTGGAACGACGATCCGACGCATACCCCTCGTCCTTTTGACCGACGCCGCGACGGCCTTGTTGTCGGCGAAGGCTCGGGCGCCCTCATCCTCGAGGAGCTCGAGCACGCCCGTGCCCGCGGAGCCCGCATCTATGCGGAAATCTTAGGTTACGGCACCAATGCCGACGGCGAGCACATCACCAGCCCCGCTTCTGAACAAATGGCGGCAGCCATGCGTCTGGCGCTTGATGATGCCGGACTCGCCCCCAAAGACATAGACCTCATCAATGGTCACGGCACCGCTACCGATCGAGGTGATCTTGCAGAAAGCAAAGCGACTTACGACGTTTTCGGCGGCACCGTTCCCTATACCACCTACAAAGGCCACATGGGACACACGCTCGGAGCCTGCGGTGCGCTGGAAGCGATTTTTGCCGTTCACGCCATGATGGAGGGGTTTGTCTCCCCCATTCTTAATCTTGAAGAGCCCGACCCTGAATGCGCGCCTCTGGACTTTGTCATGGGCGGCGTTCGTGAACTTGAGCAAAAGATCATTATGTCGAACAACTTTGCCTTCGGCGGGATCAATACCAGTCTGATCTTCCGCAAGTGGCCGACAGACGACTCAGCCGCATCGCACTGAATGCATTCTTTTAGTCCGCTCTTCATTTTGAATACACGACCGCAACGCATTGCATAGTCTTATGCCGAACGCACACGAATCGACAGATCCCTGGCCGGCTCCGCCGCAAGAAGACCGCTCTTCGCCTGACCCGTCCTCAGCGCTTCAGGCGCTGCAGCCGCTTTGCTTTACGCAAGCGCTCTTTGACAATCGCTCAGCCTTAGAGGCTGTGCTCGCGCATCTCTTTACCCCGAGTTTTGAAGATTTTGCCGACTTCGAAGATGCCGAGCTGGAAAATGATTCAGACATCAGTGCTGAACCCTCTGTTCCGGCCGGCTGGGCAGCAACCGTCATGGCCATTCCCGACACGCTTGGTCCGGACCTCGAGCGTGCTTTGACGGCGCTCCTGCCAGAGGAAACACAGCACCGGCTCATTCGGTTCACGCATCCTGCACGGCGCCTGCAGAGTCTGTTCGGCCGCCTCCTTGCACAGCGTCTTGCCAACCTTGCCTCGCATGCCGGACAGTCACCCTATCATCTGCGCGAACAGCCGCCTGAAGGCCCTCAGCTCACCGATTTTTCCGGTGTTTCCGTCGGCCGTTTTGCGGTGGCTCATACGGACGGCTGCGTTGCAGTAAGTCTTTCTCGACGGGCAATGGGGATCGACCTGGAGCAGCCAACCCGCGCGCAGCAAACGAAGCGTCTGGTGAGCCTCGCAGAATTTGCTTTCGGGGCGCGTTTCGCCCGCACGATTGCCGCTGCATCAGCCGTCAACCTGACGCGCGCTCAGGAAGCTTTCCTTGCTGCCTGGGGCATTTTTGAAAGTGCTCAAAAAATGAACGGCGACGATCGAGAGCCCGCCAATGATTCTCCGCTGACCGACGAAGTGCTGAAGAAATATGCCCGTGCCCGCGAAGTGGAGCTTTTTTGGGAAGACGTACTCCGTACTCGCGCTCCTGATGGTTCTGCCGTAGCGCAGCGCTTTGTGCGTACGCCGGCGGGTCTTTTGACGCTGCTCGGCGGCGGCCGACGCTCCGCATGCGCTCGAGTGGCTTGATCTCACGCCCGAAGCGCTTCTGGTTGAACTCACCGCTCATCGTCATGCCTATGTGTGACGCTTCAAAAACCAATACGCCCACATCACTCTTTTTTCCCTCAAGGTTTCTTTATGTCCCGCAGCCGTTCGAATTTCCTCGCTCAGCTTGAACGCGCACAGTTCATCGCCTTTTCGCCTTTCATCTTTCAGGCAGCGGCGGCCGCGCTTCGTACGGGCCTCCTCGAGACGCTGAGCCGCAGCCCCGGGCAAAACGTCGCCGGAGCCGCTGCTGCATCCGGCCTCACACCTTACGCGGCCGGTGTTTTAATCGACATTCTCGCCACTGCCGGCATTCTGGAACCGGCACCGAATGAAGGTCTGCGCGGCTGGAAGACGACCCCGGTCGGAGATCTGCTCATCTACGACGAAATGACCCGCGCCAATTTCTTCTTCACTGCCGATACCTGCTGGCCGGGACTCGACCGCACTGAAGAGGCCCTGAAGGAAGGCAAACCCGCGGGTCTTGCCGCTTTTAACCCCTCCTGGAAGACCATCTATCCGCACCTGCCGGAACTCCCTGCCATGGCGCAGCGCTCTTGGTTCCGGTTCGACCATTATCACAGCGACCGAGCCTACGCCGCTGCGATCGAAGCCATTCGCGAATTCTGGGCCCCTCAGACGCCTGCACGCATAGCCGATATCGGCGGCAATACGGGACGCTTCACCAAGATGTTCCTGGAAGCCTTCCCCGATTCGACTGCCGTGCTTGTCGACCTCCCCGTGGAAGTAAATGCGATCCCGGAGCGCTCTGAACTCAGCAGCGTGCAGCACCGTCTTTCGGGTCATGCCATTGACTGGCTCACATCTGAGGAACTGACCGGCATGGAAGACGTTGATCTCTTCTGGATGAGTCAATTCCTTGACTGCTTCAGCCTGGATGAGGCGGCCTCCATCCTTGAACGCACCCGCCGCGCAATGAAACCCGGCGCCAAACTCTGTGTGCTTGAACCGCTCACTGATGAGCAGCGTCATCAGGCGGCAGCGCTCTCACTGGCTGCTTCGAGCCTTTACTTCACCGTGCTGGCCAACGGGGTGAGCCGCTTCTTCCACGGCGCCGAACTTCGAGAACTTTTCAAAAAGACGGGATTCCGCATCATTCAGGAAAAGCCCAACATGGGCGTTTCGCATACGCTCTTTTTGCTTGAGGCTTAACGGCCGATTCGGAACCGGTCGCCCGTGAATCTGCAATTTGAATGCCGATGGATGCTCTTCGGGCTCATCGGCATTCTATTTACACAGTCACATCTTGAAGCCGCCTGAAATCACTTGATACTGATAGGGTTTTCCATATCGATCCCATTGTTTAGATGACGATGCGGAGCAGCTCCTTTCTGCGAACTTCATACTTTCGCTCGTCCACAAGCTTCAGACGGCGTCTTCCGGCTGACAACGACGCATCTGCAAGATATCCCTAGTCCAAGTTGCGTACTTCATTTGCTCCGCACACTCCGTCCAATGGTTGATGACAAGCGCAAATTCCTGCGCCTATTCTGAATTCAAAGCGATGCCGCAGACGCCCGGCGATTCAATGAACAGCCGCTCTCCCGGGCAGAAAGCGGCGACAGCGCAACATATTCGGAAAGGAGTTTTTATGACGCAATACCTGAAGGACCGCTATGGACTTCTGATTAACGGCGAATGGGTTGACGCAGAGAATGGCGCAACATTTGAAACCCACAACCCCGCTACCGGCGAACTGCTTGCACTTTGTGCAAACGCTTCGGCCAAGGATGTGGATCGCGCCGTCAAGGCCGCCGCAGAAGCTCAGCCCGCCTGGGCGGCCAAGTCGCCGGCCGAACGTGCCAACATCCTCCTCAAGATTGCCGACCGCATTGATGAACGCGCACTTGAGCTCGCCACGGTTGAAACGCTCGACAACGGCAAGCCCATCCGTGAAACCACGTTGGTCGACGTACCGCTTTCGTCGGATCATTTCCGCTACTTCGCCGGCTGCATCCGCGCCGATGAAGGCGAAGCAACGATGATCGACGAAAACACGCTCTCCATCATTCTTCGTGAGCCGATCGGCGTGGTCGGTCAGATTGTGCCGTGGAACTTCCCGCTCCTGATGGGCGCCTGGAAGATTGCTCCGGCCATTGCTGCCGGCAATGCAGTGGTGATCAAGAGCTCCTCGACAACGCCGTTGTCGCTCAATGTGCTCGGCGAAATCCTCAATGAGTTCCTCCCGCCCGGCGTCGTCAACATCATCAGCGGACGCGGTGCGCAGACCGGTCAGGCCATGCTTGATCATCCGGGCTTTGCGAAGCTTGCCTTTACGGGTTCTACCGAAGTCGGTTACGACGTGGCCGAAGCCGCTGCCAAGCGCCTCATTCCGGCTACGCTGGAACTCGGCGGCAAATCCGCCAACATCTACTTTGATGACTGCCAGCAGGACAAGGCCATTGAAGGCGCTCAGATCGGCATTCTCTTCAATCAGGGGCAGGTTTGCTGCGCGGGCTCGCGCATCTTCGTGCAGGAAGGGATCTACGACGAATTCGTCGCCAAACTGGCTGAGGCCTTCAAGAAGGTAAAGGTCGGCAATCCGCTTTGCAAAGACACTCAGATGGGTTCGCAGATTAACGAGCGTCAGCTCCAGAAGATTCTCGGCTGGGTCGAAGAAGCCAAGAAGGAAGGTGCCAAGGTGCTCGCGGGCGGTGAACGCGCCGTCGTTCCCGGCTGTGAAAAGGGTGCTTTCATGCAGCCTACGCTGCTCGTTGACTGCGAAAATCAGATGAATGTCTGCCAGCAGGAAATCTTCGGGCCGGTCGCCTGCGTGATCAAGTTCAAGGACGAAGCTGAGGTTCTCAAGCTCGCCAATGACTCTGAATACGGTCTTGGCGGTGCTGTCTGGACCCGTGACATCAACCGCGCCTTCCGTGTCGCCCGCGGCGTCCAGACGGGCCGCATGTGGATCAACACGTATAACGAGCTGCCGGCGCACTCGCCCTTTGGCGGCTACAAGAAGTCCGGCATCGGCCGCGAGACGCATAAGGTCATTCTCGAACACTACAGCCAGATGAAGAATTTGTATATCAGTCTTTCAGAACAAAAGCGCGGCTTCTTCTAATTCCTAAGCTTAGACGCTGACACTCAAAACGGCTTTCCCGGTCAATCAACTGGGGAAGCCGTTTTTTTGCTGCACTGCGATAGTGCTGCGGCGGGAACCGCGTGCCGATCAATGACCGTTTTTTCAGCGCAACGCGTCCGCCTCGCGGCGTTCAAGCATCCGCGCATAGTTGCGGCAATGCTCAACCCACTCGAGCATATCGACAGAAAGGTATTTGCCGCGTTCATGACAGAAGGTCAGCTGCCGCATCCAACGGTCGGGAATCTCAACGCGGGCAAGGAAACGGCCGAAGATGGGGTCGGTCAATACGCGTTTAGACATGTAGGTGATGCCGAGCCCAATGCGAACGGAACGAAGAATCGCATCAAAGCTGTTGAGCTCAGCCGAGACATTGACTCTGGAAAGCCGCTGATGGAGCTGCGTTTCAAAAAAGTCTCGGGTGGAGGAGCCTTCTTCGCGCAGGAGCCAAGAAGCACGCTCAAGCTCCTCATAGCTCACCGGACGGCCCGT
>OGME01001513.1_pt1 | contig 13694 bp, 12 predicted proteins | sample 1572981 | NCBI WGS metagenome assembly OGME01 (sample SAMEA2581902, study PRJEB24529) | metagenome | biome: Human gut stool | place: China | collected 2011
TTCTGAAAAACCGCACGCAGCTTGTCAAAAAAGACTTTTTTGACAAGCTGTGAAATCCTGCACGGCGTAAGCCGCGCAGGATTTCTTGAGACTTCTATTGCTCCCGCTTCAGGAGGCGGATGTCCTGGCCGATGAAGGGCAGAAGCTCAAACTCCCCCTCCAGCCGGGACATGATCTGGGCCGAATAGCGGCGGCCAATCTGGTCGGGGTCCAGGTTGGTGCTGATGATGGTGCTTTTCCCCGCCAGCAGGCGGCCGTTGAGCAGCTGGTACAGGGCGCTCTGGACAAAGGCGGTGGTCATCTCGGTGCCCAGGTCGTCCAGGATCAGCAGGTCGCAGGCCATGCAGCGCTCCACGCTTTCGTCCGGCTCGTCCACGTCGTCCCGGCGGAACTTGGCCGCCTCGAACTGGGAGAAAATATGCCCCGCCGTGTCGTACACCACGGAGAAGCCGTCCTCGCTGACCACCCGGGCGATGCAGGCGGACAGAAACGTCTTGCCCAGGCCCGGCGCACCGAACAGCAGCAGATTCTGCTTCCCGGGGCGGAAGTCCCGGGCGAAGGACTGGCAGATCTCCAGATTCCGCTGGGCCGCCTCCCGGGGGGAGCGGGGCAGGCCGCCCCGGTCCGTGGAATAGTAGTCCAGGCGGAAGGTGTCGAAGCTCTGGGAGCCGATGTCCAGCATGTGGGACAGCTCCGCGATCTGCTCCCGGGCGTAGTAGCTGCGCAGGCAGGCGCACATGGAGCCGTCCGGCAGGAACCCGGCGTCGCCGCACCGGGCGCACCGGGGCTTCTCCTCCAGATAGTCGGCAGGATAGCCCATGGCCGTGAGGAGCTCCTCACGGCGGCGCTGGAGGGCCAGATTCTCGTCCCGGATGGCGTGGATGGCAGGCACCGGGTCCCGGCCCCCCTTCAGGGCCCTGGTGATGATCTGGCTCATGGTGCCGCGCAGGCGGCGGTCGATGTCCGCCAGCTCCGGCTCCCGGGCAAACAGCTGCTGCTGACGCTCCCGGAACTGCCGGGCCCGGCGCTGCTTATCCTCGTCAAAGCGGGCCATGGCCCGGCTGAGAATTTTTCCATCGTAGGGCATGGGGGTTCCCTCCTTTACCGCTTTATATTACCACTTCATGTATTTTTCCATGCGGGAGTTGTCCTGATCCGGCTTGTCCGGCTTCGGGGACGGCTGGGCGGGCTTTCCGGCGTCGCCCTGCTGGACCTCCTCCGGGGGGTGCCAGCCGTTTTCGTGCCAGCGGCGGAGGATGCCGTTGAGATACCGCCACTCTAACTGCTTCTTATAGAATATGGTCTTGTCGTAGGCCAGGGCCACCGTTTCCGGCGGGAAGCCCTTGTCCATCCAATCGGAGATGTACTTTTCCTCGCTGGCCACCGGGCGGCGCTGGCCCAGGCCCAGCACCTGCATATAGGCGGACTGGCCCTGCTGTCTGTCCCGCCAGGTTTTCAGATAGCGGGCGGCGCTGTCCTGGTCGAACAGGCCCTGGCGGGCCCAGTAGTAACCCTCCTTCTCGATCTGGCGCAGGGTGGGGCGGCGGCCGGGGCCGTAGCGCTCCTCGGACCGGGTGATGCAGTGGTTCACCAGCAGATAAATCACGTCCGCCGGCATGCCCAGGTCGTCATACAGCCCCGCCAGCACCTGCAGGTCGGCGGTTTTCAGCTTGCGGCCCAGCTTCTCCTCCACCTGGGGGATCAGCATCCGGAAGGAGCGGTCGTCCTCCAGCAGCTGGGAGAGGTCCTGGGCGCTGTATACCGGGCGCTCCTCCGCCGGGGCCGGAGGCGGCGTCTCCGCCGGGCGCTGGATCAGGCCCAGCCGCTGCAGGCCCGTTTCCGCCGCATTCAGCCGCAGCTGGCTCCAGCGCAGCCGGGACTGCAGCTCCTGCTCGGTGATGCCCCGGTCCGCCCGCATCAGAAGCAGGTATAAAAGCGCGGCGTCGCCGTCGCCGTTTTTCACCAGGCGGTCCACCTGGTCCGCCGTCAGCACGATGCTGGGGTCATTTTCCCGCAGGATATAGCCGCTCATAGCCGCGCCCTCCCTTCTGTTTCCTTCGGAACCCCTTTATTTTACACGAAATCCCCCGGTTCGTAAAGCCGCCCAGGCAGGTTTTTCACAAAATTCTCCTTTTCGGCAGAAAAGGCTTTTCCCGGCGGGATTTTGTGGTATAATGGATTCTGTATCGGTATGACTCTTTTTGCGGTTTACATAAATAGGAGGATGACATGGCAAATAAGGTGACAATGAACATCTGCGGCCAGGAGTATACCCTGGTGGCAGACGAGAGCGCGGCATATATGGAGAAGGTAGGCGCACTGGTGGACGAGAGGATGCGCCAGGTGCTGGATGCCCTGCATGTGAGCCAGACGGACGCGGCGGTGCTGGCGGCGGTGAACCTGGCGGATGAGCTGCTGAAAAATCAGGCGGCGGCGGAGAATCTGCGCCGCCAGGTGAAAAACTATCTGGACGAGGCCACCCAGGCCAAGAACGAGGCCTCGGAGCTGAAGCGCCAGCTGTTCAAGGCCCAGCAGGGCCGGGGCCAATGATGGAGCTGCTGAGCCCCGCCGGGGGCTGGGAGGCCATGGTGGCCGCCGTGCAGAACGGGGCAGACGCCGTGTACATGGGCTTCGGCGGGCTCAACGCCCGGCGCAGCGCCCGGAATTTCACGGACGAGGAGTTCCGGGAGGCCGTGGCCTACTGCCATCTGCGGGGGGTGAAGGTGTATCTGACCCTGAACACCCTGGTGACGGATCGGGAGCTGCCTGCCGCCGCCGAGGCCCTGAAAAAAGCCTCGGACATGGGGGTGGACGCCATTCTCATCCAGGACTGGGGCATCTGGCGGCTGGCCCGGGAAATTGCGCCGGAGGTTCCCCTCCACGCCAGCACTCAGATGAGCCTGCACACCCTGGGCGGGGCGTGCCGGGCGGCGGAGCTGGGCCTGGAGCGGGTGGTGCTGGCCCGGGAGCTGAGCCGCCGGGACATCCACACCATAACCCGGGGCTGTCCCGCGGAAATCGAGGTGTTCGGGCACGGGGCCCTGTGCATGTGCTACTCGGGTCAGTGCGAAATGAGCGCCGTGATCGGCGGACGCAGCGGCAACCGGGGAGCCTGCGCCCAGCCCTGCCGCCTGCCCTACGGCGTCAACGAAAAGGCCGCCGGAGGCCATCCCCTGAGCCTGAAGGATGCCAACCTGGCGGACTATGTGCAGGAGCTGGAACAGATGGGCGTGGCGTGCCTGAAGCTGGAGGGCCGCATGAAGCGGCCGGAATATGTGGCGGTGATCACGGGGATCTATCGCCGTCTGCTGGATGAGAAGCGGGGACCCAGCCGGGAGGAGTCCCGGCAGCTGGAGGCCGCCTTCTCCCGCAGCGGCTTCACCGACGGATACTATAAGGGGCGCACCGGGCCGGAGATGTTTGGCACCCGGCCGGAGAACGCACCGGAGCCCAAGGAGCTGTTTGCCCGGGCCAAGGCCGGGTACAGCAGGGAGGACAGTCACCGGGTGCCGGTGGACATGGTCTGCACCCTGCGGGCCGGGGAGCCGGTATCCCTGACGGCCAGCGCCGGGGGACACGTCGTCCGGGCGGAGGGTCCCACCCCGGAGGAGGCCCGGAACCGGGCCCTGACGGCGGAGGAATTGCAATCCCGGCTGGAGAAAACCGGCGGCACCGTGTTCCGGCCCCGGGAAACCCGGGTGGAGCTGGAGGAGGGGCTGATGCTGCCGGCCAGCGCCGTGAACGCCCTGCGGCGGCAGGCTCTGGAGGGCCTGGAGGCCGCCCTGGCCCAGCCGCCGGTGCGGCGGACGGGTACCCCCTCTCCCCTGCCCCAGGCCCAGCCGGGGCCTGACGCGCCGGTGCTGACCTGCTCCATTATGCGGCCGGAGCAGCTGACGGAGCCCCTGGCCCAGTGCGAGACGGTGTATGTTCCGGCGGAGCTTCTGGAAAAGCTCGACCTGAACCGCTGGGCGGAAATGACCCACATCTGCGCCGTTCTGCCCCGGATTTTTCGGACGGAGGACCAGGCGGCGCTGCGGGCGCTTTTGCAGCAGCACCGGCAGAAGCTCTCCGCCGTGGCCATCGGCAATCTGGGGCATCTGCCCATTACCGAGGGGCTGGGTCTGCCTCTGTGGGGGGACCTGGGGCTGAATCTTTTCAACAGTGAGTCCCTGCTGTTCTGGAAGGAGCTGGGCCTGGAGGCCGCCGCCGTGTCCATGGAGCTGCGGTGGCAGCAGCTCCGGGACCTGCGGAAGGTTCTGCCCTGCGAGGCGGTGGTATACGGCCGCCTGCCGCTGATGATCATGGAAAACTGCGTCATCCGCAATGAGCTGGGCTGCCGGGACGCCGGGCGGGACTATGCGGACCGCTCCCCTGCCTGCCGGTGCGGCCAGGAGAATGTCCTGGTGGACCGCACCGGGGCGCAGTTCCCCTTGGTGGGCCAGTGGGGCCACCGGTGCGAGATCGAGAACAGTAAAGTGCTGTTCCTGGCGGATAAGCCGGAGTGGCGGCAGCTGGGGCTGACCCGGGCGCGGCTGCGGTTTACCACGGAGTCGCCGGAGGAGTGCGTCCGGGTGCTGCGGGCCTATCAGGGCCGCAGCGACTACCGGCCGGACCAGCTGACCCGGGGCCTGTTCTACCGGGGTGTGGAATAAATACGCCCGGTTATCAACCTTTACAATCTTTTCACAGTTTGTTTTCATATTCAATAGGAGCAAGTGGTACAATGGAGTTTAAAATCAAGGCGGTGTCGCCGAAAATAGGCCGGGAGTTCCCGCTGCCCCAGTATAAGACGGCGGGAGCGGCGGCCATGGACCTGTGCGCGTGCATGGAGGAGGACGTGACCCTGGCCCCGGGCCAGCGGATGGGCATCCCCACGGGAATTGCCATTGCCCTGCCCTCCCCGGACTATGTGGCCCTGGTGTTTGTGCGCAGCGGCATGGGCTTCAGGCACGGGATCGGCCTGAGCAACGGCGTGGGCGTTATCGACAGCGACTATCGGGGGGAGATCTCTGTGGGGCTGGTGAATCTGTCCGGGGAGGACTATACCATCCGGCCCGGGGACCGCATCGCCCAGCTGATGGTGGTGCCGGTGGTGCGGCCTGTTCTGGTGCAGGCGGAGGAGCTGGATGAGACGGACCGGGGCGCAGGCGGCTTCGGCTCCACCGGGAGGTAAGCCTATGGCAAGGATCGTGCTGGCCTCCGGTTCCCCCCGGCGGCAGGAGCTGCTGACCCGGATCGGCATCCGGGATTTCACCGTGCGGGTGCCTCAGGTAGAGGAGTGGTATCCCCAGGGCCTGACGCCCCCGGAGATCGTGTCGTATATCAGCCGGGAGAAATCCCAGGCGGTGCCGTCGGAGGAGGACGAGATCGTCATCACCGCCGACACCATGGTGTTTCTGGACCAACAGCGGCTGGGAAAGCCCAAGGATGAGGCGGACGCCCTGCGGATGCTGACGGACCTGGCGGGGCGGCGGCACACGGTGTGCACCGGGGTTACCCTGCGGCAGGGACAGCGGTCCCTGACCCGGGCTCAGTCCACGGACGTGTATTTCCGGCCCGCCGGCCGGGAGGAGCTGACGGCCTATATCCGGGGCGGCGAGCCCATGGACAAGGCCGGGGCCTACGGCGTGCAGGGCCAGGGGGCCCTGCTGGTGGAGCGCATCGACGGGGACTTTTTCAACGTGATGGGTCTGCCGGTGCTGCTGCTGAGCCGGATGCTGGCGGAGTTCGGCGTGACGCTGCTGTGACCAGTTTATCAAAAAAGGCTTTTTTGATAAACTCGACGATAAGGAATACGCTATGAAACGATTTTTTCAGAAAAACGGCATTATGATGCTGGCCGCTGTGGTGGTGGTGGCGGTGGGGCTGTGTATCGCCAGCGCCGTCAGCAACCAGACGGGCTTTTTGCAGAACGCCGCCGGGGTGGTCACCTATCCCTTCCGGGCGGCGGGTTCCGCCGTGGCCGGATGGTTCCAGAACATCGGCCAGCGGTTCGAGACGGTGGAAGCCCTGCGCCAGGAGATCGAGGAGCTGCGCAAGGAAAACGCCCAGCTGAAGGAGGATGCGCGCCAGGCCAAGACCGACAGCGAGGAGAACCAGCGGCTGCGGGACCTGAACGGTCTGAGGCAGCAGCGGCGGGACTTCACCTTTGAGGCGGCCCGGGTCATCGAGCGCAGCACCTCCAACTGGTCCAGGACCCTGACCCTGAACAAGGGCACCGGCCTGGGCGTGGCCATCGGCGACTGCGTGGTGGATCAGTACGGCTATCTGGTGGGTGTGGTCACCGAGGCGGGCGCCAACTGGTGCACCGTGACCACCATCCTGGACACGGATTCCCAGCTGGGGGCCCTGGTGTTCCGCACCGGCGAGGTGACGGTGGCCATGGGCGACCTGGCCCTGATGGGGCAGGGAAAACTGAAGCTGTCGTACCTGGAGGGGGAATCCAGCCTCATCAACGGCGACATGATCGTCACCTCCGGCCTGGGAGGCTACTATCCCTCGGGACTGGTCATCGGCTCCGTGGAGGAGATCAAAACCGATGACAACGGCCTGACCCGCTACGCCACCATCATCCCCAAAACCGATATCACCCAGCTGGTGGAGGTGTTCGTGATCACGGACTTCACCATCGTGGATTGAGAGGAGCGGCCATGAATCAATCCATGAACCAACGGGATATGTTCTTCAAATGGCTGTACTACGCCGGGGCGGTGCTGCTGCTGGTGCTGGTGCAGTCCCTGGTGCTCAACCGCATCTCCGTGTGGGCGGTGCACCCGTTTCTGCCGCCGGTGATCGCCGGGATCATGGCCATGCTGGAGGGTCCCGCCGAGGGGGCCGTGTTCGGCGGCATCTTCGGCCTGCTGTGCGACCTGACCATGCCGGGGGTCATTCCGTGCTTCTATACCCTGGCGTTTCTGGCGGCGGCGCTGCCGGCGGCGATGATCGCCAAGCGGCTTCTGAGCCAAGGATTCCTGTGCGCCGTTCTGTGCGCGGCTCTGGCTCTGGTGATCACGGACCTGCTGCACACGGTGCTGCTGACCTTCCGGCAGGGGGTGGAGCTGAGCGCCGCCCTGTCGCTGACGGGGCGGGAGCTGGCCGTGACGGTGGTGCTGTCGCCGCTGGTGTATCTGCTGCTGCGCAGCGTGCACAACCGGATCCTGAGATAGGAGGCGTGCCATGAAGAAAAACGCATTTGACCCGGTGCGGGCCCGCATCTGGGCGCTGACGGGGCTGATGGGCCTGTGCCTGCTGGCCTTCGCCGGGGTGATGTACTATACCCAGATCCTTCACGGGGAGGAAAACCGGGCCAAGTCCCTGGCCAGCAACGCCGCCAGCGAGACGGTGGAGGCCTCCCGGGGGATCATCACCGACCGCAACGGCAAGGTGCTGGTGTCCAACCGGCTGACCTATACCCTGATCTTCTCCGCCAAGGATTTTGAGAATGACCAGGACCTGAACGCCGCCATCCTGCGGCTGACGGACCTGTGCACCGAGAACAACACCGTTTGGAACGATACCCTGCCCCTGAGCAAAACCGCGCCCTACAGCTATACCGACGCCCAGGACAGCGAGGGCTTCGCCCTGTTCCTGAAGAACAAGAGCATCCCCTATTCCAAGCTGTCCCAGGTGACCCCCACCCTGCAGCCGGACCGGTTCATGGCCAAGCTGCGGGAGCTGTTCAAAATCGACAGCAGCTATACCGACGACCAGGCCCGGACCATCGCCGGGGTGCGGTATGAGCTGGCGGTGAAGAGTCTGACGGACGCACAGTACGTCTTTGCCGACGACGTGTCCGTGGAGCTCATCAGCCAGACGGCGGACGGCCAGTATCAGGGGGTATCCACCGGTACCTCCTCCGCCCGGGTATATAACACCGAATATGCCGCCCATGTGCTGGGGCGGCTGAGCCCCATCTACTACGAGGACTGGGTGGGCGACCCGGAAAACGGCGTCACCGGCTATCGGGACATGGAGGGCTACTCCATGAACTCCCTGGTGGGCCGGGAGGGCGCGGAGAAGGCCTTTGAGTCCTATCTCCACGGCACCAAGGGCACCCGGATCATCACCACCAACGAGGAGGGGAAGATCACCGGCGAGCTTTACACCAAGGAGCCTCAGCCCGGCGGCACCGTGGCCCTGACCCTGGACATCGATGTGCAGGAGGACACGGAGAAGTCCCTGGCCCAGACCATTGAGGCCATGACCGCCAAGGACGGCATCGTCCGGGGCGGCGCGGCGGTGGTGGTGGGGGTTGGCTCCGGCGAGGTGCTGGCCATGGCCAGCTATCCCACCTATAACCTGTCCACCTTTGACCAGGATTACAGCAAGCTGGTCAGCGACACCGTGGGCACTCCCCTGCTGAACCGGGCCATCGGCGGCGCATACGCCCCGGGCTCCACCTTCAAGCCCTGTACCGCCGTGGCGGCCCTGGAGTCGGGGATCATCACCCCCTCCTCCACCATTGTGGACCGGGGCGTGTATGACTACTACAAATCTCCCCAGCCCCGGTGCTGGATCTATAACGAGTACGGCGGCACCCACGGACGGGTCAACGTGTCCCAGGCCATCACCGTTTCCTGCAACTATTTCTTCTATGAGGTGGGCCGGTTGACGGGTATCAAGACCCTGGCGGACTACGCCAGGCAGTTCGGTCTGGGCGAGTATACCGGCATCGAGATCGGCGGGGCGGGAAGCGCCGAGGCCAAGGGCTCCATGGCCACCCCGGAGTTTGCCGAGCGCAACGGTCTGGAGTGGACCGACGGCCAGACCCTGACCGCCGCCATCGGCCAGAGCTATGACCTGTTCACGCCCCTGCAGCTGGCCAACTACATCGCCACCCTGGTGGGCAGCGGCCAGCACTATGAGGCCCATCTGCTGAAAAACGTGAAATCCTACGACAACTCCTCGGTGATCTACGCCTATGACAAGGCGCCGCTGAATACCGTGGAGATGAGCGACAGCACCTTGCAGGCGGTGAAGGAGGGCATGCACAACCTGACCACCGGGAGCCTGTCCTACTACTTCTCCAATTGCGTGGTGTCCGCCGGCGCCAAGACCGGTACCGCAGAAACCGGTATCGCCAATACCAACAACGGCGTGTTCGTGTGCTTCGCCCCCTATGACGATCCCCAGATCGCCGTGGCCGTGGTCATCGAGAAGGGCGGCTCCGGTGCGGCCCTGGCCTCCACCGCCGTGGACATTGTGAACTCCTATTTCTCCCAGGAGGAGATCGGCGCCGTGGTCATCGGCGAAAATACCCTGCTGAAATGAGGCATTCCATGAGCAAGATCTTTGACTCCCGCGATACGGAATATAAGTCCCCCTTTGGCGCCGCCGTGTGCGGCGCCACTGTCCGTTTCGCGGTTCGACCGGGGGATGAAAACGTTACCGGCGTGACGCTGCTCCTGCGGCGGGAATTTGCGGGTACGGAGCAGGAGGTGGCCCTGTCCCCCGGCGATGACGGCCGGTGGCAGGGGGTATACACCGCCCCGGAGGAGCCGGAGCTGGTGTGGTACGCCTTCCGGTTTTCGTATCCGGAGGGGCAAAGGCTATACGGCCTTCACGGCTTCGACGACCAGGCCCGGTGGCAGCTGACGGTTTATGACGACAGCCGCCCTACCCCCGCCTGGTTTGGCCGGGGGATCACCTATCAGATCTTCCCGGACCGGTTCTGCCGCACCCGGGTGCCGGACCCCGCCGGGATGGTGGGGGACCGGGTGGTCCACCAGGACTGGGACGACACTCCGGTGTGGCGGCCCGATGCCCAGGGGATCATCCGCAACAACGATTTCTTCGGCGGCAGTCTGGCGGGGATCACCTCCCGATTAGACTACCTACAGAGTATGGGAGTAGGTACGTTGTACCTGTGTCCGATTTTTGAGTCCGACAGCAACCACCGGTACGACACGGCGGACTACCGGCGGATTGACCCCATGCTGGGCACCGAGGAGGACTTCCGCACCCTGTGCCGGGAGGCCGGGTGCCGGGGCATCCGGGTGATGCTGGACGGGGTGTTCAACCACACCGGCAGCAACAGCCGATATTTCAACGCCCAGGGATTCTATCCGGAGCTGGGGGCGGCCCAGAGCCGGGAGTCCCAGTATTATAATTGGTACTCCTTCCACCCCTGGCCGGAGGATTACGACGCCTGGTGGGGCATCAAGACCCTGCCGGCGGTGCAGGAGTCCGCGGACAGCTATCGCCGGTTCATCATCCGGGACGGAGACTCCGTGGTGCGGCACTGGCTGCGGCAGGGGGCCTCCGGCTGGCGGCTGGACGTGGCCGACGAGCTGCCGGACGACTTCATTGCCGAAATTCGCAGCGCCATGGACCAGGAAAAGCCCGACAGTTTCCTGCTGGGCGAGGTGTGGGAGGACGGCAGCAACAAGATCGCCTACAGCCAGCGCAGGCGGTATCTGCTGGGCAGCGAGACCAACGGGCTGATGAACTATCCCTTCCGGACGGCGGCCCTGGACTGGCTGCGGGGCGGCGACGCCGCCGTCTTCCGGGACACCATGGAGGTCATCCGGGAGCACTATCCCCGGCCCGCCTTTTACAGCGCCCTGAACATTCTGGGCACCCACGACACGCCCCGGATCCTGACCCTGCTGGGAGCGGAGGATGTGCCGGATACCAAGGACGGCCGGGCGGCGTACCGCCTCTCCCCTGCCCAGCGGCAGAAGGGCCAGGCCCGGCTGCGGGTGGGCGAGATGCTGCTGTACTGCTTCCCCGGCTCCCCTACGGTGTACTACGGCGACGAGGCCGGGATGGAGGGCTTTGAGGACCCCCTGAACCGGGGGACCTATCCCTGGGGCCGGGAGGACCAGGAGCTGCTGGCCTTCTTCCGGCAGCTGGGGCAGCTGCGCCGGGAGCGCCTGTCCCTGCAGGAGGGGGACCTGACCTATCTCCACGCCCGGGGCGGCGTTCTGGTGCTGCGGCGGCAGCTGGGAGACGAGATCACCGTGGCGGCCCTGAACGCAGGCGAGGACGCCGCAGAGGTAGCCATCCCCTGGCCCCGGGAGCTGGCCCGGGAGGCCCTGACCTTCCAGCAGTTCTATGCCCCCGGCGGGAAGCTGCGGCTGCGGCTGCCGCCGGTTTCGGGGATGATCCTGATATGACCCACGGGGTGGATGTTTCACGTGAAACATCCACCCTTTTTGCGTGTTGGTTTCGCTGTTTCACGTGAAACATTTTTCTCAAGATTTTTCTCATTTTGCAGATTTTCTATTGAAACCGACTGAAAATGTGATATACTAAAATAAAGACCGACAGAAAGCGAGTGTGGACAAAGTGGCGAAAATCGTGGCGATCGTGAATCAAAAAGGCGGCGTTGGGAAGACCACCACCTGTGTCAACCTGGCTGCGGCCCTGAAATACCTGGGGAAGCGGGTGCTTTTGTGCGACTTTGACCCCCAGGCCAACGCCACCTCCGGCATGGGGGTGGACAAATCCGTGTCCAACGGCGTGTATGACGTGCTCATCAACGGCGTGGAGACCCGGAAGGCCATCGTCACCACCCCCTATGGCGACGTGCTGCCCAGCAGCAAGGCCCTGGCCGGGGGCGGCGTGGAGATGATCGAAATGGCGGACCGGCAGTTCCTGCTGCGCAGCGCCCTGGACGCCGTCCGGGAGGATTATGACTATATCTTTGTGGACTGTCCCCCCTCCCTGGAGCTGCTGACCCTGAACGCTCTGTGCGCGGCGGACTCCCTGCTGGTACCGCTTCAGGGGGAGTACTACGCCCTGGAGGGCCTCAGCGACCTGATGAACACCGTGCGCATCGTCCGGCGGAACATGAATCCCCGGCTCCAGATCGAGGGCGTGCTGCTGACCATGTTCGACGGGCGCACTAACCTGGCCATTCAGGTGGCCCAGGAGGTCAAGCGGTTCTTCCCCGGGAAGGTGTATGCCACGGTGATCCCCCGGAACATCCGCTTGTCCGAGGCACCCAGCCACGGAAAGCCCATCACGGCCTATGACCGGGGCTGCCGGGGCGCGGAGGCCTATCTGGCTCTGGCCAACGAATTTCTCAAGAAAAATACCTGATTCCGTGCGGAAAGGAGCGTTTCAGCAATGGCCAACAACCCAAAAGGGCTGGGCAAAGGCCTGGCCGCCCTGTTGGGAGACGACGTGATCGACTCTCAGGAGGAAAAGAGCAGTCTGTTTCTGCCGATTTCTCAGGTGGAAAGCTGCGCATCCCAACCCCGCAAGCAATTTGACCCGGAGTCCCTGGCGGACTTAGCCGACTCCATCCGGGAGCACGGCATCATCCAGCCGCTGACGGTGCGGAAGCTGCAGTCCGGCTATTACCAGATCATCGCCGGTGAGCGGCGCTGGCGGGCCGCCCGCATGGCGGGACTGACCCAGGTGCCGGCCATCGTCATCGAGGCCGACGACCGCAAGGCCATGGAGCTGGCCATGATCGAAAACCTCCAGCGGGAGGACCTGAACCCCATCGAGGAAGCCGAGGGCTATCAGGTGCTGATGAGCCAGTACAACATGACCCAGGAGGAAACCGCCCAGCGGGTGGGCAAGTCCCGGTCCGCCGTGGCCAACGCCCTGCGTCTGCTGAACCTGTGTCCTCCAGTGCGGGCCATGGTGGAGGACGGACGGCTGACCAACGGCCACGCCCGGGCGCTGCTGCCCCTGTCCCCTGCCCTGCAGGAGACCACGGCGGCCACCATTCTGAAAAATGACCTGTCCGTCCGGCAGACGGAGCAGCTGGTGAAGAAGCTCACCGCCGGAAAGAAGGAGAAGCCCTCCCCTGCCGGTCTGACCGTGGACTATGCCCAGGAGGCCGCCCGGGATCTGGGGAACACCTTGGGTCGGGGATGCCGCATTGTCTCCGGCAAGAAGAAAGGGCGCATTGAGTTGGAATATTACGGTGTGGACGACCTGAACGAGCTGTTGGAGGCCCTGCACACCATCAAAAAACCATGATGTTTCACGTGAAACACGGAAAGGTGCGATAAAAGCCATGCTTGATATCAAATTTGTCCGGGACAATCCGGAAGCTGTTAAAGAAAACATCCGCAAGAAGTTCCAGAACGCCAAGCTCCCCCTGGTGGACGAGGTCATTGCCCTGGACGCCGAGAAGCGGGCCGCCATGAACGAGGCCAACGACCTGCGGGCCCAGCGGAACCAGCTGTCCAAGCGGGTGGGTATGCTGATGGGTCAGGCCAAGAAGGACCCCAGTAAGCTGGCGGAGGCCGAGGAGGCCAAAGCCCAGGTGAAAGCCAACGCCGACCGGCTGGCCCAGCTGGAGGAGATGGAGGGGCATCTGACCCAGCAGATCACCAAGATCATGATGGTCATCCCCCAGATGATCGACCCCTCCGTGCCCATCGGCCCCGATGACTCCCACAATGTGGAGGTCCAGCGCTTCGGTGAGGCCAAGCTGCCGGAGTTCGATATTCCCTATCACACGGAGATCATGGAGCGCTTCGACGGCATCGACATGGACGCCGCCGGGCGGGTTTCCGGCAACGGATTTTACTATCTGATGGGCGATATTGCCCGGCTCCACGAGGCCGTGCTGGCCTATGGCCGGGATTTCATGATCGACAAGGGCTTCACCTATTGCATTCCCCCGTTTATGATCCACGGCAACGTGGTGGAGGGCGTCATGAGCCAGACCGACATGGATGCCATGATGTATAAGATCGAGGGTGAGGACCTGTACCTGATCGGTACCA
>OGME01001520.1_pt1 | contig 13657 bp, 10 predicted proteins | sample 1572981 | NCBI WGS metagenome assembly OGME01 (sample SAMEA2581902, study PRJEB24529) | metagenome | biome: Human gut stool | place: China | collected 2011
TAGGGGGCGGCGTCCCCGACGCCCCGCGGAGGGGTCAAGACCCCTCCCTACAAGGCCACAATAAAAAGGGGCGACAAACAAAAAGGGAGAGGCTCTCCCTCTCCCATGAAACGTGATTATACTTTTACTCCGCCACCAGCACCGTCACGCTCGTCGGGGCCAGCTCCAACGCATCCCGGAAGCAGGGGCCGAAGGGTGTCACACCGGCGTGGACGCCGTCGCTTACTTTGCGCCAGGTACCGGCGGGCAGGCTGGCCCACTGGCGGGTGCGCTCGGGGTTGTAGTAGACGGCCAGCTGACCCGCCGTGGCCGTGCCGTCGTTCTCCGGCACAAAGCCGATGAGCCAGCCCGGCAGCGCCAGAATAAACGGCTCCGGCTCCCCTGCCGCGCCGCTCAGCCGCGGATAGGCGCGGCGGATGGCCAGCATGCCGCGGTAAAACGCCGTCAGCGCGGCAAACTCCGGGCGGTGGGCGCGGGTCCAGTCCAGCCGGTTCGTGGCCAGCGGCCCCTTGTAGCTGTTGTGGTCGCCGTGCTTGGTGCGGCCCCACTCCTCGCCCGCCTGCATAAAGGGCAGACCCTGGCAGGTCAGGTAGATGCCCGCCGTCATGCGGTTCTGTGCCAGCAAATCGGCGTCGGGGCAGTCGTAATCGCCGCGGCGGCCCACGGCGGCCAGCTTGTCCCAGAGCGTGTAGTTGTCGTGGGCAGAGACGTACTGCACGACCTGCCCGGCGCACTTGGGCCGGAAGCCGTGTGCGCCGCTGCGCCACGCGCTGATCGAGTGCAGCACATCGTAGCCATGCTGCGGTGCGCCGTTGACATAGCCCGCGTTGGCCGCATCAAAGACGTTGCCCTTGATGCAGTCCCGCGTGTCATCGCAGAAAAATCCGATGCGTTCATGCAGTGCGTCGAGGGCGCGCTTGTCGGCGGGGCGTGCGCCGCCTTCAAGGTTCGTGCCGCCGCCCATCCAGGGCTCGCCGTACAGTAAAATGCTCTCGCCGCTGGGCAGACTGTCCAGCGCGGCGCGGATGGCGTTCATCGTGTCCACATCTTCCAGCGCCATCAGGTCAAAGCGGAAACCGTCGATGTGGTAGGCTGTGGCCCAGTACAGCACCGACTCGACCACGTATTTGCGCACCATCGGGCGCTCGCTGGCCAGGTCACAGCCGCAGCCGGAGCCGTTGGTCATCATGCCGTTGGGCCAGCGGCGGTTCCAGTAGCCGGGCACGGTGCGCTCCAGATTGCTCTCGCCGTGGTAGGTGTGGTTGTAGACTACGTCCATCACGACGCCCAGCCCCGCGCGGTGCAGCGCGGCGACCATGGCGCGGCACTCCTTGACGCGCACCTCGCCGTGGAACGGGTCGGTGGCAAAGCTGCCCTCGGGCACGTTGTAGTTCTGCGGGTCGTAGCCCCAGTTGTAGCCGCTGTCGGGGCGGGACTCGTCCACCGTGGCGTAGTCGTAGATGGGCTGTAATTGCACATGGCTGATGCCCAGATTTTTCAGATAATTCAGGCAGGTCGGGTGTTCGCCGTCGTTGTCCAGCGTGGTGTCATCGGGCGTGAAGCCCATGAACTTGCCGCGCCACTCCGGTTTTACACCGCTGTGCCCGTCAGCGGAAAAGTCCGCCACATGCACCTCCCACACGCTGCGGGCGTGGGCCGGGATGTCGGGGCGCCGGTCCTGCTCCCAGCCGTCGGGGGCGGCCTGTGTCAGGTCCACCACCATGCCGCGGGTGCCGTTGGCCCCGGCGCTGCGGGCGTAGGGGTCCACGACCTCATGCACGCGGCCATCCGGGAAGTAGATGCGGTAGATGTAATACGTCCCGTGCAGGTTGCCGGGCAGCACAATGGCCCAGACGCCGCCATCGCCGCGGCGCATTTCGTGTACGCCCAGCTCTTTCGCGCCCGGCTCGGCGTCGGTGCCGGTGGCATACAGGCAGACCACGACCCCGCAGGCAGTGGGAGTCCACAGCTTGAAGGTGGTTTCCTCCGCCGTTGGATTTGCGCCGAGGTCGCTGCCGTGGTAATAGGGCAGCTCACAGGCCTGATGCCAGTTCATGGGTGATCGCTCCTTACAAATAGTCTGCATTTATTGTAGCAGGTAGAGCGACAGTTTGCAAGGGAAACGTTTCAACGCCCAGCGGAAACCTCTGCATCCGGCATCCCATGTAAAGAAGCCATGCACAAGCAAAAATCCCCTGCCCGTGCAGACAGGGGATGCGGTTGCTTATAGAGGTGGATTACTCGCCCAGATGCCAGATGTCCTTGTTGTACTCGGCAATCGTGCGGTCACTGCTGAACAGGCCGGCCTTGGCAATGTTGATGACGCACTTCTTGCGCCAGCCCAGCGGGTCGCAGGCGTAGTCGCTCAGGGCCTGACCCTTGCGCACCACATAGGCGTTGAAGTCGGGCAGCGTCTGGAACCAGTCCTTCCAGACCAGCTCGTCGTGCAGGCGGCGCAGGTTTTCCTCATGCCCGGCGGCCAGCATCTCTGGCCCGACGAGGAAATCGACGGCGCGGCGGATGTTGGGGTCACCCTCCACCCACTGGCTGGCCTGATAGTCGCCCATCTCATAGCGGTGGATGACCTGATCGGACGTCTGGCCGAAGATATAGATGTTCTCATCGCCGACCTGCTGACAGATCTCGACGTTCGCACCGTCCATCGTGCCCAGCGTCAGCGCACCGTTGAGCATGAACTTCATGTTGCCGGTGCCGGACGCCTCCTTGGAGGCCAGCGAGATCTGCTCCGACAGGTCGCAGGCGGGGATGAGCTTCTCAGCGGCGGTGACGTTGTAGTTTTCCACAAAGACAACCTGCAGATACTTCGACACGACCGGATCCGCCGCAATGACCTTAGACAGGGTCAGCAGGGCGTGGATGATGTCCTTGGCAATCGTGTACGCCGGGGCGGCCTTGGCACCGAAGATGCTGACCAGCGGTGTGGCGGGCAGATGCCCGGCCTTGATCTCATGATACTGGTGGATCAGGTAGAGCAGGTTCAGCTGCTGGCGCTTGTACTCATGCAGGCGCTTGGACTGGATGTCGAACATTGCATCCGGGTCAACGGTGATGTTCTGCGTGCGGTGCAGCCAGTCGGCCAGTGCGCGCTTGTTCTGCGCCTTGACGGCGGAGAACTGCTGCAAAATATCGACATTTTCCGTGTAGGGCAGCAGTTTTTCAAGCTCAGCGGCGTCCTTGCGGAAGCCGGAACCGATGAGCTTTTCGATCTCGGCGGTCAGTGCCGGGTCGCACTCCAGCAGCCAGCGGCGGAAGGTGATGCCGTTGGTCTTATTGTTGAATTTTTCGGGGTAGAGCTGGTAAAAGCCGTGCAGCTCGCTGTTTTTCAGGATCTCGGTGTGCAGATAGGCAACACCGTTCGTCGAGTGGGTGAAGTGGATGTCCATGTGGGCCATGTGAACGAGGTCGTCCCCGTCGATGATGGCCAGACTCTCGTCGGTGGTGCGGGTGCGGGCCAGCGTGTCGAGCTTTTCAATGATGGGCATGAGCTGCGGCACGACGGCGTCCAGATAGGCGCGGGGCCACTTTTCGAGCGCCTCGGCCAGAATGGTGTGGTTCGTGTAGGCACAGGTCTTTGTGACGATCTCGACGGCCTCGTCAAAGTCGATGCCCTTCTCCCCCAGCAGGCGGATCAGCTCGGGGATAACCATGCTGGGGTGGGTGTCGTTGATCTGGATGGCGGCGTAGTCGGCCAGATCGTGGTAATCACAGCCGCGGGCGGCGCACTCGGCCAGAATCAGCTGGGCCCCGGCGGAAACCATCAGGTACTGCTGGTAGACGCGCAGACGGCGTCCGGCCTCGTCGGAGTCATCGGGATACAGGAAAAGCGTCAGGTTTTTGTCGATGTCGGTCTTGTCGAACGTGATGCCGTCGTGGACGATGCTCTCATCAATAGTGTCGAGATCGAACAGATTCAGCGTGTTCGTGCGGCCCTCGTAGCCCGTGACGGCCAGCTTGTACAGACGGGCGCTGTAGGTCTTGCCGGCCAGCTCGACGGGATAGATCGTATCCGTTTTTTCCGCCCAGGAGTGGGCGGTCAGCCACGGGTCGGGCAGCTCGTTCTGGACGCCGTCCTTGAAGGACTGGTGGAACAGGCCGAAGTGATACCGCAGGCCGACACCGTCGCCGGGCAGGTTCAGCGTGGCGAGGGAGTCAAGGAAACAGGCGGCCAGACGGCCCAGCCCGCCGTTGCCAAGGCTTGGCTCCGGCTCGACCTCCTCAATATCGGACAGGTTTTTCCCGGCAGCGGCCAGCGCGGCGCGGGTGTCGTCGTACAGCCCTAAATTGATAAGGTTGTTGGACAGCAGCTTGCCGATCAGAAACTCGGCGCTGATATAGTAGAGCTTGCGGCCCGTGACGGGACGGACGCGGGCGGCGCTCTGTTCGCGGACGATGTCCAGCAGGGCCAGATAGATTTCCTGATCCGTGCAGGCGGTCAGGGGCTTGTTGGTTCTGGCTTCCATCGCAGCAGTCATATTCATAAGAGGTTCCCTCCATTCGTGTATGGGCTTCTTGGGTACAACTTGGTTATACCACACAAAACGTGCGTCTGACTTGCAAAATACCCGCAACTTATGGTACAATACTATCATGCGAGGTGAAAATATGGCGAAACAAGAGCGTTTACGCGAAGCAAAGCAACACGGGGCCGCGTGGTTCCCGTTCAATATCTACCCATGTACGATCCCGAAGGACTTCCCGCAGGTGGCGCTGCACTGGCAGGACAGCATGGAGCTGGTCTTTGTCAAAAAAGGGCGCGGCATCGTGCAGGCCGGGCTGACGACCTACACGGCACAGGAGGGCGACATTTACGTGTTTGCCCCCGGCGTGCTGCACGCCCTGCGCCAGCTGCCCGGTGAGGCAATGGAATATGAAAACATCATCTTTGAGCTGGAGCTGCTGGGCGGCGCCGGTGACATCTGTGCCGAGAAGTACCTGCTGCCGCTGCAGAGCGGGCGTCTGGCTCTGCCCATGCGCCTTGGCCCGGAAGACTGGGGCTACAACTGGGCGGTGCGGTGCCTGCACGCGGCGGAGGAATTCAACAAGATCAAAGACGTGGGATATGAACTCTGTATAAAGGGCGAGCTGCTGCTGTTTCTGGCGGCGCTGGTGGGCCGCACCGGAGACCTGCCCCCTGCCGATACCCCCGACACCCGGCGGCTGAAAACCGTGGTGCAGCTTGTGAATGAGGGCTACGCGGGGGCGCTGCATGTGACCGACGCAGCGGCGGCCTGCGGATGCAGCCCCAGCCATTTTATGCGCTGGTTCAAGAAAATGACAGGGCAGGGCTTTACCGAATACCTGAACGAGCAACGCTTGAACGCCGCCGCCGATGCCCTGCGCAGCGGCAGCGACACCGTGCTGGCGATTGCGGAGCAATGCGGGTTTGAGAATTTGTCCTACTTCAACCGTCTGTTCAAAAAGCGGTACGGGATGACGCCGCGGGAATACAGGGGGAGAAAATAAAAAAGCCTTCCCCCGCGGGGGAAGGTGGCCCGAAGGGCCGGATGAGGGGCGAGTCTGCGGCGAAATCCCGTGAACGGGTGGCTGCGGAAGCTTTGCCCTCATCAGTCCGCTTCGCGGACAGCTTCCCCTGCGGGGGAAGCCTGAAATTATGCCTTTTTGCTGTAATCTCGTGCGCCGTAAATCGCCGTGCCGACGCGGACGATGGTCGCGCCCTCGGCGATGGCGGCGGCGTAGTCGTGGCTCATGCCCATGGACAGAATGTCCATCTGCGCCCGGTCATAGTGCCGGGCGTCGGCTCTGGCCAAAAGCTCCCGCATCTGTGCAAAAAAGCGGCGGGTCTCGGTGTCGTCGGCGTCGGCGGGCGGGATCGCCATCAGGCCGCGCAGACGGATGTGCTCCCTGGCGGCGGCAGCCTCCAAAAGCGGGAACAGGCTGTCGGCGTCCACGCCGCTCTTGCTGGCCTCCTCGCCGATGTTGATCTCGACGAGAATGTCCTGCACCAGCCCCAGACGGGCCGCGGCGGCATCAATCTTATCCAAAAGGCGCGTGCTGTCCACGCTCTGGATCAGCGCGGCGCGGCCTACGACCTTGTTGACCTTATTCGTCTGTAAATGCCCGATGAAGTGCCCGGGTTTGCCGTTGTAGGCGTTCGCGTCGGTCTTTTCGACCAGCTCCTGCACATGGTTTTCACCGAACAGGTCAATGGGCAGATCGGCGCTGTAACGCACCTCCTCCACCGTGCGGGTCTTGCAGGCGGCGCAAAGGCGCACCTCTGCCGGGTCGCGGCCTGCGGCCTTGGCGGCAGCGGCCATCGTCTCACGGATCTTCGCGACGGCCTCGGCCATCTGCTGCTTCTGGGCTTCGGGAATCATCGCACTTCCTCCTGACTGTAAACGGCGCGGGAACCGCCGATGAACGGCGGACGGGTGCGGGCGCAGAGCAGAATTGCCTGCCCGATGTGGTCCATCGACAAGCGCACCGGCACAGCCACGCGGCGCAGGTGCATACCGATCAGCGTGCCGCCGATGTCCATGCCCGCGGCGGCCCTGACCTCATCCACAAGGACGGGGTCGTTAAAGCGCTGCCAGCAGTTCGTGGCCCAGCTGCCGCCCGCGTGGGGCTGCGGAATGGCCGAGACGATCTGATAGCCGTTGGCCTTCGCGGCCTCGCGCTCAATGACGATAGAACGGTTCAGATGCTCACAGCACTGGGCGGCCAGATAGACGCCCTGCTCCTGCAATGGCGGCAGCACGCCCGCCAGCACGGCAGCGGCAGCCTCCATGCTGGAATCCTTGCCGATGCGCCCGCCCATGATCTCGCTGCTGGAGCAGCCGACCACAAAAATGTCCCCGGTCTCAAGATGCGCAGCCTGCAGCAGTTCTTCCGCAGCCTGCCGCGCCTGCACCGTAAGTTTTGCATAATCCACAGGTAATGCCCCCTTTGGTTACTATTATAGCAGGGGTGTCAATAAAAGAAAAGCCTTCCCCCGCGGGGGAAGGCGGCACGCAGGGCCGGATGAGGGCGACCCTGCGGATGCTGCTCATAAATGGGTGGCTGCGGGAGCTTTGCCCTCATCAGTCCGCTTCGCGGACAGCTTCCCCCGAGGGGGAAGCCTTTAGGCGTTTTTTACATTAGAACCAACCTGCGTCAATTTGTCAAGCCGTCACATCCTCAAACTGACTGTTGTACAAATCGGCATAGAACCCGCCGGCTTCGATCAGCTCGTCGTGGGTGCCCTGCTCGACAATGTCGCCCTCGCGCATGACCAGGATCAAATCGGCATCGCGAATGGTGGACAGGCGGTGCGCGATGACGAAGCTCGTGCGGCCCTGCATCAGGCGGTCCATAGCCGTCTGGATGCGCTGCTCGGTGCGGGTGTCAACGCTCGATGTCGCCTCATCGAGGATCAGGATGCGGTTGTCCGCCAAAATCGTGCGGGCAATCGTCAAAAGCTGCTTCTGGCCTTGGCTGACGTTGGAGGCGTCCTCGTTCAGCTCCATCTGGTAGCCGCCGGGCAGCGTGCGGATAAAGTGGTCGGCGTTTGCAGCCTTCGCGGCGGCAATGACCTCCTCGTCCGTGGCATCCAGACGGCCATAGCGGATGTTCTCCATGATCGTGCCCTTGAACAGCCAGGTATCCTGCAGCACCATGCCGAAGCCCTCGCGCAGGTCGCTGCGGTCAAAGTCCCTGACGTTGTGGCCGTTCAGCAAAATTTCGCCGGAATCCACATCATAGAATCGCATGAGCAGCTTGACCATTGTGGTCTTGCCCGCGCCGGTGGGGCCGACGATGGCGACCTTCTGGCCGGGCTTGACATTGCAGCTGAAATTGTGGATGACGGTCTTTTCCGGCGTGTAGCCGAACTTTACATGGTCAAACGTGACCTGACCGTCGATGCAGGCGGGATCGGCGCGGCGGGCGGGGTCGGCCAGCTGGTCCTCCTCGGGCTCGTTCAAAAATTCAAAGACGCGCTCGGCGGCGGCGGTCATGCTTTGCAGCATGTTGGACACCTGCGCCAGCTGCTGGATGGGCTGGGTGAAGTTCTTGACGTACTGGATGAACGCCTGAATATCGCCGATGGTGATGGCGCCCGCTGCGGCAAAAATGCTGCCGACGATGGCGACGGCCACATAGCCCAGGTTGCCCACAAAGTTCATGATGGGCTGCATCAGGCCGGACAAAAACTGCGATTTCCACGCGGATTCGTACAGCTTATCGTTCGCGTCGTTGAAGTCGTCCAGCACGGCGGCCTCGCGGTTGAACGCCTTGATGACGTTGTGGCCGGAGTAGACCTCCTCGACCTGACCGTTGACAACGCCCAGTGTCGCCTGCTGCGCCTTGAAATACTTCTGGCTGAACTTGACGACCACCAGCACCAGCGCCAGCGAAACCGGCAGGATCAGCAGGGCGATCAGCGTCATTTTAGGGCTGATGGACAGCATCATGATGAGCACGCCGACCATCGTTGCAACGCTGGTGATCAGCTGGGTCACGCTCTGGTTCAGGCTCTGGCCCAGCGTATCCACGTCGTTTGTAATGCGGGACAGCACCTCGCCGACGGTGCGCTTTTCAAAGTAGGCCAGCGGCAGGCGGTTGATCTTTTTGCTGATCTGGTCGCGGAAGTCGTAGCAGACCTTCTGCGACAGGCCGGACATGAGCCAGCCCTGAATGAAGCTGAACGCCGCGGACAGCAGGTACATGCCCAGCAGGAACAGCAGCACCTTGCCGATGTAGGCAAAGTCGATGCCGCCCACGCCGCGCAGCTTGGCGATCCAGCCGGTGGCCAGCGCCGTGGTGGCCTTGGCCAGGATCTTCGGCCCTGCAATGTTGAAAATGGTTGACAGAACAGCAAAAACAATGACGACGACCAGCGACAGCTTATACTTGCTCATGGCGGCCATCAGCTGGCGCAGCGTGCCCTTGAAGTCCTTGGCGCGCTCCGTCGTCATGCGTCCGGGTCTTGGCATATCACTCACCCTCCTTCTGCAAATTCAGTTCTTTCTGACTCAGCTGGCTGCGCGCAATTTCCTGATACGCGGGGCAGCTTTCCATCAGCTGGGCATGGGTGCCCTTGCCGACGAGGCGCCCCTCATCCAGCACCAGAATCTGGTTCGCGTGCAGCACGGTGGAGATGCGCTGCGCCACAATAATGACCGTGGCGTTGTCAGTTTTAGCCTTCAGCGCACGGCGCAGCGCCACGTCGGTCTTGTAGTCCAGCGCCGAGAAGCTGTCGTCAAACAGGTAGATCTGCGGGTGCTTGGCAATGGCGCGGGCAATCGAAAGGCGCTGCTTCTGCCCGCCGGAGACGTTGCTGCCGCCCTGGGCAATCGGGCTGTCGAAGCCCTCGGGCTTAGCGGAGATGAACTCCGTGGCCTGGGCGATCTCGGCGGCCTGCTCTGCGTCGGCGTCGGTGATGTGGTCGCCGCCGAACTTCAGGTTGGATGTGATCGTGCCGCTGAACAGCACGCCCTTCTGCGGTACATAGCCCAGCTCGTCGTGCAGCTGTGCCTGGGTCATGTCGCGCACGTCAACGCCGTCAATCGTCACGCTGCCCTCGGTCACATCGTAGAAGCGCGGGATCAGGTTGAGCAGCGTAGATTTGCCGCAGCCCGTGGAGCCGATGATGGCCGTTGTCTCGCCGGGTCTGGCCGTGAAGCTGATGTGCTCGAGCGCGTCCTCGTCGGAGCCGGGATAGCGGAAGCTGACGTCATGGAACGCCACAACGCCGTGGGTGCCGTCCGCGGGCAGTGCCTTGGGCGCAGCGGGGTCATGGATGGTCGAGGGGGTCTTGATGACCTCGTCAATGCGGTCCGCAGCCACACCGGCACGGGGCAGCATGACGGCGACCATCGAGAGCATGAGGAACGACATGACGATCTGCATCGTGTAGGTGATGAACGCGATCATCTCACCCACCTGCATGCTGCCCAGATCCATCGCCTTGCCGCCGAACCAGACGATGAGCAGGCTCGTGCCGTTCATGATGAGCGTCATAAACGGCATCATGGCGACCATCGTGCGGTTGGTGAACAGCTGGGTCTTCATCAGGTCGGTGTTGGCCCTGTCAAAGCGCTTTTCCTCAAATGCCTCGCGGCTGAACGCGCGGATGGGCATAATGCCGGTCAGGATTTCGCGGCTGACAAGGTTCATCCGGTCCACCAAAACTTGCATCTGCTTGAATTTCGGCATGGCTACGTTCATCAAAACGGCGATGAGCGCCAGCAGTGCGGCCACGGCCACAAAGATGATCCATTCCAGCCCCGTGTTGCCGCTGGCAACGTGCATAATGCCGCCAATGCCCAAAATGGGCGCGTAGGCCACCATGCGCAGCAGGATCACGCAGACGAACTGCACCTGCTGGATGTCGTTCGTGGTGCGGGTAATCAGCGAAGCAGTGGAAAATTTTTCGATTTCGGCGTTGGAGTAGCCGACGACGGTCCTGAACACGTCGCGGCGCAGGTCACGGCCAATGGCGGCGGAGACGCGGGACGCGATAAAGCCTACGGCGACGGCCACGGCGACCATGAGCAGCGTTAAAGCCAGCATCTGACCGCCCGTGCGCAGCAGATAGGACATTTGCACGTCATGGGCGATGCCCTGGGCGTCATATTCCAGCGCGACGAGCAGCATGGCCTGGCTGGACAGGCTGTCGGCGACGGTCTCGTCCAGCTGGGCGAGACCGTCCGTCAGCTGGCTCTGCAGCATTTCCCGTGCGCCGGGGGCCTGGGACGCGGCGGCCAGCTGCGTGGCGACGGCGTCGAGGTCGTAGGCCGTGGGGACCACGGTGTCGGTGGTACCGGCGGCAGTGGCGGCATTCTTCACCGCGGCCATGTACAGCACAACGTCCGGCGTTGTGAACGCATTTTCCAGCGCGGCGGTGTCCGCGTCCGGCTTCAGTGTGCGCACACCGTCCGCGTCGGGGTCGGCGTAGGCTTCGTCCGCCAGTGCGGCGTCGTCCTCGGACATGAGCAGCTCGAGCGCCTGCAGCGTTGTGCTGCGGACGGTGTCGGGCACGGGGCTTTCAATGCCGCCCTGCTGGATGCCGGTGTCCACAATTTTGCTTGTGTAGTCGGGCAGGCTTAAATCGCAGTATGCCTGTACGATGAGCAGCGCAACGACGGCCAGGCAGGCCGCCCAGTGCCGCCCCAGCTGCTTAAAAATTTTCGTCATGCGGGAGTTCTCCTTTCAAATCGGTTTTCATAGCGGCGTTCTCGGCCTCGATGGCGGCGAGCAGAGCGTCCTTTACGGCGTTGGCCTGCGCCAGCTGCTCCGGGGTCAGCCGCGCCATGATGCGGGCAAAGTAGTCGTTCATGGCCTGCTCATTGGCTTTGCGGGCGCGCTCCCCTGCCGGGGTGATGCGCACCAGCGTCTTGCGGCGGTCCTTGGGGTCGGTCTCGCGGACGATGTGGCCGTCCTGCTCCATCTGACGCAGCCCGCGGGAAATCGCCGGCATAGGCTGGTGCATCTGCCGCGCAATGTCCGAGACATAGATCGCGCCGTCGCAGCCGTGCTGCTCAATGAGATTGTACAGACTTTGCAGCATGCCATAGCGGCATTTGGGTTGCCCGGCCAGTGCCATGCGCATCCCGCGCCTGGACAGTGTGTGCAGCCGCGCCACAAAGCGGAACACCCCGCTCAGATAAGGGGCTTCAGTGCCCATTGGTGAACACCTCCTGTTAATAGTTGGCTTGTGTTAATTATTAAAGCATGATAATAATACACCCTCCTGCACCGCGGTGCAAGAGGGTGTAAGGAAGTTTTAAGATTTGTTCATAAAGTGGGGAGAAGGGCCTCCCTTGTCAAAGGGAGGCTTTAGGCTTATTCCTTCACACACGCAAGATTGCTCAGCGTCACACCCCTGCACAGCCCCAGCGGCAGGGCGACGGACGGCTTGGTGATGGTAATATCCTTAAAGACAATGTCCTCGACCTCATAGCCCGGCTTGTCAAAGCCCGCAATCTCGATCGGGGCGGCATCGTGTCGGCTGCGGTCATGGTCCAGCACCTCGGCGGTCAGGGTAAGCCGCTCAAAGAAGCAGTGCTCGAGCTTCGGCGGGGCACCGGCGGGCACACCGTCGTCATTGTACGGTACGCTGTGCAGCATAACGCGGGGCGTGATGCAGTCCCGCACGGTCACGCCGCGCACATAGCCGCCGCGCTTGGGCGTGGCCTTGATCTCGATGCCGGACAGCGAGTTTGCCAGATCGCAGTCCCAGATCTGCACGTCCTCCACGCCGCCGCTCATCTCGCTGCCGATGCAGATGCCGTGGCCGCAGTCGCTGCGGCAGTCAAACACCCGGATATGCGCGCAGGGACGGTTGATTTCGTTGCCCTCGGGGTTCTTGCCGCTCTTGATGGCGACAGCGTCGTCCCCCGTGGAGAACTCCGACGCAAACAGCGTGCAGTTCGTCGAGGAATCCGGGTCCCAGCCGTCGCCGTTCCAGACGCCCTCGGACACAAAGGTGCAGTGGTCGGTCTGGATGTCGTCGCAGTAGATCATGTGGACGTTCCAGGACGGGCCGTTTTTCAGCGTGATACCGCTGATCCAGACGTTCTCACAGTTGCTTAAATTGATAAGCCGCGGACGGACGCGGCCCGGGATCGTGTCGCTGTTCTCGCAGCTTTCGACGAGCTCCCGGTTGTCGTCCAGAAAGCTCTTGATGCGGGCACGCTCGTCCTCAATGATCTTGCGGGCCAGCTCCTGCCCGCCGCCGCAGATCGTGCCCCTGCCGCGGATGATGATATTGCGGCAGTTCGGGCCGGTCTTGTGGTTCATGTCGCCCGCGTTCAAAAGGCTTGAGTAGCAGCGCATCTCGGTGCCCTCAAATCGGCTGGGGATGCGGGGCGAATAGTCGTGAATGTTCGTTGTGCCCTGCAGGACCGCGCCCTTGGCCAGATAAATTTCCAGATCGCTGTGCAGCCGCAGTGCGCCGGTCAGGAAATCGCCCGCCGGCACGTACAGAATATCGTCCGCGCCGCAGTCGTTGATGGCCCGCTGTAAATTGTCGGTGTTCAGGATATGGCCGTCGCCCTTGCAGAAGTAGGGCGCGGCGGTAATGTCGATGCGGCGTTTTTCCCTGCCGAACTGCAGCGTGGCCGAGCCGATGCAGTAGCTGCCGCTGACCACGTCCACCCGGAAGGCGCTGCCGTAGCTCAGCCCCTCTATCGTAAAATGGGTGCGGTCTGTGCGGCCAATGGCCTCGCCGTTCAGGGAGACCGTGTATTCCGCCCCGCTGGGTGCGGCGGCGGGTTTATCCCAGTACAGCACCGCGTAATCTTCGGTGCAGCGTATATTCAAATTGCCTTGTTTCATGGTGACGTCCTTTGGTTATGGGGAGTTTGCTCTTTCTTACATATTGTACCACAGTGTGCGCGTTTATCCAAGACTTGGGGGTGACAAAATACGCGGGCTGAAATGCTGCAGGTTTTTACACTTTGCAAGGTTGACAGACATCGGCACGCTGGACCTGATCGACGGTGACAAGGTCTGCCTGACGAACCTGAACCGCCAGGTTCCCGGCAGCAACGCCTACGTCCCCGCCGTCGCCGGTCTGATCTGCGCCGGTGAGGTCATCAATGATATTGCGCTGAACCGCGTGTAACAGCTCTGCTCCCCGCTGATAGACGGGTGTCCGTAAAACAGTTAATCCTCCGTATGGCTTAGACCATGCGGA
>OGME01001529.1_pt1 | contig 13528 bp, 16 predicted proteins | sample 1572981 | NCBI WGS metagenome assembly OGME01 (sample SAMEA2581902, study PRJEB24529) | metagenome | biome: Human gut stool | place: China | collected 2011
TCCTTGAAGCGGTGCAGGCAGGACGCCCGGTCCAGTTCCAGATTGATGTACAGAACCTTGCCCTGTGCACAGTTGAACTGCCCCAGCCACGGTTTGCCCTCGGCAATGGAGATGCACAGTTCGATGAGGGCAAAGCTCTTGCCGGCCTTGCTGGGGCCTGCCAGCAGCATCTTGTGGCCCTTGCGCAGCACCCCGAAGATGAGCGGGTCGGCCAGCGGCGGCAGGCTGGCCCAGTCGGCGGCAAGGTTCTCGGTGTCCGGCAGCTCGTCGGTCTCGGCTTCCAGCCAGTCCCGCCACTCGTCCCAGCAGCTTTTGCCGATGTTTGTTTCCAGCAGCACCTGCTTCTGGCTGCCGCGCGGGATGCCGGGCATCCGGCTCAGGCGGGAGGGATTGCGGTTCTGCTGGTCGATGGTCAGGCCGTTCTTCTGGCAGGCGGCGTAGAGATAATCCACCCGCTTGCGGTACTCGGTGTAGTCCGGGGCATCCACCTTGACGATGGCATGGACGCTCTTGCCGCCGGAGTAGACGAGGGCCGCGCAGGGCAGTTCCAGCTGCCGGATGATGGCCTGCTGCTTGCCCAGCTCCATGTTGTCGCATTCCACAAGGGCATAGCGATAGGCGGTGATGTTGGCGTCTTTGCGGCCGGTGCCGTCCACGGGGTTGAAGCAGATCCACGCGCCCACCTCCGGGTCGCAGTCGCCCACCACCTTGCCCAGGTCCCCGCCGCATTGGTCCAGCTCGGCGATGAGCTGCCCGGCGGTGCGGTCCCAGCAGCCCCTTGTGGGGCGGCGGCGGTCATCCGCCATGAAGCTCTCGGTGACGTAAGCCACATACTCGTCCGCCTCGAACAGGGCCCGCAGGTAGCGCTTCAGCTGGTCGGCGGGGTCCCACTGTTCCGGCAAGGCCAGCTCGTGGGCTTCCACCCAGCGCGGGTCCACCACGCGGCCCTCCGGCTGTGCGCCGGGGCCTGCGGCAATGTCGTCGTTCCAGTCCAGCGCATGGCCCGCCGGGCCGCTCCACCCGTGGGAGTAGGCCATCTGGAAGATGCTGCTCACCGTGACGGGGCTGCCCCCGCCGCCGTGGAAGCTCTCCCATTTTTTGACGCACTCGCCCTTGTGGTAGCGGCCGGCGTCCCGGGTGCTCCACTGCTCCCAGACGGTGACCGGCAGGCCGCCGTCCTTGAGGGCCATGCCCACCGCCACCCACTCGTCATAGGTCAGGGCGGACGGGCTGAGAAATTCCAGCGCTTCTTTGAGATCGTTTTCATGTTCCATGTGCGTTACCATCCAAAGTCCGTCGGCACGGCGGGCTGTGCGTCAGGCGTGAAGGTTTTGGGGTCCACGCCCTTGGGCACGCCGCGCCAGCCGCCGGCTGCAATGCGGTTGATCATGCGGCTGGCCGCGTCAAAGCTCCAGCTGCCCACATGCCGGAAGCCGTAGCGTTCCAGCAGGCGGATCTGCTTGGGCGTGGTCAGGCCCTCGGTCTGGCGCTTGTGCAGCCGGTCCAGCAGCAGGGCCGCCTTGCCCGCCGATTCCACCGCATCCGGCAGGATGCCCAGCTTTTCCAGCGCGGCGGTCTGTTGCTCGCTGGGCGGCCCGGCTTCCCACCCGAAAGCGGGCACATAGCCGGAGAGATCTTCGGCCTGGATGCTCATCTCGTACTGCAGCGGGTCCACCAGCTTTGCCTTTTTGCGGCGCTGCTCGGCCAATTGCTTTGCAAGGGCTTCTTCCCGCTGGGCCACCACGTCCTCGCCGGCCTGTGCGGCAGCTTCTTCAATGTCCTCCGGGCAGCCGGTCTCGGCCAGATGCTCGGTCATCTGGCGGGCCACAGTGCGGTCCTCACAGACCAGGTCTGCCGGGCGGCACAGCTCGTGCTTGTCGGTCATCCACAGGAAATCCAGCAACAGCAGGTCGGTCTTGCCCGGGGAAAGGCGGGTGCCGCGCCCCACCATCTGGCTGTACAGGCTGCGCACCTTGGTGGGCCGCAGCACCACCACGCAGTCCACGGAGGGGCAGTCCCAGCCCTCGGTGAGCAGCATGGAGTTGCACAGCACATTGTATTTGCCGGCGTCGAAGTCGGCCAGCACCTGCCTGCGGTCGTCGCTCTGGCCGTTGACCTCGGCAGCCCGGAAGCCGTAGGTGTTCAGCAGGTCCCGGAACTTCTGGCTGGTCTTGATCAGCGGCAGGAACACCACCGTTTTGCGGCTCTTGCAGCGCCGAGCCATTTCGGCGGCGATCTGCTCCAAATACGGATCAAGGGCTGTGCCCAGGTCGCCCACGGCGTAGTCGCCGCCGCTCATGGTCACGGACGAGATGTCCAGCTGGAGCGGGACGGTCTGGGCCATGATCTTGCACAGATAGCCCTCCTTGATGGCGTCGGTCAGCTTGTACTCAAAGGCCAGGCTGTCGAACACCTCGCCCAGATTGCGCATGTCGCCGCGGTCCGGCGTGGCGGTGACGCCAAGCACCTTGGCCCCGCTGAAGTAGTCCAGGATGCGGCGGTAACCGTCGGTGATGGCGTGGTGCGCCTCGTCGATGATGATGGTGCCGAAGTAGTCGTGCGGGAAGCGTTCCAGCCGGGCGGTGCGCTGCAGGGTCTGCACGCTGCCCACCACCACCCGGAACCAGCTGTCCAGGCAGGTGGATTCGGCCTTTTCCACGGCGCTGACAAGGCCGGTGGAACGCTGCAGCTTGTCGGCAGCCTGTTCCAGCAGCTCGCCCCGGTGCGCCAGAATGAGCACCCGGTCGCCGGCACGCACCTGATCGGCAGCCACCGACGCAAACACAATGGTTTTGCCGGTGCCGGTGGGCAGCACCAGCAGGGTGCGGGCATGGCCGTTCTCCCACTCGGTGTGGATGGCATCCCGTGCGGCCTGCTGGTAGGGGCGCAGGGCTTGCGTCTGTGCCATTTAAAACGCCCCCTGTGTCCAGCCGTGCGCAGGCGCGGCCGTGGGCTCCGGCGGCGGCAGGAAGCGGGTCACCTCGTTGCTCTGGCCGGTCTCGCCTGCGTGGGGGCCGCTCTGCTTGGTGTACTCCCGGATGCCGAGGCGGCACAGGCCCTTGCTGCCCACCACCTCGTTCCAGCGGGGGCGGAAGGTCTCGCCGCGCTTGCACTGGCCAATGCTCTCAAAGAACGCGCCCAGCAGGCCCTGGGTCTTGGTATGCAGGTACAGGCGGTGGGTGACGGTGGCGTCGCCCTTGGCCCCGCCGAACACCTTGATGGTCAGCTTTGCCATGGAGCAGGGCGGCAGCTTGGCACCGCCCTCGTAGCGGGCACGCTCCATGCCGGTGACCTCAAAGGGGTAATCCCCCTCCGGCAGCAGGACGAACTCCTGCTGCTCGTTGGTAAATTCGTCGTCCCAGCCGAATGCACGGCCTTCGTTGTTCATGTCGTTCATAAGTAAGTTCTCCCTTCAAAAAACTCCCTCAGTCACCTGCGGTGACAGCTCCCTCTGAGAGGGAGCCTTATCAAAACGGTAAGTCACGGCTGTCCAGGATCATCTGCAGCACCTGCGGCCATGCGGCCACCAGACAGCCCTCTACGAAATCAGCCGGGTAATCCCGGATGGGCATATCCTCGGGGAAATAGCCCCGCTTGCCCACCACAGCCTGCAGCTCCTCCGGGGTCACGTTGTTGGCACTCATCAGGGGAGCCAGTTTTTCCGGCACGCCCAGGGCAATCAGATCCGGTGTGAGCAGGGCGGGCGGCACTTCCTCGCGGGGCGGCTGGGGCTGCAGAGCCGGTGTGGGCAGGATGTCGGCTTCTGGCTGGCTCGCCCTCTCAGTCACGGCCTGCGCCGTGCCAGCTCTCCCAGAGGGAGATCCAGGAGCCGCCCTGTTCTCGGCGTTGCAACCGGGGATGCAGGCAGCAATGCTGGCGTACTCAAAGGGCACCTCTTCCGGCAGGTCAAAGCGGTTCTTGGCGTCCCAGCAGGGGTGATGGGTGGTGTACAGCACCCGGCGGCCGCCGCTGGCCTTGTTCTTGGCGTTGGGGCCGCTGCCGGCCTTTTCCACCACGGTCTTGTAGTTGGCAAACAGCAGCATGTCGCACCATTCCCGCAGCAGCGGGGCCACCTGCTTGGAGGTTTTCATGCTCCAGCGGTCATAGTTGCCCACGGCGTCCGGCTGCTCGAATTTGGTGATGGCCGCGTGGGCCAGCACCACCACGTTGTGCCCGGCGTTCAGCACCTCTTCCAGCGCGTCCAGCAGCTTGGCGAACTCTTCCTTGGCGTAGGTGTAGCCCTTGCCGTAACCGAAATCTTCAATGCCGTTCACCTTGGCGCGGGCGCATACGGCCTGGATGCACAGTCGCTCGGCCCAGTCGGCGGTGTCCAGCACCAGCGTGCCGCAGGGCACATTGCCCTTGCGCACCTCGGCCACCTCGTCCAGCAGCATGGCCCAGCTGGTGGGCTGGGGCAGGCGGGCCACGTTCAGGCGCTTGGTGCCGCCCTCGGTGTCGATGAACACCGGATCCGGAAAATGGGAGGCAAAGGTGGATTTGCCAATGCCCTCCGGCCCGTAGAGCACGGTTTTGACCGGCGCGGTCTGCACGCCGGTGGTCACGGAATACTTGCTCATTTAAAACGCTCCTTTCGTCCAGCCTTTGCGAATTGGGGCGGGCTGGGGCTTTTCGGCGGGCGGCTCGGTGCCCTTGACCATGCCGTCCTCAATGATGATCTGGCACTCACTGCCGGTGGAAACGCGGGTAGCAATGGCCTGCAGGCCCTCGGCTTCCAGCCAGGCGGAAAACTCCTGCAGGGTGGTCATGTCCATCTGCTCCAGCTTGTCCAGCAGAACAAAGCCGCAGTCCGGGTTCAGCCGGCGCACGATGGCGGCGGCCACCCGCAGCTGGTCACTGCCGGACATATCCCGCCAGCGCTTGCCGTTGTAAGTAAGGACGCCGTCCTCCACGCTGAGGCCCGGCAAGGGCAGGTCGGCCCCGTTCAGCAGGGCCATGCGCTCGGCGCGCTTGTCCTCGATCTGGCCGGTCAGCTTGTCGTAGTCGCTGGCGTACTGGGCGGCCTCGTCCTCGGCGCGGGCCTTTTCGAGGTTGGCACGCACCTTGCGGTTGGTCTCCTCGATGTCCCGGATGGACGCTTCCAGTTCGGCGGTGGATTCGTCCTGCAGATCTGCGGCAGAGGTCTGGGCGATTTTTACGTCGGCCTGCATCGTGGTCAGCCGCTGCTTTTCCGTGCTCAACTGAAATTCAAGGTCTGCAACCACTTTTTTCTGCCGTTCAAGCAGATCTGTGAGCTGAGCGAATTGATTGCGCTTGCGCTGGTTCTCGCCGTTGCGGGCAAGGATGTCCTGCTGCTGACGGATGAGGTCGGACGCGCTGACCGGTTCGTCCGGGGCTTCCGGGTAGGAAATCAGCCCTTCGGCAAAGTGCTTTTTCTGGGCGGCCAGCTGACCGGTGAAGGTGCGCTTGTCGTACAGGCCCTTGATCTCCAGATCCCGGGTGTGCAGCTCGGCCCCAATGCCGATGATGCGCAGCAGGATGTCAGCCTTTTCCTTGTCGCTGGCGTCCATGAAGCGGGGCAGGTCGAGGGCCAGCGGCTCCACAAAGGCGTTGAGCAGCTGCTGGCCGCTGCGGCGGCCCGTGGGGTCGGTGACGGTCAGGCTGGCATTTTTGCCCTTGCGCTCCACCACCACGCCGTTGGACAGTGTGACCTTGAGGTGAGCAGGAGCGATAGCACCGTCCCGCTGTGCGGCGTCCGGACGGAAACGGTCCCCGCCCAGGGCCCACGCCAGGGCGTCCAGCACGCTGGTCTTGCCCTGATTGTTGTTGCCGCCCACGAGGGTGAGCCCGGTGGGCGACGGGGTGAGCGCAACGGCCTTGATGCGCTTGACGTTCTCGGCTTCCAGCGCCGTGATCTTTACAGACATTGTGATACCTCCCCTTGAATTTGTCCCAGTGTACGGATGAGCTGATTGGCGACGGCTTCCCGCTGCTCCTGCGGCAGCTTGCGGAGGGACGGAATCACCATTTTGCCGATGTTCTGGAAAGAACGGTCGGCCAAAAGTACGTTGTCATAGGAGCTGTGGGCATCCTGTTCGCTGCCGGAAGCGGTCTGTTCCAGCTGTGCCCGCAGGTCGGCGGTCATCTCGGCGGCCATTTCCCTGGCCTGACGCTCCACCTCTTCCTTGTCCACCACCGCAGTGATGGGCTGCTTCTTGAGTGCATCATTCTCGGCCTTGAGCTTGTCGCCCCGGAGCTTGGCCGCTTCGGCCACCTGCCGGGAGCCTGCCAGCTGGTTCTCCGCGTCCTTGGCGCGGGCTTCGGCCTCTGCACGGGCCTGCTTTGCCGCCTCACACTCCCGCAGCAGCTGCCCCTTTTCTTCGTGCAGGGCGTCGTTCTGGCTGACCTCGTAGTCAAGATTTTCTTGTGCCGCCTTTGCTTCGTCCTGTGCCTTGCTCACCATGCTCCATGCTTCTTCCTCCCGGGCTTCGGCGGCGGTGGCACGGTCCTTCAGGCCGGAGATGTCGGCGTGAGCGGCCTCCAGCTGGGCGTCTTTGCTCTTGATCTGGGCCAGAAGGTCCTGGACACGCTGGCTGTCCCCGGCGGCGGCCACCACCTGGTCCGCACAGCCGGACCGGGCAATGAGGTTCAGGTCCTTCCGGGTCAGGTTGGGCAGCTGTTTTAATTCGTCAACAGTTGACGAATTAAAAGCCTCGCCGTTCTGGACCATCTTGGTCACGCTGCCATGGCTCAGCCCCTTGCTCTCGTACCACTTGGTCCAGGTGCCGCCGCCATAGCGGCCAGCCTTGGCCGTCAGGGCGTGGATCCGGGCCAGGTAGATGCAGGAGATCAGGTATTCGTCCTGAGCTGCTCCATAGTGAAGGTCAAACTGCTGGTCGGCCTCGGCGGCCTGCCCGGACAGGTCGCCCAGGGCGGAGAAATCAAAGGTGGGGGCGGCAAGAGAGTTCATCGGGAAGGAGGTTGGGGTTTTGTCTTGCGGGGCTGAATGGGCAGGTTTCGTCATCAAGGTCGTTCCAGTCGTCAAAGGCGCACCACCAGTCGCAGAAGAAGCGTCCGCATTCTCGGACGGGGCCGCAGAATCCATCGTCGTACATTCCAGTTTCTCCTTTGCCTGAGTTGCCTTTTTGATGTCGGCCAGAACCTTTTCCATTTCCTGCTGCGGGGTCATATCCTTGCGGCTGCCGCCCGAGTTGAAGAAATGTTCAAACAATGCTGCTTTAGCTGCAATGCCCTTTTTGTTTTGAGCACAGCACAGCGTGTACTGGTAGCGGCCATTGTGGCAGTAGTCTGTGGCTCGAATCTCGCCTCGAGAAAAGTACCCAGTCAACTCACCTGATGTAAAAGTTTTCTTGACCCAGGAACTGATCTGCTCCAAAAAATCAAAATCCAGACTGACGACAGAACAGGTGCATTTGTCCTTGGTGGAGCCGATAAACCTGGAATCATAAGCAAGCGTTTTGCTCATGCGACATTCATAACCTTTGGCCTTTTGCTCTAAGCTCTTGGCCTCCTCGTTCCACTCGTAATTGCCCCACGACAGGACATAAGGACAACCATAGCATTCATGGCCCGGGCCGTACCCTTCCAGACGATTGCCGGTGTTGTCGGCATTGGTGGACTTTTTTACCCGCCGCCCACACTTGCAGATGTAGGTGCTCATACCCGCACCTCCGTGTCCTTCAGGCGGTCCAGCATTTCAGATTGCAGATCCTTGCTCAGGGGCTGCAGGGTGTTGTTCCGCCAGCCGTAGCACAGGATGGGGCCGTAGATGTTCTGGCCGCGATATGTGCGGCACAAACCTCTGCCATAAATGCCGTACACCAGCACTGCCGGCGTGCGGGGCAAAACCTTCTGTTCACAGGGGCACTGCAGACGGGCCTCGATGCCCTGCAGTGTGTCCGGCAGGGCGGTGACCACCGGGGCCTTGCCCGGCTCGATCAGGATCCCTTTCATTGTAAAACCTCCGATTTTGTGATATTATCGGGGTGATGTGATTGGCGAATCCATCATCCCTTGCAGCTCGTCGGTGTTGGCGCACCGGCGGGCTTTTTGTTTTTTGTACTTGCGGCGTTGCGGTAGGCTGTCCACCTCACTGCGGGGGATGTACTCCCGCTGGATGGTGTACTTGACGTGCTGGCGGCCATCGCACAGCCAGTGGCTCTCCGCGCTGGCAAAGCTGCCGGAGCTGGAATACCCCAGCCGTCGGGCACACTGGGCCGCCGTGCCGGATGCGATCAGATCGCCGGTCTTGGCATCCCACACGGTGTACCACATGACGTTGTGGATGTAGTCGGCCATCTCATCCGGCCCTCCGGTCACGCTTGATGGTGTTGCGCTGGGGCTTGTGCACCTTGCGCTTTTCGGTACGCTCCCGCGCCTCAGCGGCAAAGCCCAGCCGCATCAGGAAAAGCGCCAGCAGGATCAGCACCATGGCGGTGATGAACTGGCTGTCCGAGATGGTGCCGCCCACCTGCGCAGTGCCCTCGATGCCCAGGGCATACAGCAGGCCCGCGCCGAAGCTCCCGGCGGCCAGCACCTGCCAGACAGTGGATTTAATCTTCATCGTCATTCTCCTTTTTCAGCTCGCGGATCGTGCCGTAGAGAAGCCCGGACACCCACGCCATCTGCTTCTCGAAATTGTGCGGGAAATAACCTTTCAGAATCTGCGCGATCGCATCCACCAGAAGATTCAGCACCTCATTGGTGCCCCCTTCAATCCTGATGGTCGATTCCTCACTGTTGATGTAAAGTTTTGCCTTCATGTTTATGCTCCTTTCTCAACCTTCGGGAAGAAATACTCTCCGATCTGCTCCTGCGGGATGTGAAGCTCCCTGCAAATGGCGGTGATCTCTTCCCAGTTCCATGTGCCGCAGCTCTCCGGCGCGGCAAAGCGCTTGCGCAGCGTGCGGGGCACGATGCCCGCCTTTGCGGCCAGCTCATCCGTGGTGATGTCCTGATCCTCGGCCAGCCGCCGGAGCTTCAGAAACTGTTTCTTTGCCATGGGTCAGTCCTCCTTTTCCTGACGGCCTTCAATGATGGCAGAGAGTGCGGCATTGAATTCGCGCTCTGCCTTCTTGGGCTCGTAGTGGCCGTTCAGCACCTGGGAAATGTATTTCGGGTTCTTTCCCAACTGTGCGGCCAGCTCTTTGCCGGTGACACCGGCGTTGTGCATTTTTCCAACAAGCTCACCTGTCCATTGTGCAGGCATACAATTCTAACCTCCTTCAGCTTAAAAACTTGACTTTGGTTAGAATTTGCGGTAAGATGATGGTGCTAACAATTATCCAGCGCAAATTCTAGCCTGAGCCATTCAGTTGATTCCGGGCTTGTTTGCTAACCGGATTCAACTGTGACACTATGATATCTGAATTTGGTTAGAAAGTCAATGAAATTTTCTGAATTTGGTTAGATTTGGCGCTCTGCACAAAAAGGGGCGTTGAAAATTGTGTTTTATGACGTATACAGTGAACTGTGCCAAGAAAAGGGCGTGAGCTGCAGCCGTGCCGCAAAAGAAATTGGTTTGAGCAACTCGACCGTCACGAAATGGAAGAATACAGGGGCTGTTCCTTCTGGCGATACCCTCGCGAAGGTTGCGGCCTACTTCGGAGTGTCGGTGAATGACCTGATCGGCGAACAAAAAAGCCCCGCCGGGCGTGCCGGTGGGGTTTCGGAGGATGATATTAAGTTTGCTCTCTTTGGCGGCGGCCCCGTGACGGATGCCCAGTATGAAGAGGTCAAGCAGTTTGTCCGGTTCATAAAGGAGCGGGATGCAAATGGGAACAAGGGCTGACTTTTATAAAGTTGCGGCCGAAAATCATGTGGAAGTCCTGCGCTACCCAATGCCGATCATTGGCAGCATGTCAACGGAAGTCAATGGGGCGTGTTATATCGGGCTGGACAACTCCAAACCCTGCACCTATGCAGAAGAGCAGGCACGAATCGGGCATGAGCTCGGCCATTGCCTGTATGGCGGATTTTATTCCATGGCCACTCCGTTTGATATTGTGGAGCGGCATGAGGTGCGGGCAGATCACTGGTATATCCGGCACGCGATTCCAAAGCAGGTCTTGTTCGACCTGCTGAAGCAGGGCCGTGATGCCGATGAGATTGCGGAGCTCCTGGACACCACGGAGGAATATGTCCGGCGTGCTTACTACTATTACAAGGAAAATGAAGACTTAACCGAGGAGGAAATGTATGGGTAAAAAACTTTCTCCCTATGGCCGCAAAGAATGGCACCGGAAGCACAGTGCCGGCAAAGAAAATGCAGTGGCTAATCTGACAGGGTGGAGGAAGAAATCGTCATGATCAAGATGATTCATACCGTTGCTATCGTGTGCTCGCTGGCTTTGTGCCTTACGGGCTGTAGCAGCATTGCACAAACGCTCCCGGCATCCTCAACTCCTGAGGTCTCTGTGGAACAGGAAAAGATTTATTTCAAATCGGATAAAGGCCTGAACCGTTTCTTTGAGGAGTATTCTGCAATTGCAGAATATCCATTTGAGCCGGAGGACATCCGACAGGGCAATGTTCGTAAAAAAGCACTGATTTCCACGGGTGATATCTTTATAGAGCTGGTCAACAGTGCAAATGGGCTGACCATTCTTCTGGACGACGGACCGAATGAATCCGATGCTCTTTACCCGGTCTTTCACGATTTTTTGAAAGTGATCGACGATTCTCTTTCAGACGAACAAATTGCACAGGCATGGGCCGATATCAAGGACATTGGAACGAAATATTATTCTGAGGGCGCTTATCCCCTGAACGACATAAAACTGACCTACAGCGATGTGGAGCTTCATGGTTCACGGCATGTGAAAGTCAATATTTATGCACCAGAATATCAAGGATAATACCAGAAGGAGCGTGTCACTATGGGATTTCGTTATCGAAAAAGTGTAAAGCTCGGTGGTCTGAGAATCAATTTCAGCAAGTCCGGCGTTGGCTACAGCTACGGCATCAAAGGATTGCGCCACACAAAAACCGCTACCGGTAGGGAGCGCATCACTGCATCCATTCCGGGCACCGGGATTTCTTATGTGACAGAAAGCGGGAAAAAGACCCAACGCAAAAAGCGCACCGTACAGCCGGTTCAACAACAACCTGCTAAAAACTATAAGATTCCCCTAGCCTTGAAAATACTGGCTGTGCTCTGTGGTATTGGGTTTGCCGCCTACTACTATTTCGGGCAGGGCCGGGAGATTTCGCTTGCCATTGGCTCAGGGGCTGTAATGGGCGGATTAAGTTACCTGGGCATCTGCATTTTGTACGGAGCTGTTGCAGGCGCTTTGGAATCCGTCCTGCACAAAGATATTTTGTCCGAAAAAGACGAACAGCGTAAGGACCTGTAACCTGAACAAACAAAAACGCCCCACCGGCGGCAACCGGCAGGGCGTCAAAGAGTGGCTTGCTCACGAGGAACAATCCAATCCAGCAATTGTATTGTACCACCTCCGGGCAGGCTTGTCAAAGTGTACCCGTGGAGGTGTATTTTTATGGGATTGCGAACCAATACGGCAGTCTGGCTGCCGAACCAGAACCGCTGGCAGATCAAGGTGCAGAAGGACGGCGTGCGCCGGACCTTTACCAGCACAAAAGCCGGTCGGACCGGTCAGCGTGAAGCGAACCGCAAGGCCGACGCCTGGCTGGATGATGGCATCAGCAGCACCACAAAACGCTGCGCAGACGTGTGGGCCGAGTACATGATTTCGGTCAAAGCCACGGGTGGCACCAGCAACATCGAGCAGGTGGAGAAGTTCGGGCGCAACTACATTTTGCCGGTGATCGGACAGCGCCGGATCGGCGACCTGACCACCGGCATGCTGCAGGACGTACTGAACCGCTCCTATAAGGAGGGCTGTCTGAATCCGGACAGCAAGCGCAAGAGCCGGGGCAACCTGTCCCGCAAAACACTGCAGGGCATCCGTGGCGTGGAGGTGGCTTTTGTCAAGTGGGCGCGCCAGCATAAATACACCTCCCTGCGCCCGGAGGACGAGGATCTGACCGTGCCGAAGGGTGCCCGCCTGAAGGGCCGGAAAATCCTGCAGCCGGACAGTCTGCGGGTGCTCTTATCCACAGACACCCGTGTGGTGCGTGGAAAAGTGGAGCAGGACGAGAACGTGCACGCCTACCGCATCGCGGTCATGACCGGCTTGCGCCCTGGTGAGCTGCTGGGCCTGCGCGTGGGCGATCTGGATGGTGACCGGGTGCACATCGGGCGGGCCATCAACCGCCAGCAGGAAGTAACCAGCGGCAAGAACGAGAATGCCATCCGCACCGTGGTGCTGCACCCTCTGGCTGTGGCCGAGATCCGCGCCCAGCTGCAGCAGCGCACGCAGGAAGAGGAACGCCCCTTGCGGGATGATGACCCGTTGTTTCTGCTGTCCAACCAGCAAAGCCTGTATAACTACTGGAAGTTCTACCAGCGTTGCAACGGCATCGACCCGCCGGTCAGCCTGTACGAGCTGCGGCACACCTTTGTGAGCATGATCGAGGACGCCGTGCCGCCCGCCCAGCTGCGCCGCATCGTGGGCCACAGCAAGAGCATGGACACCTACGGCTGGTACTCCCACGCCGTCACCGGCCGCGATGACGCCACCGCGCAGGCCGTCTCCGGCGTGCTGTCCGAGTACGCGCCGGGTCCCGAAAAATAACCCACTTTGCAACCCACTTTTAATGTTCGAGCCATTCCGGCGGTGCATCGCGCATTCCGTGCCGTGCCCGAAAAGTGGCTTGAATGCTGCATTTTCTGACACGGCAGGAATGGACAGGCCGAAAGAATAGTTGTTCGAATCCACCCGCGCCCACCAAGAACTCCAGCGTTGTTATGACGTTGGAGTTTCTGTTTTATCTGGAGTTTATAACGCACTACAAGGGTGGATGAGAACAGCATCGACCCGCCGAACAGTCCGGCGGGGAAAAAAGCCCCTGCGGGGCTTTTTTAGATGCGCGGCTCGCGTAATCCACCCTCGCCCACCAAGAACTCCAGTATCCAAACCGGGTACTGGAGTTTCTGTTTTATCTGCCGTACAAAAGGAACGCAAGGGTGGATTCGAACAGCAACAGCGACGACCGCTGCCAGCGGCAGAAACAGGGAGGAGCTGTTGGGGCTGCGGCCAGCAGGATGCGCGTGCCGCCCAAGGCACGATGCAGCCGCTGGGAGCCGCGACCCGGGCTCCTTTTCTGCGCGGCTCGCGTAATCCACCCGCGCCCACCAAAAACCTCAGCGTATGCAAGTACGCTGAGGTTTTTGTTTTCCCCGGCCTTTCCCTCTCCCGCAAAAAACACTTGCATTTCCGGCACGCCGTGTTATGATACAAATCAGAAAAAGTCGTATAAAGTCATCAGGCGATATTGAAACGGAAAGAAGGCTCTGCACTCATGTATGTGGACTGGGAATACTACAAGATCTTTTACTATGTGGCAAAATACCAGAACTTTACCCGCGCGGCGCGGGTGCTGGGCAATAACCAGCCCAACATCACCCACGCCATGAACCGGCTGGAAAGCCAGCTGAACTGCGTGCTGTTCATCCGCTCCAACCGGG
>OGME01001533.1_pt1 | contig 13500 bp, 13 predicted proteins | sample 1572981 | NCBI WGS metagenome assembly OGME01 (sample SAMEA2581902, study PRJEB24529) | metagenome | biome: Human gut stool | place: China | collected 2011
CCCGCACGATCTCCGGGCGGCCGCCGTAGTTGATGGCAATGTTCAGGGTCATGCCGGTCTTGACCGAAGAATCTGCTTCCAGCTTGTTCATCAGCTGCTGCAGCTTTTCATCCAGCACCGTGCGGTCGCCCATGAACTTGATGCGGATATTGCGGTTCTTGTAGTCAAAGCCCTTCAGCAGATATTCGCCGAACAGCCGCATGATGGCGTTGACCTCTTCCAGCGGACGCTTCCAGTTCTCGGTGGAAAACGCATAGAAGTACACCGACGAAACGCCCAGCTCATCGCAGTAATCTGCGATATCGCTGAACACCTCTGCGCCTCTTTTGTGCCCGGCAGTGCGGGGCAGGCCGCGGTTCTTTGCCCAGCGGCCGTTGCCGTCCATGATGATGCCGATGGAAAGGCCCTCGGCAAATTCTTTAGGATGCGCCATTGTTTCCTCCCGGCAGCAACGCCGCCTTCAACAAAAGTGCCGCGCACTCTTCTTCAGCGCACGGCACCTCCAGTCTATTGCATCTGCGCAGATCAGACAGACATGATCTCCTTCTGCTTTTCTTCCACCGCAGCATCGATGTTCTTGATATACTTGTCGGTCAGCTTCTGGACATCCTCTTCCATGGTCTTCTGGCTGTCCTCGGTCAGCTCGCCGGCCTTCTTCATGGCCTTGGCCTTATCCATAGCCTCGCGGCGGATGTTGCGCACTGCCACCTTAGCCTCCTCGCCCAGCTTGGAAACTTCCTTTGCCAGCTGCTTGCGGCGCTCCTCGGTGGGAGCCGGGAAGTTCAGGCGGATGGTAGAGCCGTCATCAATGGGAGTGATGCCCACATCGCTGGCCATGATGGCCTTGCTGATGGGGCGCAGCAGAGTACGGTCCCACGGGGTAATGGTCAGGGTGCGTGCTTCGGCCACAGCCACGGATGCCACCTGCTGGATGGGAGTGGGGGCACCATAATAATCCACGCTGACCTTATCCAGCACAGCGGGATTTGCGCGGCCTGCGCGCACAGCGCCCAGTTCGCGGCCCAGATGTTCGACCGAGCTCTTCATCTTGTCTTCGTAAACCTTGGTGTTGCTGCTCATTGCGGTAGTCTCCTGTTCCTTTTTATCTTGGGGCTGCGCTGCAATGCGTCTGCCCTATAATGTATGTCGGCTGCAGGCGTTTCAGCCCTCGTAAACCAGTGTGCCCACATTCTCGCCCTGCACGGCACGGGCAATGTTGTCCGGGTCGGCCAGATCGAACACGAGGATGGGCAGCTTGTTGTCGCGGCACAGAGTGGCAGCAGTGCCATCCATAACAGCCAGCTGGTCTTCCAGCACCTTGGTAAAGGTGAGGGTATCATACTTCTTTGCGTCGGCGTACTTGTGGGGATCCTTATCGTAAACGCCATCCACCATAGTAGCCTTGAACATCACATCGGCGCTCACTTCCACAGCGCGCAGAGCGGTTGCCGTATCCGTGGAGAAGAACGGGTTGCCGGTGCCGCCGCCGAACACGGCGATCTTGCCCTCATCCATGGCGCGCAGCGCATCCTTGCGGGTAAAGGGCTGTGCCACCTGCGGCATGGTAATGGAGGTGAACACCTCAGTGGGCACACCCAGCTGTTCCAGCTTATCGGAGACAGCCAGTGCGTTCATCACGGTTGCCAGCATGCCGATCTTATCGGCCAGTGTGCGCTCCATCTTGCCGCTGGAACGGCCGCGCCAGAAGTTGCCGCCGCCAACCACGATACCAATCTGCACGCCGAGGTCGTGTGCTTTCTTCACGCCGCCGCAGATCGCGTCCATGGTGGGTTCATCAAAACCCATGCCCTTTTCGCCGCCCAGTGCTTCGCCGCTGATCTTCAGAAGGATACGCTGATATTTCAATGCCATAATCCAAACACCACCTGTTTTTATCTTCCGTCAGGGCATAGGCATACCCTGGCATTTTTTACTATAGCTTATTTTACAATAAAACATCCATAAAGTAAACAGGAAATCTGCGCGGAAATCCGGAAGCTTTTATGAACGGCTGCGCAGACCGCGCAGCAGCTGCTTCATTCCGGGCGGAATGCGGCGGCTTTCCACCGCTTTCTGGATGGCTTTGTTGTGGGTCCACAGATCCAGCCGCTTTTCTGTGAGCCACGGCAGCGCGGCATCCGGCTGCTTTGCCAGTGCTGTGGCAAAATACCATGCCCGCATCATATTGATATAGTATTCCGTGCTGTGCACATCGGCCACCCATTCCAGATATTCCGGCCGGAATGCATCATCCAGATAATAGCGCATCAGCATCTCCATGCCATAGCGCACGGTGTACACCTCGCCCGAATCCAGCCAGCGGCGAATGGGCACCAGCAGTTCCTTCTTGTGCTTTGCAAACACTTTGGGGCAAAAGCAGTCACAGGTGGCCCAGTTGTTGATGTAGGGCAGGAACGCTTCCGTTTCAGCCAGCGCCCTGTCGTAGTCCCGGATAAGTTCGATCAGAAACGCGTGGAGGTTGTTCTCTTCGTAGTATCCATGCGGCAGGGCCTGTAAAAACACTTCTGCCTGCGCTGTGCCTGCGAGCTGTTTTGCCAACCTGCGCAGAGCCGGAACACGCACGCCGATCACCGTTTCCGGCGGCACGGTGGGCATCAACGCACTGTGAAAGGTGCGGTATGTTTCATCCCGCAGGGCAAACAGCTGCGTACGAATGATCTCTGCTTCCGGCTCCATCCTCTCTCCCTCCGTTCTTTTCTATTGTAGCAGAGCCGTATGGAAAAGCAAGGCCGTTCCGGCATTCTTTTCCGGTGCTTTAAGGAACATACAAAAATTGGGCTGGACATTTGTGCCGGAACATGCTATAATATCGTTCGTAAATGCGGGCATCGTACATCGGCTAGTATATCAGCCTTCCAAGCTGAGGAGGTGGGTTCGATTCCCATTGCCCGCTCCATGCAGAAAAAAGCCCTGAGTTCTCCGGAACTCGGGGCTTTTTTTGCATATCTGGGGCAAAATGTTTGGCGTTCATCTCTTGTTTACAAAAAAATTGTTGACATTGTGCATACAACGTATTATATTAAAGGCAAAGGAGCGTGATTTGTATGTCTCAGACAACGGTAAGCATCCGTATGGACAATGAGTTGAAGAACAATTTTGACCATATCTGCACCGAGTTGGGCATGTCGATGTCCACCGCCGTGACCATGCTGGCCAAAAAGATGACCCGGGAACAGCGCCTGCCTTTTGAGCTCTCGGTAGACCCGTTCTACTCCGAGCAGAACATGGCCCGCCTGCGCAAGTCCATTGCGGAGATGGAAGCCACCGGCGGCACAGTCCATGAGGTAAATCTGGATGATTAAAGCGTGGACAGAGGAAGCATGGGAAGATTTTGAATACTGGACGCGGCAGGACCGCAAGGTGCTGAAACGCATTTTGCAGCTCCTGAAGGACATTGACCGCAACGGCTATGAGGGCATCGGAAAGCCCGAGCGCTTGAGCGGCGATCTGTCCAGCTACTGGAGCCGCCGCATCGATGATGCCAACCGCATTGTGTATCGGATCGATAGCAATGTGGTCAAAATCGTTCAGTGCGGTTCACACTATCGGGATAAGTGATGCAAAGCAGATGGCCTGTGGGCTGTCTGCTTTTTTGATGAGGGAGAGGTTGTTCACTTTACCTGTTTACTTTGAAGCGATTTTATAGTAAAATAAGATGAATAAATCAGGGGCAGGGGAAACTTTGGCCTGATGAGAGAAATGATTTAGGTGGTGTATTGATATGGCATTGAAATATCAGCGGATCCTTCTGAAGATCAGCGGCGAGGCTCTGGGCGGCGAAAAGGGCACCGGCTTTGACGAGCCGACCATGGACGCGATCTGCGGCGGCGTGAAAAAGGCCCACGACCTGGGCGTGCAGATCGGCATCGTGGTTGGCGGCGGCAACTTCTGGCGCGGCCGTTCCAGCGGCAAAATGGAGCGCACCCTGGCCGACAAGATCGGAATGCTGGCGACCGTGATGAACGCGCTGGCCGTCTCCGACAAGCTGGAGCAGCTGGGCGTGGAGACCGAGGTGTTCACCTCCATCACCATGCCGCAGGTGGCCCCCGCCTTTACCCGCAAGGATGCCCTGAAGGCCATGGCAGACGGCAAGATCGCCATCTTCGGCGGCGGCACCGGCAACCCCTTCTTCTCCACCGATACCACCACGGCCCTGCGTGCTGTTGAGGTGAGCGCAGACATCATGTTCAAGGCCACCATGGTGGACGGCGTGTACGACAAGGACCCCCACAAGTACCCCGATGCCAAAAAGTACGACACCCTGACCTTTACCAAGGTGCTGGAGGATCGCCTGGCTGTGATGGACGGCACTGCCGCCACCCTCTGCCGCGACAACAAGCTCCCCATCCTGGTCTTTGACCTGGCCGACCCGGACAACATTGCAAAGGCCGTGCAGGGCGAGAACGTTGGCACCCTGGTCTACGAGGGCTGAGCATAGCCCGCATCCCCGTACCATAGAATGGAACAGGCAGCAATCACAGCGCCTGTGCAGAACAATATATAACAGGAGAAAAGGACAATGAGCAGCAACACCAAGGCATTTGAAGAAAAGATGAAGAGCTCCGTGGAGCATCTGGACCGCGAGCTGGCCGCTGTGCGTGCAGGCCGCGCCAACCCTGCCGTTCTGGACAAGGTGAGCGTGGACTACTACGGTGCCCCCACTCCCATCCAGCAGGTGGCCTCTGTGGCCGTGAGCGAGGCCCGCACCCTGACCATCACCCCCTGGGACCGCACCCTGCTGCGCGCCATCAGCAAGGCCATCATGGCCAGCGATGTGGGCATCACCCCCATTGATGACGGCTCCACCATCCGCCTGAACTTCCCGGCCCCCACCGAGGAGCGCCGCAAGCAGCTGGCAAAGGAAGTTGCCAAGCTGGGCGAGGAGGCCAAGGTGGCCGTGCGCAATGTCCGCCGCGATGCCATGGACAAGGCCAAGGCCATGAAGAAGGCCGGTGAGCTGACCGAGGACACCCAGAAGACCATGGAAGAAGAGGTCCAGAAGCTGACCGACAAGTATATCAAGAACATCGACGCAGCCGTTGAGGAAAAGCAGAAGGAGATCATGTCCGTCTGATCGCCGCGGCGAAACGAAACGTGTGAGGTGCCGTGCGCTGGAACGAGTGCGCGGCACTTTTTGCCGGAACCGGGGCAGGGAACACCCGCCCCGCAAACGCAGGAGAATGATTATGAACCATCCCAAAGAATTTGCCGAGGGCCTTTCCATCGGCATCATCATGGACGGCAACGGCCGCTGGGCCAAGCAGCGGGGCCTGCCCCGCACCGCGGGCCACAAAAAGGGTGCCGCCGTATTTCAGGATATCGCCAACTACTGCGAGGAGCTGGGCGTTTCGTCCGTGACCTTCTACGCCTTCTCCACCGAGAACTGGAAGCGCCCGCTGGAAGAGGTCTCCGCCATTATGAAGCTGTTCGGCGAGTATCTGCTCAAGGGCTTCAACTATAAGGACCGCAACATCCGCATCAAGTTCCTGGGCGACCGGGCCGCGCTGGATGCAAAGCTCCAGAAGCTGATGAACGAGCTGGAGGAGGACTCCGCCGCCAAGACCGGCATGACCCTGAACATTGCCGTGAACTACGGCGGCCGCCCCGAGATCGTGCGGGCCGCCCGGCAGCTGGCCCAGCAGGTGGCAGCGGGCACCCTCAAGCCCGAGGACATCACCGAAGAGATGATGAGCGACCACATGTATACTGCCGGCCAGAAGGACCCGGATTTCATCCTGCGTCCCTCGGGCGAGAAGCGCCTTTCCAACTTCATGCTCTGGCAGGCCGCCTACGCCGAACTGGTGGAGATGGATGTGCTCTGGCCTGATTTCACCCGGGATGACCTGGATGCCGCCATCACGGAGTTCAACAAGCGCTCCCGCCGGTTTGGCGGCATCTGACCCTTGCAATTCCCAAAAGGAGAAATTTGAATGAAAACTCGTATCATAACCGCAATTGTGGGCATCCTCGTCCTGATCGGGGTGCTGTTCACCTTTGACACGCTGGTGTTCAATTTTGTCATTGCCGCCATCACCCTGATCGCCATCCATGAGGTCTTCAAGGCCCTGGGCTTTGGCAGAAAGGAATGGCCCATGTACGCCGTGTTCGTGCCCTACACCCTGCTGATCATGCTGTCCAGCTATCAGGTGTGGCGGCGGCTGGTCATGCCGGCCTCCTTCTTGATGGTGCTGTTCTTCGGCATCTATCTGGTGGTGCGCAACGCACAGGTGGATTTTGCAAAAGCCAGCGGTCTGGTGATGTTTTCCGGCATCGTGATCTTCTGCTTCTACTCCTTTATCCGTTTGAAGGAGCTGCTGCCGGTGGAGACCTACGGCTATGACGCGATGTTCTTTATTCTGCTCATCCTCTGCTTTGCCTGGGGCGGCGATACCTGCGCCTACTTTGCAGGCAGAGCCTTTGGCAAGCACAAACTCTGCCCCGTGGTCAGCCCCAAAAAGACCGTGGAGGGAGCCATTGGCGGCGTGCTGGGCACCATGGTGTTCGGCGTGGTCGCCACCGTCATCTACTCCATTGCGGCCAACCGGATGGAGGCGTTCACCCGCACCAACATCGGCGTTTCCATGTACCTGATCATTGCCCTGCTGGCCTGCGTGGCCGCTGTGCTGGGCATCTACGGCGATCTGTTCGCCAGCGTGGTCAAGCGCCAGTGCGGCATCAAGGATTATGGCACCATCTTCCCGGGCCACGGCGGCATTCTGGACCGCTTCGACAGCGTCATGTTCATTGCGCCGTTCGTCACCATGGTGGTCATCGCTGTTTTCTATCACTGAATGCAGGAGGTAGCTTATGTCTAAAAAAATCACGCTGCTGGGTTCTACCGGTTCCATCGGCACCCAGAGCCTGGATGTCATCCGTGCCCAGGGGTATGAGGTGTTCGGCCTTTCCGCCCACAGCCATGTGGAGAAGATCCTGGAGCAGATCGAGGAGTTCCACCCCCGGTATGTCTGCATGACCGACCCCGATGCCGCCGCCCGGCTGGACGCGGCGCTGGCGGGCCGTGCCAATGCCCCCCGGCTGCTGACCGGCCCCGAGGGCCTGAAGGAGTTGGCCGCCATGGACGGCCCCGATGTGGTGCTGAACAGTGTAGTGGGCATCGCCGGTCTGGGTGCCAGCCTGACCGCCATTGAGAGCGGCCATGATCTGGCCCTTGCCAACAAGGAGAGCCTTGTCACGGGCGGTCACCTGGTGACCCAGGCCGTGGCAAAGCACGGCGTGAAGCTGCTGCCTGTGGACAGCGAGCACTCCGCCATCTTCCAGTGCCTGCAGGACAAGGAGAGCGCCAAGAGCCTGACCAAGATCCTGCTCACGGCCTCCGGCGGCCCCTTCTTCGGCATGAAGACCGAGGAGCTGCGGGGCAAGACCAAGGCCGATGCCCTCAAGCACCCCAACTGGAACATGGGTGCCAAGATCACCATCGACTCTGCCACCCTGATGAACAAGGGTCTGGAGCTGATCGAGGCGGTCTGGCTGTTCGGCCTGCCCCCCGAGAAGATCCAGATCGTGGTGCAGCGCCAGAGCATTGTCCACTCTGCCGTGCAGTACAGCGATAACTCCATCATCGCCCAGCTGGGCGTGCCCGATATGCGCATCCCCATCCAGTACGCCCTGACCTACCCGGCCCGTGTGCCCGGTGTGGTGCCCGAGCTGGACTTTACCACCCTGAAGCTGCTGACCTTCGATGTGGCCGACGAGGAGACCTTCCGCTGCCTGGCTGCCTGCAAAAAGGCCATCAGGAAGGGCGGTCTGGGCCCCTGCGCCGCCAATGGTGCCAACGAGGAGGCAGTCAAGCTCTTCCTCGAGGATAAGATCGGCTTCCTCGATATCGGCCGACTGGTGGAGGCTGTTGTGGACAGCGACAGCTTTGGCGGCGATTACACCCTGGCCGATGTGTATGAGTGCGACAAGATGGCCCGCGCCTTTGTGAGAGCGCACCTGTAAGGAGAACTGATGTCTTTTATTGTCACCTTTATTGCTGCGGTGTTCGTGTTCAGCGCCGTGATCGCCATCCATGAGTTCGGCCACTTCATGGTGGCAAAGCTCTGCGGTGTGCAGGTCAACGAGTTCTCCATCGGCATGGGGCCGGTGCTGTGCAGGCGGGTGCGCAAGGGCACCCAGTACAGCATCCGCGCCCTGCCTGTGGGCGGCTTTGTGGCGCTGGAAGGGGAGGAAAGCCCCGAGAGCAAACAGGCGGAGGAACGGTCAAACCCCTCAGCCGCCGATGGCGGCAGCTCCCCTGATAGGGGAGCCCTTGGCATAGCGGAGACTTCCCCCGAGGAGGAAAAGCCTGCTGGTATTCCTCTGAATGAGGCCCCTGTCTGGCAGCGGGCCCTCATCATGCTGGCGGGTGCCGGGATGAACTTTGTGCTGGGCTTTGTGGTCATGGCCATCCTCATCACGGCCCAGAGCGAGCCCATCACCAGCAAGGTGCTCTATCAGGTGGAGGAAAACGCCCTCTGCGGCCAGACCGGCCTGCAGGCAGGGGATAAGATCCTTGCGGTGAACGGCCACCGCTGCTTTGTGGCAAACGATATCCTCTATGAGCTGATGCGCACCGAGGACTACACCGCCGATTTCACCGTTCTGCGGGACGGCAAAAAGGTGGAGCTGCCCGGTGTGCAGTTCGACACCTGGCAGGATGACAAGGGCGAGACCCACATGAGCCTGGGCTTTACGGTCTACGGCATCAAAAAAACACCGCTGAACGTGCTGAAAGAGGCGGGCAACAGTGTGCTCTACTACGGGCGCATCATCTTTGCCTCCCTCTCCGACCTGCTGCGGGGGCGGGAGAGCATCAACGACCTCTCCGGCCCGGTGGGCATCGTAACGGCCATCGGGCAGGCCGCCAGCTACGGCTGGCAGGACTTGCTGGAGCTGCTGGTGCTCATCACTGTGAATCTGGGCATCTTCAACCTGCTGCCCTTCCCGGCGCTGGACGGCGGCAAGGTGGTGTTCCTGCTCATTGAGGGCGTGACCGGCCATGCCGTGCCCGAAAAGATCCAGAGCGGCCTGACCGTGGCAGCCTTTGCGCTGCTGTTCGGGCTGATGATTTTTGCAACTTACAACGATATCCTCCGGCTCATTACCGGGGCAATGTGATACGGAAAGGAAAACGACCATGCGGCAGCTGAAACGAGAAGTAAAGATCGGCAATGTGACCATTGGCGGCAACAACCCCATTGCGGTGCAGACCATGCTGAATGTCCCCGTGGAGGACATTGAGGGCAACGTTGCCCAGGCAAAGCGCTGTGAGGCGGCGGGCTGCCAGATCCTGCGTGTGACCTGCCCCAGCGCGGCGGATGCCAAGTGCATCGAGGCCGTGAAGAACGCGGTGAACATCCCCATCGTGGCGGATATCCACTTTGACTACAAGGCAGCGCTGGCCTGCGCCGACGTTGGTGTGGACAAGATCCGCATCAACCCCGGCAACATCGGCGACGACGACCGGGTCAAGGCCGTGGTGCAGGCCTGCCAGCAGAAGAACATCCCCATCCGCATCGGCGTGAACGGCGGCAGCCTGGAAAAGCACATCCTGGCAAAGTACGGCGCGCCCGTGCCCGAGGCTATGGTGGAAAGCGCCCTGTACCATGTCCGCCTGCTGGAGAAGTTCGATTTCAACAACATCGTCATCTCCATCAAGAACTCCAACGTGCCCCGCATGATGGAGGCCTACCGCCAGCTGAGCGCCGTGACCGATTACCCCCTGCATGTGGGCGTGACCGAGGCCGGTACTTACCAGATGGGCCTGCTCAAGAGCGGCATGGGCATCGGCGGGATGCTGCTGGAAGGCATCGGCGACACCATTCGTGTCTCGCTGGCTGCTGACCCTGAGAAGGAAGTGGAAGCAGGCTACAATATCCTGCGCGCTGTCGGCTTCCCGGTGGCCGGCCCGGAGGTCATCACCTGCCCGACCTGTGGCCGCACCCAGTACCCCTGCACCGAAATCGCAAATGAGGTGGAGCGCCGGCTCCAGGGCTGCAAAAAGTCCATCAAGGTGGCTGTCATGGGCTGTGTCGTCAACGGCCCCGGCGAGGCCCGTGAGGCTGACATCGGCATTGCCGGCGGCAAGGGCGAGGCAGTGCTGTTCGTCCACGGCGAACCCGTCAGGAAGCTGACGGGGGATAATATCCTCGATCAGTTCATGGAGGAGATCGATAAGCTGTGATTTTACAGAATAAGCTTGGTCTGACGAGTGAAGCGGAGCTTGCTCGGGCAGAAGAAAAACTCAGCAAGACCCGGGCGCTTGAGCTCTATGACACCGGCCTGTTGGATACCTTCGAGGTAGACACCTTCAAAGGGCTTGCGGCCATCCATAAATGCCTGTTCGGTGATGTCTACGAGTTCGCTGGACAGATGCGGACAGTGAACATTGCAAAAGGAAATTTCCGCTTTGCACCGGTGATGTATCTGCGTCCGGCACTGGAAAGCATCGACGCTATGCTGCAGTCTTCTTTCGATGAGATCATCGAGAAGTATGTGGAGATGAATGTGGCGCATCCGTTTCGGGAGGGCAATGGCCGAAGCACCCGAATCTGGCTGGATGCTATTCTGAAAAAAGAACTGCATCAGGTCATCGACTGGAGCAGGGTGGATAAAGAAGATTACCTTCTTGCAATGGAGCGCAGCCCGGTCAAGGATGTGGAGATAAAAGCGCTGCTGCACGCTGCTCTGACCGAAAAAATCAATGACCGCGAAGTCTATATGAAAGGCATCGACGCCAGTTACCACTACGAAGGCTATCATGTCTTTAAGACAGAAGATTTAACTTAAAAACAACCTGCTGCCACGCCCTTTTCTAGGGCGCGGCAGTTTGTGCTGTTATCTGATAGAAAAGGAGTACCACTGTGACACCACTTGTTTCCCAGCTATGGCCGCAGTTTATGGCGGACCCGGACTTTGCGGCCTGTTTTGGCCGCGTGGTCGTCGAGCACGCCCAGATGCTGCGGCAGGAGCGGCAGGTCATCTTTACGCTGCGCAGTTCTGCCCCGCTGGACAAGGGGCTGTGCGCCCGGCTGCTGGCCTCGCTGGCACCGGATTACGAGGGCTTCGAGCTCCGCATCAACAATCTTTTCGGCTATGCGACGCTGGATGAAGCCGGTCTGCGGGAGCTGATGGAGGAGATGAAGCGGGACGGTGTCCCCATCAACGGCTTCCTCGACCGCTGCCGCATCACCATCACCGGCCAGAACATCACCATCGGCGTCTGCCACGGCACGAAGTTTTTGCAGGAGATGCAGTTCGAGCGCCTGCTGGCGGAGCGCATCGCCGCCCACACCGGCGTAAAGCCCAAAGTGACGCTGGAAAGCAGCGTGGGCGAGGCCGAACAGCGCCAGATGGAAGAAAAGCTCGAGCGGAAAATTGCGCCGCCCGTCGTCAAGTTTGAGAAAAAGAACACTGCTCCCTCCATCAAGGTGGAGGGCCTCGACCTCACGGACAAGCCCGTCACCATCTTCCACGGCAAGATGTTCACCCCGAAAAACCTCACCCCCCTCAAGGATCTGGGCGGCGAGGGCGGCAAGTGCATGATCTGGGGCGACGTCTTCTTCACCGAGGTGAAGGGCAGCTTCCGCAAGATATACACCGTCTCCATCACCGATTACACCGGCTCCATCAACCTGAAGATCCGTGCGCAGGAAGGGGAGGACTGCTCCAAGTGGGAGTCCATCCCCAAGGGTACGACGGTCGTGGTGCGCGGCGACTGCTCCTACGATAAGTACGAACACGACTATATCGTCTGGCCCTACGACGTCCTCTTTGTCGAGCGCAAAAAGCGGGAGGACAACGCCCCCGTCAAGCGGGTGGAGCTGCATCTGCATACCAAGCTGTCCAGCATGGACGCCTTCTGCGACCCCGGCGGCATCGTCAAGCTGGCCCACCGGATGGGCCACCCGGCCATCGCCATCACCGACCACGGCGTCTGTCAGGGCTACCCCGAAGCTATGCTGGCTGCAGACGCCATCCACAAGACAGACCCGGACTTCAAGCTCATCTACGGCTGTGAGGCCTACTTTGTCGATGACATGATACCCTGCGTCTACGGCGTGAAGGACGAGCCGCTGAACGGCGAGTTCTGCGTCTTCGACACTGAGACGACAGGCCTCGACCCCGGCGTAGAATATCTGACAGAGATCGGCGCGGTCATCGTGCGGAATGGGGAGGTGGTGGAAGAATTCGACACCTTCGTAAAACCCGGAAAGCCCATCACCTCCAAGATCACCGAGCTGACCGGCATCACCAACGAGATGGTGGCTGACGCCCCCAGCGAGGCCGAGGCGTTGAAAGCCTTCCTCGACTTTGTGGATGGCCGCATCCTTGTGGGCCACAACGCCCACTCCTTCGACATCCGGTTCCTTCGCGCCGCCGCCAAGCGGAGCGGCATCGAGTTTGAGCCGACCTATATCGACACCCTGACCATGGCTCAGGCCATGTACCCCGGCCTCCACAACTATAAGCAGGGGACCATCAACAAGCATCTGGAGCTGCCCGCCTACGAGGCCCACCGCGCCTGCGAGGACTCTGCCGCACTGGGCCGCATCTTCTGCGTCATGCTGAAAGATCTGGAGGAAAAGCAGGTGACTGCCGTCAGCGGCATCAACACCGGCCTCGGCGGGAACCGCGAGGTACTGAAAAAGAAGTATTATCACCTCATCATCCTCGTGCGCAGCCAGATGGGCCTGAAAAACCTCTATAAAATCGTCAGCGAGGCCCATGTCAACTACTTCTTCAAGAAGCCCCGCGTCCCCCGCAGCCTTCTGAACAAGTATCGGGATGGCCTTATCCTCACTTCTGCCTGTGAAGCAGGAGAACTTTACAGGGCGATCGTGGAGGGCCGCTCCTACGAAGAACTGAAGAAAATTGCATCGTACTACGATGTTTTGGAGGTACAGCCTCTGGGCAACAACGCCTATATGGTGCGGGATGGAAAGGTGGAGAGCGAAGAGGTCATCAAGGACTTCAACCGCACCGTCATCAAGCTGGGCGAAGACCTGCACAAGCCTGTCATCGCCACCGGCGACGTCCATTTCACCGAGCCGGAGGACGCCATCTACCGCTCTGTCCTGCAGGCGGGCAACGGCTTCAAGGACGCGGACAACCAGCCGCCCCTGTTCTACCGCACCACCGAGGATATGCTGAATCAGTTCAGCTACCTGCCCAGGGAAAAGGCCTACGAGATCGTCGTGACCAATCCCCGCAAGATAGCGGCCAGCATCGACGGCAACGTCCGCGCCATCCCGCGCGGCACCTACCCGCCCAGCATCGAGGGCGCAGAACAGCAGCTCCGGGATGCGACCTGGGAACACGCCAAGCGGGACTATGGCGACCCTCTGCCCGAGATCGTGGAGAAGCGCCTGCAAAAAGAGCTGGACTCCATCTGCGGCCACGGCTACGCCGTCCTGTACGTCATCGCGGTCAAACTGGTGGCCTATTCCAACGCGGGCGGCTATCAGGTGGGCAGCCGTG
>OGME01001535.1_pt1 | contig 13496 bp, 11 predicted proteins | sample 1572981 | NCBI WGS metagenome assembly OGME01 (sample SAMEA2581902, study PRJEB24529) | metagenome | biome: Human gut stool | place: China | collected 2011
CGTTATTCTGAAAGGTCTTTTCTTTGTTTCGCCGCGTTCTTGTATTTTGCGGCAGGATATGCTACAGTATCTGCCGTTGATTCTTTCTGCCTCTTACGAGGCTGTGTGAGGTATTTATGAAGCTGTTACGATGGTGTAAGGCCAACGCCATGCCGGTGATTGCGGTGCTGGCCGCGGCGGTGACGGCGGTGTTCGTGCCGCCTGACGCGGCCTATCTTGGCTATTACGATTTGAAAACGCTATCCTGCCTGCTGTGCGTGCTGGCGGTGGTGGGTGCGCTGCGCCGCGTGGGACTGTTTCCTCTGCTGGCGCAGAGGCTGGTGCAGGTGTTCCACACCACCCGCGGCGCGGTGACGGCGCTGGTAGGTATCACGCTGGTGGGCTCCATGCTGCTGACCAACGACACGGCCCTGCTGACCTTTCTGCCTCTGAGCTGGATGGTCCTGCAGGAGGCAGGACAGGAAAAGCTGACCGCCTATGTCTTTATCCTGCAAAACTGCGCCGCCAACTTAGGCGGTATGCTGACCCCCTTCGGGAATCCCCAGAACCTATATCTGTTCGACCACTATCACATTCCCGTGGGCCAGTTCCTGTCCATTATGCTGCTGCCGTTTGCCCTGTCCACGGGGCTGATCCTGCTGTGCTGCCTGCTGATCCCCCGGCAGGTGCTGGCGGTGCCCCAGCGGGAGCTGACGCTGGACAAGCCCCGGGCCATCGCATACGGACTGCTGTTCTGTCTGGCCGTGGGGATGGTCCTGCGGGCGGTCCCCTACCCTGTGGGCCTGGCGGTCATCGCGGCGGCGCTGGCCGTTATGGATCCTCGGGCGCTGAAAAGCGTAGACTGGGGGCTGCTGGTGACCTTTGCCGCGTTTTTCGTGTTCTCCGGCAACATGGCCCGGATTCAGCCGGTGCGGGAGCTGTTCGGCCGACTGCTGGCCCATGGCGTCCTGCCGGTATCGGCGCTGACGTGCCAGGTGATCAGCAACGTCCCCGCCGCCATTCTGCTGAGCCAGTTCACGGACCGCTTTCGGGAGCTGCTGATCGGCGTCAACATCGGCGGCGCCGGAACGCTGATTGCGTCCCTGGCCAGCCTCATCACCTTCCGGGAATACACCCGCCGCTGCCCGGAGCAGACCGGCCGGTTCCTGGGCCTGTTTACCCTGGTCAGCTTCGGCTTCCTGGCAATTCTGCTGGCGGCGCTGAGCCTGTAGGGGTTTACAGCCGGGTCGGATTGCGGTATGATTAAGCCATAGAAAGCGAGGTGCGAAGCCATGGACTACCGGGAGGATTCCCCGGAAATTCTGCTGGATTTCCTGTCGTATCATGAGACCATCAAGGCCCACTCCCAGCGGACAGTGGACGAATATTATCTGGACCTGCGGAATTTTTTCCGCTATCTGAAGTGGACCCGGGATCCGGCGCTGCAGGAGCAGCCCATGGAGTCCGTGGACGTCCGGGACGTGGACCTGACCTTCGTGGGCTCCGTGACCCTGACGGAAATCTACGCCTACATGTCCTACCTCAGCCGGGACCGGGTGCTTCACCCCAACAGCGACCGGTCCGCCAAGGGACTGAACCCCACCTCCCGGGCCAGGAAGCTGGCCACCATCCGCTCCTTTTATGGGTATCTGTGCAACAAGGTCCACAAACTGGACCGCAACCCGGTGAAGGACATCGACGCGCCCAAGCTGAAAAAGACCCTGCCCCGCTATCTGACGCTGGATGAGAGCATTTCCCTGCTGGAATCCGTGGACGGGCCCAACCGGGAGCGGGATCTGTGCATCCTGACGCTGTTTCTCAACTGCGGACTGCGTATTTCGGAGCTCATCGGGCTGAACCTGTCGGACGTTCACGAGGACGCCCTGCGGGTCCTGGGCAAGGGCAACAAGGTGCGCATGGTGTACCTGAACCAGGCGTGTCTGGACACGCTGCGGGACTATCTGGCGGTGCGGCGGCCCATTACCGGGCCGGACCGGGACGCGCTGTTTCTGTCGGCCCGCAGCCAACGGATCAGCCGCTCCATGGTCAACGCCCTGGTGAAAAAGCACCTGTCCCAGGCGGGGCTGGACAGCACCCAGTATTCCTCCCACAAGCTGCGCCACACCGCCGCCACCCTGATGCTGCAAAACGGCGTGGACGTGCGGGCGGTGCAGGAGGTCCTGGGCCACGAGCACCTGAATACCACGGAAATATACACCCATATCGACAACGAGGCCCTGCGGGTGGCTGCAAAGGCAAATCCCTTGTCACAGGTGAAGACCAAAGGGAAAATCAAGGATGACGACAACTGAGAGGGTCCGTGTGGACCCTCTCCCCTTTTTGCGGCAATTTCCGGGGAGAACCGGGAATTTTTCCGGCCAGGCCATTGACATTCTGCCCGGAATGCTATACCCTAACGAGAGGTAATTATTTTATATGGAGGTTTCTCATGAATACGGCAGAGCTTTCCAGCATGAGCAAGCAGGTCCGGCGGGATATCATCAACATGACCGCCAACGCCGGCAGCGGCCACCCCGGTGGTTCCCTGTCTGCGGCAGACCTGATGACTTGCCTGTTTTTCAACCACATGCATGTGGATCCCAAGCACCCGGACGACCCCAATCGGGACCGTTTCGTGCTGAGCAAGGGCCACGCGGCCCCCTGCTACTATGCGGTCCTGGCGGAGATGGGCTTCATCAGCCGGGATGAGTTCAAGAATTTCCGCCAGCTCCACAGCATTCTCCAGGGTCACCCCGACAGCAAGAAGGTCCCCGGCGTGGACGCCGCCACCGGCTCCCTGGGCCAGGGCTGTTCCATCGCCGTGGGCATGGCCCTGGGTGCCAAGGTGCAGCATAAGGACTGCAAGGTCTATACCCTGCTGGGCGACGGCGAGTGCCAGGAGGGCCAGATTTGGGAGTCCTTCATGGCAGCGGCCCACTATCATCTGGATAACCTGACCATCATCATCGACAACAACGGCCTGCAGATCGACGGCACCAACGATGAGGTCATGTCCCTGGGCGACCTGCCCGCCAAGCTCCGGGCCTTCGGCCTGGACCTGCATGAGATCGACGGCCACGACATGGACACCATTGAGGCGGCCCTCAGCGCCCCCGCCGTCCCCGGCAAGCCCAAGTGCATCCTGGCCCACACCGTCAAGGGCAAGGGTGTCTCCTTCATGGAGAACCAGGTGGGCTGGCACGGCAAGGCCCCCAACGAGGAGCAGCGCCAGCAGGCTTTGAAGGAATTGGAGGACTGAGACCATGAGTGAAAAAATCGCAACCCGTGAAGCCTACGGCAAGGCTCTGGTAGAGCTGGGCGCCGCCAATGAGCAGGTGGTGGTGCTGGACGCCGACCTGGCCGGCGCCACTATGACCAAGCATTTCAAGGCCGCCTATCCCCAGCGCTTCTTCGACTGCGGCATTGCCGAGGCGGACATGATGAACATCGCCGCGGGCCTGTCTACCATGGGGCTGGTTCCCTTCTGCTCTACGTTTGCTATGTTCGGCGCAGGACGGGCCTATGAACAGATCCGCAACTCCATCGCCTATCCCAAGTTCAACGTGAAGATCTGCTGCTCCCACGCCGGCGTGTCCGTGGGCGAGGACGGCGGCAGCCACCAGGCCATCGAGGACATCGGTCTTATGCGCCTGATCCCCGGCATGACCGTCATCGTTCCCGCCGATGCCAAGGAGGCCCGGAAGGCCACCCTGGCCCTGGCGGAGTTCCGGGGTCCGGCCTATATGCGTCTGGCCCGTCTGGCCACCCCCGTGTTCGAGGAGGATTATCCCTTTGAGATCGGCAAGGCCAACGTCCTGCGGGAGGGCACCGACGCCGCCGTGTTTGCCTGCGGCCTGATGGTCAGCGAGACGTTGGCGGCTGCCAGGCTGCTGGAGGCCCAGGGCATCCGCATCGCGGTCATCAACGTCCACACCATCAAGCCCATTGACGCCGCCTGCGTCACCCAGTGGGCCGAAAAGTGCGGCAATGTGGTCACCGTGGAGGAGCACAGCGTCATCGGCGGCCTGGGCGACGCCGTGGCCGACGTGCTCATGGGCAAGGTCAGCTGCAAGTTCCGCAAGATCGGCGTCAACGATCAGTTCGGCCAGTCCGGCAAGGCTGCCGACGTTCTGCGGGAGTATGGACTCACCGCCGACCAGATCGCCGACCGCATCCGGGAGACTCTGTAACCTCATTCGATGCAAAAATCGGGAGAAATCGTCTGATTTCTCCCGATTTTTCTGTCCTGATATGATTATTGGGGAATGACCTGCACGATTCCCCGGGCGCAGTCCACGGACACGAAGGTGCCGTCCTTCAGGCGGCGGATGACGGGCTTATTCAGCAGCAGTCCCACGGTGGCCGTGTGACAGTCGGCGCTGGCCTCCTCGCTGACAATGGCCGCAGCCTGCCGCAGCCAGGGCAGTACCTCGTTGTTGGTATAGGGCACCACCAGCACGTCGCCGGGGTGGAACTTCTCCGGAATATCCTCCAGCGTCCGGCAGACGCACAGCGGACCGGAGGCGATCTGGCTGCCCACGCCGATGGCGTTGACCAGGGAGCCGCCCACCTGGGCGATGCGGATCATATTGGTGGTGCCGGAAATTCCCACCGGCACGCCTGCGGTGACCACCACCAGGTCCCCATGCTTCACCAGCCCCGCCTCCTGGGCGGACTGGATGGCCAGGTCTACCAGCTGATCGGTGCTGCTGGCCCGGGGCATGGTAATGGGCACCAGGCCCCAGTACAGGGCCATCTGGCGCTGGACCTGGGGGTCCAGCAGCAGGGCCACCACCGTGGCGGCAGGCCGGAAGCGGCTGACCATCTGGGCGGTAATGCCCCGCTGGCTGACGGTCAGGATGGCGTCCGCGCCGATGTCCTCCGCCGTGGTGCAGGCGGCGTGGGCCGTGGCGGCGGTGATGGACAGTCGGGTGCGCTTGGGCGTCTTGGCGGGACAGATGCGGTCGATGTTGCTTTCGGTTTTCCGGGCGATGGCGTCCATGGTCTGAACGGCCTCCACCGGGTACTTCCCTGCCGCCGTCTCGCCGGAGAGCATAATGGCGCTGGTGCCGTCATAGATGGCGTTGGCCACGTCGGTGATCTCCGCCCGGGTGGGCCGGGGATTCTCAATCATGGAGTCCAGCATCTGGGTGGCGGTGATCACGGGCTTCCCGGCGGCCACGCACTGGGCAATGATGTTCTTCTGGATAGCGGGAATCTCCGTGAAGTCGATCTCCACGCCCATGTCCCCCCGGCCACCATGATGCCGTCAGCCACGGACAGGATGTCCGCCAGATTGCTGACGCCCTCCTGGTTCTCGATTTTGGCGATGATCCGGATCCTGGAGTGATTCTTATCCAGAATGTGCCGGATCTCCCGGATATCGGCGGCAGACCGGACAAAGCTGGCGGCGATGAAATCGAACCCCTGCCGGATACCGAACAGGATATCCTCCCGGTCCCGCTGGTTCATATACGGCATGGACAGGGACACGCCGGGAACGTTGACGCCCTTCTTGTCCTTCATCACGCCGTCGTTCTCCACCCGGCACCGGATCTCCCGTTCGGTGGTCTCCAGCACCGTCAGCCGCACCAGTCCGTCGTCCAGCAGGATGGTGTCCCCGGGCTTCACGTCCTGGGGCAGCTGGGCATAGGTGATGGAGCACCGGCTCTCGTCGCCGGGAACGTCGTCGGTGGTCAGGGTAAAGCTCTGGCCGGTTTTCAGCTGCACCGGCCCGTTCTGAAAGCTCCTCAGCCGCACCTCCGGCCCCTTGGTGTCCAGCATGGCGGCCACCGTCAGATGAAGCTCCTCCCGCAGGGTCACCAGCTGGTCCAGTCGGCGCTGATGCTCGTCATAGCTGCCGTGGGAGAAATTGAACCGGGCCACGTTCATGCCCGCCTGCAGCATCTGCCGCAGCACCCCCTCCCTGTCGGTGGCCGGACCCAGGGTGCATACGATTTTTGTCTTTCTCATGGTCTTTCCTCTCTGCTCTGTTGGGGTGGCAATCCTGAAAATGCGCCCCCCTGGGCACCGGTGGGGTCACAGGGGGGACGCAAATGGGGTCCTTATCTCTCAGAATGCCTTGCCGTCGCAGCCCAGAACGTCCACGATCTTGTGGGCCACCAGCTCCTTGATGGCCTGGCGTGCGGGCTTCAGATACTGCCGGGGGTCAAAGTCCGCCGGATGCAGAGCGAAGTGCTCCCGGATGGAGGCGGTCATGGCCAGACGCAGATCGGAGTCGATGTTGATCTTGCACACGGCCAGGGAAGCGGCCTTGCGCAGCTGGTCCTCGGGCACACCGATGGCGCCGGGCATATTGCCGCCATACTGGTTTACCTTGGCCACCAGGTCCTGGGGCACGGAGGAAGAACCGTGCAGCACGATGGGGAAGCCGGGCAGACGGCGGGAAACCTCCTCCAGCACGTCGAAGCGCAGCTGGGGCTTGGTGCCGGGCTTGAACTTATAAGCGCCGTGGCTGGTGCCGATGGCGATGGCCAGAGAGTCGCACCCGGTCTTGGACACGAACTCCTCCACCTCCTCGGGGTGGGTATAGGAGGAATCCTCGGCGGACACGTTGACCTCATCCTCGATGCCGGCCAGGGTACCCAGCTCGGCCTCCACCACCACGCCGTGGTCATGGGCATACTCCACCACCTGACGGGTCAGGGCGATGTTCTCGGCAAAGGGCTTGGAGGAGGCGTCGATCATCACGGAGGTGAAGCCGTCCTCAATGCAGGACTTGCACAGCTCGAAGCTGTCGCCGTGGTCCAGGTGCAGGGCGATGGGCAGGCCGGTCTCGATGACGGCGGCCTCCACCAGCTTCTTCAGATAGGTGCGGTTGGCATAGGCCCGGGCGCCCTTGGACACCTGCAGGATCAGGGGGGCCTTCAGCTCGGCAGCGGCCTCGGTGATGCCCTGAATGATCTCCATGTTGTTCACGTTGAAGGCGCCGATGGCGTAACCGCCGTTATAGGCCTTCTCGAACATTTCCTTTGTTGTAACCAGTGGCATAATAAATCGCTCCTTTTGAAAATTTGGTCTTGACTTGTATGGAATGATTGGGATAAGATGTACATATGCATTGTACCACATTTTTTCTTTTTTGCAAGCCCCGATGGTTTACTTTATCAATCTTTTATGATAAAATATTCCGCACGGCAAGAAAATTCTACTGGGAGGTAGTCAATCATGAAAGAATTAAAAGGTGCCTGTATCATCGGTCAGTCCGGCGGGCCCAAATCCGGTGTCATCACCCAGGTGCTGGGCGCGGAGCACGGCATCAAGGGCGTTCTCAGCGACCGTCTGTTCGACATGGGTCTGGAGGATCCCGAGGAGCTGCGTCTTCTGAAATACACCCCCTCCTCCGCCCTGGGCTCCTGCCGCTATAAGATCGCCGATCCTGAGGTGGACGATACCGATTATCGCCGGATCCTGGAGGTGTTCAAGAAGCACAATGTCCGCTACTTCTTCTATAACGGCGGCAACGACTCCATGGACACCTGCAACAAGATCAATCAGTATATGCAGTCCGTGGGCTACGAATGCCGGGTCATGGGCGTTCCCAAGACCATCGACAACGACCTGTTCGGCACGGATCACTGCCCCGGCTATGCCTCCGCCGCCAAGTACATCGCCACCTCCCTGATGGAGGTGAACCTGGACGCCCATGTGTACGACACCGGCATGATCGTGGTTATGGAGATCATGGGCCGCCACGCCGGCTGGCTGACGGCCGCCGCCGCCCTGGCCGGTGAATACGGCGCAGGCCCCGACTTGATCTACCTGCCCGAGGTGGACTTCAGCATGACCCAGTTTATTGAGGATGTCAAGCGCGTATACGCCGAAAAGGGCTCCTGCATCGTGGCCGTGTCCGAGGGCATCCACTATGAGGACGGCGGCTTCGTCTCCGAGGCCAAGGTGGCCGCCAACGACGGCTTCGGCCATGCCCAGCTGGGCGGTCTGGCCGCCATGCTGGCCCAGGTGCTGAAGGAGGAAACCGGCGCCAAGGTCCGGGGCATCGAGCTGAACCTGCTGCAGCGCTGCGGCGCACATCTGGCCTCCGAAACCGATATCGAGGAGTCCTACATGGCCGGTAAGGCCGCCGTGGAAAACGCCATCAACGGCATCAACGGCCGCATGATCGGCTTCGAGCGCGGCATCCGGGACGGCAAGTACGCCTGCAAGACCAAGCTCATCCCGCTGATGGAGGTGGCCAACACCGAAAAGAAGGTTCCCCGGGAGTGGATCAACGAGGCCGGCAACGGCGTGAACCACCAGTTTGTGGAGTACGCGCTGCCCCTGATCCAGGGCGAGCCGGACCTGCCCAAGGTGGACTCCCTGCCCCGCTTTGCCCATCTGAAGAAGATCCTGGCCAAGTAAATCCCCGTTTCAACGATCCCCTGGCGCTTACGCGCCAGGGGATTTTTAACTTTTTCTGCAAAGTGAAAATGCTTTACAGCTTTGCCAGATGCGCGCCTGAGGCCTTCAGCATGAGCCGCTTGGTGCCCACCCGGTCGAAGGCCACCTCTACCAGGGCATCGCCGCCCATGGGCCGCACGCTTAGGACCATCCCCTGGCCGAAGGCGCTGTGCCGCACCCCGTCGCCGGGCTGCAGCTGCAGCAGCGGTGCGGAGACCGCCGCCGGACGCACCGGGCGCTCCGGGTGTGCCGGACGCTCCGTCCCGGGCCGCGCCTCCCGCTGCGGCGCATAGGCAGGCCCATCGCCGAAATCGTCCCAGGAGGACGTCGGACGGGGCTCGGGCTTCCCCAGCCACTCCATGTTCTCCTCCGGGATCTCCTTCAGAAACCGGGAGGGCATGCAGGGAGTGGTGCGGCCGAACAGCATCCGCTGCCGGGCGTTGGTCAGGGTCAGCTTCTCCTTGGCCCGGGTCATGGCCACATAGCACAGCCGCCGCTCCTCCTCCATTTCCTCCGGCTCTCCCATGGCGCGATTCCCCGGGAAAAGCCCGTCCTCCATGCCTACCACGAACACGCTGGGAAATTCCAGCCCCTTGGCGCTGTGCATGGTCATCAGCGTCACGCAGTTGTCCCCGGCCTCCTGGCTGTCCAGGTCCGTATACAGGGCCACCTCGTCCAGGAAGCCCGACAGGGTGGGATTCTCCGGATCGTTTTCCAGGAAGGCCTGGATACTGGAGCTGAGCTCCTCCACGTTTTCCAGGCGGCCCCGGCTCTCCATATCGTTCTTCTCCTGGAGCATCCCCACATAGCCGCTGCGGCGGCACACATATTCATAGAACTCCACCAGGCCCATATCGTCCGCCTGGCGGCGCATTTCGTCGATCATTGCTGTAAAGGCCGTCAGCTTGCCAGCACTTGCCTTCAGCTGGGGATAGTCTCCCGCCCGCCGCAGAACCTCCATCAGCGGCAGACTCTCCTCCGTGGCGATGACCTGGGCCTTGTCCATGGTGGCCGCGCCGATCTTCCGGGCGGGTACGTTGACGATCCGCCGCAGCCGCAGGTCGTCGGTGGGGTTGTTGATGACGCACAGATACGCCAGCATGTCCTTCACCTCGGCCCGGTCGAAGAACTTGGTGCCGCCGATGATCTTATAGGGCACGCCGTTGCGCTTGAAGGCATACTCCAGGGCGTTGGACTGGGCGTTCATGCGGTACAGCACGGCGTTGTCCTTCCAGTTCACCCCCCGGCGATAGTTCATCATGATTTGCCCCACCACATAGTTGGCCTCGTCTCCCTCATTGAAGCAGGTCTTCACGGTGACCACCTCCCCCGCCCCGTTCTCGGTCCACAGGGTCTTGCCCTTGCGGCCCACGTTGTGGCGGATCACGGCGTTGGCGGCGTCCAGAATATTCTGGGTGGAGCGGTAGTTCTGCTCCAGCCGGATGGTCCTGGCCCCGGCGTACTGCTTTTCAAAGCTGAGGATGTTCTCGATGTTGGCCCCCCGGAAGCGATAGATGCTCTGGTCGTCGTCGCCTACCACGCAGATGTTCTTCCGTCCCCCGGCCAGCAGGCTGGCCAGCATATACTGCATGTGGTTGGTGTCCTGATACTCGTCGATGAGGACATAGCGGAACTTGTTCCGGTAATATTCCAGGGTCTGGCGGTCCGACTGCAAAAGCTCCACCGTGAGCAGGATGATGTCGTCAAAGTCCAGGGCATTGGCGTCCCGCAGGCGGCGGTTATAGGCGGCATAGACCCGGCCCATCCGCACCCGTCTCCAGTCGCCCCGCTGTTCCCACAGCTGGCTGAACTCCTCGGGCATCATCATGGCGTCCTTGGCGTTGGAGATCACCGACAGCACCTCCCGCACCGGGAAGGTCTTTTCCTCCAGCCCCATCTCCTTGAGGATGTCCTTGATGACCCGCTTGCTGTCGTCGGTGTCGTAAATGGTAAAGCTGCGGTCGAAGCCGATTTTGTCGATGTCCCGGCGCAGGATGCGGACACAGGCCGAGTGGAAGGTGGCGGCCCACACGTCCCGGGCCTCCTCCCCCAGCATCTTCTCCAGCCGGTCCTTCAGCTCGTTGGCGGCCTTGTTGGTGAAGGTGATGGCCAGCACCTCCCAGGGGCGGGCAGGCTCCACGGCGCAGAGATACTGCATCAGCGGCCGCTGCTCCGGGTCCGGCCGGGCGGCATACTGCTCCAGAAATTCCACCTCGTCCCGGGAAATTGGCAGCGGTATCTCATCTGTGTCGCTGCCCCGGCCATAGCGCAGGAGGTTCGCCACCCGGTTGATCAGCACCGTGGTCTTGCCGGACCCGGCCCCCGCCAGCAGCAGCAGCGGCCCCTCGGTGGTCAGAACCCCCTCCAGCTGCCGGGGATTCAGGTGCGCATAATCCGTGGCAATGGCCCTTGTCCGGGCCTCAATAAATCGTTTCTCCAGGTCGTTCATAGTGTTCCTTCCCCTGTCTGTATTCTTGTCTCTCATTTTAATACAATTTTCGCCTCCGGTCAACCGCTCTGCAAAGTTTGTCGAATTTTTGTTCGATTATCTCTTGACAAGAACGTCTGTTCGATTTATAATACCGATAGAACAAATGTTTTTGGAGGCGTTCCCTATGACGACTTTTGGATTTATTGTGATGCTGCTGGGTGCCGGTGCTTTCTCCGCCGGGGTTATCCGTCTGGCGGACTGGATTGACCAGCCCCGTCCTCGCCGCCGCACCGCCTGAGGCCGCCGGTCATGGAACTGCTGGATAAGCTGGCCATCCTGGCCGATGCGGCCAAATATGACGCGGCCTGCACCTCCAGCGGCGTTCGCCGGGGCTCCCGGCCGGGCATGATCGGCAACACCAGCTCCTCCCTGGCAGGCTGCTGCCACAGCTTCTCTGCCGACGGGCGCTGCATCACCCTGCTGAAGGTGCTGATGACCAACCGTTGCGTCTACGACTGCAAATACTGCGTCAACCGCCGGTCCCACGATACCCGCCGGGCGGCCTTCACCCCCCGGGAGCTGGCGGAGCTGACCATCGGGTTCTACCGGCGCAATTATATCGAGGGCCTGTTCCTGTCCTCCGGCGTCCTGCGCAGCCCCGACTACACCACCGAACAGATGATCGAGTGTCTGCGCCTGCTGCGGCAGGAATACCGGTTCAACGGATATATCCACGCCAAAGCCATCCCCGGCACGTCCCCGGAGCTGGTGCAGCAGCTGGGCCTGCTGGCGGACCGGCTCAGCGTCAATATCGAGCTTCCCTCCCAGGAGGGGCTGCAGACCCTGGCCCCGGATAAAAACAAGCAGGCCATCCTGCGGCCTATGGCCCTCATCCGGGACCGGACCGCCCAGAGCAAGGCGGAGCTGGTGCAGTATAAGCACGCCCCGGTCTTTGCCCCGGCGGGCCAGAGCACCCAGCTCATCGTCGGCGCTACCCGGGACACGGACCGGCATATTCTGCACCTGACAGAATCCCTGTACCAAAAATACAGATTGAAACGCGTGTTCTACTCCGCCTATGTTCCGGTGGTGGAAAACGCCCTTCTGCCCTCTCTGGACACCAAGCCGCCCCTGCTGCGGGAGCACCGGCTATACCAGGCGGACTGGCTGCTGCGGTTTTACGGCTTTAAGGCCCAAGAGCTGCTGGACGAGGCCCACCCGGACTTCAATCCCCTGCTGGACCCCAAGTGCCATTGGGCCCTGTGCCACCTGGAGCAGTTCCCGGTGGAGATCCGCAAGGCGGACCTGGAGACTCTGCTGCGGGTGCCGGGCATCGGACCGGTCAGCGCCCGGCGCATCGTCTCCGCCCGTCGGCAGACTCCTCTGCGGCTGGAGGACCTGCCCAAGCTGGGCGTGGTGCTGAAGCGGGCGCAGTTCTTCGTCACCTGCGGCGGCCGTATGCGCCCGGGGCTTCACTTCTCTGCCGCCACCCTGTCCCGCCAGCTGGAGGCCATGGAGCGGGGCCAGCTGCCGCCCCAGGAATGCCGGCAGCTGTCGCTGTTCGATGCCGGGTGACGCCATGGAGGATGTGATTTTTCAATATGACGGCAGCTTCCCCGGCTTCCTGTGCTGCGTGTTCGACAGCTATGCCCATAAAGAATTCCCCATCGCCTTTTACAGCGATGAGGAATGCGTCTCCCTGTATCCGGTGCGGGTGGTGGTTACCCGCCGGGACCATAGCCAGCGGGTGTACGACAGTTTGCAGCGCCTGTCCCCTCCGGCTCTGAAGGTCCTGCGCCGGGCCTGGCTGACCTGTCTGGAGGACAAGGAGCTTCGCCTGTACGCCTTCATCCGCAAGCTGTACGACCAGGGGCCTGGCTTTATGCGCAGCAAGGCCGACGATGTGTACTACCCCATCGCCTGCGCCCTGCGTCACCTGGGCGGTGAACTGGAAAAGCTGCGGGGCTTCGTGCGTTTTTCCGATTACAACGGCATCCTGGGCGGCGAGATCGAGCCAAAGAACCGGGTGCTTCCTCTGCTGGCCAACCACTTCTGCAGCCGCATGGCCGGGGAGTCCTTCTTCCTGTATGACCGCACCCACCGGGAGCTGCTGCTGTACACCAAGGGCCAGCGCCGCATCGTCCCGGTGGAAAGCCTGACGCTGGAGCTGCCCGGCCCGGAGGAGCTTCAGTACCGTGCCCTGTGGCAGGAGTTTTTCCGCACCGTATCCATCCGGGAGCGGACCAACCCCCGCTGTCAGAACTCGTTTCTCCCCAAACGGTATCGGGGCGTCATGACGGAATTTCTTCCGGTGGACTACGAGGGCCTCAGCCGTCCAGCAGCTGCCGGAGATCTGCCAGCCCCCGGCGCTCCAGCCGGGATATCTGCACCTGGGACACCCCCAGGATCCGGGCCGTCTGCTCCTGGGTCAGCCCCTTGAAGAAGCGCAGCAGGATGGTCATTTTCTCCCGCTCCGGCAGCTGATCGATGGCCTCCCGCAGGGCGATGTGCTCCACCATACGATCCTCCGGGCTGTCGGTGCCCAGGGTGGACTCCAGGGTCAGCCCCTCCGCCGTCTCCTGCTGCAGGGACTCCGGCGCGCCGGTGGCCAGCTCAACGCTAGCGATCTCCTCCGGCGTCAGCCCCGTCTCCTCCGCCAGCTCCGACA
>OGME01001552.1_pt1 | contig 13360 bp, 7 predicted proteins | sample 1572981 | NCBI WGS metagenome assembly OGME01 (sample SAMEA2581902, study PRJEB24529) | metagenome | biome: Human gut stool | place: China | collected 2011
TATGGGCTATCAGGGCGAAATGTCCCTGAAAGGCCTCAACCGCAACCAGTTTGAATCGACGATGATGAAGATCCTGCGCTACCGCCTCAAGACGGTGGGCAAGTTCCGCGTCTACTGCACCCAGTCCACCTTCTACATGGAGCCGGAAGAGGACGACATTGATATGGACCTCGCCTTTGAGCGGGTGAGCAAGGTGTTCGGCCTCGCGGCCCTCAGCCGTGCTGTGGTCTGTGAGAAGGATTTCGACACCATCTGCCAGACCGCCGAGGATTATCTGGGCGACAGCCTCCACGGCATCAAGACCTTCAAGGTCGAGGCCCGCCGTTCCGACAAGACCTTCCCCATGACCAGCCCCGAGCTGATGCGGGAGCTGGGGGCCTATCTGCTGGGCAGGCACAACTACCTGCGGGTGGACGTCAAGAACCCTCAGTTCAAGGTCATCGTGGAGATCCGCGATTACGGTGCGTATATCCATGGCCCGAAAATACAGGGTGAGGGTGGCCTGCCGGTGGGCACCTCCGGCCGCGCCCTCAATATGCTGTCCGGCGGCATCGACAGCCCTGTGGCGGCATACCGGATGGCAAAGCGCGGCCTCGGCCTCGACCACATCCATTTTGCGTCCCCTCCGTATACTTCTGAGCGCGCAAAACTGAAAGTTAAGGCTCTGGCCCAGCTCATCACCCCCTATACCGGCAGCACCAACCTCTTTGTGGTGCCGTATACCAAGCCCCAGGAGTATATCCGCGATAACGCGCCCGATGTTCTCTTCACCGTCCTCATGCGCCGCAGCATGATGCGCATTGCCAACATCATCGCCAGAAAGCAGGGCTGTGAAGCCCTCGTCACCGGCGAGAGCCTGGCACAGGTGGCCAGCCAGACCGTCAAGGCTCTGCAGTGTACCGACGCCGCCCAGGACCTGCCCATCCTCCGCCCCCTCATCGGCATGGACAAGACCGAGATCGTCGAGACGGCCCGCCATATCAACACCTTCGAGACGAGCATCCTGCCCTATGAGGACTGCTGCACCATCTTCACCCCGCCGCACCCGAAGATCCGCCCCGAACTGAGCGAGATCCTCGAAGCCGAGGCTGGGATGCCCGGTCTGGCAGAGCTGGAAGCCGAGGCCGCAGAGGCCACCGAGCGTATCCGCCTGCGTATCACCGACGACGTGGAATTCGAGGGCTGAGCCATGACAGCAGAGATCATCAGTGTGGGTACCGAGCTCCTTCTCGGCAACATCCTCAACACCAACGCCCAGTACCTCAGCCGGGAGCTGGCCGATCTGGGCATCACGGTCCAGCGGGAGAGCACCATCGGCGACAACCATGGCCGTCTGGCCGATTTCGTCAACGAGGCTAAGAGCCGCTGCGACTTGCTGGTCTTTACCGGCGGCCTCGGCCCCACGGCAGACGACCTGACCAAGGAGACCGTCGCCGCCTGCTTCGGGGATGAGCTGGCCTTCGATGAGGCCGAGTGGGATAAGATCACCAGCTACTTTGCCCGCACCGGCCGCGAGACCACTCCCAACAACCGCAAACAGGCGATGGTCCCCACCAAGGGCCATAAAATCATCAACAACCACGGCACAGCCCCCGGCGCGTGGTTCGAACAGGACGGCCGCTGCGCCGTCCTCATGCCCGGTGTCCCCCACGAGATGAAGGCCATGTGGACGGAGAGCGTCCGCCCTCTGCTGATGGAGCGCCAGAACTGCACTCTCCACTCCGTTACCCTCCGTGTGCTGGGCGGCGAGAGCGATATTGAGTATAAGGTGCGCGACCTGCTGGAAAATCCGAACCCCACCGCCGCCATCTACTGCAAGACCGGCGAGTGCGAGATCCGCATTACCGCCCGCGCCCGCTCCGACGAGGACGGCGAAAAAATGTGCCGCGCGTATGCCAAAAAGTTCTATGATATGCTGGGCGATGCGGTGTATGATGAGGATGTGGCCGGTCTGGAAGAGACGGTGGTCCACACCCTGAAGGAAAAGGGGCTGACCATCGCCACTGCCGAGAGCTGCACCGGCGGCCTCATCGCACAGCGCCTGACCTCCGTGTCCGGCTCCAGTGAGGTGTTCGGCTATGGCTTTGTCACCTACTGGGAGCAGGCCAAGGCAAAGCTCGTGGGCGTGGACCCGGCGGTCATCGAAAAGTACAACGTCGTGTCCGCCCCCGTGGCGGCACAGATGGCTCTGGGCGCGGCAAAGGCTTCGGGCGCTGACATCGCTGTGAGCGTCACCGGCGTGGCCGGCCCCACCGGCGGCGACGAGGTGCGCCCTGTGGGCACCGTTTATCTGGGCGCTGCCCGGGATGGCGTGGCCTACGTCAAGAAGCTTTTCGTCTCCCGGCCTGACCGTGCGCTGGTGCGCGCCCGGGCCGCACAGGCTGCGCTGGAACTGGCGCTGCGTCTGGCACAGGGCAAAGTCCCTGCCGGGACGCAGGCCCTCACCGCGGCCCAGCAGTCGGACGATGAAGCGCTGGCCGCACTGGATGAGGTGTTCGTCCGGTAAAAATCAAAAATGAGGGGTTGATGGGATTTGGCAGAGGAGACCCGCTGTGTGCTGCGCCTGTACGGTGCGCCGCAGGGACGGCTGGCAGCTGCTGTGGCGCTGTTTGCGCCCCAATGGAGGGCTGAGGCCCAGTGGAAGAGCCGGGGCGCAGAGACGCTGCTGGCTGTCCATGCGGACACGCCCACGGGACTGAAAAAGGCGGCTCAGAGCCTCCGCAGCAGCTTTGGCGCGGACGTATATGGTGCAGGCGATACCAGTCTGGCCGCTGCCGCCGTGCAGGCGCTGGAAGCCCATGATCGTCTGCTGGCCTGCGGCGATGCCGCCGCCGGTGCGCTGCTGGAATCCCGGCTCGAGAAAGTCCCCGGTGCCGAGAAGGTCTACGACTTCGGCGCCATGAGCTATGCCGACGCCAAGGTCGGCCCCCAAATCGAAAAGCGCGCCCGGGCCAAGCTCGGCGGGGAAGGGGACAACCCCGACCCTGTCCGTCTGGCCCTTTCCCGGGCGCAGGCGGCTCGCCGCGTCGTGGGAACAGAGCTGGCCGTGGCCTGTGCCGAGCGGGAAAGCGACCATGTGCTGGTGCTCTGCACCAAAAAAGGCTGCTGGCTCCGCACCGTCCCCGCCACTGATAACCCCGGACTCTGGCTGCTGGATATGGTGCGCCGCGCTGCTGCCGGTCTGCCGCAAGCCGAGGGGACAGGCTTCCTTCCCGCCGGACAGGCCAAACAGAGCGATCCTCCGGGCCGTTCGCAGAGCACAGCAAAGGAGGACCCGACTTCAAAGAAGAAACATCCTCTCCGCGTTCTGCTGGCGGTGCTGGTGATCCTGGCGCTGGCGGCGTTCGGTGTGGCGTGGTATCTCACGGACGGCGATCTCGCCGCTCTGCCCCAGCGCCTGAAGACCCTGCATCTGCCTGAGTGGGTCACCCTCTGGCAGGCCCATGAGCCGAAGCCCGGTGCAAGACTGATATAAAACACAAAGGGGCCGCTTCCCGGCAGAAATACGGGAAGCGGCCTCTTTTTATACAGCACAAAACCCCGCCGCAATGGGATGCTTCCCAATGCGGCGGGGCATTTGTGTTAAAATACAGTCAAGTGACAGTGCTTAGAGCTGGCTCTGGTATTCCTTGCGGTAGCCTTCCAGCTCCTTCTGGTTGCCATAGACGAAGTGACCGTTGGCGATCTCTTCCCAGACCGGCTTGTCCACGCTGTAGTCGTGGATGGAGGGGTCGTAGACCAGAAGCTTCTTGCTCTTTTCCAGGCCCGGGTCGGGGATGGGAACAGCGCTCAGCAGGGCTTTGGTGTAGGGGTGCAGGGGGTGGAGGAACAGCTCTTCAGCCTCTGCCAGCTCCACGATGCGGCCCTTGCTGATGACGGCGATGCGGTCCGAGATGAACCGGACGACCGACAGGTCGTGGGCGATGAACAGGTAGGTCAGACCGCGGGACTTCTTCATGCTGTTCAGCAGGTTCAGCACCTGCGCACGGATGGAGACGTCCAGTGCGGAGATGGGCTCGTCGGCCACGATGAACTCCGGCTCCATGACCAGCGCACGGGCGATGCCGATGCGCTGGCGCTGGCCGCCCGAGAACTCGTGGGGGAAGCGGGAGGCGAACTCCGGCAGCAGGCCGACCTCGTGCAGGGCGTTCATGACCTTTTCGTGCAGGTCATTCTGGTCCTTGTACAGGTGGTGGTTCAACAGACCCTCAGCCACGATGTACTCGACCTTGGCGCGCTCGTTCAGGGAGGCCATGGGGTCCTGGAAGATCATCTGAACCTTACGGATGACCTCACGGTCCAGCTCCTTGGAGATCTTGCCGTTGATCTTCTGGCCCTTGAAGAAGATGTCGCCGCCCGAGGTCGGGTTGATGCGGCAGATGGCACGGCCAATGGTGGTCTTGCCGGAGCCGGACTCGCCGACCAGCGAGAAGGTCTCGCCCTTGTAGATGTCAAAATTGACGTGGTCCACGGCCACGAACTTCTTTTTGCCGGAGCCAAAGGTGATCTGAAGGTCTTTCAGCTCAATCAGCTTTTCACGCTCAGCCATTTAAGTTGGAACCTCCCATCTTTCCCATTTTCTCACGCAGGTTCTGGATGGAGTGCGGGCGCTCCATCTTGGGAGCCCGGGGGTCCAGATACCAGGTTTTTGCCGCGTGGGTCTCGGACACCTGGAAGAACGGAGGTTCTGCCACGAAGTCGATGGCCAGCGCGTGCTTGTTGCGGGGTGCAAATGCATCGCCCTTGATCTCATTGAACAGGTTCGGCGGCGTACCGTCGATGGTGGGCAGGGCCTCACCCTTGGTACCCAGCTGAGGCAGAGCCTGCAGCAGAGCCCAGGTGTAGGGGTGCCATGCGTCGTAGAAGATCTCCTCGACGGTGCCGTACTCGACGATCTGGCCGGCGTACATGACGGCCACGCGGTCTGCCACGTTTGCCACAACGCCCAGGTCATGGGTGATGTAGATAACGGACATGCCCAGCTCCTTCTGCAGGTCACGGATGAGCTGCAGGATCTGTGCCTGAATGGTCACGTCCAGAGCGGTGGTGGGCTCGTCGCAGATGAGGATCTGCGGACGGCAGGCGGCAGCGATGGCGATGACGACACGCTGACGCATACCGCCGGAGAACTCGTGCGGATACTGCTCGTAGCGGCGCTCCGGGTCGGGGATGCCGACCTTGGCCAGCATCTCGATGGCGGCCTTCTTGGCCTCCGCGCCCTTCAGGCCCTGATGATGCTCGATGCTCTCCTGGATCTGCTTGCCGATTTTCTTCAGCGGGTTCAGGCTGGTCATCGGGTCCTGCATGACCATGGCGATCTTCTTGCCGCGCACGCCCAGCCAGTCCTTCTCGGTGAACTTGGTCATGTCGCGGCCTTCGTACATGATGGAGCCGCCGGTGATCTTACCGTTGACATCCAGCATACCCACGAAGGTCTTGGTGAATACGGACTTGCCCGAGCCGGACTCGCCCACGATGGCCAGCGTCTCGCCGTCATAAAGGTCCAGCGAGCACTTGCGGATCGCGTTCAGCTTCTTGCCGCGCAGGCTAAAGGTGATCTCCACGTCTTTGGCAGAGATGATCGGTTGTCTATCCATTTTTGTGATTTTCTCTCCCATCTGTTAAACGTGGTTGCGCGGGTCAGCAGCATCCGAGAAAGCGTTGCCCATGATATAGAAGGAAATGGAGATGATGGACACGATGGATGCGGGGAAGACCAGCAGGTAAGGATAATCGAGGAAGAAGCCGCGCACCTTGCTCAGGATGAGGCCCAGAGACGGAGTCTCGATGCCCAGACCGATGCCCAGATAGGACAGGGTGGACTCGAGGTTGATGGTGGCGGGGATGCTCAGCGCCATGCGCAGGATGATGACGGAGACCAGATAGGGCAGGATGTTCTTGGTCAGAACGCGCCACAGCGGGGTGCCAAGGCAGCGGGACGCGAGGTTGTACTCGCGGTCACGGAACATGAACACCATGTTGCGGACGCGGCGGGCCATGACCAGCCAGCCGATGGCGATCATCGAGACGGCCATGATGGTGAAGCTCTGGCCGACGACCAGTGCGATCAGGGTCATGTAGATGATGTAAGGCACGTTGTCGATGAGGTTGTACAGCTCGGTGAAGAAGCGGTCCAGCTTACGGACATAGCCCCAGATCAGGCCGATGATGACGCCGAGGATGCTTTCGCCTACGGCAACGATGAGGGCCAGACGGATGGACACCTGAGTGGCGTACCACACCTGACACCAGTAGTCGCGGCCGAGGTTGTCGGTGCCGAACCAGTATTCACTGTTGGGCTTCTGGAAGGCCAGAGAGGAATCCGACACCAGCGTCTGATAATCGTACTTGCCGATGGCCAGTGCGATGAAAGAGAAGATGACGAGGAACAGGAACAGGATCAGGCAGACGACAGCAGCCTTGTGCTTGAGGAAGTTCTGGACGACAGAACCCCAGTAGCTGTAGTTGGAGTAGCCGACACGCTCGGCTTCCTCCGGAGAGTAATCGACGAAGTAGAACAGTTCGTCCTGCTTCTTACCCTCAAAATCAGATGCTTTAGCCATCAGCGTGCGGCCTCCTTTCCGGTCAGAGTAATGCGCGGGTCAACCAGCATCATCAGCACATCGCCCAGGAAAACACCCACGATGCCCAGTGCAGCGTAGAGGATGACCAGAGTCTGGACGACGTTCAGGTCATAGCGCTGGATGGCGTCGGTCAGCAGGGGACCCATGCCGGGAACGGAGAAGAACCGCTCCATCAGCAGAGAGCCGCCGACCGTCAGCAGGATGGACTGGGGGATATACTGCACCATGGGGACCATGGCGTTGCGCAGCACGTGCTTGAACATGATCTCGCTGGAGCTCAGGCCCTTGACGCGGGCCAGCTTGATATAATCGCGGGTCAGCTCGTCCACCATGTAGCGGCGGGTCCACAGAGCGTAGCCTGCGATAGACGCCAGCGACAGGCAGACGATGGGCAGCACGCTGGACGGGCCGACATTACGGGTGGAGTACAGCGTGGGGAAACCCAGGTATTTGGAGCCGAAGACCAGCACCAGCGAATAGGAGACCAGAGAAGGCACAGCGTTGACGAAAACGGTGTAGGCAGTGCCGATCCAGTCAAAGACCTTGTCCTTGAAGGCGGTCTGCAGGATGCCCAGCATGATGCCCACCAGCAGAGAGATGCCGGCGGAGATCAGGCCGAGGCGCATGGAGACGCCGAACTTTTTGCCGATGACCTTCACGACGGAGGCACCGTTCTGGATGCGGCGGGAAGTGCCGAAGTCCAGATGGAGCAGGTCGTTGTAGAAGTGCAGCAGCTGGGTGCCGATGGGGTCGGTCAGACCGGCGGCTTCCAGCGCGGCGTATTTCTGCTCTTCGGTAAACTTCATGAGCTGTTCTTCCGTGAAGTAGTAGTCCGTAGGCAGGCAGCGCATCAGCAGAAAGACGATGGTTGCGATCAATAAGATCGTGACGAGCGACTGAGCCAGCCGCTTGACGGTGTATTTTAACATGATAACCAAACCTTTATAAAATAATCATCAGGCTTTGGTTGCTGCATTGAAAGCAGCGGAGAAAGCCTCGTACTCCTCGGTGGTGTAGCCGTCGCCCTGACGGGTCTCCCAGTTGACGGCCTTGTAGTTGCAGGGACCGTACATGGCGTTGATCTTGGTGTACTCGTTGACGTGGGTCAGGCACCAGAGCACCTCGTACAGGCAGGGGATGCACAGTGCGTTGTTCAGCATGGAAGCCTCAGCCTTTGCGAATGCGGCATAGCGTGCATCGGTATCGGTAACGATGGCCTTTGCCTCAGTGACCAGATCGGTGAACTCCTGATAATCAGCCAGCAGCTCCTTCTGGTAGTCCTTCGGGTCCTTCTCAACGGCTGCGATCCAGGAGGTGGTCTGAGCGTAGTAAGCGTTGTCGTCGCTCAGGACTTCCTGACCCAGGAAGTTGACGGGGTCACCGAAGTCAGCGCCCCAGCCGTTCTGCAGGATGGAGTGCAGCTGGACGTTACGGACTTCCTTATAAAGAGAAGAGACGTAGGTGCCGATGTCCAGAACGACGAAGTCATCGCCGAGGCTCTCGGAGAAGCACTGCTTCAGAACGGTGGCGGTATCCAGAGCAGTGGTGTCGCCGCTCTTGATGTAGTGGTAGCAGTGGACGGGGAAGGTGACGCCGATAGCGCTCAGCTCTTCCATGGCCTGCTTCTTCAGGTCAGCGATGTCGCCGCCGTTGTCGCGGAGGCGGATCATGGTCTTGCCGTCGTAAGCCTGACTGTCGAAGCCCATCTCCTTGGCGACCAGAGTGGTGTACTCCTCACCCTTGGTGTTGTAGCAGACACCGGGCATGGTGTAGTAGTCGTTCTCGCACTTCAGGGGGTTGATCTTGTTGGTGCGGGCGTAGTAGTTGGTGAAGTCGATGCCCTTGTAGAAGCACTGACGGAACGCGCGGTTGGAAACAGCCTTGTTCCAGTTCTCGTCCAGATTGCCGTTCTCATCCTTGCGCTGGAAGTTCAGGTGCATCTGGAAGCTGAACTTGGTGGGGCGCTTCTCGCACAGGAACTTGTTGTGCTTGTTGTTGGGGTCGGAGGTGATGGTGGTCAGGTTGGACTCGGTCAGGTCGATGTTATCGACTTCGCCGTTCTCGTACAGCTGCAGGCCCATGGACAGGTCGGGGATCATGGTGATGGTGTGATGCTCGAAACGGGTGCAGTCGTTTGCGGCGTAGTAGTTGGGGTTAGGGATGAAGCTCTTGGTGTTCTGCTGGATGTACTCCTCGATGAGGTACGGACCATTGTACCACATGGTGGAGTAATCGCAGGCACGGAAGCCATCGATGCCCAGCTCCTTGATGAGGTCCTCAGAGGCGGGGTAGAAGCTGTTGTAGGCAGCGACAGTGTCGAAGTAGGGGCAGGGGTTCTTGCAGGTGAAGACCAGAGTGTAGTCGTCCGGTGCCTCGACGCCGACACCGGCAGCCAGCATATCCTCGTAGGTCATGTCGGCGGCAGCGTCGCCCTTGTCCTTGGTCAGGTCGTAGTACTCAGCAGCGCCCACGACGGTCTCAGAGGGCATGGAGGTGTTGAAGGCCTCGTTCTTGAGAGCGTTCAGGACCCACTCAAGACCCACGAGGAAGTCCTTGGAGGTCAGGTGAGACTTGACCTCGCCGTTGACGTCGCACCAATCGACATCGTCGCGCAGGTGGAAGGTCCAGACGGTGGAGTCGTCGTTGTGCTCCCAGCTGGATGCGATGGCGGGGGCTGCCTTGCCGTAGCAGTCGAAGCTCAGCAGACCGTCCCAGCAGTTGGTGATGACGTTCAGGTCGGAAGCGGACTGGCTGTACAGGAAGTTCCAGGTCTCCAGCTCACGTTTAGAGGTCTCGAAGGAGACGTAATCGGTGATGGCGTCGGCTGCGGGTGCAGCTGCGCCGGAGGCAGCACCGGAGGTGCTGGCAGCAGTGCTGCTGGAAGAACCACCGCAAGCGGCCAGGATGCTTGCAGCGCCCACGACGCCGGAAGCCTTGAGGAAGCTGCGGCGGCTGATGGAATGAGACTCAAAATTTGCGTTCATTGTGTTTTCCTCCCAATTATTCTTTCGTGTCTCGGCTCTATGGCGCAGGGTACCTTGCCCTGCCGATTTCCCACTCCTACGAGATTATCTGCCCCTCTGTATTACCAGAGAATACAAAAGAGCGCAGAAACAGACCCCTCTGTCTGCGCCTGTGCTCCTCCCGTAAAATCCTTAACACGACATATATTGTACCATCGAAATAAATAGTTGTCAATGGAATGTGAAATGCCTTTTCTTTCAAAAGAAAGTTGTACTCTGCATAGAGATGAAATAAATTTACTTTACTGTGGTGAAGAGTGACGAAAATAAGATAAACAGGCCCAAAAACAAAACAACGGGAGCTGTTCTTGGGCTAAGAACAGCTCCCGTGTGTGGATCACGGGCCGGAAGCAGGAACTCCCGGCGGAAAAGATTTAAGAAAAAGTTAAGATTTTGCGGCGTCGAAAGCCTTGGCAAATTCCTCGTACTGAGCGGTGGTGTAGGCGTCCTCGCTGGTCTCCCAGTTGACGTACTTGAAGTTGCAGGGGCCGAACATGGCGTTGATCTTGGTGTACTCGTTGACGTGGGTCAGGCACCAGCGGACATCGTAGTAGCAGGGGACAGCCAGCGAGTTGTTGATCATGTAGGCCTCGGCCTTTGCGAAAGCCTCGTAGCGGGCGTCGGTGTCGTCCACGATGGCGTTGGCGGCGTTGACCAGGTCGGTGAACTGTTCAAACTCGTCTACCAGCTCCTTCTGGTAATCGGCGGGATCCTCCGCCACCAGCTGGATGTTGGAGTAGTTGACGGCGTAGTAGGCGTTGGAGTCGTGCAGGATCTCCTGACCCACAAAGTTGACGGGGTCGCCGAAGTCTGCGCCCCAGCCGTTGATGACGAAGCCGTGGAGCTTGGGGATGCGGACTTCCTTTGCAAGGCTGGAAACGTAGGTGCCGAGCTCCAGCTGGATGAAGTCGTCGCCGAAGCTGTCGGTGAAGCACTGCTTCAGAACAGTGGCGTTGTCCTGAGCCACGGTGTCGCCGGCCACGAAGAAGAAGGGCGCCTTGACCGGGAAGGTGACGCCGATGGCGGTCAGCTCATCCATGGCCTGCTTCTTGAGGGCGGCGATGGAGTCGGCGGTGGACTTGCGCAGATGGACCATGGTCTCGCCGTCATACTTCTCGCCGTCGATGCCCAGCTCCTTGGCCACCAGATCAACATAATCGGTGCCTTTGGAGTTGTAGCAGACGCCCTTCATGGTGTAGTAGTTGTTCTCACACTTGAGGGGGTTGATCTTGTTGAAGCGTGCGTAGTAGGGAATAAGGTTCAGGCCCTCCTGGAAGCAGCGGCGGAATGCCCGATTGGCCACGGCCTTGTTCCAGTTCTCGTTGGGGGTGCCGTCGGAGTTGAGGCAGTAGAAGTTGAAATGGAAGTCGTAGGCGTACTTGGTGGGGCGCTTCTCACAGAGCTGGTCGTTGTAGGCGTTGGAAGTGTCGGAAGTGATGGTGGTCAGGGTGCTCTCGCTCAGCTCCAGTTCGTCCAGCTCACGGTTCTGATACAGCTGGTAGCCCACGGTCAGGTCGGTGATCATGCTCAGAGACACGCGCTCGAAGCGGCTGCACTCGTCTGCCGCATAATAATGAGGGTTCGGGATGAACCGCTTGGAGTTGTCGGCCACAAATTCCTCGATGAGGTAGGGGCCGCAGCACCACTGCTGGGTGTAGTCCACGCCGCGGAAGCCTTCGACGCCCAGCTTTTCCACCAGAGCCGGGGGTGCCGGATAGCAGCAGACGTAGGAAGCCACGGTGTCGAAGTAGGGGCAGGGATTTATACAGGTGTAGACGATGGTGTAGTCGTCCGGTGCGTCGATGCCGACGCCTGCGGCCAGCATATCTTCGTAAGTAAGGGCTTCGCCTGCGGCGTCATCCATTCCGTAAGTCTTGTCGTAGTAGTCGGCTGCGCCCACGACGGTGGTGGAGGGCATGGAGGTGTTGGCGGCCTGATTCTTCTTTGCGTTCAGCACCCACTCGAAGCCCACGAGGAAGTCTTTGCTGGTCAGGTGGTCCTGCACCTCGCCGTTCATGTCCACCCAGTCCACGTCGTCACGGAGGTGGAAGGTCCAGACAGTGGAGTCCTCGTTGTGCTCCCAGCTCTTAGCCAGAGCCGGCACAGGCTTGCCGTAGTTGTCGAAGCTGATAAGACCGTCGATGATGTTGGTCGTCACGTTGAAGTCGATGGCCTGCTGGCTGTAGAGCATATTCCAGCTCTCGATCTCACGGCCAGAAGTCTCGTAAGTAAACAGCTCGCTCAGGCCCTTGCTGGAAGCAGCTGCACCGGAAGAAGCCGACGAAGCGCTGGCTGCGGTGCTGGAAGAAGAGCCGCCGCAGGCAGCCAGCAGACCGGCTGCGCCAACAGCGCCGGCACCCTTGAGGAAGCTGCGGCGGGTGATGGTGTGAGACTCAAAATCGTGGTACATATTCTTTCCCTCCTGTAATGACTGGTACGGCTCTGCATTTCCCAAATCCCTATCCTGTCCATACTGCTTTACCTAAAAAAGGGTACAAAAAGGGCGCAGAGACAGATTTTATTGATCTGTTTCTGCGCCATTGCAGAACCCGTATCGATTGCAAATATTCTATCATCCCACAGGCGGGAAGTCAAGAAAAACCACTCTGGTACGGATTGAATCTTATTGATTCAGCAAACACATAAAAATGAAAATATTTCATGTGCTAACTGAAATGGAATGACTTTTGCGTCTGCTTAGCCCTGAGTAGCAGCGTCAAAAGCCTTGGCAAACTGCTCGTACTGGACGGTGGTGTAGGCTTCCTCGGAAGTCTCCCAGTTGACGGCCTTGTAGTTGCAACTGCCGTACATGGCGTTGATCTTGCTGTACTCGTTGGCGTGGGTCAGGGACCATGCGACGTCGTAGTAGGTGGGGCTGACCAGCACATTCTCCAGCATATAGGCCTCAGCCTTGGCGAAGGCCTCGTAGCGGGCGTCGGTGTCGTTGACGATGGCGCTGGCGGCATTGACCAGATCGGTGTACTGCTCGAAAGCATCCATCAGGTCCTTCTGGTAGTCGGCAGGAGCCTCAGCCACCCGGGCGATGTTGGAGTAGTAGTGTGCGTAGTAGGCGTTGTCGTCGTGGAGGATCTCCTGGCCCAGGAAGTTGACGGGATCGCCGAAGTCGGCGCTCCAGCCGTTGATGACAAAGCTCTGGAGCTGGGGAGTGCGGACCTCCTGCGTCAGGCTGGAAACGAAGGTCTGGACGTCCAGCTTGATGAAGTCGTCGCCGAAGCTGTCGGAGAAGCACTGCTTCAGGATGGTGGCGTTGTCCAGTGCGGAGGTGCTGCTGGCGATGATGAAGTAGGTGGCCTTGACGGGGAAGGTGACGCCGATGGCGCTCAGCTCCTCCATGGCCTGCTTCTTCAGGGCGGAGATGTCGCCGCCGTTGGCACGCAGGCGGATCATGGTCTCGCCGTCGTACTTCTCAGCGTCGAAGCCCATCTCCTTGGCCACCAGAGTGGTGTACTCAACGCCCTGCGTGTTGTAGCACAGACCCTTCATGGTGTAGTAGTCGTTCTCGCACTTCAGGGGGTTGATCTTGTTGTAGCGGGAGAACCATGCCTTCAGGTTCAGGCCGCGGTAGAAGCACTGACGGAAAGCGGTGTTGGCGATGGCCTTGTTCCAGTTCACATCGGGGGTGCCATCGGCGTTGTTCTTCTGGTAGTTGAAGTGCATGGCGTAGGCAGTGGGGCGGGCGCGCTTCTCACAGAGCTGGCTGTTGTACTCGTTGTTGGGGTCGGAGGTGATGGT
>OGME01001556.1_pt1 | contig 13325 bp, 9 predicted proteins | sample 1572981 | NCBI WGS metagenome assembly OGME01 (sample SAMEA2581902, study PRJEB24529) | metagenome | biome: Human gut stool | place: China | collected 2011
GGAGTGGATCATGAGCGCCGAGTACATCATGGCAGGCGGCAACGAGCAGGTCATCCTGTGCGAGCGCGGCATCCGCACCTTTGAAAAGTACACCCGCAACACGCTGGACCTGTCTGCCGTGCCCCTCATCCACGAAAAGACCCACCTGCCCGTCATCGTGGACCCCAGCCACGCCACCGGCAAGGCAAACCTCGTGGAACCCATGATGATCGCCGCTGTGGCCGCCGGTGCCGACGGTCTGGAGGTGGAGGTGCACTATGACCCCCGCCACGCCTGGAGCGACGGTGCCCAGTGCCTGACCCCGGATGCCTTTGCACAGGCCATGGCCAAGTGCCGCCAGGTGGCATGGGCCATCGGCCGCGATATGTAACGGCCTATGCTGGTAACCATTCATTCTTCCCGCCTTATCGGCGGGAGCATCACAGCCCCGCCCAGCAAGAGCATGGCCCACCGGGCCGTGCTGTGTGCGGCGCTGGCCACAGGCAGCTCCCACATCACGAATCTGGAATTCAGTAAGGACATCTCCGCCACGCTGGCCGCCGCAGGCCAGCTGTGTGCCCGGGTGACCACCGGCCCCGCAGATGCCGTGGTGGAAGGGCTGGGCCGGTTTGCCCCCCTCACTGCCCCGGTGGACTGCTGCGAGAGCGGCAGCACCCTGCGGTTCCTCATCCCCATTGCCAGCCTCACCGGGCAGGAAGTGACCTTTACCGGCCGTGGGCGGCTCATGGAGCGGCCCCAGTCGGTTTACGAAACGTTGTATCGGGAGCAGGATCTACGGTTTGAACAGAATTCTGCCGGTCTGACCGTGGAAGGTGCCCTCACACCGGGGGAATACCGGCTGGCGGGCAACGTGTCCAGCCAGTTCATCAGCGGGCTGCTGTTTGCCCTGCCCCTGCTGGACGGCGACAGCACCCTGCACCTCATCCCGCCGGTGGAGAGCCGCAGCTACATCGACATGACCCGTGCGGTGCAGGCCGCCTTTGGCGTGACCAGCCGCTGGCTGGATGGGAATACGCTGGCCCTGCCGGGCCGCCAGCACTATCACCCCTGCGACTATGACGTGGAGGGGGATTACAGCCAGGCAGCCTTCCCGGCGGTGCTGGGTGCCGTGTGCGGCGGGGTGACCGTCACCGGCCTTTCCCCGGACACCCTGCAGGGCGACGCGGTCATTCTGGATCTCCTGCACCGGTGCGGCGCACAGTTCACCCGTGAGGGGGACACCGTCACCTTTGCAAAGGCACCCCTGCACGGGGTGGACATCGACCTGGCCGACTGCCCGGACCTTGGCCCTGTGCTCATGGTGCTGGGCCTGCTGTGTGAGGGCACCACCGTCATCCGCAACGCCGAGCGCCTGCGCCTGAAGGAGAGCGACCGCATCGCCGCCATGGAAGCCGAGCTGCGGGCCTGCGGCGGCGTGCTGGAAAGCGAGGGCGGCACCATCACGGTGCACGGCTGCGCCGAGCATCTGCACGCGCCGGAAGGCATTCTGCACGGGCACAACGACCACCGGGTGGTCATGAGCCTTGCGGTGCTGAGCGCAGCCGCCGGGCTGCCCCTGACTGTGGATGACGCCGAAGCCATCCAGAAGAGCTGGCCGAATTTCTTTGCAGCCATCCGGCCTTTGGGTGTGGAGGTAGAATATGCTTGACAAAACAAAACGTTATCTCGTGGTGGGTCTTGGTCTGCTGGGCGGCAAGTATGCCCTGGAGCTGACCAAAGCCGGCTTCCATGTGGACGGCATCAACCGCAGTGAGGGGCACCTGCAATATGCCCTCGACCACGGCTACATTGCCAGCGGCAAGACCCATGATTTTGAAGATCTGGTGCAGCAGGCCGACCACATCATCTTCGGCCTGTACCCCACGGCCCTGCTGGAGTGGTTCAAAGCCTACGGCCCGCTCCTCAAGCCCGGCTGCATCTTCACGGATGTGTCCGGCGTCAAGACCGGCCTTGTGGAGCCGGTGCAGGCCATGTGCCCGGCGGGCGTGGAATTCATTGCCAGCCACCCCATGGCAGGCCGTGAGACCTCCAGCGTGGAGCACGCTGCCGAGGTGAACTTTGCCCCGGCCAACTTCATCATCACCCCCACCGACAAGAACACCCCGGAGGCCATCCAGTGGGCAAAGGAGCTGGCCCAGGTGCTGGGCTTCAAGCACATCTGCACCCTGACCGTGCAGGAGCACGACAAAATGATCGGCTACGTCAGCCAGCTGTGCCACGCCATCGCCGTGAGCCTGATGTGCGCCAACGACAACACCTCGCTGTGCGAGTACACCGGTGACTCCTTCCGGGATCTGACCCGCATTGCCCGCATCAACGACAAAATGTGGGCGGAACTGTTCCTGTGGAACAAGGAAAACCTGATCAGCGAGATCGACCAATTCGATGCGGCCCTGCGCGAAATGCGCAACGCCCTCGTGGCCGATGACCGGGACAAGCTGGAAGAGATGTTCCGCCTGTCCACCCAGCGCCGCGCTGCCTTCGACAAAAAGCTGCCGTAAAACAAGGGAGGTACTCCGCCATGCCCAAGCAGGAAGGACAAAAGACCAAGCTCCTGGCATTGCTGCACATCTTTGAGCAGAAAACCGACGAAAACCACCTGCTGAACGTGCCCCAGCTGGTGGAACTGCTGGAACAGCAGGGCATTCTGGCCGAGCGCAAGAGCATCTACAGCGACATCGACACCCTGTGCGCGCTGGGCTACGACATCCAGCTGCGGCGCGGGCGCGGCGGCGGCTACTGGATGGCCAACCGTGCCTTCGAGCTTTCCGAGCTCAAGCTGCTGGTGGACGCTGTGCAGGCCAGCAAGGTCATCTCGGCACGCACCAGCAAAAAGCTCATCCGCAAGCTGGAGGCCCTGTGCTCCGAGTACGAGGGCACCCAGCTGCAGCGTCAGGTGTATGTAGACGGCCGCCCCAAGGCCGACAGCCGCACCTTGCTGTACAGCATCGACGCGCTGCACACGGCCATCAGCGCCGGGCGGCTGGTGCAGTTCCGCTACAAGAACAACAGCACCTGGACGGTCAGCCCCTGGCAGCTGGCTTGGGAGGGCGGCTGCTACTACCTCATCGCCTACCAGGATGAAAAGGATCCCGCCAACATCCGCAACTACCGGGTGGACCGCATGTCCTACGTCAAGGTGCTGGACCGCCCCCGCCGGGGCAAGGAGGCCTTTGCCGCCTTCGACCTGCCCAGCTATCTGCGCAAGCATTTCAATATGTTCGGCGGGCCGGAATACCGGGTGACCCTGCGCTGCACCGCCGACCTGGAAGCCGCCATGCGGGACCGCTTCGGGCAGGACACTCTCTTTTTGCCGGAAGCAGACGGGTACTTCCACTTTGATGTCCCGGTCTGCGTGAGCGACCAGTTTTACGGCTGGGTCTGCGGTTTTGGCGGCAAGGTGGAGATCACCTCTCCCGCCGAAGTACGGCAGGGTCTGCACGACATGGCGCAGGAGCTGGCCGAGCAGCACAACTGATCCAGAATCAACGAACCCCCGGCAGGCCGCAGCCTGCCGGGGGTTCGTTCGTTATAAACAATTCTTTCTCATTCGTCAAATTCCAGGTCGCTGGGCAAGATCAGATCCAGCGGGGCGTTGGGCTCTGCCACAAGGCGGCGGCTCTGGTTGAAGATGGCCTTTTCCAGCGTGTTGCGGGCAAGGCGGCCGTTGCCGGCGGTGCGGCTGTCCAGCGCCTGACGGCGCTTGTAGTAGCCCAGCAGCGGGAAGGTGCAGCCCTCGTCCAGCCGGTAGCCCTTGCCTTTGGCCAGCACGGTGGTAATGTCCAGCAGCTCGTCGGCGGTGTAATCCGGGAATTCCACCTTGTTCGGGAAGCGGCTGGCAAGGCCGCTGTTGGCCGTGAGGAACACTTCCATCTCTTTGGTGTACCCGGCCAGGATCACCACCAGTTCGTCGCGGTGGTCCTCCATGCCCTTCACAAGGGTGTCGATGGCTTCCAGCCCAAAGCTGTCCTGCTCGCCGCGGTACAGGCTGTAGGCCTCGTCGATGAACAGCACTCCGCCCAGTGCACTCTGGATGACGCTGTTGGTCAGCGGGGCAGTATGGCCCGTGTAGCGGCCCACCAGGTCGCCGCGGCTCACTTCCACCAGCTGGCCGCCCTTGAGCGCCCCGATGGCCTTGAGGTACTTTGCCACCAGCCGGGCGATGGTGGTCTTGCCGGTGCCGGGGTTGCCGGTGAAGATCATATGCATGGACAGGCTGGCCGTCTTGAACCCGGCGGCGGCGCGGCGCTGCTGCACCTGCAGGTTGTCTGCCAGACCGAACACATAGTCCTTGACCGGGGCAAGGCCCACCAGCGCGTCCAGCTCGGCGCGGATCTCGTCCACAGCACCGGTGTACTCTGTCGGCAGCAGGCTGAACAGGTCTGCCGGGGCGGCCCCGTTCAGGGCAAACTGCAGCCCCTCCGGCACGGCAGTCAGGGCCACGGTGCCGGTAAGGGCCGTATCGGTCTGCAGGCAGTATTCGCTCAGGGCGCGGAAGATGCGGTCACAGCACAGCTTCAGACCGGCCGCGCCCTTCTCCTTGGAGCACTGGGCGGCCACATAGTCCCGCACGTCTGCCCCGGCGGCAAGGGTGAGCCCCAGCCGGGTGCGCACCTTCTGGGCCAGCGCGTTCAGCTCCTGCGCCGCCATAGCGGCCAGATCTTCCCGTGCAAAGGCGGTGGTGGTACACACGTCCCCCACCGCCGAAACAAAGGGCGCACCGAACTTGTCGGCCAGCACCTCCCGGCCCTTGTGGGAGAAGAAGATCAGGTACTTTCCGCAGGGGTCGATGCGGCTCACCGCACCGGGCGCCAGCGCGGTACCGGCATCCACCAGAATGCCCTCCTTGTTGACCAGATACCGGCTGGACAGCGGTGCGCTGCCCCTGGTGGCAAGGTCGGCGATGGTTTTTAAAAAGCCGGGGTAGCAGCTCTCGTAGTGCTCAAAGATCAAAATCTCGCCGGGGGCGTGCAGGGCGGCGTACAGGTCCTGCAAAAACAGCTTTTCGGACCCGGCATCCGGGTACAGGGCCAGATCCAGCACAGCGGTCTTATCGCTCTGCAGCAGGCCGCGGGCCGCCATGATGCGGGCCGTCTCCTCCAGCGCAAAGTGCCGCCCGGTGCCGGGCGCACCGCTCAGCAGGATCACGTTGCGGACGGCAGGGGCCTCGGTGCCCAGCACAAAGGGCCGCCGCATGGCCCGCACCACACCGTCCACAAAGGCGTCCTGCCCCAGCACGGTCTTTTTCACCTCGGTCGCCAGCCCTTCAAAGCTGCCCAGATGCTCCGGCTTCGTGTCGGCGGTGCCTTTGGCCAGCAGGCCGTCATTCTCCATGTCCCGCAGCATCTGACGGCTGTTTTCCAGCGCCGTCTGGGTGTCGGCATCCTGCTTTTTCAGCTGGGCATTCTGCTTTTTCAGCAGCTCGTCCAGCTGTTTCTGCTGCTCCAGAAGGGCCGCGTTCAGGTCCGGCAGGCCCCCGGTCTTTGCCTTTGTGTCCGGCTGCACAGCTCCGGAACCAAATTTCACGCGCCCGCCTGCGCCGAATACGCCGTTCATAAGGGATTCCCAATCGTCGGTATATGCCATTGTGCGGCCCTCCCTGCAGTTTTCTTCCAGTATAGTGTACCCCGGCCCGTTTTGCAAGGGATTTTGCCTCTTGCAAAATCCACGCCGGTTGTTTACACTACAGATGTGTGAATATGCGGAAATCTCGCAAGAAGGAATGAAGAAACCATGGGTACTATGACACCGGCACAGCGCCGCGCCCTGTACGAGAGCGCCCGCTTTGCCCGCGAAACCACCTATAACGGCCCGCTTGGGCCGGAGTACACCCCCGCCGGCACCCGGCTGCGGCTGTGGGCCCCCACCGCGGAGCAGGCCGCGGTGAACCTGTACCGCAAGGGGCACGACAGCCCCTGCATCGGCACGCTGCCGCTGCAGCGCGGCCCGCAGGGCGTATGGAGCATCTGGCTGCCCGGCGACCAGCATGGGCATTACTATACCTTTACGGTCACGGTGGACGGCGTCGCACGGGAGACCGGCGACCCCTACGCCCGCGCTGGCGGCCTGAACGGCCTGCGCAGCATGATCCTGGACCTGGCCCGCACCGCCCCTGCCGGGTGGGAGCGGGACGTGCGCCCGGTGATCCCCCCGGCCCGGCGGTCAGTGTGGGAGGTGAGCGTGCGCGACTTTTCGCAGGATGCGGCCAGCGGCGTGCGCCCGGCCTGGCGGGGCAAATTTCTGGCCTTTACCCAGACCGGCACCACCCTGCACGGCGACGGCATCCACCCCACCTGCCTGAACTACCTCAAGCGGCTGGGCGTGGGCTATGTGCAGCTGATGCCCATCTTCGACTTTGGCAGCGTGGACGAGGCAAAGCCGCTGCTGCGGCAGTACAACTGGGGCTACGACCCCACCAACTACAATTTCCCGGAGGGCAGCTACTCCACCGACCCCGCCCGGGGCGAAGTGCGGGTGCGGGAGTGCAAAGAGATGATCGCCGCCCTGCACGCGGCGGGCATCGGCGTGATCATGGACGTGGTGTATAACCACATGTACCGCTACGAAAACGTGCTGAACAACACCGTACCGGACTACTTTTTCCGCCAGAATGAGGACGGCAGCCTGTCCAACGGCAGCGGCTGCGGCAACGAGTTTGCCAGCGAGCGCCCCATGGCCCGCAAATATATGATCGACTCGCTGCTCTACTGGGCGCAGGAGTACCACATCGACGGTTTCCGGTTCGACCTGATGGGCCTGTACGACGTGGACACCATGAACGCGGCCCGTGCCGCTTTGGATGCCCTGCCCGGCGGGCGGGATATCCTGATGTACGGCGAGCCGTGGCAGGGCGGCGGCAGCCAGCTGCACCGGTACGAGGCCAACAAGGCGAACCTGGCCATGCTGAACGAGCGCATCGGCATCTTCTGCGACGACACCCGCGACGCCATCAAGGGCGGCTGTTTCAATGCCCGGGAGCCGGGCTATGCGGAGGGCAAGCCCGGCAGCTTCTGGGACATCGGCGGCGCGGTGGCCGCCTGGTGCCGCAGCGACCGTCTGCCACCCCACGCCCCCAGCCAGATCGTAAGCTATGTGTCCGCCCACGACAACTTCACCTTGTGGGACAAACTGCTCTGCGTGCGCTACGAGCGGCCGGAGTTCACCGCATCTGACCCGGTGGCACTGGCCCAGAACCGGCTGGCCGCCGGCATCTGCCTCACCAGTTTCGGCCTGCCCTTCCTGCAGGCGGGCGAAGAGTTTGCCCGCACCAAAAAGGGCGTGGGCAACAGCTACCGCTCCTCCCCCGCCCTGAACCGTCTGGACTGGGCCCGCGCCGGGCAGTACCACGCCCTGGTGGACTACTACCGGGGCCTGCTGGCCCTGCGTGCCGCCTTCCCGCGGCTGGGCACCACCGACCGCCACGCCCCGGAGGCGCTGCAGTTCTTCTCGCTGGAGCAGCCGCTGGTGGGCTGGACCCTGCCCGCTGCCCCCGGCGACGGGGCCTGGTGGCGGGCACTGTGTGTGTTCTACAACCCCACCGACACTGCCCGCACCGTTCCCCTGCCCACCGGGCGGTGGAAGCTGCTGAGCGACGGCACTTCTTCCAGCTTATGGCGGGGCGAGAGCCGCACCTATGAACGGGAAGCCCTTCTGATGCCGTACAGCGCCACCGTGTTCGGAGCCGTATAAACAACAAAAAACAAGGGCAGACTGCTTTTCGGCAGTCTGCCCTTGTTCTATCGGATTTTTAGCTGTTGGAAGCGGTCTTTTCGCCCAGCGTAACATTGACCGTCTGCATCTGGCCGTCGCGGGCCACCGTGATGGACAGCGTGTCACCGGCTGCATGCTTCTGCATCAGGGTGCCCAGATCATCCTTGGCGGCGATCTCCGAGCCGTCCACGCTGACGATGCGGTCACCGGCCTTCAGACCGGCCTGATCGGCAGGGCCGCCCTTGGTCACGTCCACGATGTAGACGCCATAGGCGTTCACGCCCAGCTGCTGTGCCGTCTGTGCGTCGGTCACAGCCAGGTAGGTGATGCCCAGATAGGGGCGGCCGGTCACATAGCCGTTCTCCAGCAGCTCCTGTGCCACCTTGATGGCATCATTGATGGGGATGGCAAAGCCCAGGCCCTCGGCATCGCTGGAAGAGGATTTTGCGTTCACGATGCCGACCAGCTCACCGTTCATGTTGAACAGGCCGCCGCCGGAGTTGCCGGGGCTGACCGAGGCATCCATCTGGATCAGGGACATGGTGTTGGTGGAGTTGGTGCTCTGGATGGTCACACTACGGTTCAGTGCGCTGATCATGCCGCCGGTCACGGTGCCGCCCAGCTCACCCAGCGGGTTGCCCACAGCCATCACGCTCTGGCCTACCTTCAGGCCGTCGCTGTCGCCCACGGTAGCGGGGGTCAGGCCGTCGGCGTCGATCTTGATGACCGCGATATCACTGGTGGTATCTTCGCCCACCAGCGTTGCGGTATAGTCCTTATCATTGATCGTCACGGTGATATTGGAAGCACCGTCCACAACGTGGGCACAGGTGAGGATATAGCCATCCGAGCTGATGATCACGCCGCTGCCGGCACCGCTCTCCACCTGATTCTGGCCGTACCACGACCACTGAGAGTAGACCACCTGCTCCGTAGTGATGACCACCACGCTGGGGCTGACCAGATCAGCCACCTGTTCAGTGGTCAGGCTGCTGCCGCTGCTGGATGCTGCGGTGATGGAACTATCCGAACCGGATGCACTGTCGGCCGTAGAGGAAGGTGCCACCTGCTGAATGACCACCTTGCCGCTGCCGCCAAACTTTGCCCCCACAAAGCCGCCCGCAAAGCCCATGGCTGCGGCCAGCACCAGCGCCACGGCGCTGCGTGCAACGCGCTTGCCATTAAACTTTTTCTTCTTTTTAGGGGGCTGCGCGTCCTGCGGCTGTACTGGATGTACCGGCGGCGTTGCACCGCCTGCGCCGTTGTCTGTCTGCGGGGCGGTGTAAGCGGTCTCCGGTTCCGGCTGCGGGTCGTTGTACTGGTTGGCGGTGTTCATGCCGCTGCTGCCCACATTGGGATAACCGGTATCTCCGCTTTCGTTTTTATCCTGAGAGGAATAATCATATTCCCATTTGTTCTCATTGTCCATGCTGATACTTCCTTTCCGTAAGGGATACGTCCACAGGAGCCCTGTTCCTTTGAACTGCTCCTATTGTAACCGTCAATTGTGAAAATCAATCGCGCGCGCCGTGAAGAAACTGTGAAATAAAGACGCGCTTTCCGCCCTTGACAGCGGCCTTTGCGCTTGCTATTGTAAAAGCGTAAATTCAGGAGGAACACACCATGGAACTGCACCGCACAGACGAGGGCTTTGCCCTCTATAAGGAAAAAACACAGATCGGCTTCTGCGCGCTCACGCCCGCCGCAAAGGGGGCTGCCATCACCGCGTTTGGCATCGAACCGCAGTGGCGGCGCAAAGGCTACGGCTCCTATCTATTAAAAGAAGCTTTGCGCGCCTACGCCGGATACGACCGCGAAACGGCTACCGTATTTACCGCCCCGCTGCCCGCCGATGCCGCAGAGCTTGCGTTCTGGGCAAAGTTCGGCTTTGCGGCAGAAGACAGGCAGCTGGTGCGCCGCCGCACGCCGGACCTGACCGCCGTCAAGTTCGTGCAGGACTTTCTGGCCGCGCGGCTGGCACAGCCGCGCCTTTGCATCGATGCTACCTGCGGCAACGGCGGCGACACGGCCTTCCTGTGCGGCATCACCGCGCCGGAAGGAAAGGTAGTCGGCTTTGACGTGCAGGAAGCTGCCATTGCATCCACCCGGAAGCATCTGGAGCAGCTGGGCGTGCCTGCCGCCCGGTATGAGCTGCACTGCCAAAGCCACGCAGACCTTTTACAGATTGTGCAGCCCGGCACGGCAGATGCGGTGATGTTCAACTTTGGCTGGCTGCCCGGGGCCGACCACGCAGTGTTCTCCACCGCGCAGAGCAGCATCCCCGCCCTGCAGGCGGCTTTGGAAGCCGTGCGCCCCGGCGGCGTGGTGAGCGCCATCCTCTACAGCGGGCAGGTCATCGGCACGGATGAAAAGCAGACGGTGCTGGAATATCTCCGGGCACTTCCGCTCAAAAGTTTTACCGTTCTGGTGTGTGATTTTGCCAACTGGGCCGAAACCGCCCCTCTGCCCTGCATCATCCTGAAAAAATAACGAAAACACTTGCATTATGGAGCGTTTTCGGATAAAATAGGGTACGTATGTGTAAAAACGAACTCCTTCAGTCTCGCATTCGCTCGACAGCTCCCTCTGGGAGGGAGCCTTTGACGCTGCGGGAAGGCAAAAGCCTCCCTCCTTGAGAAAGACTTTCCCCGGTCGGGGGAAGATGTCACGCAAGTGACAAAAAGGGGAGCAGTGGCATCGCGGAGCGATGACGGAAGGAGTTTTATCCGTATAGGAGAAATACTAGTTTATGACAAATCGTGAAGAAATCGAGCGCCGCCGGACGTTTGCGATCATCAGCCATCCCGACGCCGGTAAGACCACTCTGACCGAAAAGCTGCTGCTGTACGGCGGAGCCATCAATCAGGCAGGCTCCGTCAAGGGCAAGCAGAGCGCAAAGCACGCCGTGTCCGACTGGATGGACATTGAGAAGCAGCGCGGTATTTCCGTCACCTCCTCTGTCCTGCAGTTCAACTACGCGGGCAAGTGCGTGAACATTCTGGACACCCCGGGCCATCAGGACTTCTCGGAGGATACCTACCGCACCCTGATGGCGGCAGACTCTGCCGTCATGGTCATCGATGCCGCAAAGGGCGTGGAGGCACAGACCATCAAGCTGTTCAAGGTGTGCACCCTGCGCCACATCCCCATCTTCACCTTCGTCAACAAGATGGACCGCGAAGCCCGCGACCCCTTTGAGCTGATGGAGAACATTGAGGAGATTTTGGGCATCAAGACCTACCCCATGAACTGGCCCATCGGCTGCGGCAAGGAGTTCAAGGGCGTGTTCGACCGCAACACCCGCAAGGTGCTGGCATTTTCCAGCGACGGCCGCGCCAACGGCGTGAAGAAGGTGGATGAGACCGAGGCCGAGCTGGGCGATCCCGCACTGGACGAGCTGCTCACCCCGTATCTGCACCAGCAGCTGGTGGATGAGATCGAGCTGTTGGACGGCGCTGCCGAGGAATTCGACCTCGACAAAGTGCTGCGCGGCGAGCTGAGCCCCGTGTTCTTTGGTTCTGCTCTAACCAACTTCGGCGTGGAGCCTTTTCTGGAGAACTTCCTGCGGCTCACTCCCACCCCGCTGGCCCGCGTGGACAGCCTGACCGGCGAGACCGTGGACCCCTGCCGCGACGAGTTCTCTGCCTTCATCTTTAAAATTCAGGCCAACATGAACAAGGCCCACCGCGACCGCATCGCCTTTATGCGCATCTGCTCCGGCAAGTTCGAGCGCGGCATGGAGACCTTCCATGTGCAGGAGGGCAAGAACATCAAGCTGGCCACCGGCACCCAGCTGATGGCGCAGGACCGCGCCATCGTCGATGAAGCCTACGCAGGCGACATCATCGGCCTGTTCGACCCGGGCATCTTCTCCATCGGCGACACCCTGTGTACCGGCAAGAAGAAGATCGAGTTCGCCGGCATCCCCACCTTCTCCCCCGAACACTTTGCCCGCATCGAGCAGAAGGACACCATGAAGCGCAAGCAGTTCGTGAAGGGCATGGAGCAGATCGCTCAGGAGGGCGCGATCCAGATCTTCCGCGAAGTGGGCGGCGGTATGGAAGAAGTCGTGGTCGGCGTCGTCGGCGTGCTGCAGCTGGAAGTGCTGGAGTACCGTCTGAACACCGAGTACAACGTCGAGATCCGGATGCAGCAGCTCCCCTTCGAGCAGCTGCGCTGGGTCCAGAACGACCCCGACACTTACGTCCTGCGTGACCTCGACCTCACCAGCGACACCAAGGCCGTCGAGGACATGAAGGGCAACCGCCTGCTCCTGTTTACCTCCGATTGGGCTATCCGCTGGGCTGAAACGCACAATGAGACGTTAAAGCTGAGCGAATTTGGCAATATTTAAGTTACAGGTTCCCAAGAGCTGCTGTGCAGAAGACCTGCGCGGCAGCTCTTTTTGGAATATATCTAAAATACAACAATATGTACCAGTCAGCGACAACACCCCCCTTCGCGGGGCGCTGCCGGAAAAGAAGGTAACGATCTATGGAAAAACGTAACATTGGCAAAAGCGGCCTCTCCGCACCATTTCTGGGGCTTGGCACCTGGGCCATCGGCGGCGGCAGCTGGTGGGGCGACAACGACGACGCCCTGTCGGTAAAAGCCATCGAGACTGCCGTGGAGCAGGGCATCACCTGGATAGACACCGCCCCCATCTACGGGCTTTACCACAGCGAAGAGGTGGTGGGCGAAGCTTTGCGCCACATCGACCGGGACAAGGTCATCCTCTCCACCAAGTGCGGCCTCGAGTGGCGGCACGAAAGCCCCGTTCTCCACAAGGTGGTGGACGGCGTGCAGACCTACCGCGACCTGTCGGCCAAGAGCATCATCGAGGATGTGGAAGACAGCCTGCGCCGTCTCGGCACCGACCATCTGGACGTGCTCTACACCCACTGGCAGACGCCGGACCTTTCCATCTTCCCGCTGGAAGAGACCGTTGAGGCCATGATGAAGCTCAAGGAGCAGGGCAAGATCCGTGCCATCGGCGCGTCCAACACCACCGCTGAGTTCATCCGCGGCTACTGCAAATACGGCCAGCTGGATGTCATTCAGGAAAAGTACAGCCTGCTGACCCGCCGCATCGAAAAGCAGCTGCTGCCCACCTGCAAGGAGCTGGGCGTGTCCATTCAGGCTTATTCTCCCTTGGAGCAGGGCCTGCTCACCGGCAAGGTGACCATGGACACCACCTACCCCGAGGGCAGCACCCGGAACACGAACCCCTGCTTCCAGCCCGCCCGCCGGGCGCAGGCCATCCGGCTGCTGGACAGCTGGTCTGACCTCTGCGAGAAGTACCACTGCACCAAGGCGCAGCTGGTCATCGCCCTGACGGCCCGGATGATCCCCGGCCTGCACGTTCTGTGCGGCGCACGGACGCCGGAGCAGGCCATCGACAACGCCGGTGCGCTCCACATCGCACTGGAAGGCGCCGACGCCGTCCAGATGAAGTGGGACGTGGACGCCATTTCCTGAGCAAAACCGCAGATATGAAACGAGCAGAGCCTCCACCGAAAGGTAGAGGCTCTGCTCGTTTCATATCTGGATTCTTTGTGATAAACTGGAATTTATCTAACTTTTCCTTGAAAGCCTAAATTCTTCAAAGCATCTTC
>OGME01001574.1_pt1 | contig 13214 bp, 9 predicted proteins | sample 1572981 | NCBI WGS metagenome assembly OGME01 (sample SAMEA2581902, study PRJEB24529) | metagenome | biome: Human gut stool | place: China | collected 2011
CCTCTGACCCGGCTCTTTCAGAAGAACCGGTAGTCACGCTGTCGGTGGTGGAAACACCATCTCCACGGGACTCTGACCCGGTTCTTTTTTTATTGGCTGCATCCCGGCTTTCCTGCGTGGTAGTCTCTGCGATCGCAAAATAGAGCGTTGTCGGGCGGTTGTCGAACAGTTTCAGTTCTGCCCGCACCGGAATGATGCGTTCCCCGTCCTGCAGCGCACTTGCCAGCACGATCATGCCCTCAACATGTTCAGTCCCTTTCTTGTCGGCATGGGCCTCCAATGGCACCGCATTGGCGAGCACTTCTTCAATGTTTGCCTGCACCAGCGCAAAATCGTTGTACTCTTTTTCGGATACGTTTTTTTGCTTGTTGGTGCTTTCTTTTATGTTGGCACTTCCGTACCCAAATTCAACGTCCAGATCTTCCAGCCGGAACGTCTTGTCCCGGATGCCGAACTCTGTCAGGATGTTTCGGATGGCTTTATAAACGTCCTGTGTTTTCTGCCCGGACCAGTTCTGCCCGCTCACCTTTGCGGTTCGTTCCGCGTTCGGCTGTGCCGGCCGGATGGTCAGCGCCATCTGACGCTTTGTCTTTTCCTCTTCGGTCTCGCTTGCCATTTCGGGCAGGTTATATTTTTCTCCTTCCGCTGCCGCTTTGCTTCCGGCAGCGTTTTTGTTTGCCCCGCCGTTTGCTTCCAGCGCCGCGCGGTAGCTTTCGCCCGCGTCCGTCTGGTGGTTGAACCACAGCTGCTGCAGGTCTTTCAGCTGCTGCTCGGTCAGGCTCTGCGCCGCCCGCGCCGCCGCGTTGGTGGGCTCCTTCACCAGCAGGCTCTTGATGTCCGTCAGCACCTTCTCCAGCATGGTGCCGATCTTCTCCATCACCCGCTGGCACTTGCCCAGTGCGCTGGCGTTCTGCTGCGCTTCCAATGCCTGCTGGCGCAGATAATTGCGGAAGCTCTCCTCGCTGCCAAAGATACTCTGCATCGCGTCGGCAGTGATCTCCTCCATGGCCTGGTTGTAGGTCAGGCTCTGGCCTGCCTTCTCGTACCGGTCAAGGTAGCTTTCCACCAACTGCATCACGCTGTCCATGCCGTTCTGCTTCACAAGGTAGTGTTCAAAGGTGTCGATCATCTCCTGTGCGCCCGCGCTGTCCCAGCTGTTCGCCGCGTGGAAGGTCTCGTGCAGCACCGTGGCCGTGTCCGCCTCGCCGGAGTAGAACACCTTCCCGATGCCGCTCTGGATCAGTCCCTTCGCCCGGTTTTTGATGCCCTCAGTCACCCGCTGTGCCGCAAGGCCGTTGGCTCCCGCCGTCAGCCGGATCAGCTCGTCCCCGGCACGGCGGCTGCCGCTCTCGGTGCCGTCGCCGTTGTACAGGGTTCCTGCATCTTCCCGCAGTGCCGCCGCATCCGGCTTTCTGCCAAGCTCTGCCGCCTTGGTCTCTTTGTAGCGTTCGGCTTCGCCCCTGCCTTGGGTGTAGGCCATCTCCAGCGCCAGCCGCCCGGTCTCGCCGGTCGCCAGCACCTGCCGCACCGCGCCGCTCAGTGTCCCGCTGCCGGTCATCTGCAGCGCCTGCGCAAAGCTCTCGCCCTCGCCGTTCACGCCCAGCCGGTACAGGCTTGCCGCCGCCGGGGTGTACACCTCGGCGCCCACGCCCTCCGGCATATTCCGGCTCATGCTCTCCGCTGCCGCATCGCTCACCCGCCAGCGCTTCGCCAGCTCCTTCACGGCCTGCGCCGATCCTGTCTGCTGTGCAAAGGCTCCCTCCCCGAGGGAGCTGTCGAGCGAATGCGAGACTGAGGGAGTTTCCACCGTTTCCCCGGTGTTTTCCACGCTTTTCCCGTTGACATCCCCCGCCCGCTGTGATACAGTTGTGTCGGCGGAAGTAACTGCACTTAACGTTCCGGACGTGTCTCTGGGGTCGGCAACGGCATCCATAGAGGGCTGCAGAGCTTTCGCTATTTCTTTTTCCGGTACTCCTACAGAAGATAAATATTCCGACACGATAAAGTTTCGGCTCTTCTTTGTATCACAGACGGCTTCCACAACAATGTGGGAGCCGTCTATTTTTTTCTCAAAGATCACGATGGGTGCTTTTTTGCGGTTCCCGGTATAATATCCGTCCGCTTTTCGCGTTGCCAGATACGCATTGTCAAAGTGGTTCAGCACATACGCCGCCCGCGCCACGTCCGCGCTGTTCTTCATGGTGCCGTCGGCGCTGCCATCCCCGCCTGCGTGCCGGTTGGTGATGTGTTTCACCGCGTTGGCATCCATCATCGTCACCTTGCCCACCTTGTCAAGGCCGGTCAACTGCTGCATGGCGTCCCGCATCCTGTCGCTGGTCTCGGTCACAGTGTAGGGTTCCAGATCTTCGCCCGCCCGCACCCGGTCCACGTATTCCGCAAGGCCTGGGTCAACGCTCTGTTTGTATTCCTCAATGCTGGCGTTCTGCGCCGGGGTGTGCACCGCCGGGTCATCGTTCACCGCCGTCTGCTCTGCCTTTTGTGCCGCCGTTCCCAAGGCTCCCTCCCTGAGGGAGCTGTCGCCCGTAGGCGACTGAGGGAGTTCGTCCCCCAAGGCTTCCCCCTCGGGAGAGCTGTCAGCGCCCTGCGCTGACGGAGAGGGTCCATTCCGCTGTCCGGTCTGTCCTTCCGCCTCCAGCGCCGCCCGCATCTTTCCCAGCTGCGTGCCCACGGCACCGCCCAGCGCGCCGGATGCGCCGCCCGTCAGGCCGCTCTCCAGCGCCGTCAAAAAGGTGTCTCTGTTAAACAGCTCCTGCGCCGCCTGCGCGTCGCCCAGGGCCGCGTCAATGGCCTTGTCCGCATAGGTCTCCACAAAAGCCTGCATGGCGTTGTCGATGCCGCCGGACACCGCATTCGCCACCGTCGGGTACTGCTGCGCCAGTACGCTGTTGTCTGCCACGCTGCGCACCATGTCTGCCAGCTTCCCCGCCAGCGTGTCCTTGGCGTAGTCGCTGCCCATGGTCCGGGCAAGGTCGGCAGCGCCCACGCTGTTGATGGCCCACCCCGCACCGAACTTTGCAAGGCCGCCCACCAGCGTCTTGCCCGCACTCTCGCCCTTGTCAATGCTCTGGCCCATAGCCTCCGCGCCGCCCTGGGCGCTCAGCACCGGCAGCACCAGCGCCGGGCTGATGCCCGCCACCGCAAGGTTCTCCGCCGCACTGGTCGCAATTCCCATTGCCGTCTTTGCGGTCTCGTTCATGCCCGCTGTCGCGCGTTCGGTGCGCTTTCTGCCGTAATCGTACAGCTGGTAGCCCACGCTCTCGTCCTTGTCAACGCTCTCGTTCGTCACGGTCCCGGCCACCTTCTGCCGCATGCCGGTGATCTCGCTCTGGCTGTACCCCATGGCCCGCAGCTGCTCGTCCGTGTACTGCGGCTTATAGTCCATGTCCACCGCCGTGATCATATCCTTCAGCTGCTTTGCCCGTTCATCTCCTGCAAGGCTCTTGTCCAGCGCACGTTCATTGGCGTTCGTGCTCCATGTATTCCAGATCGCCGTTCCGAGATTTTCGCCCAACTGCGGACTGAACGACGCCACCGCTCCGCCAATGCCCTTCCATGTGTCCGCCGAGCGCCGCACGGCCTTTTCCGCAGCAGGCAGTTCGTCGTACTCGGCAATGTACTGCCGCGCCTCGTCGATCTGCCACTGGCTGTACCCCTTGGCGATCAGCTCCGCGTCGGTGTACGGCTTCTGGGCCTTCACGGCATTGTCGCCGGTGCTGCTGCCCAGTGCAGCAGCATCCTCCACGCCGCTCTTTCCCATCCGGATCAGGCTCACCAGCGTCCGGTGCTTCGGGTCTGCATCCATCCACCGGTTCAGCCGTGTAAAGTCGCTGAATTTGTCCTCGTCCTCCGCCTTCGCCGTGTGGTCTTTGATGGCCTGCGCCCCCTGCGCCAGCACGCCATCGCTGCCGCTGCGCCGCCGCTGTGCGGCCTTCTGGCTCTCATTTGCGCCCCGCACCACCGCCGCCGGGGTGCCGCTTTCTGTCTGCAGCCATTCCGGCTGGTTCTGCCGCTGCACCGTCGGCAGCTTTTTTCCCGTCTTGGCCGTTGCCGCCGCAGTCTTGGTGCCGTCCATCTGTGCCAGCACCCGCGTGCCAAGGCTCTGCGTTGCCGTGGTGGTGGTCTTTTTGCTGCCTGCCGTGCCGGTCGTCTTTGCGCTCGTTCCGGCCTTCACCGTGCTCAACCCCGTTGCCAGCGGAGCACCCGCCGTCACGCCCGTGCTCCCGCCGCTCTTTGCGGTGCTGGCCGCCTTTGTGTTCGTGCTGGCCTTTGCTGCCGCAGCGGCCTTTTTGCTTGCATCCTCTTTTTCCAGTGCTTCGCGCTTTCTGCGCACCTCGTCTACGCTCCAGCCCATTTTCTTCTCCTTTTTACCATCCCATCACGTTGGACACCCGGCTGATCACATCATCGCCGAACCCCAGCCGGATCAGGTATTCCGAAATTTCGTCCGCGCTCTTTCCCTGGTTCGTCATACTCTGCGCCTTGTCGAGTGCTGTGTCAAAGCTGTTTCCATTGGTGCCGTCCACCGGCTTCACCGTGCCAAACACCGCCGGGCGCTGTAATACGCCCGCCAGCTTGCTTCCGGTGCTCCCGCTCCGGGCCGCCGTCCCGCTGCCGCTGCCTGTTCCCAGTGCGCTGTTCACGTCCACGCCTGCCCGCTGCAGCTCGTTCATGATCACGCTGTACATCGGGTTGCTCGTTTCCATTCCCGCCGCTTCTTTCAGCAGGCTGGTCACGTTGCTGCTGGAGTAGTTCAGTCCGCTGTTTCCGCTTCCGGTGCTTCGGCCCGTTCCGCCGCTTCTGCCGGTGGTCTTGTACCGGTTCTGCAGTGCCAGCTGTCCGCCCAGATAGTTCAGGTTGCTCTGGTTCACCCGGTTTGCAATGGTGCTGTAGTCGTCCATGCTGTCCGTTCCATACCCCACCGCCTTCGCAATGGTCTGCCCCAGTTTGTCGTTGCCCGATGCCGTAATGTCGCCCGCCTTGATCAGGTAATCCAGATTGTCCTTGTCCGTCTGCGACAGGCCGGACCAGTTCTTGAGCACATCGTAGCTCAGCCCGTAAGGCTGCAGATACTGTGTGATCATCTCCTCCGGCGCACCCTGCTGCAGCATGTTGAATCCCTCAAGCAGTGCCGCATTCTGCTGCACCGTCAGGTCACTCACGCCCTGCAGGTTGTCAAACATGTTTTCGTCCATTCGGTACATTCGCAGGATTGCTTTTGCACCGTCCACGTTGCCGTTCCGGTACTCTTCCTTCGCCTGTGTAATGGCATTTGCCTTCTGCTGGCTGTAACCCATGTAGGCATCATAGGCCTTGCCCACATCGCTGCCTACATTCTTGATCACGTTCCACACGTTGTTCAAAAAGTCGCTGTTCTCCTGCCGGGCCTGCTGGGTGCGGCCGTACCGGTAATTCCGCCAGTTCGCCGCATCCGCCACGCTGCCGTCGTACTCGCTGCGCGCAAGCCCGTCCTGCGTCAGCAGGTTGTCCAGCTGGGTGCCCCGGCCTGCAAGTTCCTGCTGCCACTGGCTCAGGGCATCCGCCCGCGCCTGGGCGTACACGTTGGCGGTCTGGCCCGTCTCCCCGGCCGCCGCCTGCTGTGCCGCGCTCTTGGCCCAGTCCGTGCCGTACCCGCCGCTAAGGCTGTTTGCCACCTGCTCGGCCGCACTGGCCCCCGCTCCTGCATTGCCAAACAGGCGGCTCAGGGCACCCCGGTAGGTGCCATTCTGGCTGTCAAAACCCAGTCCTGCGCTGTTGGCACTGTCCATGCCCGCCAGCGCGTTCTGGATCCCTTCGTCGTAGCGGTTCTCATACGCTCCCGGCATGGCCGCTTCCGCCTGTGCCTGCTGTTTCTGCTGGTCGTTCAGTCTCTTGATGGTCCCCATGCTCTACCTCCATTCTCAGATAAAGAAAAACGGCAGGATCTGCGCCGCAATGCCCAGCACGCTGAACAGCCCGTTCAGGGTGCTGCTCACGTTCTGCTGCCGCTGTGCATAGGCGTTGTTGTACTCGTTCTGCCTGTAGCTCAGGTCGTTGTACCAGTTCGACAGGTCTTTCTGGTACTTGTTGTAGTCATTCTGCTCGGCCTCCTGCAGGCCGTTCAGCTCCTGCTGCAGCCCGCTCTTTTTCGTGTTGTACTCGCTGCGGCTCTGGCTCGTCAGGCTGTCCAGCATCGTGTCCAGGTCGCTCATGGTCGCCGCATAGGCCTTCTGGCCCGCCTGGGTTCCGTAGCTGGAGCCGTACCCGCCGGTCAGTGCGCTGGCACTGGCCTGCGCGTTCTGGTTCGCCAGCTTCGCCTTCTGGGTGTACTCGCTCTTGTACTGCTGGTATGCCGTATCGGCCGCCGGGTCATAGTCGTAGCCGCCCAGATCATCCAGCTTGCCCATCACGTTGTCGATCTGGCCCTTGTACTTGCTCTGGTAGTCGGCCGGTTTCGTCTGTTCAAAGCGCTCCAGCTCGCTCCGCGCGTTGCTCAGTCTGCTCATCTTCAGCTCTCCTTTCCGCTCAGATAATCCTCGCTCATGTTCTCGCTGCTAAGGTTGGTCAGCACATAGGTCAGCTGCTCGTTCAGCTGGTACAGGTAGTTCTTCAGCGCCCGCGCGTCCGCCTCCGGCATCTGGTCGCTGAAGCTCGGCAGGCCGATGCCCGCCAGTCCCGCAATGCTTGCCATTTTCTTCTCCTTTCATCGTCTCGGCACCGCGCCGCTCACCCTTGCCCCTGCTGCATCCGCAAAGGTGAGGGCCATGCTCCGCAGCACCATCTGTCCGGTGCCTGCAAATCTCAGCCGCATGGTGTCGTGCCGCCGGGGCACAAAGGGCAGGTTCACCCGCTGGTGGTCCCTCGTCACCGCACAGCTGCTCACCGTCTCCCAGTCCCCGCCGTCGTAGCTCACCGCCACGGTCAGCACCGTGTGGGCCAGGGCATCCATGCGCAGCGTGACCCGGCTGATGTACTTGTCGTCCGGCACGGCAAGGCCGATGTCTCCGGTCACGGCCTCAAATTTCAGCCCCGTCTCGTCCTCGCCGCTCACTTCCCGCTCCGGGTCGGCCGCCCACAGGGCATTGCCGTCCCACAGGTACAGCTGCTGGCCGGTGCTCACCATCCCGGTGCCCGCCGCGCTCTCCTCCTGCCACAGGCCCCGCTCGGTGTCGTACACCAGCAGCCGCCCGCTGCCCGTGTCCGTTTTTCGGTGCAGGTACAGGTAGTACCGCGCATCCAGCTGCCCGCCCACGGCCCGGTCCACCGCCGTCAGCTTCCCGGTGTCCAGCGCGCCGCTCACCTTGGCAGGCAGGCTTCCGCTCCACGCCATCACCCCGTCCGGCGACAGATAATACAGTGTCTCCGCGATCACGCACAGGCTCTTTGCCGCATTTGCCGCCACGCCCCGGCACCGCACACTGCTCATCTGGTAGTCGCTTGGCTTCGAGCCGTACAGCTTGTGGATGCAGTTTTCCTTAAAAAACAGCAGGTACCCCAGGCAGCTGGCCGCCCCGGTAAACGCGCCGTCGCTGCCCACGCTCACCGCGTAGCTGTCCGACGCAATGCCCCGGTAGCTGTACCAGTTGGTGGGGTCGCCCAGGGCACAGGCATAAATGCTGTTTTCCTCCCGGCTGCATCCCCACACCCGGTTGCCCTGCTCGGTCACAAAGTCCAGATCCGGCACCCGCCGTTCCAGCTTCACCGGCGCTGCGGCCGCTTCGTTCTCGGTCACCTTGCCGTCGGCGCTTCGCCAGCTGGTGCCGGTGGCCGTCACGGTCCAGCTGCCATAGTACCGGGTGCTGTCCTCCGGCACGGCCAGCGTCGTGATCACGTCGTCCCCGTCCAGCGTGCTGATGCTCACCTCTCCGTTCAGCCCGGCCGCCGCCGCACTGCATACGGTGCCCGGCATCCCGCTCACCGTCACGGTGTCGCCTTCCTTCAGCACGCTGCCAAGGCCCGGGCAGTGCAGCCGCAGGCTCGTCAGCAGGATCTCGCTCCACTTCTTGTTCTTCGCGCTGTACTTCAGCAGTACGCTGCCCGCGCCGTAAGGGCTCTCGGCGTCCCCCTTCAAAAACAGCTGCCCGTCTGCCGGGCTCTCCGGCTCGGTCGTGCCCACGCCGTCCGGCGTGTAGGTCCGGCCCTCGCCGTCGCAGGGGGTCACGGTCATGGTCCCTCCGCTCAGCGTCCACGCCGCCGCAAGGTCCGTCAGCTCCCCACTCACCGTGTCAAAGGCCTTCTTGTCCGGCCAGATCAGCACCTTCGTGCCCATGCCGGTCATGGCCTTCTCGTTGTCGGTCAGCGCGTTTTCCAGCACCACCGCCCCAGCCCGGCTCTCGTCGGCGTCCGGGGTGTACTCCAGCGTGGTTCCCCGGCAGATCACCAGCCCGTTCAGGTGGTACATGCCGTTCACGTCCTGTACCTCCCGCACTTTTTTGCGGGTCGCCCGCGTCTGCAAAGCCGGGTACCCCCGGCCGGAAAAATTCAGGCTGCTGCTCAGCTCCGCCTCGCTGCACCCGTAGGTCTCGTTCACCCCGCCAAAGGCCCGCAGCATCTGCCGCCCGCTCTGCAAAATGTTCAGGTTCCGCCCATCCGTCATCTCAGTACCTCCACTGCACACCGCCCGCCGGGGCATAGCGCCTGCGCATCCATGCGGCAAACTCCTGCACATAGTCGCTGTACAGCTGCATCTCGTTGGCCGCCCGTGCCACCTCGCCCAGGGCAAGGTCCATCTGCGCACACAGCCAATGCACATACAGGGGTGCAAACTGCTCCGGGGCCAGCAGCTCGGTGTCGTAGGCAAGGCCGCCTTCGGCCCATGCCGTGTACGCGCCCACGTCGTCAAAGTCCACCGTCTCGCTGCGCTCCACCACGCTCCCGCGCAGGCGGCTGTCGCACTGCCGCAGCCAGTTCTGTTTCAGACTGTCCGAAAATTCATTGTTCGGACGCATCTCGTCGGCCTGCTCCATGGCCTGTCCCGCCGTCATCTCGTCATCTTCTCCTTCCAAATCAAAAGGCCCCGGCACAGCCATGTGCCGCTGTACCGGGGTCCTCTGTCTCTTTTGTTACACGCGCTGTGCCTGCTGTACGGCTGCCGCCTCTGCTTCGGCAATGCGGGCCATGGCCGCGTTGTCCATCTCTTCGCTGTGGCGCAGCACCTCGGCCACCGCCTTCGGCACCTCCACGTCCACGCCGCGCTGGATCAGGTAGGTCTCGCCGTTCACGCCCACAAACACAGGCGCCTTATAGCGCTGGCTGTCTTTAAACAGGTGGATCACCTCGGTGTCCTTCTCCTGGGTGTCCATCGTGTCCTTCTTTGCGGCCTCGGTGTCCTGCACGGCCGTCTCAGTCTTTTTTACTGCCATCGTCGTACCTCCTTGATTTTCTTAGTTTGCCAGTGCCTTGGCGCTGTAGCGTGCGCTGCAGCTCTCAATGCGCACCATGTACTGCTCGCTCAGGCGCTCTGCGGTCTTCACGGCCTTCCAGCCCACGGACGCGCGCTGGTTCAGCGGGTCGTCACCGTAGCCCAGCTGCTTCACGATGTGCTGCATGCCACCGCCCTCCAGCTCGGTGGTGGCGTAGGCGTGGGCACCCAGCACCAGGGTGCTGAACACCGCCAGGCCGCTCGGGCAGCCGGTGCCCTTCCAGATCTTTGCTTCGCTCGACACCACAAAGCGCACGTTGTTGATCTTGCCGATCTCGCCGTTGAAGATCTCTTCCGGGGCCGCGTACTTGTGCGCCTCGATCCAGTTCGGGTCCTTGCGGATGTCATAGCTGGTGTACGGGTGCACGATGGCCACATAGCTGTCACCGATGGGGTCTGCGTTCTGGGCCTGCAGCATGGCCACCGCCTGGTCGATCAGGTCCACGGTCAGCTGTGCGGTGGCGTCCAGCGTTGCGCGGCTGGTCACGGCAGTCTCCACACCGTCCGCCACCTTGGGCGCGTAAATCACGTTCGTGCCGCCGTTCAGGATGTCGCGCACCACGGTGTCCATGGTGCGGCCGCCCTGGCTGGCCAGAATGTTGGTGGCCTGCACCACGTTGTTGTCAATGGCGGTCAGGTCCAGCATGTCGGTCAGGGCCACCCAGCCGCCGTACTGGTGCACCTCGGCGGTGATGGTGGTCACGTTCAGGGTCTGGCCGGTCGGGGTCACGCCTTCGGTCAGCGGGGTGGTGGCCTTCGGCAGGCTGTCGTACCGGCGGAACTCAATGGTCTTGCCGTTGTTCGCCGGGATGGGGTACGAATCGCCGAACTGGTCATGCACCAGTGCAGGCTCTGCCAGATCCAGCAGGGTCTTCTCGTAGTAGGTCTTCATCTCAGCGGTCATGCCGCCGGATGCCGTGGTGTTCTGCAGCTGTGCGGAAGCGTCCGCAAACATCTGCAGATCCAGTCTCTTTTTGCTCATCTGTTTGTCCTCCTTCAAGGTTTTTATCTTCTCACGCCCTCTGCGTGGGAAATCTCTCACAGCACGATGCGCTCCCCCCGCCGTGCCCGCTTTGCCAGCTCGGCCCGCTGCTTGGCGGTCATGTGCGCCACGTCCACCTTCATCTCGGCCGCGCCGCCGGGGTGCGCCCCGTTCTCGGCCGGCCGCTGTGCCCTCTGCTGGATCCGCGCCGCCACGCCCTGCTCCACCTGCTGGGCCGTGCGTGCCGTGCTTGCCTCCATCAGCTGGTCAAAGTAGGCGGCCCGGTACGCCGCTTCCAGCCCGATGCCGCGCCGGATCATGTCCGCCACGCTGGGGTTGTTCAGCACCTCGTCCAGCTCAAACGCCGGGTACTTCACCTTCAGCTGCGCCGCTTCCGCTTCCCACTGGGCCCGCACTGCCGCCGCACGCTGCTGGTGCTCGGCCGCCTGCCGGACCTGTTCGGCCCGCTGCTTCTCGGCGTTCGCCCGCTGCAGCTCGCTTTCCATCCGGTCCATTTCCCGCGCGGTCTTTACGCTGATGCCGCGCTCCGCTGCCAGCGTCTCATAGTACTCGTCGTTCTTCACCTTCCCGTTCTTCACGGCCTCGGTCAGGGCAGCCAGGTTGTCCGCGCTCTGCACGTCGATGCCATACGCCTCGCCCAGCGCGTCCATCAGCCCCTTCACCGCCGGGTTGTCCAGCACGTTCTGCACGGCCATCTCCGACGCCCGCTGCAGTGCCTCTTCAAACTCGGCTGCGTACTCGCCCTGCATCAGCTGGCCAAAGGCCTTGCGCTTTTCCGCCGGGTCCGTCGGCTTTGGCTCCTGCTCGGGCTGTCCCTGCCGCGTCTCGGGCTTCTCTTCGCCGGGTGCTTCCTCTTTACTCGGCTCCCCCTTTTGGGGAGTTCCTGCGTCCGCGCCGCCGTCGGCGGACGGTGCCGGTGCGGCCTTCACCGCTCTGCCCGGTCGGCTGCGCTTTGCCAGCCGCTCCTGTGCGGGGCGCAGCTCCGGGGCCTGCACCGCCGGGGCTGCTTCCGCCCCATCGCCAGCAGCACCGCCGTCTCCGCCGCCTTCTGCAAACAGCTGCAGGTTCATCTTTCCGTCCACCATGTCCGGCAACTGTGCCGGGTCCGGTGCCTTGCCGTCCGCAAACACCATGTTCACCACCAGCTCCACGTTCTCCGGGTAACTCTCGGCCAGCGCGTCCAGTCCGTCCTGTACCAGCTCCACCCATGCTTCCACCATGTCGCAGCTCTCATGGGTCGGGGTCACCTCCACGCGCATCCAGCCCTCACCGTGTGCCACAGCGCCCAGCGCCACAAGGCCTGCCCGCGCAGCCTCCTCCACCTCGTTGGCAAGGGTCTGCATCATGCAGCTCACCGCTGCGCACACAATGTCCTGCCCGTACTTTCCCGCGCCCGCATGGCCCTTTGCCTTCACCTCGTAGCCGGTCTTGCCGTCGTTCCATACCGTGCGCATCACACTTGCTTCGATCATGCCCTTTCCTCCTTCAGCGCAACCTCTTCGATCACTGCCCGGATCTCCATCATTTTCAGGTACAGCCCCATGTATTTCTGCTGCTCCTGCAGCAGGTCAAGCGGGCAGCGGTGTTCCGGCGGTTCCGTGCCGGTCCTCGCTGCTGCCTCGATCCGGTTGCAAAAGTCCTTCAGTTTCTCGTACCGGATCTTCGTCTGCCGGTACTCCGCTTTGAAGCGTTCCCGGTAGTCGGTGCTGGTCATGCCCTCAATGGTCTCGTACAGTTCCATGTTCTTTCTCCTTTACTTGTTCGGGTTGTTCACGTCCATCGCCCGCCGGGCTGCCTGCGTGGAAAGGCTGTTGTCGCTGCCTCCCACAGCACCGCCCAAGCTGTTGGTTCTGGTCTTTGCGCCTGTGCTGCCACCGCTCCCGCCGCCCGCAGCACCCGCTGCCTGCCCGGCTGCATCGGCTGCCGCGCTCACGTTGGTGCCGTTCTGTGCGTCGATGATCGCCGCCATCTTCTGCAGCTGCTGGGCCATCTGCTGCAATTGCTGGTACAGCGTGCCGTTCTGGCTCACCCGCTCCCGCACCTTTTCGATGCCTTCAAAGTCCATCATGTCCAGCGCCGCCAGCGCGGCGTCCGCGTTCGCCGGTGCAAAAAATCCCAGCTGGTAGCACTCTTTCGCCGTCTCGTTCTGGCTAAGGCGGCTGAAGGTGCTCTTCTTTGCCGCCGTCACCGTGATGTCAAACACCGGCTCGTGGTCGCCCAGCTGTACACCGCCCACCATGCCGCCGGGCTGCGCCTGCAGTGCCGCGTTGCTAAAAGGCACATACTCCGTGCCGCCGCTTTCTCCGGTGATGCGGTACACCCGCTGCTCGTCGTAAAACTGCCGCATCAGCTCGATCACCAGGTAGCACTCTTTTGCAAATGCCCGGTATGCGCTCTTCAGCATGTCGCGGCTCAGTTTGCTGCCCGCTTCCTGCAAGGCCGCAATGGCGCTGGCCGCCGTCAGGCCGCTGGTGGTTCCGCCCTGGCTCACGTCCCGGTTGCCACTGATCTCCTTCAGTTCGCTCACCCGGTCATCCCGGTAGGTGATCAGGTTGCCCTGCAGCCCGCTCACCTGCAGCGGCCGGAAGGTGTCATCCGTCAGCCGTCCCACCACATGCACGATGTCCCTGCCAAAGTCTGCCAGCTCTTCCTCGTTCACGCCTGCTGTGTCGCTCAGCACATACCGCTGCTTCGCGGCCAGCTTCACGTTCTCGTCCATGGCGTGGTTCATCTCGTCAATGGCGGTCTGGGTGTCCTTCATCACGTCGATGTACCCAAAGCCCGCCGGGCTGT
>OGME01001577.1_pt1 | contig 13198 bp, 10 predicted proteins | sample 1572981 | NCBI WGS metagenome assembly OGME01 (sample SAMEA2581902, study PRJEB24529) | metagenome | biome: Human gut stool | place: China | collected 2011
GCATCGCCGACTGCATCTGGCACTACGACGAGAAGAAGGACGACATCTCCGCCCGGGTGCTGGCCCTGACCAGAGCTTTCCCCCTGTACCAGTAAAGCCCCCTGCCCCCGGCGGGAGACTGAAAAAAATACTGCACTTGCAGCCCCAGCTGCCGCCCCAAAAGCGGCCCCGGGGCTGCATTTTTTTGCTTTCAGCCCCGCCGATCCTGTTATTTTGTGGAAAATGCACGGTTGATGGAATCATATTTTGTAAATGTGACGAAAGTGAGAAAAATCTATTGACAGACCGGTAGGGGGGGGGGGGTATAATTGGCCCACAGGCCGACAGTCGAAAAATGCTAGCCTGCCTGTATAATTTATCTTTATTTATGGAGGCAAAAATCATGAAAATGGCAAAGAAACTTCTGGCCGTCGTCCTCGCTGGTGTTATGGCAGTGTCCATGCTGACTGGCTGCGCAAGCATCTCTTCTCGTCGGGTCGCTGACGAGCTGGAGGGTATGCTGAAGGCCGCTAACGACAAGGCTACCGTCAAGGCAGTCGATGACGATCTGGCAAACAAGGCAGTCAAGGTTGCCAAGACCGAGCAGGGTGCTCTCAAGGCTGATGCCACTCTGAAGGCTGACGTCAAGACTGAGCTGACCAAGAATAACAAGCTCGGCGACTCCTATATCTGGGTTGCTTACTTTGCAACCAAGGACGTGAATAAGACTGTTAAGGCTCAGAACATCGCCAAGGCGCTGATCGGCACTAATGGAAAGATCGACACCACTAAGGCTATCAACAGCAGCGATGTCAAGGTCGGCGATAAGACCAATACTGACATTGAGGCTGGCAATAAGTTCGAGCTGAGCATGAAGCCGTTCACTGTTGGCGATACCGATTACGTCATGGTCGTTGTCACCTGCAAGGCTGTTGTCAAGGCTGCAGCTTGATCGCACCTGAGCTGACACAAGCCCAGCGATAAAACGATATTATCTATTCCTCGAAATAAAAATGGCACAAGGGCCCGGAGTGGAAACACCCCGGGCCCTTGTGTTTTTTGCTGTCTCCCCACACTCTGACACGGTTTGTCCCGGGCGGGTGGTATGCTGTTTTACAGGACAGGCCGACCGGGCCTTGCTCCGGGACATAATGCACCACCCACGGAAAGGAAAGGATACTATGAGGAATTATCGGATGCAGATGCCCGCCCAGTATACATCCATCGGGGACGACGAAATGGCGCTGCTCTGCGGCGGCGAGACCACGGCATGGCAGACGTTTCAGGACATTGGCCGGGTGCTGAACTATGTGGCCCGTATCTTCTCGGCGGGCAGCTCCATCGTCAACAATGTGGTCACCATCGTGAATTATTTCAATAAGCTCGAAGACCTGCTCCCGGTCATCGGGGAAGTATAAAAGAAAAGGACCGGTACTGCTGCAATGCAGCAGTACCGGTCCTTACTTTATCAGGAGATCAATAATGCAGCTCGTCGGCGGTCAGTGCCTCGAGCAGGGGCAGCATGGCGGCAGCCTCAGCCTTTGCGGCGGGCAGGTCCATGTCGCGGTAGTTGCCGCACTCCACCTCGCTTGCGCCGGGGACATCGCCCTCAAACGCAGCCATGAAGCGGAAGGACTCCACCGTCAGGCTCAGCGCCTCGGCGGGGGTCAGGCCCCGGGTCAGCAGGTAAAAGCCGGTGCGGCAGCCCATGGGGCCGACGTAGATGACGCCGTCCTTATACTGGCTGTTGCGGGCGTAGGTGGCGAAGAGGTGCTCCAGCGTGTGGGCTGCGCCGGTGGAGAGATAATCGCCGTGGTTCGGCTTCTTCATCCGGATGTCCCAGGTCAGAACATCGCCGTCCTGACGGCTCAGGTACATGCCGCGGTCGAGCTTGGTGTGGTCTACGCAGAAACTTGCAATGCGCTCCATGCTGTGCCTCCCGAAATCAGGCCTGCAGGCGCTGGACGCTGCCATGTGCGCAGTCCACAGCAACCATCAGACCGTCGCGGATGTGGGCGGTAGCGCCGACGGCACCCACGATGGTGGGCTTGAGCAGGGCCTTGCCGGCGATGGCGGCGTGGCTGTTCAGGCCGGCTTCCTCGACCACCAGAGCGGCGGCGTCACGGACGTAGCTCAGCATCTCGTTGGAGGTGGAGGGGACGACCAGGACCATGCCGGGCTTGAACTTTGCGCGGATCTCCTCGATGGTGCGGCAGACGCAGGCCTTGCCGGTGGCGTTGGCCAGAGCAGCGCCCTCGGGGCCGACGCCGACGCCGGTAGCAAGGCAGTTGCCGATCATGTGGATCTTGATCATGTTGGTGGTGCCGGAGACGCCCACGGGGACGCCGGCGGTCACGACAGCCAGCTCACCGTCGTGCAGATAGCCGTGCTCTTTTGCCAGAGCGGTGGACTTCTCGATGAGCTCATCGGTGCTGGCGGCGAGGTCCATCATGAGCGGGGTGATGCCCCAGGAGACGGACAGCTGGCGCTGGACCTGCTCGTCCATGACGCAGGCGATGATGGGCTGAGAGGGGCGGTACTTGCTCAGCAGACGGGCAGTGTTGCCGGACTCGGACACGGTGACGATGGCAGAAGCGTTGACGTCCTTTGCGGTCAGGCAGGCAGCGTGTGCGGTAGCGTCGCTGACGCTGATCTGGCCGGTGGTATCGGTCAGGCGGTTGTCGCGGTAGTGGACCTCGTTCTCGGTGCGCTCTGCAATGGCGGACATGGTCTTGAGGGCCTCAACAGGGTATGCGCCCGCAGCGGTCTCGCCGGAGAGCATGATAGCGGAAGTGCCGTCATAGATGGCGTTTGCCACGTCGGAGATCTCGGCGCGGGTGGGGCGGGGGTTGACGATCATGCTGTCCAGCATCTGGGTCGCAGTGACGATGGGCTTGCCGAAGGAGAAGGAGCGGTCGATGACGCTCTTCTGGATGCCGGGCAGCTCAGTGAAGTCGATCTCGACGCCCAGATCGCCGCGGGCGACCATGACGGCGTCGGCAGCGGACAGGATGCTGTCGATGTTATTGACGCCCTCGCGGTTCTCGATCTTGGCGATGATGCGGATGTGGGAGTCGTACTCGTTCAGCAGGTTGCGGATGTCGTAGACGTCCTGTGCGGTGCGCACGAAGGAAGCAGCGATGAAGTCGAAGCCCTGCTGGACACCGAAGATGATGTCATCCCGGTCGCGCTGGCTCAGGTAGGGCATGGACAGGTGGACGCCGGGGACATTGACGCCCTTCTTGGTCTTGATCTTGCCGCTGTTGAGCACTTCGCAGACGATGTCGGTGTCCGTGACGCTCTTGATGGCCAGCTTGATGAGGCCGTCGTCCAGCATGATGGTGCCGCCCTCATGGACGTCCTGGGGCAGGTCCTTGTAGGTGATGGAGCAGATCTCCTTGGTGCCCTCCACCTCGCGGGTGGTCAGGGTGAAGGTCTGGCCGGCTTCCAGCATCTCAACGCCGTTCTTGAACTCCTTCAGGCGGATCTCGGGGCCTTTGGTGTCCAGCAGGGCAGCAACGGGCTTGTTCAGCTCAGCGCGGACAGCCTTCAGCATGTCCAGACGGCCCTTGTGCTCCTCGTAGGAGCCGTGGGAAAAGTTGAAGCGGGCCACGTTCATGCCGTTGGCGACCAGCTCGCGCAGGACGCCGTCCTTATCGGTAGAAGGGCCAAGGGTGCAGATGATCTTCGTTTTTCTCATAAATATACCTCTAACAGTCTCTTTTTTCCTCTATGATGGGCGCGCAGGTGCAAAATATGCCCTGCGGCCGCTGGCCGGACATCGGCCCGGTCAGGGGTGTTTGAAAACCTTACCATTCTATATTATAACCGCTTGTGTACAAGAGAGCAAGAAAAAATTCGGCAAAGAAAACCTTAAATTTTCGTGATAGATGCCGGAGCGATAAAAAGCTTGCGAAAAGTGCGTCCATCGCCTATAATAGGGCTAAGCAAAAGTCTCACTTCTGCCCCGAAGGGAGAGAGGTGAGCGCAAAATGATAGAAACGGAGTGAAAGCGTAATGGAAAAGCGCGTTTTTCTGATCGTTCTGGACAGCTTCGGCATCGGCGCAGAGCCGGATGCCGCCGCCTTTGGCGATGAGGGGACCAACACCCTCGGCGCCATCGCCAACCACCCCAATTTCAACTGCCCCAACCTGAAAAAACTCGGACTGTTCAACATCGACGGCGTGACCGTCGGCGAGAAGGATGCCGCCCCCATCGGCTCCTTCGCCCGCCTGCAGGAGCAGAGCATGGGCAAGGATACCACCATCGGCCACTGGGAGATCGCCGGTGTCGTCAGCCCCAAACCGCTGCCCACCTTCCCGGACGGCTTCCCGGACAGCCTCATCCACGAGTTTGAGGAAAAGACCGGCCACAAAGTCCTCTGCAACAAGCCCTACTCCGGCACGCAGGTGCTGAAGGACTACGGCGAGCAGGCCATGAAGGAGGATGCCCTCATCGTCTACACCAGCGCCGACAGCGTGTTCCAGGTGGCCGCCAACGAGGAGCTTGTGCCGGTGCATGAGCTGTACCGCTACTGCGAGATCGCCCGCGAGATGCTGAAGGGCGAGTACGGCGTGGGCCGCGTCATCGCCCGCCCCTTCCTCGGCCACACCGCTGATACCTTCTACCGCACTACTAACCGCCATGACCTGAGCCTCAAGCCGCCCCGCAAGACCATGCTTGATTTACTCAAGGACGCGGGCAGGGACGTCATCGCCGTGGGCAAAATTTTCGACATCTTCGACGGCGAGGGCGTGACGGAAAAGATCAAGACCACCGGCAACACCAACGGCATCGCCTTTACCAAGGCTTTGCAGACCCGCGACTTCGAGGGTCTGGCCTTCGTGAACCTCGTCGATTTCGATATGCTCTACGGCCACCGCCGCGACGTGGCAGGCTACGCCGCCGCCGCCACCGAGTTCGACAAGTTCCTTGCCGACTTCATCCCCGGGATGCGGGAGGGCGACATCCTGATGGTCACGGCCGACCACGGCTGTGACCCCTCCTACACCAAGACCACCGACCATACCCGCGAGTATGTGCCGTATCTCATCTGCGGCAAGGGCGTCAAGCCGGGCGTTGACCTCGGCACCAGGCTCTGCTTCGGCACCATCGCACAGACCATCTGCGACTATCTGGGTGTGGATGCTTCCACGCTGGACGGCCAGAGCGTGCTGGGCGACATTTTAGCTTAAACAGGCAAAAGAAAAAGGACTGCGTGAGCAGTCCTTTTTCTTTTGCAATTCTATTTACGCTGCATCATTTTCAGCGCTGGAAGCGTCGCCGCTGCCGGAGCCGAACAGGGCGTCCAGCACGGTGGAAGCGGCCTGATGCAGGGAGGAAGCCGCCTGCTCCACCTGCTCCTGGGTCGGCATACTGAAGGACGGAGACTCGGTGGAGTCTGCCGGGGCTTCTTCGCTGCCGTCTGCAGGGACCTCGGTGGAAGCGCTGGGCTCACCGGAGGCGTCGCCCTCGGCGGGCTGGCTGTCAGCGGGGGCCTCTTCCGCCGGGGCTTCGCTCTCGGCGGGCTCTTCTGCGATCACGCTGTCGGGAGATTCCTCCGGGATGGATGCACCGGCGTTGGGGTCGGCGGTCGGCGTGAAGACCTCGGTCTTCTCGGGGGTCTGACTGGTGCTGGTGAGCTTGTCCTCGCCGCCCAGAACCGCTGCGACAAGGGCCTTGGCCTCGTTGACCGAGTTCTCATCCGGCTTCATGACGTAGAGGCTCTGGCCCTTGGCGGAGTAGCACTTGGTGCTCTTCGCGCCCGAGCCGGTGACGGTGTAGCTCTGGATGTCCCAGTTGGCAAGGTCGCCCAGCTGCATCCGGACCAGCGCAGAGATCTGTTCCTGCGAGAGGCTGGTGACGAAGCAGTCGGCGGCGGCGTCCATCAGCTTGGAGAAGCCCATGAGCAGGGCCGGGGATTTGAGCTTGTTGGCCACCGCGTCGATGACTTTCATCTGGTTGATGCCGCGCTGGATGTCGCCGGTCTTGAAGGCGTGGCGCTCACGGGCAAAAGCCAGAGCGGACTTGCCGTCCAGATGGTTCCAGCCCTCGGCGAAGGTGGTGGGGTCGTAGTAGCCGGGGCTGCCCACCGAGGTGAAGGCCTGGTCGGAGTAGACGTCCACGCCGCCGATGGCGTCGATGATGTTGATGAAGCCCGCAAAATTGATGCGGAGGTAGTGCTCCACATCCACGCCGTAGAGGTTGCCCAGCGTGGCCATGCTGGTCTCGACGCCGTAGAGGCCGGCGTGGGTCAGCTTGTCCTTGCTGTCGGTGCCTGCGAGGTCAACATAGTAGTCGCGCGGGGTGTTGATGAGGGCCGCCTGCTTGGTGGTGGGGTTGACCACGGCGAGGATGTTCACGTCGCTGCGGGCCTTTTCGGTCAGGTCACCGCGGTTGTCCACACCGCTGAGATAGACGACGAAGGGCTCTTTCGTGATCTTATTCGCCTCTGCACCGGTGAGCAGGCCGGAAGTCATGCTGTCCAGTGCGGTCAGACCCTGCTGCGCCCAGACACAGCCCACGGCCAGCGCGGCGCAGAGCAGGACGGACAGCACCCGGGCCACGACGGCACCGCTGCGGGAGGCGAGGCACTTGCGCACCAGCAGCCAGAGCAGCACCAGAAGCGCAGTGATGATAACGAGGTAGAGCACCGGCAGCATCTGGGTGCGCCAGAGCTGCACCAGCGCGGCAAGGCTCAGGATGGCCTGCAGTACCAGCAAGACCATTCCTCCTTTCGGAAGTTTGTCGTCAGCGGGGGCGGGCTCGCTGGGGTGCAGCGGCTCCCACTGTCTGCGGGGCGGCACCGGAGGCTTCGGCGGCTCAGACGGAGGCGTCGGTTTCGGCGGTGCTTTGGGGCGGGGAGGCTCCGGCGAGAAGAAATCGGCGCTGTCTACCTCCACTTCGTCGGGTTCGCTGCGCTTGATGCCCCGGTGGATGTGCCGGGGGCCTTCGTCGTTATTCTGGGGATGGATATGCTCGTTTTCGTCAAACATAGGCGTTCACTCCTTTGGATGTGTATGCCATCATGTGGTGGGGATGATGCTCAGCACAGCCCGGGCGGGCAGGCAGGTGGCCGTCTGGTCTTCCTCGCTGAGCCAGCCGAAGGATTCGCAGATGTGGTCAGGGCAGGGCGAGTCCACAAAGCGGGCCGCGCCGTCCTGGATCCTGATGTGGACGGTGAGATAGCCGGTGTCCACGTCATAGTCGGCGTCTTTTTCGAGGGGGAAGGTGAGCTTGGTGTTGCTGTCGCCATAGATGAGCTCTGCGCAGAGAGGCGCACCGGTCTGGTTTGCTTTCCGCACCAGCAGCAGCACGGCGGCTGCGGCCAGAATGACGGCAGCAAAGACCAGATCCATCAGCAGTTTTTTGTGTTGCTTCATAAAAAATTATCCTTTGAGCGGGATCTGTTCCAGCTCGGCCAGCCAGAGCGCGGCGGCTGCGTCGCTGGGCATCCGCCAGTCGCCCCGGGGCGAGAGGGTGACGCTGCCCACCTTGGGGCCGTCGGGCAGGCAGCTGCGCTTGAACTGCTGGGCGAAGAACCGCCAGTAGAAGTTGCGCAGCCACTTGTAGAGCACTTCGTCCGGGTACTCGGCCCGGCCTGCGAAGGCCGCTTTCGCCAGCCGGAATATCTTCGACGGGCCGAAGCCGAAGCGGAGAACATAATAAAGGTAGAAGTCATGCAGCTCATAGGGACCCACGAGGTCTTCCGTCTTCTGAGAGATCTCGCCGTCCCTGGCAGGTAGCAGCTCCGGGGAGACGGGGGTGTCGAGGATGTCCAGCAGCACCCGGCGCAGCTCGGCGGAGGCGGCAATGTCGGCCTCATACTGGACGAGGTGGCGCACCAGCGTCTTGGGAACACCGGCATTGACGCCGTACATGCTCATGTGGTCGCCGTTGTAGGTGGCCCAGCCCAGCGCCAGCTCGGAGAGGTCGCCGGTGCCGACGACGAGGCCGCCGGTGCGGTTGGCAGTGTCCATCAGCTCGAGGGTGCGCACACGGGCCTGTCCGTTCTCGAAGGTGACGTCCAGCACACTCTCGTCCTGGCCGATGTCCTTGAAGTGGCTGTGGACGGTGTTGGCGATGTCGATCTCGGTAAAGCTGACGGCCAGCTCGTCGCAGAGGATCTCCGCATTGCTGCGGGTGCGGTGGGTGGTGCCGAAGCAGGGCATGGTCACGGCCAGCACATCGCTGGTGGGGCGGCCCAGCTGTTTCATGGCGCGGACGGCCACCAGCAGGGCGAGGCAGCTGTCCAGACCGCCCGAGATGCCGATGACCGCCGTCTTGGCGTGGGCGTGCTCGAGGCGCTTGGCGAGGCCGTCGGCCTGCATTTTCAAGATCAGCTCACAGCGCTCGGCCCGGCGGCGCTCGTCGTGGGGGATGAAGGGCGTGGGGTCTACCCAGCGGGAGAGCTTGGTCTCGGTGAGGGCAAGGTCGAAATCGACGGTCAGATACCCCTCAGCGCTGGGCTCGAAGCTGGTGTTGCGCGCCCGCTCCGACTCCATCCGCTGGCAGTCCAGCTCCGTCTCAGCCCAGCCGCCCTCGAAGGGAGACGTCTCGGCGAGGATGGTGCCGTTCTCGGCGATGAGGTCATGGCCGGCGAAGACCATGTCCTGGGTGCTCTCGCCGTGGCCGGCAGAAGCATACAGGTAGCCGCAGAGCAGGCGGGCGGACTGGTTCGACACCAGCGCCCGGCGGTACTCGGCCTTGCCGACCGTCTCATCGCTGGCCGAAAGGTTTGCAATGACGGTGGCACCGGCCAGCGCATGGAAGGTGGAGGGGGGCAGAGCGCTCCACAGGTCTTCGCAGATCTCCACGCCCAGAACGAAGCTGGGCATCTGGCGGCAGCGGAAGAGCAGGGACGTACCGAAAGGCACCTCCTGCCCGCAGACTGTTACCGTCTCTACCTCAGTGCTGCCCGGGGTGAACTGGCGTTTTTCGTAGAACTCGCCGTAGTTGGGCAGGTAGGTCTTGGGGACAAGGCCCAGCAGACGCCCGCCGCAGAGGACAGCGGCGCAGTTGTACAGCTTGCCCCGCACCAGAAGCGGCAGGCCCACGAGGGCCACGACATCCAGCTCCCGGCTGGCGTCCAGCACGGTCTGCAGGGCGTCCAGCGCGCCCTGCTGCAGCGTGCGCTGCAAGAACAGATCGCCGCAGGTGTAGCCGGTGAGGCAGAACTCGGGGAACACCGCCAGCTTGACGCCGCGGGCCGCAGCGTCCTGTAACTGAGATACGATTTGGGAAGCGTTATAATTGCAGTCGGCCACCCGCAGTGAGGGCGAGAGGGCGGCTGCTTTCAAAAAACCATCTTTCATCGGAGGATTTCACATCCTGTCTGTTGAATTAAGGCCCCGGCGGAGACGTGCTCTGTGGGGTTTTGTTCAGTATACCACAAACCGGCCCAAACGAAAAGTGACAGTGTGGTTAAAGAAACAAAAAACGCTGCCTGCACACCGCAGACAGCGCTGAAAACAAAAGATGGAAAACGAGATAGACCGTAAGCCGGGTTCTGTATTAAACGACGATCTGTCTAGACCTGCCATTGCTGACAGGTTCGTGCCGCCTTCGGGACACGCGAGCAGCGCTGTACGTCCCATATAGGCGTTGCTTCCGGTAGGGTTTACAAAGCCGCATGGTCACCCATGCGCTGGTGAGCTCTTACCTCGCCGTTTCATCCTTACCGCATTGCTGCGGCGGTTTGTTTTCTGTTGCACTTTCCCTGAGGTCACCCTCGGCTGCCGTTAGCAGTTACCGTGCTCTGTGAGGCCCGGACTTTCCTCAGAGCGGTCAAAGCCGCCCCGCCGCCGTATGTTCCACTCGTTTTCCGCTCCTCATGATACCATAAAAAAACAAGATTTGCAAGAGAAAGAGAATTTTGCTATACTTATCTTATATGCTGCCCGCGCTGGAGGTGGGAAGATGAAGCTTTATTTCAAAGTCCCGCCCGAGGCGGACGGGATGCTGCTGCGCGGTTTTCTGCGCAGGTGCAGTGTCTCCACCGACCTGTCCCGGGCCGTGAAATTCCGGGGCAGCGGCTTTTTTGCCGACGGCGCCCCCATCCTGGCCAACCGCCGGGTGGAGGCCGGGCAGGTCATCTCCTTTGAACTGCCGCCGGAGGGGGAGGGCGTTGCGCCGCAGGACGACATCCCGGTGGATGTGGTCTACGAGGACGCTTTTGCCCTCGTGGTGGAAAAGCCGCCCCATCTCGCGGTGCATCCTACCCTGAATTACCCGCTGGATACGCTGGCGAACGGCTATGCGGCCTGGGCGCTGCGTCAGGGCAGAAGCCCCGTCTTCCGCCCGGTGAACCGCATCGACAAGGACACCAGCGGCCTCGTGCTGGCGGCCCAGAATGGCTACGCCGCCCCGCTGCTGGCTCAGCGGGTGGAGAAGCTCTACTACGCCGTTGCAGAAGGAGAACTTCCCCTTGGGCCGGGCGTCATCGACGCCCCCATCGGGCGGCAGGGGGAGAGCATCATCGGGCGGTGCGTCACCCCCGATGGCAAACCCAGCCGGACGGAATATACCATATTGAAGGCCGAAAATGGCCTGAGCCTCGCGGCCTGCGTCCCGGTGACGGGCCGGACCCACCAGATACGGGTACATTTTGCATCCATCGGCCACCCGCTGGCCGGCGATGACCTCTACGGCGGGAGCCGGGCGCGCATCGGGCGGCAGGCGCTCCACTGCGCAAAACAGACGTTCTGGGTGCCGCGCTGCGAGCGGATGCCGGACGGCATCCGCATCGAAGTGCCGGTGGACGAGACGACCCTGAGGCCGGTGACAGTGGAAAGCCCGCTGCCGGAGGATATGGCAGCCCTTTTTGACTGAATTTGTGTATTTCGTGAAAAGTAAGTGAAAGCTAAGCCCAAATTCTGTGTCAATGCTTGTTTCGGCGCTGGCAGGGTGTATAATAAATAGAGCTATTCTTGTCAAAAAAGCTGTCCTGATGCGGCAGCGTGTCGATAACAGAGAAAAGAGACAAATCAGAATCTCCTGAAGATACAGGAAGGAGCATCCTTTTTGCTGGAAGATAAAACAACTGAAACGCGGCAGGACGAGCCAGCCGCTGCGCCGCGGCACACCGGCTTCCGCGCAAAGCTGCGCTCGCTTTGGGCGCAGCTCCAGTGCGTCCATCTGCTGCGCCGCCACCGGCGGTATCGCCGCCGCAGACACCGGCTGGACAATGCCTCCCGGAAGCTGCGCTCGTCGAAGCTGGTATTGCGCGTTGGCGCGGTGCTCTACGCACTGGGCTTTGGCGCGGAGTATGCTGCCGTGCAGGTGGGACGTGCCGTCAAGTACGCCGCTCTCTGGGCTGCTGGAGGCATCCGCCGCTTTGCAAAGGCTCTGGCGGAGACGGCGTTCCCCGGCGCAGCACAGGTGGCCAAAGACCTGTTTGGCCCCATCGTGCTGTTTGCAAAGGGCACCGTGTCCCTTCTCATCCATGCCCACCGCATCCGCAAGGAGCAGGGCTTCGGTGCAGCATTTGAGGCCAGCGTCCACTACTTCAAAAACGGCGTCCGCCGCAACCTCAGTCTGCTGCCCCGCATGGCGATGTATGCCCTGCCCATCTGCGCACTGGCGCTGGGCACAGCAGTGTTCCAATATGTCATCCACCAGCCTTATGCACTGGCCGTCCGGGTCAACGGCGAAACCGTGGGCTATGTGGCGAATGAGGACGTCTTCAACACGGCCCGCGAGGACGTGATGGAGCGTATCAGCTACGCCGGCACCGACAAGACCGAGTGGACCATCGAGCCGAGCTACACCCTCGCCATTGCCCACCACATGATGGACGAAAACGAGATGGCAAACGCCATCATCCAGAGCGCCGGCGACCAGATCAGCGAAGGCACGGCTCTTTATCTGGACGGCGAGTTGACGGCGGTGTGCAGCGACGGCAACGCGCTGCGGGATTACCTCGCCGCCATGCTCGACCCCTACGAGGAAGAAGAGAACGGCCCCGATGTAAGCGTGGGCTTCAACAAGCAGGTCACGCTGGAAGACGGCCTCTACTTCAAGGAAGGCTTGCAGGATTTTGAGACCGTCCGGCAGGAGCTGGTGGGCGTGAAGCAGGCCCAGAAGGTCTACACCGTCAAGGCGGGCGACACCCTCTGGTCCATCGCACATAACAATGACCTGACCTTCCGTGAGCTGTGCGCCCTCAACCCGGCATTCAAGGGTGAGCCGCTGAGCGAGACGTCCAGCATCCTTGAGGGCGACCACCTCGTCATCACCAAAGAAGAGGCTGGCCTTGAGGTGCGCATCACCCGCATCGAGACCCGTGAGGAAGAGATCGCATTCTCCACCGAGACGACAAGATCCAACGAATATACGAAGGGAACCACCAAGGTGCTCCAGGAGGGCGAGAACGGTCTGCGCCGTGTGACCCTCCAGAACGTCTACGACACCAACAATATCCTTGTGGACCAGAGCGTGCTTTCCACCGAGGTCATCAAGGAGCCGGTGAACAAGAAGGTGGTCAAAGGCACCAAGAAGGTGACTTCCAGCACCAAGTACATCACCGGCAGCGGCCAGTTCATCTGGCCTGTGCCGAACTACCGCTGCTGCTCGCGCTGGTACGGCGGACGCCACAAGGGCGTGGACATCTGCGCCCCGGCCGGTACGCCCATCTACGCCTCCGCAGGCGGCACCGTCACCAAGGCGGGTTACAACAAGGCCGGTGCAGGTACAGGCTATGGCTACTCGGTCATCATCAGCCACGGCGGCGGATACAGCTCTGTGTATGCACACTGTCTGTCCCTGACCGTCAGCGCGGGCCAGACCGTCAAGCAGGGCCAGCTCATCGGCTATCTGGGCAGCACGGGCCGTTCCACCGGCAACCACTGCCACTTCGAGATACGTCTCAATGGTTCGTACATTCCCCCGCAGAACGTATTCCCGGGGAAGAAATAATTTTATAAAAAGGAGATAATTTTATGGCTACTCCTCACATCAGCGCCGAAAAGGGCGATTTCGCAAAGACTGTCCTGATGCCGGGCGACCCCCTGCGCGCAAAGTTCATTGCTGACACTTTCCTGAAGGATGTCCGTCAGGTGACGGGCGTCCGCGGGATGCTGGGCTTTACCGGAACCTACGAGGGCCGTCCCATCAGCGTGATGGGCAGCGGCATGGGGATGCCCTCCATCGGCATCTATTCCTACGAGCTGTTCAAGTTCTACGATGTGGACAACATCATCCGCATCGGCTCCGCCGGCA
>OGME01001592.1_pt1 | contig 13073 bp, 6 predicted proteins | sample 1572981 | NCBI WGS metagenome assembly OGME01 (sample SAMEA2581902, study PRJEB24529) | metagenome | biome: Human gut stool | place: China | collected 2011
ACCGGCATGATTTCGGCCGATATCGATCTGGAGCGCATTGAGCTCGAACGCATTCGCTTTCGTTCATTTGCGCAGGGCGTTGAGACAAAGCCCTGCCGCCGCATTCATGCGGCGACAACGCCCTCGGCACGCTCGGCACTGTGGCCCGCCAAGGTGGATCCGGCACCCTTTATTCCTAAAAACGCTGATCGCCGACGTGAGCGCGCCAGGGAAATTTTGCGCATGCAGTGCGCGGGACTGACGGAGCGTTTGCGCAAGACAGGGATTGCCCGCGTTGTAATCGGGGTTTCCGGCGGTCTCGACAGTACGCTGGCGCTCCTCGTCGCGGCAGCGGCTATGGATGATCTCGGACGTCCGCGTTCGGACATCCTCGGCATCTCCATGCCGGGCTTTGGTACTTCATCGGGAACGCGTGCCAGTGCAGAGGCACTGATGCGGGGTCTTGGCATTGAATTCCGCACGATCGATATTCGTCCGGCTTGTCGGCAGCACTTTGCCGATATTGGGCATCCGGAAGATCGCTATGACGTGGTTTTTGAAAATGCTCAGGCGCGGGAACGCACGCAGATTCTCATGGATGTCGCCAATGCTGTGGGCGGTCTTGTGCTGGGAACGTCCGATATGAGCGAGCTCGCTCTGGGCTGGGCCACTTTCAACGGCGACCATATGTCCATGTACGCGGTGAACGCCGGCGTGCCGAAGACGCTTGTGCAGTATTTGGTGCGCGTTTTCGGCGAGATGCATCCTGAGCTTGAAGTGGTGCTGGCGGGCGTGCTCGCGACGGAGATTAGTCCGGAACTGCTCCCGCCCGATGCCGCCGGACGCATTCAGTCAACTGAAGCGGCACTCGGCCCCTATGCGCTTCACGACTTCTTCCTCTATCACGTGATGAAGTCGGGCTTTGCCAGAGCCAAAATTGAAACGCTTGCGGCGATTGCCTTTCCGGAGGTTGACAAAGCTTTGCTCAGCAAAACCGCGGCAACTTTCTTCCGTCGGTTCTATGCGCAGCAGTTTAAGCGCAGCAGTATGCCCGACGGCCCCAAGATCGGATCTGTGGCGCTCTCGCCGAGAGGTGATCTGCGGCTGCCTTCGGATCTCGGGCCCATTGAATCCTGAGGCCGCGCCGGATCGGCTTCGTGCGCTCAGCGTTCAACGGTCACATTGGAAAAGAGCACGACGGTTTCGTCTCCCTGAGGTCCCGTCATGGTGAGTTTTTCCAAATAGCTGCCTGCTTCGGCTTGGATGTGCTTGACCACCTGGGCGAGTTCGGGTGATTTGGGATTGGCTGAAATGTGAACTCGTCCTTCTGACTGAGCGGCGCTGACCGCAAAAAGGTCGGAGAGTGCATCGAATCGGCCGCCCATTACGCTCGTCAGCAGCGTGCAGATTCGGCCGACTGCAGGAATTTCAGCGGCAGTGAGTGCCTGCTTCTCGCCGGCGGCTTCCAGAAATACGCCTTCGGGCGTGACCTTCATGAGTGAGGCAAAGGGTGTTTGCGTCTGCCACACGAGGCTCTCACCCTCGAGCGTGAAATGTCCTCGGCTCAGCATGGGTTTGGGAAAGCCCGGCACTGAGCGGCGTTCTTCAAAGGTTCCTTCAACACGCTTGGCAGCCAAGGGGGCGAGGAGCGCTCGTACGTCGGCAGAAAGCGCCCCGTCTTGCAGTGTCTGCGCGGCCGGTGAAATATCTGCGCCCTTCGCGGCATGAACGTATCCGCCCAAGCCAATCGCAAGAACGGCAGGAATAACGGCTCCAGAGGCTATTCGGATAAAGTGAGCGGCTGCTTTCAAGAGAGACTCTCCCAGAAATCGTAATAGTTGGCCCAGTCGAGCGGGGAGGACTTAAGTTCCTCTTCAAGATGCATGGCATAGCGGGCCGCCATGTTTTGGAGGTGCTCTGCGCGAGCTTTGCGCGGAATAGGGCCGCCAGCGGCGAGCTCAAAGAACTTGACGCGGTAGCGTCGTTCTTTTGCCTTCGGGCGCGTGCAGACCATCATGCGAAGCGGCAGGCCAAGCAGGTCGGCGAGCAGTGCGCCGCCCGTAGGAAAGCGGGCAGGGCTGCCAAAGAAAGGGACGGCTTGGGAAGCCTCGGATCCCATCGGCGTTCGGTCGCCTGCCAAAACAATATAAGCGCCTTGGGACGCACGGTCCGCGAGCTCCATGACGAGCGCGGGCGAGAGCGCAGCGCCGATTTCAAAGAGTTCGACTTGCGGCGGCCGTGCGCCGGCACGTTCGAGGAGCTCATTAAACTGTCTGGCATGTCCGGTATGCTGCAGGATCACAATGGCTGTAGGCGGGCGATGCCTGAGAGAGGAGTTCCTGGCACCCCGTGTGCGACGTGAGAATGACGCATCCCGCTTTAGGCGCATCTTTGCGAAAGGGCTCGTCTCCGCTCACATCGAGCGCTGCCAAATGGTCTTCCCCCGAAAGCGCACAGAATTTTTCAAGGATAGCCAGCGAAAACCGCTCCAGCTGGGCCAATCCGGAACGGGCGGATGGGGCCGATGTGCCGAAATCATTGAGGAGAAAGGGAGCTGCTCGGTCGACTCGCTGCTGATAGTCGCAGACGACTGCCCTCAGACGGGGAGAGGAGAACCAGTAGACGGCATTCACCATCCGCAAAACTATTCTGAAGGGCAGAGCGCCGCAATGGCGGTGAATGAAAAGCAGGATGCGGATGCCGAGTACGCTGGTGCGTTCGGTCAAAGTCGGCCATTCCGGCAGCTTGCTGGAATGAAGAGGCTGCCGGTGCTTTTCTTCGTCATTGGAGAGGTCTGCCGCCCTCGAGGGAGTGAGTCGAGACATCCAGAGTTCAGATTGAGCGGTCCGAGGATCCCGGTCGGTCAACCGCTTCCTGCTCGATTTGGGCCAATGCACGATCCGCGTTTCGTTTGGCAACCGTTGCGGCATGAAAGGCGCGCCGTGCCCGTTCATTTTCTTCGGGCGTCATAGGCGGACGTTTAGGGGCAGCTTTGGCCTGGGGCTTCACGGGCGCGGCTGCCGGCTGAGCGGTTTTCGGCGCTTTGGAGGGCGGGACCGTTTTGCCTTTAGGCATGGAGCAGCAGGACTTTCTTGAACCCGACGGACACTCGCATTCAGCCGTCCAGCCGAAGATGCGCGACCACAAGATGATCGGCATGCGCGTAGCCATTTGCAGGAAGAGCCGGCTGTGCATCCAGCTGATGCGCATGGTGTCCTTAAACGGTGCATAGTGACTGACGCCGTCTTTGGGGTAGGTGACGGCAACGGGAACATTTTTCACCCGCACGCCAGCCCAAAGGAGGCGCACCAAAATTTCCGGATCAAACTCCATGCGGCGTCCGATGCGGGCGTTTTCGCAGATGGCGAGCGCAGAGTCCAGAGGATAGATCCGCAAGCCGCACATTGCATCCCCAAAGGACAAGGAAAGACTGTTGACGGAGCACCAAAAGTTGGTTACCCGTCGGCCCCACTTGCGAGCGGGCGGCGCAGAGGCGTCAAACTGCGGCGTGCCGCAGATCAGGGCGTGCGGGAATTTCTGCGCGAGGCGAATCAAATTCGGCACCGCGCTGAAATCGAGCTGCCCGTCGGCATCAATCTGCAGCACATGCGTGTAGCCCATGCGGACGGCGGCTTTAAAACCGACAATGACGGCAGCGCCTTTGCCCTGATTGAAGGGCTGATGGATCACCTTTACCTGAGGGGCGGCGAGACGATCGCAGAGACTCTTGGTGGGTTCGTGTGAGCCGTCATCAACGACAATGACAGGAAGCGCAAGCTGTCGAAGCGACTGTACGACGGATTCGAGCTTGGCCGGCTGGTCGTACACCGGAATAACGGCAACGATTTGAATTTGCGGCCGCTGAGTCGGTGATGCCGTGCAGGGCGACTGGCGGATGCCGGAACGCTGCCACAGCAGCTGCGGGAGTGCCGATGCCTGCCGTGCCGACGGGCTTAGTTTGAACTTTTTGCGATGCTTGAGCCGGGGAACCCCCGGGCTCGGACTGCAGTTGATCTTCCGTCGATTCGGTCATATTGCTGCGGGCGCAATGCACGGAATCCAGAAGGGACAAGCGATGCGCAGGCTGGTAATGATGTTCGAGACGGAATTTTACGTTTTTATGACGCTTCGGGCTAGGGCAATATGGGTGTTGGAGAGGTTTCCCGAGGAACTTAAGCAACAGATTTCTAATCTTTGCTTTATTGGCGGATGCATACACGAAATAGCTTAAGCGTCAAAGGTATACTTCCAAATTCGTCACCTGCAGCCGCAGATCACCAACTCCATCCCCATCGAGCCGCTAATGGACCATTCGCTGCCTTTGATTTCGACGCTGGTTATCGCTTTTTCACTTGCGCTTGTCTTCGGCTTTATTGCCGAACGTGTCTTCCGATCACCAGCTCTCGTGGGTTATCTGCTCGCGGGCATTGCGGCGGGCAAGTACACGCCCGGCGTCGTTGCGGATGCTGCGCTCGCCTCGCAGCTCTCGGAAATCGGTGTGATGCTGCTGATGTTCGGCGTCGGCCTTCACTTTTCGCTCAAAGATCTTTGGTCTGTCAAAAGTGTTGCGGTGCCGGGCGCTGTTTTGCAGATGACCATTGCCACAGTGCTTGGAGCCTGCTTTGCGCACTGGTTCTTTGATCGGCACTGGGCGGAAGCCATCGTGCTTGGCGTATCGCTTTCGTGCGCTTCGACCGTAGTGCTCCTAAAGGCACTTGACGTGCGCGGCAAACTGACGAGTCCCGACGGACGCATTGCGGTGGGCTGGCTGGTGGTCGAAGATATTGCCACCGTGCTCATCCTCGTGCTGCTGCCGCCCTTTGCCAATCTGATGATGCCGGGGACGCCTGGGGCTTCGACGCGTCTGGCCAATGCCGACATTCTCTGGATGATCGGTCAGACGCTTTTCAACGCCGCGCTTTTTGTGGCCGTCATGCTCGTCGTCGGCCGCCGAGTGCTGCCTTGGGCCATGGGGCAGGTTGCCCGTACGGGGTCGCGCGAACTCTTCACGCTTTTTGTACTGGCCGCAGCGGTCGGCGTCGCCTACGGCGCATCGGAAATCTTCCATGTGAGTTTTGCGCTGGGGGCCTTCTTTGCCGGCATGGTGATGCGTGAAAGCCGCTTTGCGCATCGTGCGGCGACGGAATCGCTGCCGCTGCAGGACGCCTTCTCCGTACTCTTCTTTGTCGGCGTCGGCATGCTCTTTGACTGGCATATCCTGCTCGAGTCCCCGCTTGAGGTTTTAACCGTTCTGCTGATTATTCTCTTCGGCAAATCGATTGGTGCATTCGGTCTCGTTTATTTCATGCGTTATCCGCTCCATACCGCCATGATTGCGGCGGTCGCGCTGGCGCAGATCGGTGAATTCTCCTTCATTTTGATCGGTCAGGCGGTAGAGCTTGGCTTGGCGGATATGTCGACGGTTAATCTCGTTGTGGCCGGCGCCATTCTTTCAATCGCGCTGAATCCAGGACTTTTCTGGGCAGAGCCGCACATCAGCCGCTGGCTGACCTCTCGATTTGCTTGGGCCAGACGCGCCGCAATGCGCCACGCGCCTGCCGATACGGAGGCCGAAAAGCTTCAGGGACAGGCTGTCGTGGCTGGTTCCGGACCTCTTCTGGATCGCCTTGCGGTGTCCCTCGAAGAAAGCGGTATTCCGGTTGTTGCAGTGAGTTCTGATGAAGCCAACGCCAAAGCGCTCGACGATCGCAAGATCTCTGTCGTTTTGGGGGATCCGAGTACTGAGGAGACATGGATTCACGCGCATTTGCATAACGCCAAGCTGCTGGTGCTGCTCGAATCGGGTGCGGAGTCACTGCGCATTGCCGAGGCCGCTCGACGTGTTTCGCCCAATCTGCCCATTGTGGTGGCCGCTACGTCTCGCGGCATTTGGCCGGAAGTGAAGATGGAGAAGGTGACTTTTCTTTCGACCGTTGAGGCTTCTGCGCGCTTGATTTCCGCTCAGACGGCCGCCGCTATGCGCGCAGATATCACGCTCGGCAATCCGGTTTGCAAGGGAGATGTTGAGGCTGCAGCTGCAGAGGCGGCCCGACAGAGTGAAGCACAGGCACGAGCTGAAGCCGGCCCGGGTGCAGATACGACGGATGAGATGGAAGGCGCGGCTGCTGAAGATGCTGCCGAGGCAGATGCGCAGGAAGAAGCCGCTCAAAAATCAGCTAAGTGGAGTGTTTCGCGTTTCTCCGGATTGAATAAGCTCAAGGGTGTTTTTAAGCGCTCAAAGCCTGCAGCAGGGGATCAGCCGACGGAACCGGCGAAACCTGCGGAAGCTGCCCAGCCCGCCGATGCCGCATCAGCGAATGCTGCTTCAGACACCGTCCCTGAGGTCGATTCGCCGGAGCCGGCGGCGGCTCAAGTGAAGGCAGAAGCTGAAACGCCCAAACCTGCTGACAAATCCTAAGCAGCCTCTCTTTGAAGGCAAGCAATGAAAAAAGACCGCACGGAGGATGACTCTGCTGCGGTCTTTCGCATTTTGGCCAGTCCGATGAGGCTCGCGGCAGCGGGCAAAGGTCGGTATGCCTGAGCTGCGTCTCTTTGGAAACCGCTTGGCCGATTCGATTCAGTTGATGCAAAAAACGATATAGAACAATCAAATTGCATTGAAAAACAAGGAAACATTATTGAGGAAAAGGGCGGAATGCGCAAAAAATGGCTTCGATTCGCTTTAAGCTCAATCGGCTAGTGGAAAAGCCCTAAAAGCCTCATTAGACGGCCCGAACTCGGGTGATAGGATTTTTGACATGCTTCACACGTCATCCTCACCTGCAGGAGGCTCGTCAAGCAGAACGATTTTTTTCTCCGCCCGAGCGTCGGCGGCCGACCCACAGACGGACGGCGGAGCGTATTTACTCTTCGGATGAAGCCAAAATGGAAAAAAAGAACATCGACTGGGCGAAGCTCGGCTTTGCCTATACCCCGACGGACTACCGTTATCAGGATGAGTGGGAAAACGGCGCTTGGGAAGGCGGCAAGCTCATCACTGACAAGCACATCTCGCTGCTGGAGTCCGCCTGCGTCTTCCATTATTCCCAGAGCTGTTTCGAAGGTCTGAAGGCTTATACGACAAAGCAGGGCAAGATCGTCACCTTCCGTCCGGATATGAACGCCGAACGCATGTACAACACGGCCGCCCGTCTGGAAATGCCGAGCTATCCGAAGGAAAAGTTCGTTGAGGCCGTGCTCGAAACCGTCCGCGCGAATGCCGCTTGGGTGCCGCCTTACGGCACGGGCTGCTCGCTCTACATCCGTCCGTTCATGATCGGCTCCGGCCCGCAGATTGGTGTGGCACCGGCCCCATCCTTCCTTTTCCGCATTTTTGTAATGCCCGTGGGCGCCTACTATAAGGGCGCAGTGAAGCCCCAGAAGCTCGTGGTGTCGGATTGGGACCGTGCTGCTCCGCACGGCACCGGCGACATCAAGGCCGGCCTTAACTACGCCATGAGCCTGCACCCGACGATGGATGCGCACCGCGCCGGCTATGCTGAAAACCTCTACCTGGATCCGCAGACGCGTACTTACGTTGAAGAGGCCGGCGGCGCCAATGTTCTCTTCGTCGACAAGGACGACAACCTGATTGTTCCGAAGAGCACGTCGATTCTGCCGTCCATCACCCGCCGCTCGCTCGTTTATGTTGCCGAACACTACCTCGGTCTGAACGTGATTGAGCGCAAGGTGCGTTTCGACGAAGTCAAGGACATGAAGGAATGCTGCCTCTGCGGCACGGCTGCCGTCATCGCCCCTGTCGGCCTCATTCATACGCATGAAGGCGACATCGTTCTGCCTTCCGGCATGGATAAGATGGGCGAAATCAGCGGTCGTCTGCGTAAGACGCTGACCGGCATTCAGGACGGCGAAATTGAAGCGCCTGAAGGCTGGATCCGCGAAGTCTGCTAATAGAAGCTGCGCTTCATCCGGCTTCTCGAGAACCTTTCTCTGCCCCAAGCAAACCGCTGCGGCGGCAGCTCAGGGCTGAAAGGATTCTCAAAAGGCTCCCTGGCGACACGGTCGTTGGGGAGTTTTTTTTCGCTTGGATTCCTTTCTCTCGCCGTCCTCGAATGATCCGCCGGCGCGAAGTGAAAAAGACCTTTAAAGCAGTCGTTCATCCGCCCTGCGGATACCGACTTTTGGGATGAGGAAAATGCCTGAGGAGGTAAGGTAAACCACTCAAAAGCACAACTCCCGATTTCGTATTATTTGTGATGGATCAAATCGAACTCTCCAATCCACGCGCCTGCAAGACGCTTACGCTTCGTCAACTCGAGCATTCTTCAGTAAGAACCCCGAGACACGGCCGCCGACCTCCCCGCTGAGCGCGACCGCGATCTCTACGACAAACCGTCTGCCCTTCGGGAAGCAGTTGAGGGACCTCTGGCTCTAAAAGCTTTCGGCTCTCAAAGGCGTCCTCGGAAAACGCCGCTCTCTTTGAAGGCGCAGCACGACGCGGGGCGGTCGATTTAGACGGCCGCATCCCGAGGAAGATGAAACATGACGAATTCCTGCGGCTTGTACCGAAGCGAATTTGAGCACGACGCCTGCGGCGTCGGCTTCATTGCGCACATCAAGGGCCAAAAGAGCCACAGCATCGTGAGTCAGGCGCTCGACGTACTGAAGAATCTGCGGCACCGCGGTGCTGTAGGCGCTGATCCCCTGCAGGGCGACTGTGCGGGCATCTTGATTCAGATACCCGATCAGCTCTATCGCGACGATATGATGAATCAGGGCGTGAAGCTCCCGCCCGCCGGCGAATACGGCGTCGGCATGGGCTTCCTTCCGCAGGAGGCGGCTTCTCGTCATGCCTGCGAAGAGGAAATTGAACGTGCTGTTGCGGCCGAAGGCCAAATGATTCTCGGCTGGCGTGACGTGCCGATTGACCGTTCCATGCCCATGTCGCCCGTCGTTCGCGAAAAAGAGCCGGTCATTCGTCAGGTGTTCATCGGCCACAGCCCGGATGTGCTGGTGACCGACGCGCTCGAGCGCAAGCTCTACATCATCCGCAAGCGCTCCTCCATTGCTATTGCGAATCTGCATCTAAAGCACTGCAAAGAGTTCTATATCTGTTCGTGCTCGGCGCGCACCGTGGTCTATAAGGGACAGCTCTTGGCCACACAGGTCGGCATCTACTACCGTGACCTGCAGGACGCTCGCTGCATTTCCGCTCTGGCGATGATTCACCAGCGCTTTTCAACCAACACTTTCCCGCAGTGGCAGCTCGCTCATCCCTTCCGCTACATCGCTCACAACGGTGAAATCAATACGCTGCGCGGCAACTTCAACTGGATTCTCGCGCGCGAAAAGCACATTTCGTCGCCGGTCCTCGGCGACGATCTCAAAAAGCTCTGGCCGCTCATTTTCCAAGGTCAAAGCGACTCGGCATCCTTTGACAATGCGTTCGAGCTTTTGACCATGGCGGGCTACTCGCTTGCTCAGGCCGCCTTGATGCTGATCCCGGAAGCCTGGGAAAAGAACAAGACCATGAATCCTCGGCTGCGGGCGCTTTACGAATACAACGCCGCCATGATGGAACCCTGGGACGGACCGGCGGCAGTTGCTTTCACGAACGGCCGTCAAATCGGAGCGATTCTCGATCGCAACGGTCTGCGTCCGGCGCGATATCTGGAGACGAAAGACGATTTGGTGATCCTCGCGTCAGAGTCGGGCGCCGCGGTGATCGACGAAAGCCGCATCCGCCGCCGCTGGCGTCTGGAGCCGGGCAAGATTCTCTTGCTCGACCTGGAGCAGGGCCGCATTATCGGCAATGACGAGGTGAAGGGTTCGCTCGCTGCGCAGCATCCCTATCGCGAATGGATCGACAAGATCCGCATCCGTCTCGACGATATTCCGCAGACGCCTGCCTCTGCTCCGCTTTTGCTCGGACGCAATGAACTCATGCGCGTCTTTGGCTTCAGCCGTGAGGACGTGGAACGCATTCTCAAGTCCATGGCCTATCAAGGTCAGGATCCGGTGATGTCCATGGGCAACGATGCGCCGCTTGCCTGCCTGTCCGAGCGTCCGCAGATGCTCTACGACTATTTCCGGCAGCTTTTTGCTCAGGTGACCAATCCGCCGATCGATCCGATCCGTGAAGCGATGGTGACGTCACTCGTGTCGTTCATTGGTCCCCGTCCGGACCTCCTGAACATCATGGCCGTGAACCCGCCCGTTCGTCTCGAAGTGGAGCAGCCCGTGCTCACCGGCGCACAGATGGAACGTATTCGTGCCATCGCGGACTTTACCGACGGGAAGTTCCATTCCAAAGAGATCGACATTACCTATCCGCTTGCGTGGGGACGCGAAGCAATTGAAGCGCGTCTGGCAAGCATTCGCGCCGCAGCGGTCGATGCGGTCCGCAGCGGCATCAACATTCTGATTCTCACGGACAGGAAAGTTTCGCGTGAACGCGTGGCCATTCCGGCGCTTCTCGCCACTTCGGCCGTGCACCAGTGTCTCGTGGAAGAAGGGCTCCGTACGAGTACTGGTCTCGTGGTCGAAACCGGGTCAGCGCGATCCGTTCATGACTTTGCCGTACTCGGCGGCTATGGCGCTGAAGCGGTGCATCCCTATCTCGCGCTCGCGGTGGTGGAGTCGCTCGCCAAGAACGAGGAAGAGCGCGCAAAGTATGTCGACAACTGTCTGCACGCCATCATGAAGGGTCTCAATAAGATCATGGCGCGCATGGGCATTTCGACCTACATGTCTTACATCGGCGCACAGATCTTCGAGGCCGTGGGCCTCAAAAAGAGCTTCATCGATCAGTATTTCACCAATACGCCGAGTCCAGTGGAGGGGCTCGATCTCTTTGATGTCGCCGGAGAAGCCGTAACCGTTCATAAGCGCGCTTTTGAAGCCATCGAGCGCAAGGTGATTCCGCTCGCTGCGGGCGGTCAGTACATGTATCGTCAGGGGGGCGAGCACCATCTCTGGACGCCCGACGCGGTCGTGCATCTGCAGCGCGCCGTGCGTGAAGGCAGCTGGGCGGAGTACCAGACCTATGCCGGGCTCATCAACAACCAGGCCCGGGATCTTCTCACCATTCGCGGACTCTTTGAGTTCGTGCCGGGCAAGGCCATACCGCTCGAGTCCGTGGAAAGCGAAGCGTCAATCATTCGCCGCTTCTCCACGGCTGCGATGTCTGTCGGCGCCATTTCCACCGAAGCTCACGTGACGATGGCGGTGGCGATGAACCGTATGAAAGGCGCGAGCAACTCCGGCGAAGGCGGTGAAGACGTTCGACGCAATGCCCCGGTGACGACAGAAACGTCGCTCAGAGCGATTCTCGGCGACGATGTCGAAGTGGATTATCCCCTGCACCCGGGCGACAGCCTGCGCTCCCGCGTTCGGCAGGTTGCTTCAGGGCGTTTCGGCGTCACGACGGACTACCTGGCTCACGGCGACCTTATTCAGATCAAAATGGCTCAGGGTGCGAAGCCCGGTGAAGGCGGGCAGCTCCCGGGCAAGAAAGTGTCGAAATATATCGGCATGCTCCGCCATTCGCTGCCGGGCGTCGGGCTGGTTTCGCCTCCGCCGCACCACGACATCTATTCGATCGAGGATTTGGCTCAGCTGATTCTCGACCTCAAATACGCCAATCCGCATGCCGGCATCGGTGTCAAGCTGGTTTCTCAGGCCGGCATCGGCACGGTGGCCGCCGGCGTGGCCAAGTGCAAGGCAGACCACATTGTGGTTTCCGGACATGACGGCGGCACCGGCGCGGCGCCGGCGACCTCCATTAAGCACGCCGGCAGCGCGTGGGAAATCGGGCTCGCAGAAGTGGAGCAGACGCTCGTCATGAATAATCTCCGCGGCCGTGTACGGCTGCAGGTGGACGGGCAGATCAAGACCGGCCGAGACGTTGTGATCGGCGCCATGCTCGGCGCTGATGAATTCGGCTTCGGAACGACGCCGCTCGTGGCAATGGGGTGCCTGATGATGCGCAAGTGTCAGAAGAACACCTGTCCGGCCGGGATTGCGACTCAGGATCCGGCGCTTCGCCGGCAGTTCGTGGGACGCCCGGAACATGTGGAGAATTACTTCCATTTTGTCGCTCGGGAAGTGCGCGAAATCATGGCGCAGCTCGGCGTGGCGAAATTTGATGATCTGATCGGTCATGCGGAATACCTTCGCAAGCGTTCGGGACTTGACGGCCTGAAGGCTGCGAAGCTCTCGCTCGAAAAGATCCTCTATAAGCTCCCCAATCCGAAGGGCTTCCCGCTGCTCTCGACGGAGCCGCAGGATCATGAGCTCGAGAAGGCCTTTGACCTTCGCTATGCTGCTGAACTTTCTGAAGCGCTGAAGGCTAAGCGCCCGATGCGGGTGCAGACCCGCGTCGGCAATACCGACCGCGCCGTCGGCACGATGCTTTCGGGCATTGCCGCACAGGAAGCTCAAGGGGAACTGCCCGACGACTTCGCGCTCTTTGAGCTTGTGGGGACGGCGGGTCAGAGCTTCGGTGCTTTCCTCGGCAAAGGCGTTTCGCTTCGTCTGACGGGCGGCGCCAACGACTATGTCGGCAAGGGGCTCTCCGGCGGCTCGATCGCTGTGAAAAAGAGTCCGTCTTTTGACGGCCGCCCGAACGAGAATGTCATTGCCGGCAATGCTTGTCTTTACGGCGCTACGTCCGGCGAGGCTTTCATCTCCGGCGTCGTCGGCGAACGCTTTGCTGTGCGCAATTCCGGGGCATCGACGGTTGCAGAAGGGTGCGGCGACCACGGCTGCGAATACATGACGGGCGGAACGGCAGTCATTCTCGGACGAACCGGCCGAAACTTCGCGGCCGGCATGTCGGGCGGCATCGCTTACGTTTGGGATCCCAACGATGAGCTCGCCGCAAAAATGAGTGACGGTGCTTTTGAGCTTTCGCACGTGTTGCCTGCGTCCGAACAGGGCTCCGATGAACCGCTCCATTACGGTCAGAAGGATGAAGTGCTCTTAAAGCGCCTCGTTGAACGCCATGCTGAACTCACCGGCAGTCCGACGGCGCGTGAGATGCTCGCCGACTGGCCGGCAGCGCTCGGTCGGTTTACGAAGGTGTTCCCGCTCGAATACAAGCATGCTCTTGCGAGCCTCAAGAAGGAGGAGAA
>OGME01001634.1_pt1 | contig 12715 bp, 9 predicted proteins | sample 1572981 | NCBI WGS metagenome assembly OGME01 (sample SAMEA2581902, study PRJEB24529) | metagenome | biome: Human gut stool | place: China | collected 2011
GCCGGCCGCTATCAGGTGGCCTACTGCCCCAGCCTCGTGCGCGGTCAGGGCTACTACACCGGCATGGTGTTTGAGATCACCTGCCCGCAGTTCAGCGGCGCAGTCGCCGGCGGCGGCCGCTATGACAACATGGTGGGCAAGTTCCTCGGCACGCAGGTGCCGGCAGTCGGCTTCTCCATCGGCTTCGAGCGCGTCTGCGGCATCCTGCTGGAGCAGGGCTATCAGATCCCCGGCGCAAAGCAGAAGATCGCACTGCTCTACGGCAAGGACGCTGACTTCACCGCCGTCCTGAGCAGGGCCGCTGCCCTGCGCGATACCTACAACGTCACCGTCCTGCCTCAGGGCAAGAAGCTCGGCAAGCAGCTGGGCCAGCTGGAAGCCGCAGGCTTTGCCGGTGCCGCCTTCATGGACAAGGACGAGGTAAAGGTCTTTGCCGCTCAGTAAGGGCTGAACAAATCAAAAGCACTGCACTCCCCAAAAGCGGGCGGGTGCAGTGCTTTTTTGCGTTTATGGCTGCCGGGTCAGCCGGTTTTTTTGGCGTTGGGGTACACCCGCTCCATCCGGGCGTTATCAAAGTGCTCGTCGAGGAAGACGTCCAGCTGGTTCGCCGGGGCGATGCCGCTGGTGCGGGCGTCGTACCGGGCCAGCGCCAGTGCCGAAAGCCCCATGTTCAGGGCCATGAACACCGTCAGCACCACGGTCATCCAGGGCAGGATGTGCTTTTTCAGGTTTGCCATCAGTTTTGCGATGAGGGGGTAGCCGTACCGGATCCAGACCACCGCCGCGATGCCCCAGAAGAAGCAGTAGAGCAGGTTGACACGGCCTCCCAGATTGAACTTGAAGCCGCTGTAGTCCCAGAAGATGACGCCGAACAGCAGCTCACCCACGGCGCTGCAGATATACTCATACGCGCCGCCCATCACGAAGCCGAACAGGAAGATGGAGCGGTCGCTCCGCTCCTCGCTGCCCCGCAGCAGGACTGCCGCCATGACCAGCGCCAGACCCCACACCACGCTGAAGGGGCCCCACACGAGGCTCGAGCGGCTCATCCAGACGCCCGCCGTCACCCGGCAGAACAGCGTCTCCACCACGTCGCCGAGGAAAGCCCCGATGACAAAGAGCCAGACGAGGTCGCCGAAGCTCAGGGCCTTTTCTTTCTGAGCAGTCGGCTCGGGCTGGACGATGGTCGGGTAAGCCCGCTGGATACGCTTTTCCACATGGGCGATGAGCCGCTGACGCAGCTTGTCCGAGTGCTTTTCCAGCTCGAGATTGAGCTGTTCCAGCCTCGGATGGCTGGCGGCGTACCGGTTGACGGCCAGCGCTGCGCCCAGCTGGTCGAGGACGGCCAGCGTCATCGCCGCCCAGACGCCGATATGCAGCAGCCAGCCCGGCAGCAGGGCGCAGAGCCGCAGCAGCAGGACGTTGCCCCACAGCACGCTTGCCATGCCCAGCAGGCCCCAGAGCACCGAGTACTGCAGGCAGACATAGCCGTCCAGATTGAACTTTTTATCCGAGTAGTCCCACCAGCGGCGGCGGTGCATCCTCTCGAGCAGCTTGGCCGTCACCCACTCCACCACGGTGGCGTTGGCCGCACAGCCGAGGAAGAGGGCCACCGGCGTCGAACGCAGGTCGGCAAAGCCCACCGCCATCAGCACAGCCGCCGTGCCGTAGACGAAGCAGAACGGGCCGGACGCCACGCCGCGGTTGACGAAGGCGCGGCCCTTGATGGTCGCCACCACCGTCTCGGCTACCCAGCCGAGGAACGAGTAGACCAGATAGAGGACGCAGAGGGTATAAAAATTCAGCTCCATTGCCTGTTTCCTTTCCCATATAAACGGTTATAGGGCTATTGTATGCAGTTTTGGCCGCGTTAGCGCTGACGGAGAGGTTGGACTACAGAGAACTTTCTCTGAGACCCGCGCGTTATCTGACAAAGTGACATTTTTCACACGCAGCATCGTCCAAAATCCCACTTTCTCAAGGTGATAAACTGAGGCTTGCTGATAAAGTGGGTCACTTTGTCAATCAGGGTCACTTTGTCAAATTGATAAAGTGACGTTTTATAATTATGGTACGTTATTTTTTTGTCACTTTCTCACATAATCTACCTCAGTAGAGCGTATCACTTCATCAGCCCCATCGTCCATGCCCGGACCAGCAGGCCCAGCAGGACGACGGCCAGCAGCACCACGGTGAGAGCGCGGCTCTGGGTGCGCTGACGCTTCTTGCGGCGGGCCGTGGTCTGCATATTCTGGCGGCTGCGGCTGTTCCGGCCAGAAGCGTTCCGGCTGCGGCTGGATGTCCCCTTCGAGGTCGTGCGGCTTCCGCCGCTCTGGCGCTTGCGGGATGTGCTGCCGCTTTTCTGGGACTTCTGACGGCGGGGCGCTTCGTCCTCAGCCTTCTTCTGAGGCTCGATGGTCTCCGACGCGCCGCAGCGGGACAGAAAGTCCTCCGCCATCCGGTAATACTTCTCGAGGTCGCCGGTAGTCAGGGCCGTTCCCTCATAGCCCGCTTCCAGCTCCTCCACTGCCTCGTTGAACCGGATCGCCGCCTGTGCGGCTGCGGTCCTGTCGGAGGCGTGGGCTGCCTCGTTGCGAGCCATCCGCACCGCGTTGCAGGCGCGGCGGGCTGCTGCCGGGTGGGGCGTACTGCCCAGCAGGTCCAGAGGCCGGGCGGCGTCCTTTTCCGGGTCCAGCAGGATGCGCATACAGAGGGTGGTATCCAGCTGCTGCCAGCCGGTGCGGCCATTCAGCTCCGGCAGGCGCTCGTAGTAGTCGGGGCTCTCCTTCTGGCGCTGGGCCAGATGCTTCAGCAGGGCGTCCACGCTGTGAGCGCCGGGCTTTTCCTCCCAGTGCCAGCGCAGCAGCTTCCGGCTGATGTCGTCGCAGGCCGCTTTGATCTCGAACGCGGCCTGCAAAGCTTCGTCAGGCATAACTTCACTTCTCCTTTGTCCAACCTCTCAGTCTGCTCCGTAGACAAGGCCGGGTTGCGGCACCCAGCATCCGCAGCGCTTCGCTTGCGTCTTGCTGGCCGCGGCCCCAACAGCGACTCCCTGTTTCCGCCACTGGCGGCGGTCGTCGTTGTTGCCCCTAGTAGGGGAGCCTCTGGCGAAAAGATAAAGCTTTTCCGCCATGCCAAGGCCTCCCCTCGATAGGGGAGGTGGCAGCGCGGCAGCGCTGACGGAGAGGTTATTCCTTAAATTAAAAGCGGAGGAAGCCTCTGCCTCCTCCGCCGTACATCCTATTTTACATCATGAACTGAGAATACACGAAGCCGCACAGGGCGATGCCCGCACACACGATGGCGGTGATGGGCGGCACCCAGCGGATGAGCGTCTCAGCGATGCTGTCGCGGGGGTCTTCCTCTTCGCAGTCGTCCTCCTCGTCCAGCGGCTTTGCCTGCAGGCGGGACGGCGCGGCGGCGGGAGTCGAGGGTACCACACGGGTGCCGTACTTCTCCACCTCTTCGTCCGGCGCAAAGGACTTGGCCGGGCGCACCGGCTCCGGCTGGCGGGGCAGGACGCGGGTCGCCTCCTGCTCCGGGGCGCGGGACACCACGCGGGTCGCGTCCATCTCAGCGGCAGGCGCATAGCCGGGCGCAGGCTCCGCCGCCCGGGGCGGGATGATACGGGTGGCTTCCTCCTGCGCTGCACCCACGATGCGGGTGGGCTCCTCCGCAGGCGCAGCGGGGCGTACCGGCTGGGCCGCAGGCTGCGGCTCGGGCTGGCGCACCGGGGCTTCCGGCTGCAGCAGGGTATTCAGCGCGTTCTGCAAAAGGATGCGGTCGCTGCCGCACTCGGAGCAGTAGACGGTATCCTCTTCCTTCGGGTGGAAGGCACCGCAGGCGCAGTACCAGCCGTTCTCGAAGACCTGGGGCATGAACTTCATGCCGGTGCGGTTCATCCGGGCTTCGAGGGCCTTCTGCATCTCGACGCTCAGGCGGCGGGGGGCCGGCAGGCGCACCCGCTTGATGCTCTCGAGGTGGACGACCTTCCTGCCGCTGTAGACATTGCGCAGGGTGACGTCCACGCTGGTGATGGCCTTCTGGGTGACAAAGACGGCATCGTCCATGCCGAAGCTCTCGCCGGGCTTTGCGGTAAGGTCACGGTACTCGAACTCGTCCTCACAGAGGATGACGCCGTCCACGCCCTTGCACTTGAAGTGGATCTCCAGTGCCGTCAGGGTCACGCGGGAAATGTTCTTAAAGGTCAGACAGACCGCGTGTTCGCCGCTGACTTCGCCCTTGAGCAGCTCCACGCAGACGAACTGCACCGGGCTGCCCGGGGTGTAATAGTTGGCCCGTGTCCGCGCGACCGGTTCAAAATTTTCCTCCACAACACTCTCCCCTTTCTCTTGGTTTACTGGTTGGCTTCGCCTTCATCCGGCGTTTCGGGGGTCGGGGCTTCCTGCGGGGCGGCATCCACTGCCTCAGCAGCTTCGGCAGGCTCCGCAGCCTCTGCGGTCTCGGCCTGTTCCACAGGCTGGACAGCGGGCTGAGCCTCGGCGGGCTTTGCGTCGGGGTCCTCACGCTGGGGCAGGGTCTCGCCTGCCATCACGGCGTTGAACTCCTTCTCGTTCAGCTTCTCGCGCTCCATCAGGGCCTGTGCCAGCGCATGGAGCTGGTCGATATGCTCCGTCAGGGTGCGGCGGCAGGTCTCGTAGGCCTCGTCGATGATGTCCCGCATCTCGCTGTCGATCTCGGCAGCGGTGGTCTCGCTGTAACCCTTGCCCTGACCGAGGTCGCGGCCCAGGAAGGTCTCCTCCTGAGAGGTGCCGTAGACCACAGGGCCAAGGCGCTCGGAGAAGCCGTACTTGGTGATCATCTGGCGGGCGATGTTCGTCGCCTGCTGCAGGTCGTTGGACGCACCGGTGGAGATGTCGTCCAGGATAAGCTGCTCGGCTACGCGGCCGCCCAGACTGGATACGATGTCCTCGAACATCTCGCCCTTGGTGACGTAGCTGCGGTCTTTCTCGGGCAGATACATGGTGTAGCCGCCGGCCTGACCGCGGGGGATGATGGTGATCTCATGCACACGGGGGTGGTGCTTGCAGTAGAAGCCCGCCACAGCGTGGCCCGCCTCGTGGTAGGCGGTGAGCTTTTTCTCTTCGGGGGTGACGACCCGGCTCTTCTTCTCGGGGCCGGCCATGACCTTCATGGAAGCCTCTTCGATGTCCTCCATCGTAATGGCCTTGCGGCTGCGGCGGGCAGCCAGCAGAGCGGCCTCGTTGACGAGGTTCTCGAGGTCAGCGCCCGCAAAGCCTGCGGTGCGCTGTGCGATGACCTTGAGGGAGACATCCGGAGCGAGGGGCTTGTTCTTAGTGTGGACCTTCAGGATCTCCTCGCGGCCCTTGACGTCGGGCAGGCCGACGTAGACCTGACGGTCGAAGCGGCCCGGGCGGAGCAGGGCCTTATCGAGGATGTCGGCACGGTTGGTGGCTGCCATGACGATGACGCCGTCGTTGGCCTCGAAGCCGTCCATCTCGACCAGCAGCTGGTTCAGGGTCTGCTCGCGCTCGTCGTGACCGCCGCCGAGACCGGCACCGCGCTGACGGCCCACAGCATCGATCTCATCAATGAAGATGATGCAGGGCATGGTCTTCTTTGCCTTGTCGAAGAGGTCGCGCACACGGGATGCGCCGACGCCGACGTACATCTCGACGAAGTCAGAGCCGGAGATGGAGTAGAACGGCACGCCGGCCTCACCGGCGCAGGCGCGGGCCAGCAGGGTCTTGCCGGTACCCGGAGGGCCGACGAGCAGCACGCCGTGAGGGATGCGTGCGCCCAGAGAGTTGAACTTGTCGGGGCTCTTGAGGAACTCCACGACCTCTTTCAGCTCTTCCTTCTCTTCGTCTTCACCGGCCACATCGGCAAAGGTGGCGGTCTTCTTGTTCTCGTGCTCGTCCTTGACCTTGGCTTTGCCGACATTCATGATGCCGCCGCCACCGCCGACGCCGCCCCGCATCATCGAGAACAGCAAAAAGCCGGTGCAGCCCAGCATCCCCAGATAGAAGATGATCTCCATCCAGGGGATGGTCTCCTTGAGGGAGGTGTAGTCGTAGGTCATGGGCGCGTCGGGATTCGCCGCGTCGTAGGACTCGATATACTTGTCCACGTTCTCGATGAAAACGTAGGCGTAGGGCAGTTTATAGCGGACGGTGACGGTGCCGTCGTCCTCCTGCACTGCGCCGGTGGACTCCGACGAGGAGGAGAACATCCCGCTCAGCAGACCGCCGGTAGACTGCACCGTGCTCTGGGTGGAGGAGACGTCCGGCAGGGGCAGGTCGCCTTCCTTCAGGTTCAGGGTGATGACGCTGGTGTTGCGGTCCAGCGTGAAGGACGTGACCTGATTGTGCTCAAAGTAATGGACGACGGTGGAGTAGCTCATGGTCGAGCCGCTGGTGCTGCCCGACCCGCTGCCCATCACCGACCAGACCATCAGCACGGCGGCCAGCGCCAGTGCGAGGATGAGCGGATTGATACGAGGTCTCTTAGGTTGCAAAAGGATCAACTCCAGTTCTGGTTTTATTTCTTACTTTTCGTAGACGCTGGGTTTGAGTACGCCGATGTAGGGCAGGTTGCGGTACTTCTCGTCGTAGTCGAGGCCGTAGCCCACCACGAACTCGTCCGGCACCGCGAAGCCCTCGTAGTCCGGGGCGATGTCGGCCTTGCGGCGGCTGGGCTTGTCGAGGATGGTGCAGATCTTCACCGAGTTCGGGTTGCGCATCTTGAGCATCGGCACGAGGTTCGACAGGGTGATGCCGGTGTCGAGGATGTCCTCCACGATGAGCACGTCCTTGCCGGAGAGGTCGCCGTCCAGGTCCTTGATGATCTTGACGAGGCCGGTGCTGGTGGTGTTGCCGCCGCCATAGCTGGACACCACCATGAAGTCGATGCTGCACGGGATGCTCACGGCGCGCATCAGGTCGGCCATAAAGACCACCGAGCCCTTGAGGATGGAGACGAGGACGAGGTTTCTGCCCTCATAGTCTTTGCTGATCTGAGCGCCCAGCTCAGCCACTTTCGCTTTCAGCTCCTCTTCCGAAACGAGGACCTTCAAAATATCGTCATGCATGCTCATGATTCGATTCCTCCAAAATTTTCTAGTTCCACCTGCAGCAGCTGCCCGGTGTCCGGCCCGGGGGCCAGCCCATCGGCAAAGCCCTCTCCGCAGACCCACAGCACCTGTCTGCCTGCCGCCAGCAGCGGCAGCGTGTCCCGTTCCCGGGGCGGGATGCCCGCCTCGTTCATCCATTTGCGCAGCTCCCGGTCTACCCCCCGCCCGGCCGGACGGAAGCGGTCGCCGGGCTGACGGCAGCGCAGCCGCAGAACAGGACATATCGAGTTTATTTTAGCATAATCTGCCTGATTTTTTAAGTCTTTTTTATGAACACCCTGTGTTTTTTCTTCAAAACAGGCCGAAACCACCCGGATATGCAGCGTTCTGCCGCCGGGCAGCGGATAATCGCCGCCCTCCGGCAGGGATACTTCAAATTTCGGACCGTCCGCTTTTTCGCCCTGTCGGCGGGTGTTTTGATCGGCTTCCTCCCGCCAGAGCACGCCGTCCCGGGCGCAGAAGCGGACGGCGTCGGTGAGCTGCACCGCGCCGCTGCCCTTTTCCACAAGGTCGGCCAGCAGGCGGATATATTTTTCCTCCGCGTCCCGCACCGGCTCCACAAGGCTGTGGAGGGCCATGTCGAGGATGAGCGGGTCAGTCTGCCGCAAAGGCTCTGACATCCACACGGGCTGGCCGCTACGCAGGGCGTATCCCGCCCCGCCGGGCAGGCTTTTTACGTCCGTTGCCCGGGCCGAAGCCAGCAGCGCATCCGCCTGCCGGGCGAAGTATTCGTCCGCCTTGGCGGCTTTCTCACAGAAGCGGGCCAGATTGCGCGCGGCGGCGCTGTTGACCCCGCAGAGGGCGGGCAGTGCGCCGTGGCGCAGACGGTTGCGGGCGTAGTCGTCGGCGTCGTTGGTCTCGTCGGTGACCCAGCGTTCGCCGCAGGCGCGGCAGACGGCCTCGGTGTCGGCCCTCGTCAGGCAGAGCAGAGGCCGCAGATAGCCCGGGCGGCTGGGCCGGATGCCCGCCGCGCCGTGGAGGCCGGTGCCTCTGGCCAGCCGGAACAGCAGCGTCTCGGCCTGGTCACTCCCAGTATGGGCAGTTGCGACGGCATCTATCCCGTCGGCCAGCACCCGCTCAAAACAGGCATACCGCAGGCGGCGCGCCCAGTCCTCCCCCGCCCGGGGCTTTCCTGCCTCGGCTTCCAGCTCAGCGGCATGGAACACCCGCAGCGGCAGGCCCAGCCGGGCGCAGACCTCCCGGACGAAGGCTTCGTCCCGGTCCGCCGTCTCCCCCCGCAGGCCGTGGTTGACGTGGCAGACCGTGAGGGCGATGCCCTTTTCCTCGGCCAGCGGGCGGATGAGGCAGAGCAGGGCCATGCTGTCGGCCCCGCCCGAAACAGCCAGCGCGAGATGCTTTTTGCCGTCCAGCAGCTTTTCCCGGGCGCAGAAGCCGCGCACCGTCTGTAAGATTTCTTCGTAGTTCATCAGCGTTTGAAGTCCACATCCATAAAGCGGGTGTGGGCGCCGTCCCAGCCCAGCGGCACCGTGCTGGTCTCGCCGTGACGGTTCTTTGCCACGATGCACTCGGCGGTGTCGGCGTCCACCTCCGCGCCGTCGGGGTTCTGGCTGGCGTAGTAGGAGTCGCGGTACAGGAAGAGGACGCAGTCGGCGTCCTGCTCGATGGAGCCGGAGTCGCGCAGGTCCGACAGCTGGGGGCGGTGGCTGGAGTTGTTGCCCTGCTTTTCCACCGCACGGGACAGCTGGCTCAGAGCGATGATCGGCACATTCATCTCTTTGGCCATAATTTTGAGGTTTCGGGTGATGGAGCTGATCTCCTGCACGCGGTTCTCGCTGCGCTGGCCGCTGGTCATCAGCTGCAGATAGTCGATGACGATGAGGCCCACGTTGGGGCGGGCGGGGTCCTGATTGACCCGGCGGATCTTCGCCTTCATCTCGGTGATGGTGATGCCCGAGGTGTCGTCCATATAGATCGGTGCATCGTGCAGTTTTTCAGTGGCGAGGGCCAGATACTCCCAGTCCTCGGCCCGGAGCGCACCGGTGCGGAACGCCTGACTGTCGATGCCCGCTTCAGCGGAGAGGATGCGGTTGGTCAGCTGCTCCTTCGTCATTTCGAGGCTGAAGATGGCCACCGGCACCTTCTGCTGCATGGCCACGCGGGTCGCGATGTTCAGCGCGAAACTGGTTTTGCCCATACCGGGGCGGGCAGCGAGGATGATGAGGTCGCCGCGGCCAAGGCCGGTGAGGACGGTGTCCAGCAGCCGGAAGCCGGTGGGGATGCCCTTGTACTTGTCGGCGTCGGGGCCGCTGATCTTTTGCAGATTTGTCAGCGTCTCCACCATGCTGGAAGAAAGGGGCGTCAGGGCGCTGGAATCGCGGCCGGAGCGGATCTCATAGATGCGCTGCTCGGCGTTTTCCAGCAGCAGATCGGCGTCGGGCTCGTCGCCCGCGTCCTGCAAAATGTCCTTTGCAACGCCCATCAGCTGGCGCACCAGATACTTTTCCTGCACGATCTGCGCATACGCCTTGACGTTGGAGATGCTGGGGACCGTCTCGGCGAGGCCGGTCAGGTAGACTTTCGCCTCGTCGGCGCTGGGGAACACCCCGTCCGAGATGACGGCATCCAGCAGGGTGACGAAGTCGATGGTCTGGTCGCTGGTAAAGAGGCGGAGCATCTCGGAGTAGATCTGAGCGTTCTGCCGGGTGTAGAACATCTCGGGCCGGATGATCTCGACGAGGTCGGTCAGGGTCTCGGGTTTCAGCAGCACCGCGCCCAGCACGCTCTGCTCTGCCTGCATATTGTAGGGCAGGTTGATGCCCACGCTCTCGAGGTTGAGTTCGTTATAATGTCGTTCGTTCGGCATGGCAGTTATCCTTCTGAATCGTTATCGTGTCTGTAAAGCCAAAAAGCGCCCCCTGCCGAGAGGGGGCGCAGATAGCGGTCAAATCAGGCCTGCTCCACTTCTACCTGGACCTTGAAGGAAGCCACGACACCGACATGGAGGCGGACTTTGCCGTTGAAGACGCCCGCGTCCTTGATGTCCTTGGTCTCCAGCTCGATCTTCTTCTTGTCGATGGGAGAACCGGCCAACTGGGCCAGAGCCTCAGCGACTTCCTTGCCGGTGACCTTGCCGTGCAGACGGCCGGAGGCACCGCCCTTGGCCTTGATGACCACGGTCTTGCCCTCGAGCTTCGCGGCCACAGCCTGAGCGGCGGCCACGTTCTCAGCCTCGTGGAAGTCGGCAGCGGCCTCCTTGCCCCGGGCGATATTCACCGCGCTGGCGTCGGCCACAGCGGCCAGCTTGCGCGGGAACAGAAAGTTGCGGGCGTAGCCGTCGGAGACCTCGTGGATCTCGTCCTTCTTGCCGATGCCCTTGACGTCCTGCTTCAGAATCACTTTCATGATAGTATCCCTCACTTCTCACCGGAAAACCGGTGGATTTCTATGGTTAGTATACAGCAATCGGGCTGTTACGTCAACGCTTACGCCAGCTCCCTGCTCACGACGTCCAGCGCCGCCTCGATGACCTTATCCATGTCGTAGTACTTGTACTCGCCCAGACGTCCGCCGAAGATGACCCCCGGCTCGGCGTCGGCCAGTTTCTTGTACTCGGCGTAGAGTGCGCCGTTCTTCTCGTCGTTCACCGGGTAGTAGGGTTCATCGCCGGGCTTCCACTCGGCGCTGTACTCGCGGCTGATGACGGTCTTGGGCTGGGTGCCGAACTCAAAGTGCTTGTGCTCGATGATGCGGGTGTAGGGCGTCTCGGCGTCGGTGTAGTTGACGACGGCGTTGCCCTGATAGTTGTCGGTGTCCAGCGTCTCGGTCTCAAAGCGGACGCTGCGGTACTGCAATGCGCCCAGCTTGTAGCCGAAGTAGGCGTCCACCGGGCCGGTGTAGACGACCCTGTCGGCCAGCTTGTCCAGTTCTGCCTTCTCGGCCAGATAGTCCACGCCCAGACGCACTTCCACACCGTCCAGCATCTTCTCCACCATGGCGGTATAGCCGCCGCTGGGGATGCCCTGATACAGAGCGTTGAAGTAGTTGTCGTCGTAGGTAAAACGGACGGGCAGGCGCTTGATGATGAAAGCGGGCAGCTCGGTGCAGGGGCGGCCCCACTGCTTGCCGGTATAGCCCTTGATGAGCTTTTCGTAGATGTCGGTGCCGACCAGGCTGATGGCCTGCTCCTCGAGGTTCTTCGGCTCCGTGATGCCGGCCTCGGCGCGCTGCTGCTCGATCTTCGCCTTCGCCTCGGCGGGGGTCACGACGCCCCACATCCTGTTGAAGGTGTTCATATTGAAGGGCAGGTTGTAGATCTCGCCGTGATAGTTGGCGACAGGGCTGTTGGTGTAGCGGTTGAACTCCGCGAACTGGTTGACGTACTGCCACACAGCCTTGTTGTTGGTGTGGAAGATGTGGGCGCCGTAGCGGTGGACGTTGATGCCCTCCACCTCTTCGGTGTAGATGTTGCCTGCGATATGACCGCGCTTGTCGATGACGAGGCAGCGCTTGCCGGCCTTCTTGGCCTCATGGGCAAATACCGCGCCGTACAGGCCAGCGCCAACGATAAGATAATCGTACTGTTTCATTACTGTTTATCCTTTTTCTTCTGTTCGGATCCCGACTCGAGGCCGCTCTTTTTCTGGGCCTCCCGGTACTGGTCGATGGCCGTCTGGATGCGGCTGCGGGCCGCCTCCGGGGTGATATGCTTGAGCTGGGCCGCTGCCATGGTCTGATGACCGCCGCCGCCCAGAGACTCCATGATGACCTGCACATTCACCGCGCCGAGGCTACGGGCCGAGATGTTGACGCCGCCGCCCACCTGCACGGCCACGAAGCTGGCCTCCACGTTCTGGATGGTCAGCAGGTCGTTGGCCGCCTGGGCGATGGCCACCCGGGCCTCGGGGGCCACCTCGCCGCTGACGGTGATGGCGCAGCCCCGGTACATCTGGGCTTCCGATACCAGCATGGCCTTGGTGGTGTACTCCACCATGCTCACGTCAAAGAGCTGACGCACGTGCTCCGTCTCCGCACCGTAGCGGCGGAGGGCCGCGGCGGCCTCGAAGGTGCGCACGCCGGTGTGGAGGGTGAAGTCGCGGGTGTCCAGCATGATGCCGGAGAGCAGTCCCTCGGCCTCGATGCGGTTGGGCTTGTCGTCCCGGTCGCCCACATACTGCAAGAACTCCGTGACCAGCTCACTGGCCGAGGATGCATAGGGCTCGTGGCAGACGAGGTCAGCCTTTTCGATGAAGCCGACGCCCTTGCGGTGGTGGTCGATGACGGCCACCTTGCCGCATTTTTCCAGTATCTCTCGGCTCTCCACCAGACCCAGCTGGTATGTATCCACGACGATACAGAGCGTTCTCTGGGAAATGATGGGCAGAGCGCCCTTGGGGTCGATGAAGTCGTCCTCCTGCCCTGCCGCGATGAGGGCGTTGATGAGGCTGCCCGCCAGGGTGGCGTCACGGCGCACAGCGATGACTGCCGGCACATCGCAGATCTTGCAGATGCGCAGCACGCCCTCGGCAGAGCCGATGGCGTCCAGGTCGCTCATCCGGTGACCCATGATGACCACATGGTCAGCCTCTTTGATGAGTTTGACCAGCTGGTCGGCCACGATGCGGCTGCGCACCTTGCTGCGCT
>OGME01001635.1_pt1 | contig 12712 bp, 10 predicted proteins | sample 1572981 | NCBI WGS metagenome assembly OGME01 (sample SAMEA2581902, study PRJEB24529) | metagenome | biome: Human gut stool | place: China | collected 2011
CGGTCTTGCCGTCCAGCACGCCGAGGTTGCAGTCGGAATCGTAGTATTTCTTGATCGCCATGGTAGTAGTCTCCTTTTACTCTTTCCTGTTTTATTTTTATATTTTGATTTTGATGGAAAACTGAGAGATTATGCCTTACTGCGGGCAGCGGGTCCCGGGCAAGGGCAGCTGGGCTGCCCGCACCTCCTGCGGGGGCTTCTGCATGTGCTGGTGCATCCCGCCGCGCTCCAGGGCGGTCACACCGGTGCGGCACTGCTCAAGGATCTTGTAGTCTGCCAGGATCTTGAGGAACGCGTCCACCTTTTCGGGGCGGCCGGTCAGCTCCAGCACCATGCTGTCGGGCGAAAAATCAATGATCTTTGCCTTGTAGATGCTGGCGATCTCCCGCAGCTCACTGCGGTTGTGGACATCGGCAGCCACCTTGAGCAGCAGCAGCTCCCGCTCCAGCGAGTTCTCGTGGTCCAGCACGAACACCTGCCGGGTCACTTCCAGCCGCTCGGTCTGGAGGATGAGCTGGCTCAGCGCCTTTTCATCGCTGGTGATGGTCACGGTGATGCGGCTGACCGCCGGGTCGTTGGTGGCGGACACCGTCAGGCTGTCGATATTGAAGCCGCGGCGGCAGAACAGGTTGGACACCCGGGCCAGAACACCGCTCTGGTTGTCCACCAGCAGACTGATGACTCTGCGTTTGGATTCCATGGGTCAGTCCTCCTTATTCCATGATGATATCATTGATGTCGCCGCCGCCGGGGATCATGGGCAGGACCTTTTCGTCCTTGTCGATGATGCACTCGATCCAGGTGGGGCCCTTCTGCTTGAGGGCATCGGCAAATGCGGCCTGGAACTCGGGGAGGTTGGTACAGCGGTAGCCCTTCAGGCCAAAGCCCTCGGCCAGCTTGACAAAGTCGGTGCGGCGGTGGGGGTCGGTCTGGGAGTAGCGCTTTTCGTAGAAAGTGGTCTGCCACTGGCGCACCATGCCCAGCACAGAGTTGTTGAAGATGACCGTGATGATGGGCAGCTCATAGCTGACAGCGGTGCAGGCCTCGTTGAGGTTCATGTGGAAGGAACCGTCGCCCGTGAACATGACCACCCGCTGCTCCCGGCCCAGCGCCATCTGCGCGCCGATGGCCGCGCCATAGCCAAACCCCATGGTGCCCAAGCCGCCGCTGGTGATAAAGCCGCGGCTCTTGGTGTGGCGGATGTACTGGGCCGCCCACATCTGGTGCTGGCCCACGTCGGTGACATACACGGCCTCGGGGCCGCACTGGCTGCACACCTCGCCGATGACCTGATGGGGCATCAGGCGGGTGGGGTCGGACACAGGGTGGTAATCCTGTGCCTGCCACTCGTGGATCATCTTCATCCAGTCGGGGTGCTTCTTCTCCTCAATGAGGGGGAGCATCCCGCTCAGGACATAGCAGACATCACCGGCAATGGCAAGATCCACATCCACGTTCTTGCCCAGTTCACTGGGGTCGATATCGATCTGGATGATGGTGGCGTTCCTGGCAAAGGTCTTGGGGTTCAGGGCCACGCGGTCAGAAAAGCGGGTGCCCAGTGCGATCAGCACGTCACAGTCCGCGACCGCCCGGTTGGAGGTGTAGCAGCCGTGCATACCGACCATGCCGATGTTCATCGGGTCACCGTAGGGCACAACGCCTGCGGCCATCAGGGTATAGGTGGCGGGGATCTCCGCCTTGTGGATCAGGTCACGCAGGGGCTGGCAGGAAGCCGCGCTCCGCACGCCGCCGCCAAAATAGACCAGCGGACGCTTGGCCGCGTTGATGATATCGGCGGCCCACTTGACCTGCTGTTCGTCGTAGGTGGTCACGGTGCGGATCTGCTCCGGCTGCTTGGGGGTGAACTCACAGACAGCAGCGGTGACATCCTTGGGGATATCCACCAGCACCGGGCCCTTGCGGCCGCTCTGCGCAATGCGGAACGCCGCACGCATGGTGTCGGCCAGCTCTTCTACCTTGCGCACCGTGAAGTTGTGCTTGGTGATGGGCATCGTGATGCCCTCGATGTACGCCTCCTGAAAGCTGTCCTTGCCCAGACCGGGGGTCGGCACATTGCCGGTAAAGGCGACCATGGGCACGGAGTCCATGTAGGCAGTGGCAATGCCGGTGACCAGATTGGTGGCACCCGGTCCGCTGGTGGCCAGCACCACGCCGGTGCGGCCCGTTGCGCGGGCATAGCCATCGGCCGCATGAGAAGCGCCCTGCTCGTGGGCGGTCAGTACATGGTGGATGCGGTCAGAATTCTTATACAGCTCGTCGTACAGGTTCAGCACAGCACCGCCGGGGTAGCCGAAGATGGTGTCCACGCCCTGTTCGCAGAGGACTTCAACAAAAATTTGCGAACCATTCAACTGCATGGTAAGTTGCTCCTGTTCCTTTTCCTCTTACACTCTCAACAAAATTTCCCTTAGACACGTTACTTTTCGCATCTTGCATTCCGATTTGAACGTTGGGTCAATTATACTATAAATCGGGCCTTTGTCAATCGACGATTTGTAAAGTGAATCAGCCGAAAGATGAAGATAATTGAACACACCCTTGCGGACAGCCTTCTCTGAGTGTATAATCTGGTAAAAACCTCTCCGTCAGTCTGCCCGGTTCCTCTGACCGGGGAAGCAGGAGCAAAACGCCGGAGGGGTTCTGTCAAGAGGAGAGTCTGATGATGCAACTTCGTGAATGGAACGCCCGGCTCCACGGGCTTGTTGTTTTCCGTGCCCTGCTGGGCGACCCCGTTGTGGCAAAGTTGGCGGCGCTGACCGACCGGCTGGAAGCGGCTGACGATACCATCGCCCCCCTGTGCGATGCTGTGGCCGCCTTTGAAGCTGCCCTGTTTGCCCACACCACCAATCTGGGCGATTATCTTTCCAACGCCGTGCTGGAGACCGAGACCGTCTGTGTGCGGCAGGCCGCCGCGGGCCAGCTCTCCCCTGTGATGGAGGCCGCCCTGAACAGTGAGCTGAACTTTTTGCAGAAGCTCTGCGGCCTGACGCTGGACGCACTGCTGGAAGCTGCCGACCGGCAGAACCGGGAGCTGGCGTTCCTGCCCCGCTGGGAGGCAAGGCAGCTTGACCTGACTGCCGCCTATAACCAGCGGATGCGGGAAGCCGGGAAGAAAGGCTACGGCATGTTTGCCAAGCACCACGTGTTCACAGTGGAGAACGGCCAGCTGGTGCCCGTGAAGTACCCCGACCCCCAGAAGCTCAGCGAGCTGCCGGGCTACGAGAAGGAGCGGGAAAAGGTCATTGCCAACACCCGCGCCCTGCTGGCCGGTTCCCCCGCCAACAATGTTCTGCTCTACGGCGATGCAGGCACCGGCAAATCCAGCACGGTCAAGGCCATTGCCAATGAGTACGCCGCCGACGGCCTGCGGCTGGTGGAGGTCAAGAAGAACCAGCTCTACCAGATCCCCGACCTGATGGATCAGCTGGCGGCCAACCCCCTCAAGTTCATCCTCTTCATCGATGACCTGAGCTTCTCCTCCAACGACGATAATTTTGCCGCCCTGAAAGCCATCCTTGAGGGCAGCGTGGGCGGCCGGGCCCGGAACATTGCGGTGTACGCCACCTCCAACCGCCGCCACCTCATCAAGGAGACCCTGACCGACCGCACCGGTGACGACATCCACGAAGCCGACACCCGGCAGGAGCTGATGAGCCTTTCCGCCCGGTTCGGCCTGACCGTCACCTTCCAGCGGCCCGAGAAAGCCCGCTTTGCCGCCATTCTGGAAGAGCTGGCAAAACAGCACCACATCCAGATGCCCATGGAAGAGCTGCTGGTCAAAGCCGAGGCCTTCGCCATCCGCGCCGGCGGCCGCAGCCCCCGCGTGGCCAAACAGTTCATCGAACAGTGCGAGAGCGGCGTGCAGAAATAATGTTTGCTTTTTCGTTTTTATGGATAAGAAAAAGCGCTGTGCAGTGAGATGACTGCACGGCGCTTTTTGCTGTTTTGAAAGAAAACTGCCGCCGCAGGCGGCAGATGAGGCGGTCAGAAAATCACACGCGCTCGGCCACCAGCTGGAAGCCCTCTTTTGTGAGCTCCTGCCGGATCTGCTCGATCTGGGCATGGTCGCGGGTCTCCAGCGCCAGCTTGAGGAAGCAGCTGGAGATGGGCATGTTGGGGTCAGAGCCATCGTGCAGGACAGAGACCACATTGCTGCCGCAGCGGGAAACGATGGCGGCCACCCGCTCCAGCTGGCCGGGCTTATCCTCCAGCGCAATGGTCAGGTTGGCCTTGCGGCCACTCATCACCAGACCACGGGTGATGACGCGGTTGAGGATGTTCACATCGATGTTGCCGCCGGAGATCAGGCAGACCACCTTTTTGCCCTCGATGGGCAGCTTGTGGAACAGCGCCGCTGCCACAGGCACCGCACCGGCCCCCTCGGCCACCAGCTTCTGGTTCTCCATCAGGGAGAGGATGGCGGCGGCGGTCTCGTCCTCGCTGACGGTCACGATGTCGTCCACATATTCCTCGCAGAGCTGATAGGTCAGCTCGCCGGGGGTCTTGACCTGAATGCCGTCCGCGAAGGTGGCCGCATTTTTCAGGGTCTGATACTTGTGCTCATGCAGGCTGCGGTACATGCTGGGGGCACCCTCGGCCTGCACGCCGTAGACCTTGACCTCGGGGCGCAGGCTCTTGATGGCAAAGGCCACGCCGGAGATCAGGCCGCCGCCGCCCACGGGCACGATGACGGCATCCAGATCGGGCAGCTGGTCAAGGATCTCCAGACCAATGGTGCCCTGACCTGCGATGACCTGTTCATCATCGTAGGGGTGGATGAAGGTCATGCCGGTCTCTGCCTGCAGCTCCACGGCCTTGTCGTGGGCATCATCATAGGTGCCGGGCACCAGACAGACCTCCGCGCCCAGGCTCTTGGTGTTTTCCACCTTCATAATGGGGGCACCGTCCGGCATACAGACGATGCTCCTGATGCCCCGGCGGGTGGCGGCCAGAGCCACGCCCTGTGCGTGGTTTCCGGCAGAGCAGGCGATCACGCCCTTTTCGCTCTCCTCCCTGGAGAGCTGGCTGATCTTATAATAGGCTCCCCGCACCTTGAAGCTGCCGGTCACCTGCAGGTTCTCGGTCTTGAGGTAGAGGCGGCAGTCCTTGGAGAGCTTGGGCGCTTCAATCAGGTCGGTCTTGCGGGCAACGTCCTTGAGCACAAAGGCGGCGTGGTAGATCTTATCCAGAGTCAGCATGACGATACTTCCTATCTTCTATCCTTGATTTTTGAACGTGAATATGCATCCCAGTATAAATTAGCAAAAGTATTTTGTCAAATGAACGTATTTCAACATTGCGTTTGCTGGGGTGACTACCAATGGTTACGCCCGGGCAGGCGGCAGCCCTGCGGCCCGATGCACGCTCCACCTGTGCCCATGCCGTGGGAGCGGTTTCCCCTGACCCAAAACGCCCCTCTCCGGCATCTGTGAGACCGGAGAGGGGCGTTCTCGTTTTTAACCTTTCATCGGCACAAATCCGACCAGATCCTTCACGACCTCGCCGCCGATGATGAGCCCGGCCACCGAGGGCACAAAGGCGTTGGAACCGGGGACAGAGCGCCGGATGGTGCACTTGCGCTGGGTGCCCGGGGGGCAGATGCAGTGGTCCTTGCAGCTGATGGAATCATCCTCGATGGGGGTCATGGCAGGCTCCTTGGAGTAGACGACCTTCAGGTGCTTGATCCGCCGCTTGCGGCACTCGGTGCGCATCACCTTAGCCAACGGGCAGACGGAGGTCTTGTAGATATCCGTCACCTCAAAGCGGGTGGGGTCCATCTTGTTGCCCGCGCCCATGGCGCAGATGATGGGGGTACCGGCCTCCTTGGCCTTGACCACCAGCGCGATCTTGCCGGTGACGGTGTCAATGGCATCCACCACATAATCGTACTGGGTGAAGTCGAACTGATCCTGCGTTTCCGGGGTGAAAAAGGTCTTGTAGGTGGTGACCTTGATGTTGGGGTCGATCTCGTGGACACGCTGTTCGGCCACATCCACCTTGTACTGGCCCACGGTCTTGTGGGTGGCCACGATCTGACGGTTCAGGTTGGTCAGGCAGACCTTGTCATCATCAATGAGGTCCAGCGCACCCACACCGCTGCGTGCCAGCGCTTCCACCGTGTAGCCGCCCACGCCGCCAATGCCAAACACCGCCACACGGGAATTGTGCAGCTTTTCCATTGCTTCCTTGCCCAGCAGCAGCTGGGTGCGGGAATATTGATCCTGCATAGATACTTGCTCCTCCATTTTACACTGTGCCGTTCGTTTTACCGGTTCGGCACAGCTGCTTTCGTTTTGCTTTATCACTTTCCTGCGAAGCGCCTGAGTGGTTTATTCGACCGCAACGATGGTGCCGCCCCCCAGCACAACATCCCCCTGATACAGCACCACGGCCTGACCGGGCGTGGGGGCACGCTGGGGCTGGTCAAATTCCAGCCGGAACTGCCCCTCTCCTGCCGGGTAGACGGTGGCCGCCTGCTCGGTCTGGTGATAGCGGGTGCGGGCTGTGACCCGCAAGGGCGCGGTCAGCTCCGGGATGGCGATCCAGTTCACCTCGTCGGCATAGACGATGCGGTCAAACAGGTTCTCCTCCGGGCCCACCGTGACGGTGTTGGCCTGCATATCCTTGGCGCAGACATACACCGGCGCACCCATGGCAAGGCCCAGGCCCTTGCGCTGGCCGATGGTATACCGCACCGCACCGTTGTGGGTGCCCACCTTTTTGCCGTTCTCGTCCAGAAAATCGCCTGCCGGGTAATGCTTGCCGGTGAAGTCCTCCATGAATCGGGCGTAGTCGCCGTCCGGCACAAAGCAGATATCCTGGCTGTCGTGCTTGCGGGCGTTGATGAAATGCTGCTTTTCCGCGATCTCACGCACTTCGGCCTTGTGCAGCCCCCCCAGCGGCAGGCGCACATGGGCCAGCTGCTCCTGGGTCAGGTTATAGAGTACATAGCTCTGATCCTTACCCTCGTCCAGCCCCTTTTTCAGCAGCCAGCGGCCGGTGGCCTCGTCCTGCTCCACCCGGGCGTAATGGCCCGTGACCACATACTCCATGCCATGGCTCTCAGCCCAGCGGAGCAAGTGGTCGAACTTCATATACCGGTTGCAGTCGATACAGGGGTTGGGCGTGCCGCCCATCTCGTATACCCGGATGAACTTTTCGATGATCTTCTCCCGGAAGTCGGCGGTGAAATCCAGCACCTCATAGGGGATATCCATCGCAAAGGCCACCTCGGCGGCATCCTCGATATCCTTTTCGGAGCAGCAGGTGTGGAAACCGGACTGCCCCAGCGTCTCGTTGCGGGTGAGCCGCATGGTGATGCCGGTGCAGTCGTACCCTGCCTGCTGCATCAGCCATGCCGCCACCGAGCTGTCCACACCGCCGCTCATGGCGATGAGCGCCCCGGGGCGGCGGGAAGTGTTCTGTGTTTCTGTCATTCTGTTCCTCTTCCGTTATAACATACTAAAACAGTAGTATAATACTACCGCAGCTTCTTTCTCTTGTCAAGACGCAGAAAATTGAGCCGCCGCAGCCAGCAGCGCGTCTTTTTCGTTGGGTGTCTGCCCGGTGATGACAGCCTCCAGCAGGGCGTTCAGCACCTGCCGCAGACCCGGGCCGGGTCTGACCCCCGCCGCCATCAGGTCACGGCCATTCACGGCCAGCTGGCTCACCCGGCAGCAGGCATTTTCTGCTGTCAGCCGCTCCGCCTCGGCCCGCAGGGCAGCAAAGGCCTCGGCCTGTTCCGGATGCCGGGCACTGCAAAGGGCGGTCAGGCGTTGGATCGTCGGCAGCTCATAGCGGCCCAAAAGACGTTTGGCCTGTACGGTCAGCGTGGTGTTGGGGGTGCCGGGAGTTTCTCCAAGGACCGTCCGCTGGGGTGGGACCCTGTTGCCGCAGGCAATAGGGCGGGCGATGGAATGGCCCGATTCGTGTCCGAGGAGAAAGCTCCCGGCACCCTCTCCCACCAACGCTGTCACCTCATCTGTGAGCGCGTTGGAGCATTTCAGTTTGCGCAGAGCCTTGCGGGCGCCGGCTTCACCCAGCGGGCAGAGAAGGGCCGCCAGCCGGGCGGGCACATTCTCCGCTGTCGGTTCGATCCGGTCGATGGTACGGCAGAGTTCCGCAAACCGTTCCGGCTGTTTTTCCGGTTCCAGCTCCGGCAGGATAACGGCCAGAACGGCGGGTTCCAGATAGCTTCCGGGCCGGGGGGCCGCCAGCAGCTTGAGCAGTTCCTCCTGGATGCGCTCCGCCGAGACGCAGTCCAGATGCGGCCCCAGTGCCCGGGCAGCAGCACCGGTGGCTAGGTCGATGGCAAAGCCGAACCGGGCCGCGAACCGGTAGAGCCGCAGGATGCGCAGCGCGTCCTCCTCAAAGCGGCGTTCCGGCTCCCCCACCGCCCGCACGAGATGGGCGGCAAGGTCGTCCCGCCCGCCAAAGGGGTCGATAAGCCCCTCCTCAGCGCTGTATGCCATGGCGTTGATGGTGAAATCCCGCCGGGCAAGATCCTCCCGCACATCCGGCACAAAACAGACGGCATCCGGGTGGCGGCCATCGGAGTAGGCCCCCTCGGTGCGGAAGGTCGTTGTCTCATAGAGCCTGCCGCCCTGCTTCACCGTCACGGTGCCGTGCTGCAGGCCGGTGGGGATGCACTTTTCCTCCCCGAACAGCTCCATCACCTGCTCCGGGCGGGCGCTGGTGCAGAGGTCCCAATCGTGGGGGTCCAGCCCCAGCAGGCTGTCCCGGACACAGCCGCCCACCGCGTAGGCCGCATGGCCCGCCCCATGGAGCGCATCCAGCAGCAGGGCTGCACCCGGGTCAAGTTTGATCGTTGTCATGTTGCTTCCTCGTCATATTGCAGGATGATCTGTTTGCCATCAAAGCCGCACTCCGCCGCCGGGAATACCGCCTGCGCATTGGGCAGGGCGGCTTCCGGTTCAAGGATCATGGGCGAATAATGCATCAGCCAGAACCGGCGCACATCAGCCTTTTTTGCAATGGCCGCACCCTGCGCAAAAGTGCTGTGCCCCCACTGCTTCGCCTGCGCCTCCTGCTCGTTGTCGGGGTAGGTGGCATCGCAGAGGAAGAGGTCGGCGTTCTGCGCGGCCTGTTCCAGTGCCGGGCAGGGAGCGGTATCACCCGAGAACACGAACCGCAGACCCCGGCGTGCCGGGCCCAGCACATCCGCAGGGGCGACCACAGCCCCGTTTTCCAGCGGGATGCTCTGGCCCCGCTGGAGCAGTTTCCATGCAGGCACCGGAACGTTCAGTGCCCGGGCCTTTGCAGGGTCAAAGCGGCCCGCCCGGGGCAGGTCGAGCCGGTAGCCCCGGCTGAGCACCCGATGCCGGGTGCGGAAGGGCGTAAGCTGCGCCCCCGCAGGCCAGCCGGAGGAGAGGGTGGTCAGGTCGATGGGGTCTGTGTCCAGCTGCACAGCCCTGACCGGATACGGCAGCGGCCCGGCCAGGGTGCGCAGGGCGGGCCAGACCTCCCCCAGTCCCTCGGGGCCGTAAAGGGTCAGCGGGCGCTCCCGGCCCTGACAGCCCAGCGTCTGCAGCAGGCCCGGCAGGCCGAAGATATGGTCGCCGTGATAGTGGGTCAGGCAGATGGCATCCAGCTTCATCAGGTTGACCCCGGCGCGGCGGGCCGCCGCCTGCGTGCCCTCGCCGCAGTCAAACAGCAGGGCATGGCCCCCGCATTCGGCCAGCGCGGCGGTCAGGGCACGGTCCGGCAGGGGCATGGTGGCCGCCGTGCCCAGCAGTGTAATGGTCAGCATAACAGTTCCTCCGTGATTTGTCGGTAACAGTGTACCACATTTTGCGCCCGCACACAATCGGCACAGCCCGGCATAGGATGGCGCAGAGCTCTGATACAAAGGGAGGTTTGACCATGCAGCGCAAAAAAGTCCCCGCCGGGCACCACCGCTTCGGGCTGGCCCGGCTTGTTCTGGTTCTGGCACTGCTGTTTCTCGTCGTGGCGCTCACCGCCGGGCTGGCGGGCTGCCTGTTCCAGCCCGTACTGGCCGCCCGGGGCACGCTGCTGTTCCTGCCGGGGTAATAGAAAGAAAAAGCGGAATCGTTCCATCCTTGCCTGAGAGAACGATTCCGCTTTGTGCTATTTTATTCTGCCGTTTTCAACTGCTGTGCTTTTTTCCATGCGCGAATGGCTTCTCCATAGGAGATTTGCTCATCCGGCTTGAACTGCTCCGTATGCTCTTCATCAGGCAGCTCCATTAACTCGTTTTCCAAGGCCCACTGTGCGGCCTGCTGTGCCGCTTCCTCATTCAGGCCGATGTCCTCATACGCTGCATTTACATCCGGTACAGGCTCTCCTGCATTTTTCCAGAGCAGTTCCGCCAGCTGGATCCTGTTTTGGGGAATTGCCGCCCCACTGGGCAGCAGATATTTCAGATAGAGCTCTGTTCCGAGCTGATGCGCCTGATAGGCCAGTACAACAGCCGAAATTCCCACTGCGCCGATCAGTGCGGCACTGCCCAGCAGTTCGGTTTCTCTGGCATTTTCTGCGCTTTCGTACATTGCCTCTACGGTCACATCTGCCGCCGGCATGGGAAAGGTCATGGTCTGGCTGGTGTGTGCTACATCAGGGTTCCCCATCAGTGCCGGATCACTGATGTTCCACTGCGCAAAGACCATTCCTTCCGGTGCCGCATTTGCCGCAACCGTAACCATTGCGCCCTCAGGGATCCTTCCGATCTGGGTCGTACCCTGTTGTTCCAGCACCACCTTCTCCGTGATATCCACAGTCGTTCCATTTTCCACAACCGTCACACGCACAAGAGTACCGTCTTTTTCCGTCAGAGTATACTCTTTGGCATCAGGATTAGGATTAGGATCAGGGTTAGGGTTAGGCTCAGGGTCAGGATTAGGGTTAGGATTAGGCTCAGGCTTAGGCTCAGGATCAGGCTTAGGCTCAGGGTCAGGCTTAGGCTCAGGGTCAGGATTAGGCTCAGGGTCAGGCTTAGGCTCAGGCTTAGGCTCAGGCTTAGGCTCAGGCTTCACGCTCCACTGTGCGCAAACCGTCACATCTGCCGCCGGCATGGGAAACCTCATGGTCTGGCTGGTGTGTGCTACATCAGGGTTTCCCATCAGTGCCGGATCACTGATGTTCCACTGCGCAAAGACCATTCCTTCCGGTGCCGCATTTGCCGCAACCGTAACCATTGCGCCCTCAGGGATCCTTCCGATCTGGGTCGTACCCTGTTGTTCCAGCACCACCTTCTCCGTGATATCCACAGTCGTTCCATTTTCCACAACCGTCACACGCACAAGAGTACCGTCTTTTTCCGTCAGAGTATACTTTTTGACCGTATCAGGGTCAGGGGTAGGGGTAGGGGTAGGAGTAGGAGTAGGGTTAGGATTAGGATTAGGGTTAGGCTCAGGGTTAGGCTCAGGGTCAGGATTAGGGTTAGGGTTAGGCTCAGGGTTAGGATTAGGGTCAGGGGTAGGAGTAGGCTTCACGCTCCAATGTGCGTAAACCGTTACATCTTCCTTAATTGGCAGGGTGAAATCAAACAATTCACCGTCATTTTCTTGCGTATACCAACCTTTAAACTGGTAACCGTCCGCTGTTGGATCATCGGGCGGGGTGACAATTCCTTCATACTCCACCACTTTGCTGGTTTTCTTTGCCAGATCGCCGCAGTCAAAGCTCACAGTGTGGGCGCAATAAAAATTCTTCTGGTCAATCCCAGTCAACATGGGGTTCATCTTTCCAATCTCGCCCACGTAATCATGTCCATCGTCCGCATGCGAGATTTCTTTCTTCATCAATTCTTCCCATTGTGCCTTCGTTCCCGTATAATGCAGTTCCTCTAATTTTTTAGTTGATCCGTATCCATAGTCAAAGGCCCCATATTTAATCACTTGGATGCTTTGCGGAATCGTGACACTCACCAGACCAGTACAGTAAGCAAAAGCACTTTGTCCTATCGTTTCCAGCCCTTCCGGAAGCGCAATACTCGTTAAACCTGTACAAAGCGCAAATGCCATAAATCCAATCGACTTAATGGGTGCTTCAAATTGAACGCTTTGCAGCGCTGTGCATTCGTAAAATGCACCAGTTCCAATCGAAGTCACAGAATATTCCTTCCCGTCCGAAGTCGCGGTCGAAGGGATCTCTACATACGCTGCCGTAGCTTTGGGCTCAAACCCCGTCAATTCCACGGTGTCATCATCAAGCGGCATATAGGTATAAGTATTACCGTCTACCACTTCCGTAAATTCCGTAAAAGGTTTTTTCGCTGGCTCTGCCGCAAATGCAGACAGGGGCATCAGCCCTAAGACTATTCCCAGAACCAGCAAAACGCTGGTAAGCCTTTTCAATTGTTTCATCCCAAAAATCCTTTCTCTGCATTTTCAACAAAAATCGCACAAAAAATGGCGATATATATATATATATCAGATGGATCTGTCAATATTCAGTCTCATCTTTAGTATATCAGTACAGTATTTTGTTTAATATTTTTCATTTTTTGTGTTGTTTGCATAAATCAAAAACAGTGAAAATTGAAATTTCCCTCTTGACTTCAGGACAATGGTGATAAAACCCAGCCAAACCAGCGAGAGGACATCCTGCCCGCCCCCGAGAGCAGCCACGCCATCCTCTGCAAACAGAAAACCGCCGGCGTATCTCTACGCTGACGGTCTTTTTATGGGCGCGGGCGGATTACGCAAGCCGC
>OGME01001638.1_pt1 | contig 12692 bp, 5 predicted proteins | sample 1572981 | NCBI WGS metagenome assembly OGME01 (sample SAMEA2581902, study PRJEB24529) | metagenome | biome: Human gut stool | place: China | collected 2011
GAGTAAAGTGCGACGAGGAGGGTGATACATATGATTGATATTACTTTTTTCATACGTTAGTCGGTATTAGTTGGTTGCACCGTATTCGGCATATTCTGCATTCGGAACGAAGATACCGTTGGCGAGGTCGAAGGTGCCGCCGTCGAACGGATTGGATGTTAATGCTTTCAGTTCTTCTGCTCCTTCAAACGGTAGTTTACCTCCATAGAACATTTGCCAATTATAAGTCATAGTTTTGTAAAGGAGGTTATCTGCGCAAATATCTCCTGTTGGGGATGTTATCTGAGGACGAATGATGACTACATTACCTGTTCCGTCTGTATTTGTCCAGAAGATATTATTTTTAATAGAGGTTTTCGCCAGATTGCCTATGTTTACGTAGCCACCGGTATTTGTTTCCAAGTTTATAAATGTATTGTTTTCTATGGTCAGACTGGCTATACCTGAAGCTGAACCATTGAATAAAACCAATTGATTTACTTTACCTGACGGACAATAGAATGTGTTGTTTCTAAAGATGACATTGCCATAATCCTGATTCTTATTACTGCTGGTATTGATAATAAACTGTTGTGTAACAGCTGTTATCTTGATGGTACTATTTTCCATGCTGAAATTGGCAATGCTCCTTTTGTCGTTAGTAATGGCACTTACAGGTTTGCCATTAAGTACAATCTGACATTGATCAAAAGCTACATTAGCAAATGACTCGTCTGCATAAACAGTAAACAGATAATTAGTGAATCCCTCGGCTGCTTTAAATACAATGTTTTTACACAAGAAATGTCCAGTCTCGGTATTTTGTCTGAGTCTGATATAATTTCCTGTAATTGCCACTGTACTGATGTTTTGTGAATCATCTCCGATGAAAAGCAAATTAGCAGCATTAACGGTACTGTTATAGTTGACAGTGACCCCTCCTTTGATAAAATAGATGCCTGGAGTAGTGATTGTCTGATCAGAATCAATGTATGTTGCATTCTCGAATTTAGTGTTATTTACTTCAATTCCATTTACCCTAAATGTGGCTCCGCTATTATATAAAGCATAGTAGCTGTCAACTACTTGAATTGCCTTCACCTGAATCTTGGCAACCGCCCAACTGGCACCCTTATTAACCTGCACTGTTACGTCGGAACCGTTATCCGCCGTTGCACGTGTACTCATTGCGTTTGCCGGAGCTGTAATGCTCAATGTAGCTACATTGGTCATTTCATCCGCTTCGCTCACAGTAGCCACCCATCCGGCAGGAGCAGTAACGATAATGTTTTCACCTTTTACTTTTACAGTCGTAGTGGCAGTCTTGCCATAGCCTATTTCCCAGTATCCGTTCTTCATTCCGGTTTCCGGTTCGGTGATTTCGCAAAGCAAGTCTTTTACGATAGGGATAGAGATAGCTTCCGTCTGTCCTTTCAGTTTGACAACGAAGAATTCCCCGGTTGAATCTACGTATACTTCCTCAAAGAAAGAGTCTGCACTGCTTCCTCCGGAACCATCGCTGACTGCGGATACCTTTTGACCGTCTGTGTCGAGTACGTCTTCCCAGCTGGTTCCGTTATCATAACTTACCTGCCAGAAACTTCCCTCGTCCGTAATCCGGAACTTGGGAGCTATACCATCCTTACCGGGAGTGCCCACAGCCTGAACAGGTATGCCATTCTGCATCAATACCTCACCGTTCACTACCCATTGGCCCTCGTCATTGACAGTAATCTCTGGATAAGCAACTTCTCCCTTCGAGCCTTGTGTCAGTGAGATGGTTTCTCCGTTACTCAGTTTCAGTTTATATGTACCGTTTGTATTCGTCACTTCTGTGATAGTCTGACCACCTTCAAGCAGTCGCTTGATAGCTGTCATGTTATCGTTCAATAGACTGACTTGTGCTTCCAAAGACTCTACGCGGTCTTTCAGATTGTCAACATCGTCTCTCAAGTCGTCTGTATCGCACGCTGCCAATGCAAACAGCGCAAATGCGGTTAACATGATTGATTTAAAGTAATTCATAGATATAATGTATTAGTTATTATTTTATTCGTTTATTTTTATTCCACTACGTTTACCACCATGTGGTAAGTAGTCGTGGAGGAATGATCGATATTGGCATTACGAGCGAGGAATGTCACGTTGTAGATACCAATTTGATTGTAGGTATATGTGTACTTATCCAGACGCTGGGTAATATCCTTTACTTTCGTTCCCTGATCGGGGCTGCAAGAGTTAACGGTAATCAGATCGGAAACCAGCCAGCTGTATTTCAGCGGATCGTTGGCATTGGTACTATGGATGAAGAAGGAGCCGCCGCCTACACCTGTCAGGTTCCAGATACCGGATACGTTATTGGTAACTGTCCCGTATTCACGGTCTTTGGTCATGCTGGTCTGATCCTTCAGATTCCATTTGTTCTTCATATTGATCGGAGTAAAGCCGAAAGAACCGGCAGAATATTCTGCTTCCTGTCCGCTCGTCATCACATTATTGATGCGCATCCGCTCAAAGTACATCTTGGATTGTGCCACTGTATTGTCAATGCCACGGTAGCAGATAGCGATTGCAATCCGTTTGCCCATGTATTCTTTCATATCAAAACTGTATGGAGTGGCAAGATCGGCATTGCCTACCGCCGCTGTCGGGAATGCGGACTGCGGAACCAGTTCTTTCCATTTACCGTCTTTCTCAAATTGCTCTACAAGCAAAGAGTCAGCTTCGAAATTATCCTTGTATAATCCGGTGAATTCATCGGAGATATATACGTGTTTCTCCAATGTCGTGCTCGGGTTACCGTACTGGAACCAGATAGAGAAGTTCAGCATAGACGACTTGATCTGTGAAGGATCAATTGTTTCGCGTTCGCGATATTCGTATTTGCTGCCCGCTTCTCCACTGAAGAATGTCAGGAAGTCCGGATCGCCCGAAAGGATGAACTCTATCGGAGTACCTTTTTTGGCAGTAATGATCTGTCCGTCGAAGCTTACATTCTCGTTGGTCGCTACTTTTACGTGCAGACCTACCGCTTCGTCCAGCCCGTCGCTGCAAGCCCCGAAGAAGAGACTTGCTACACAGATGGCTATGAGTTTATATGTTTTCATAATCTATGATACTTTTATCGATGAATACTGTGATTACCAACCCGGATTGTTCTGTGTGATATCTTTGTTCACACTCATTTCCGCATCCGGAATCGGTAAGTAGTTGTAGGTGCTGGAGATGTTGAAGTAGGTATATACGTTGGTAGGTCCCTGCGTCCAGTTGTTGCCGGATTGTGCTTCGGTTACCAATGCTCTCATATTTTTCACATACTCACCCCAGCGGATCAGGTCGAAACGGCGGGTGTATTCGAAACAAAGTTCCATGGCACGTTCGTCTTTCACGGTCTGGCGGAATTCTTCCTGCGTCATGTCGGGAAGCTCGTTCAGTCCGGCACGTTCTCTTACTTCCTTCATACATTGGTAAGCCAGAGTGGTAGGGCCGTTGTTCGCTTCGTTTTCCGCTTCTGCGATCATCAGCAGTACGTCAGCATAGCGCAGGATCGGGAAGTTGATAGACGTATAGTTCTTGTCTTTCTTATCCGCTTCGTATTCACGGCGGTATTTGCCGCACATACGGCTGAAGTTCTTGGTGGCTGTGGTCTTTTCTGTGTCATCTGCGTACTGGTAAGTTCCGCGTTGCTGACCGTATTGGGACATTACTTCAGCAAGTTTGCCCTGCTCAAATTCACGGTGGGTAACGCCTGTATTCTTGCCTCCGGCTTCTTTGTATTCAAACGGAGCGATACTCCAGTTGAAACGTTTGGTATCACCGTTGTTCACATAAAGGTTGTACAGTTTCGGAGTGCTGTAGATAAAGGCATAGCCATATCCGGGGTCTTTGGCTCCCGTCACATCGCTTTTGGAGGACAGATCCGGACCGGCGAGTCCGATGATGTTACCGATACGGCCTTCGGCTTGTGTATCCGAAGTGTTGTTGCCGGCAAATTCGGCTTCCCAGATGCTTTCGTTGGCAGTGGTGTTATACTTGTCGGAACACATATCGATGAAAGGATCCCAGTAGTTGGCAGCTAGTTTGTGACCGGCAGTCATTACTTTCTGGGCATAGAAGCTGGCTCTTTCGAAATAGTCTTTCTTTTCGGCCTGTGTGGCATTGCGACCTTCACGGTAATGCTCGCCTGCACGGAACAGATATACACGTGCCAGTATGCCCCATGCGGTAGACTGAGAGATACGTCCCGGCTTGTAAGCAAGATCGGAGGCCGATTTCAGACCAGTATCGGCGGCATCTGCCATTTCGGAGATGATGAAGTCATAGATTTCCTGCTTGTCCGTACGCGGGATATTCAGGTTGGTAACGCTTTGGGTTGAAACTGTTTTGAAAGGAACATCTCCCCAGCACTCTACCAGATTGAAATAATAGAATGCACGCAGGAAGCGGGCTTCGGCGATGTACTGTTCTTTGACGCCTGCATCGAAACCGTTTACTTTGTCGATGTTTTCGAGGAACATATTGGCACGGTTGATGCCTGAATAGAGGGCATACCAGAAGGCAGTCACGGCGTTGTCACTGGTGGTGGCGTTGTTGCAGATCAGTCCGGTAGATGCGGGACCGCGTCCGCTGCCTCCGTAGTGGGATAAGTCGTCACCGGCTACGAGGTACATATAGTCACCGCCGTAGAAAGTAGGTTGCGACAGTATGGCGTAGATGCCTGTCAGGAAGGAGTTGGCTTCAGCGGGGGTGTTGAAGTAGTTCTCCGGCGTCAGTTTGGTAGGTTCTTTGTCCAGAAAGTCACAGGATGCCATGCTGAAACCTGCCAATAGAGCTATGATTGTTATTTTTAATGCTTTCATAATCGAATTCTTTTTTCTAACTGTTACTATCATTATCCGTTTAGAATCCCAGGCTTACACCGAAGCTGATAGAGTATGCTCTCGGATAGGAAGAGTAGTCCAGACCGGGAGTGAGCGCACTGTTGCGTACAGATACTTCCGGATCATAACCGGAATAACCGGTACATGTCCACAGGTTTTGTGCGGCAACGTAAACACGTGCTTTGTCTATCTTCCATTTCTTCACCAGCTTGGCGGGGAAGGTATAGCCTACTGTTACGTTCTTCAGACGCAGGTACGAACCGTCTTCGATGATGCGTGAAGAGATCACACGGTTGGAAGAGGAGTTGGTAGCCGCAGGGATGTCACTGGTCGGATTTTCCGGTGTCCAGCGGTTGGCATAGCTGGCGAACTGGTTCAATTCGCGTGAACGGTTGTTGGAGCTTTCAAAGAACAGGCGGTTGGCATTCATGATATCGTTGCCGTATGACCACTGGAAGAAGACGCTCAGATCGATGCCTTTATATTCAAAGTTGTTGGTGAAACCACCGGTATGTATCGGAAGTCCGCGTCCGATAATCGTACGGTCGTTGGAGTCAACTACTCCGTCTCCGTTAAGGTCGGCATATTTGGGCATACCCGGCTGAGTGTTGGTCTCAGTAGAGTAGTGGGGCACTCCCGGTTTCAGGCTGTATGAGTTACCCGATTTGTTGAAGTCGTCGTACTTGTATGTACCTTCATAGACATAACCATACATCAGTCCCATCGGCAGACCGACTTTGGCGATGTAGCTGGACTGACCGTTGTAGTTCTGGTCGAATTGCGCGGCAGTCAGCAAGGCTGTCTGATTCTCCGACAATGCCAGTACTTTATTCTTATTGAATGAAATGTTGAAGTTAGTCGTCCACTTGAAGGCGCGTGTCTGGAAGTTGACGGTGTTCAGACTAAGTTCCAGACCATCGTTACGTACTTTACCGATATTCTTGGTAGCGCTGTAATAACCCGAAGAAAAAGGCAGGGAAGCGTCCAGCAACAGGTCGCGGGTGGTCTTCCGGTAAATATCCATCGTTATACCGATGCGTTCGTCGAAGAATCCGAGGTCGAGACCTGCGTTCCATTGTTCGGTTGTTTCCCATTTCAAATCCTTGTTGGGCAGAGAAGTAGGAACAACACCTGCATTCGTCGCATCATTGTCGAATGGATAGACGCCGCTTGGGAGGGAGTTTGTCGATGTATACGAACCGACTCTTGATTTCAATACCGCCAGCAGCGCATAATAATCATATTCGCCGATACGGTTGTTACCCGTGAGTCCCCAGCTCAGACGAACCTTACCGCTGGACAGTACACTTTTCAACGGCTTCATAAATTCTTCTTCCGAGAAGCTCCATGCGAGAGAACCGGAAGGGAAGTATCCGTAACGGTTGTCCTTGTTGAACTTGGAAGAACCGTCGGCACGGAAAGAAACGGTAGCGTAATATTTGGACATATAATTGTAAGTCACACGTCCGAGGTACGACAACATTGCCCATGAAGACTTTGCCGAAGTGGTAGTACCTGCCTGTCCTTCGCTCATGCCTGCCATACCGAGTGATTCGTTGGGGATGTGCGTTGTGCGGAATGAATAAATCTCATAGTCCGAGTTCTGGAACGTGATACCTCCCAATACATTGAGGAAGTGTTTCTTTTTGATGTTAGTCTGATAAGTCAGGGTGTTTTCGTTCAGCCATGTCAGGCGTTCCTGGCGGGTTACCTGAGCATTCACTTTATCTGTAGAGGTAGGACCTCCGTAGCGGGTATTCGAGTTGTTGAACTGATCCTGCTTGCGTGAATCATAAGTATATCCGGCGGAAACTTTCAGTTTCAGTCCTTTCAGTACTTCGTATTCTGCGAATCCGTTCATTTGAAGATTGTTGGTGTAGCTCTTCCGGTATTCGTTCTTCTGTGATTTGATCGGGTTGAAACGGTAGTCGTTGCTTGAATCTACGGCGTTGTCCGTTGAACTGTCCATCAGGAAGCTGAGCGGAGTGTCGGGGGAAGTCACCGGACGGTATCCCCATACGCTATAGAAAAGGTTGTTCATACCACTGTAAGAGGTGGATGATGGAGTACTACCTGTTTGGATAGAGCGTGAATAGTTGGTGGTCAGGCTCATGTTCAGTTTGCCGCGACGGACTACTGTGTTCATACGTCCTTGCATACGTTTGTAACCGGTTTCTATCAGCGTACCGTCCTGATCGAAGTAAGATAAGGAAGCATTGTAGCGTACACCTTCCGTACCACCGGCAAGTCTGACCGTATGATTCTGCTGCCAGGCAGTCTTGAATATCTCGTCCTGCCAGTTATATTGCGGTATGTCTTTATAATCGTCCAGTGTCCATTGCTTGCCTTCGTAGTTCATCAGGTATGAGCCGGCAACGACGGTAGGATACATTTCATTCTGTAGCTTGACAAACTCATAAGCATCCATCATCGGAATAGTGCGGGTGACGTGCTGCACACCGAAACTACCGTCATAGGACAACTGTGCCCGTCCTACCTTACCTTTCTTGGTGGTGATGATGACAACACCGTTGGCACCGCGCGCACCGTAAATGGCCGTAGCCGACGCATCTTTGAGGAAGTCGAGCGACTCGATATCGGAAGGGTTCAGCGTGCTGGCTGCCGATGAATCTTCTATCGGGAAACCGTCGATAACGAACAGCGGCGAGTTTTCTTGTGTCAGTGAGTTGTTACCACGGATCACGATGCTCATGTTGCCGCCCGGCATACCTTCGCCCGAAGTTACGTTGACTCCGGCGATACGTCCGCCGAGTGCCTGATCGAATGAAGCGACGGGGGCGGTAAGTACATCTGCCATGTTGGCTTTCGCCACGGAACCCGTAAGGTCGCGGCGGCGTACTTCCTGATAGCCGACAACCACTACTTCGTCCAGCGTTTTAGTATCTTCTTTTAATGTGATGACCATTGGTTTTTGCGAGTCCGCCTTTTGTTCTACGGTGACGTAGCCGATAAAGGAAATAACCAAGGTAGCGTTCTTTTGGGGGATGTTAAGAGTGAATTTACCGTCAAGGTCGGTGATCGTTCCCTGCGAAGTGCCTTTTACCTGAACACTGGCTCCGGGAACACCTTCTCCTAGATTATCCTTCACAGTACCTTTGACAAGTACTTGTGCAAGCACAAATGGAACAGAAAGCAGGAGCATTCCCAAAATGGAGAGCATCCTTTTTCTTGTCTGGTTGGATAGATGTTTTTTCGTATATTGAAAATTAAGCGATTTTGTTGAATTTACGATGGCAAAGATATACGCATTGATTGTTCTCATATGGATAGAATTATTCAAGATTGATACAAAATAATACAAATCTGCTATTCTCATTGGTTATCTTGTCTTTACCGATTCAAGCAGTTCGGACAGCTCTCTGACAACTTCCGGATGCTGTTTCGCTACATTGTTTTTCTCCGATGGATCGGCGGATAAATCGTACAGCTGGGGATGCCTGTCATTGCCCAGTTCCATTTTTGTCCAGTATTCGATGGCGGGGGCGTCACTCGGTTCGATGTACTTCCATTGTCCTTTCACGATGGCGAGCGTATTATTGAGATTTTGCTGTACGATGTATTCACGACTGGTGTAGTCTTTTCCCAGAAGCGTGTTCAGATGTTCCTGACTGTCAGGAGCTGCGCCTTCCGGAAGCGGTTGTTTCAGTAAAGCGGCAAGTGAGGCAAAGATATCGATTTGTGAGAAGAGAGCCTGTTGCTTGTTCGGCTTCACTTTGGCAGGCCAGCGGACGATGAACGGAATGCGGGTTCCGGCTTCGTAAGCGCTGTACTTTCCACCACGGTAAATACCCATCGGGGTATGTCCGTTGAGGCGTTCAAAGGCTTGGTCCTGGTAGCCGTCGTCGATGACGGGGCCATTGTCGCTGGTGAATATCAGGATGGTGTTGTCCGTCAGCTGGAGGCTGTCGAGGGTGTTCATGATCTCTCCGATGGTCCAGTCGAGTTGCAGGATTACGTCTCCGCGGGTTCCCAGACCGCTTTTCCCGGCGAAGCGGGGATGTGGGACGCGCGGTACGTGTACGTCCTGCGTGCCCATATATAAGAAGAAAGGTTCTTCCTTATGGGAGACGATGAAGCTTTTTGCTTTATTGGTGATGATGTCGGCGATGTCCTCGTCTTTCCAGAGAGCGGACTTACCTCCGGTCATCCAGCCGATGCGGGGGATGCCGTTGATTATCGTATTGTTATGTCCCTGACTGGGTTTTAGTTTTACGAGCTCCGGGTTCTCTTCGCCTGTAGGCCAGTCGCCTACTTTATGCTCGTAGTTCACAGTGATCGGGTCGTTCGGGTCGAGTCCTACCACGTGTCCGTTCTCGACGAATACACAGGGGACACGGTCTACGGTTGCCGGAATCACGAACTCGTAGTCGAAGCCGATACTTTGGGCGTTGGGGGTGATGTGCCCGTTGAAGTCGGTGCCTCCCTTCGGACCGAGTCCAAGATGCCATTTGCCGACAACTCCGGTGGCGTAACCTGCTTCTTTCAGCATATCGGCCATGGTGACGCAGGCGGTGTCGATGATTAGTTCCGAGTTTCCGGGGGCGATGCCTGTGTTCTCCTGTCGCCACGGGTACATACCTGTCAGGAGTCCGAAGCGGGAAGGGGTACTGGTGGCGGAAGTTGCATAGGCGTTGGTGAACTGTACGCCCTGTCCGGCAAGGCGGTCGATATGGGGAGTACTGACCTTTGTCGCTCCGTAGCAGCTAAGGTCACCTATGCCAAGGTCGTCCGCGAATATATAAATAATGTTAGGCTTTTGTGAGTTTTGTCCGTTGTCTTTTTGTACTTTCTGATTGCATCCGGTCAGCAGGGCTATACCGGGCAATAGCGGTAGTAAACGTGAGACATTCTTCATAATGTTGGTCTTTTATGGAGTGATTACTGAACACAAAGATAAGAGGATTGGCGGAAATGAGTGAGCAGGAATGTACAGGTGTGATACAAAATAGTCCATTCTAAAGGGTTAAATGTTTCGGGGCTACGGATGCCTTTTCCTGACATCGTAGCCCGGATCTTGTGCCACGCTGTTGGCACAGCTGTGCCACTGCGATGGCACGGTCGTGCCAGCAGCGTGGCACAAGTGTGCCAACAGGAGGGAACTACTTTGGCATAGGTTCTCCTGTTACAAATGCTACTTGCTTACCTGTTTATGGGTTATTGATCCGTTTCTTCGTTCCCTTCTTCCTCTTTTTCTTCACCCTTGCGGTAGGCAAGCGGACTGACGTGGTAAATCTCCTTAAAGCATTTACTGAAATAGCGGGAAGAAGAGAAACCGATGCGGTCGGAAATCTCCGTAATGTTCAGCTCCGGATTGTTCCGCAGCATGACGGCTCCTTTCTTGAGACGGATACTTAATATAAAGTCGTTCGGTGTCTGACCGGTGACGGCTTTCAGCTTCGTGAACAGATTGGTACGTGCCATCCCCATTTCACGGGCGAAGATGTTGACATTAAAGTCCGTATTATCCAAGTGCTGTTCGATGATGGCCATGGCACGGTCCAGCATTTCTTTATCCATCGGGTTGGTAGCAAGCATCTGGGCAAAAGCCTGTGGCTGTTTGCTGAATTTCTCCTGTAGCAACCGCCGTGAGTTCACCAGATTGTTGCAACGGGAGATCAGGAGATTGGTATTGAACGGCTTGGTGATATAATCGTCCGCGCCGATCTTTAATCCTTCAATGTTGTGTTCCACGGCTGTGCGTGCCGTCAGTAGTACTACCGGGATGTGACAGGTGTTGAAGTCCGTTTTGATTTGCTTACAGAGTTCCGTACCCGACATACGTGGCATGACAACGTCGCTCAGTATGATGCTTGGCATATCTTTCTGTATGATATCCAGTGCCTCTACACCGTCGGAAGCGGTGGTGACCTGATAGAACGTTTCGAAGATACCTGCCAGCATTTGCTTGATGGATTCGTTGTCTTCCACTATCAGCATTTTCGCATCTTCGATGCGTTTGTTGTCTTCCTCCTTCCATTCGGAATCGGGCAGTATTTCTACGGTTGGAACGATTGTTTCCGGTTGTTGCTGAATGTTGGTGTCGGTGTTGTCCCGTATGATTTGTTCCTCAGTAAAGTGCTGGTTGCCCGATTTCAACGTAATGATAAAACGGCTTCCCTTGCCCGGTTCGCTCTCTACACGGATGGTTCCGTGATGAAGTTCGATGATACCTTTTGTCAACGCCAGTCCGATGCCTGTGCCGGCTCCGGTATTCAGCGAGTCGAGGCGTTCGGTCTGGTAGAAACGGTCGAATATCTTGTCGATCTCGGCGGCGGCAATGCCTGTTCCCGTGTCTTTGATCTCGATAATGACGTATTTATTCTCCTGCGATACGTTGATGGAGATGGTATCTTCCGCTTTCGTATGCTTCAATGCGTTGGACAGCAGATTGTTCACTACCTTCTGCATCTGCTTCTGGTCGTACCATACTTCAATATCATCCGACTGCTTGTTGAACTTGAAATTGATTTGCTTGCTGCTGGCGTATTCAAGGAATAACAGATAATTCTCGTACAGGAAGTTCACCAGATTATGTCGGCTGACTTTGATTTTCATGTGCCCTTGTTCCTGCTTGCGGAAGTCGAGCAGTTCCGTAATTAGTTCACGCAGTTGGAGGCTGTTTTTGTAAATTCCCAATATCTTGTGATAAATATTAGGTGTGAATGTCTGTACTTGCAACAGCGTTTCTACCTGTCCTACGATCAACGTCAGCGGAGTGCGGAATTCGTGGGAGATGTTGGTAAAGAAGCGTAGCTTGGATTGGTTTAATGCTTCGAGGTCTTCGATGTGCTTCTTTTCATATTTCAGTGACTCACGCAGTTTGATGCGGGAATTGTAGTTCTGAATGAGATACCATAACAGACTGACGGTACAAATGGTGTAAATCAGATAAGCCCACCATGTCTCATACCAAGGCGGTAATACACGGATCAGTAGTCGGGCTTCTTCGATACCGTCTCCGTCCGACTTGATGACGAGCGTATATTTGCCCGGATTCAGGTTGGTATAAGTGATAAGCGTCTGTTTGCGGTCGGTGTGATTCCATTCGTCGGAGAAACCTTCGAGGCGGTAGACGATTTCATTTCTGTTGGCAGGGATGAAGTTGGAAGTGGCGTATTCTATGCTGAACATGGATTGGTCGGCTTTCAGGCTGATTTCCGGTGTATAGGCGATGGACTGTTCCAAGATGCCGGTGTCGTCTCCGGCAGTGATCTCCTTTCCGTTGACCAGCAGGCGGGAAAGGATGATGCTGTAGGACTTGGGCGTAAAGTGCAGTTTCTTTTCCCAGAAAGAAATCATGCCTTGGATGCCGCCTAGAAATACTTCTCCGTCATGCGTTACGAACAATGCGTTTTCGTTGACGGCAGTCAGCGGGAATCCGTTCTCTGTACCGTAGTTGTAAAACTTCTTTTGCGGATAGTCAAACTGGGAGAATCCCTGATTGGTAATCAGCAGCAAGTCTCCCTTTTGTATGGACGACTCGAATACTTCGTAGATACAGTCGCTGGATAGGCCGTCTTTCTGCATATCGAAGTTTTCGAAGTCGTTGCTCTCCTTGCGGTAACGGTCGAGCCCGCTTCCGGAAGTGGAGAACCACAGGTTGCCGTTGCTGTCCTGCATGATGTTGTTGACATTGTTGTTGCTGAGAGTGTTCGGAATGGAGGGATTGTGTGCATAGTGGGTGAGCTTGCCGGTGTCGAAGCGGTAAGAATATACGCCCTCTCCGGTAGCGGAAACCCATAGCGTTTCGTCCTTGTCGATGTAGAGGCTGGCCACCATACCGATATTTCTGCCTTCTTTGGTATCCTTGAA
>OGME01001643.1_pt1 | contig 12652 bp, 9 predicted proteins | sample 1572981 | NCBI WGS metagenome assembly OGME01 (sample SAMEA2581902, study PRJEB24529) | metagenome | biome: Human gut stool | place: China | collected 2011
GCGGTTGAGAGTTGTCACGAAACGTAGGGATTCATGGCGAAGCCATGTACACCGCACCCGATTCCGCAGGCTGCGCAGCTCTTCGAGCTACAAACTGCCAATGTGCGGGGTCAAGGGGGAAGCCCCCTTGCCTTTCTCTGGGGGGTTCCAAAGGGGGTGTTCTCTTTGGAAAGAGAACACCCCCTTTGACCGGCAGCAGCGCCTACGCGCTGCATTCCCCCTCCGCGCAGTGCGCGGAAAAAACCATCCTGCCTGCAAGGCAACCATCCTTTACACCCCTTGGTGTAAAACAATTTAGAGGAGTTTTATGCCAGAAAAACTCGTGACCAAAGGCATCGTCCTTCGCGCGACGGCGACGAAGGAGGCCGACTACATATTGAATATTCTGACCGACTCGCTCGGGCGGATCGCGGTCGTGGCGCGCGGGGCGCGGCGCAAGGGAAGCCGCATCGCCGCGGGCAGCGAGCTTCTGGCCTTTTCCGAGCTCGTGCTCTATCAGCGTGGGAACTGGTACTACCTCGACGAGGCGTCGACGATCTCGCTGTTCGACGGTATCCGGCAGGACATTGAGCTACTGTCGCTCGCGTCGTATTTTGCCGAGATGACCGAGTGCGTCACGGCGGAGGACGAGCCCGTGCCGGAGATATTATCGCTGCTGCTCAACTCGCTCTACGCGCTCGACACGCTGCAAAAGCCGCAGAGCATCGTCAAGGCGGCGTTTGAACTCAAACTGCTTGCGCTCTCGGGCTACGAGCCGCTGCTTGACGGCTGCGCCGTCTGCGGCACGCACAACCCGAAAGAGCCGGTGTTTGACGCGCAGCAGGGCGTGCTGCTGTGCAGGGAGTGCGCGGGCCACGGCGGGGGCGGCCTTCTGCCGCTGGACGCGGGCTCGTTCGCGGCGATGCGCCATGTGCTGTTTTCCGAGCCGAAGCGGATGCTGTCGTTTTCCCTCTCGGGCGAGACGGAAAAGCGCTTTGCCGCGGCGTGCGAGGTGTTTGCGCAGGTGCAGCTTGACCGGCGATTCAAAACGCTGGACTTCTACAAAAGCATGAAAATTGACAACTAAACGAAATATCTGTCGAAAGAAATACGAATCGGAATCAAAATTTCGGAGAAAACTATGAGTGAACTGTTTGAAAAATCCATCCGCGTGCTGGAACTGCCGCGGCTATTGGAGATGCTCGAGCATCACGCGGTGAGCGCGGAGGCCAAGGCGCGGGCGCGACGGCTGACGCCATCGGATGACTTCGGTGAGGTCAACCGTCTGCTCGACGAGACGGACGCGGCGCGCAAAATGATCATGCTGCGCGGCAGCCCTGCCTTTGGCGGCGTGCGCGACGTGGGCGAATCGCTCTCGCGCGCCGAGCGCGGCGGCATGCTCAACACGCGGGAGCTTCTCGACATCGCGGGGCTTCTCACGAATGTGCGCCGCGTGCAGGATTATTATAAGGAGGACGAGGAGGGGACGGTCATCGACAAGCTCTTCCTCTCCCTGCACCCGAACCGCTTTCTGGAAGAGAAGATCACGACCGCGATCCTCGACGAAAACGAGATCGCCGACGCGGCCTCGCCCGAGCTCGCGGAAATTCGCCGCCACAAGCGCGCGGCGGCGGCCAAGGGCCGCCAGATCCTGCAGCGCATCATTTCGTCCCCGAGCTACCGGAACGTTTTGCAGGACGCGCTGATCACGCAGCGCGGCGGGCGCTTCGTCGTGCCGGTGAAGGCCGAGTGCCGCGGCGAGCTGCCGGGCCTCGTGCACGACACGTCCTCGAGCGGCGCGACGATCTTCGTCGAGCCGATGGGTGTGGTGCAGGCCAACAACGAGCTCAAGGAGCTCGAAGCGAAAGAGGAGAAGGAGATCGACCGCATCCTCTACGCCCTCTCGGGCGAGGCGGCGAGCTTCAGCCGCGACATTCTGTGGGATTATGATATTCTCGTCCACCTCGACCTCATTTTCGCGCGCGGCGAGCTGAGCTACCGCATGAATGCCATGCGCCCCGAGCTCAAAAAGGACGGCAGCGTGTATCTGCGCCATGCGCGCCACCCGCTGCTCGACCCCGCGAAGGCCGTGCCCATCGACATTGAGCTCGGCCGCAGCTTCGATACGCTTGTCATTACAGGCCCGAACACCGGCGGCAAGACCGTGAGCTTAAAGACGCTCGGCCTCCTCTGCCTGATGACGCAGTGCGGCCTGCATATCCCCTGCGACGACCGCAGCGCCGTGAGCATCTTTTCCTCGGTGTTGGCCGACATCGGCGACGAGCAGAGCATCGAGCAGAGTTTGTCGACCTTCTCGGCGCATATGAAAAACATCGTGCAGATCTTGGACGAGGCGGACGAGCACTGCCTGATCCTCTTCGATGAGCTGGGCGCGGGCACCGACCCCGTTGAGGGTGCGGCACTGGCCATCGCCGTCATCGAGCAGGCGCGTTCACAGGGTGCGAAGATCGCTGCGACGACGCACTACGCCGAGCTCAAGACCTTCGCCATGACGACCGCGGGCGTGGAGAACGCGAGCTGCGAGTTCGACGTGGAAACGCTCTGCCCGACCTACAAGCTGCTCATCGGCATCCCCGGCAAGTCGAATGCCTTTGCGATCTCGAAGCGGCTGGGGCTTTCCGAGGCCGTCATTGAAAAAGCCAAGGCGCAGATGGACAGCGAGAGCATCCACTTTGAAGACGTGCTGACGCAGCTGGAGCAGAAGAGGCAGCAGTTAGAGAAAGAAAAAGCCGAGGTCGACCGTCTTTACGCCCAGCGCGAGGAGGACGCGCGCAAGGCGCGCGAGTTCCGCACGCAGATGGAGCGCGCGAAGGAGAACGCGAGAAGCCGCGGCGAAGCCGAGGCCAAGCGCCTTTTGGCTGAGGCCAAGTCCGTCGCGGACGACACGTTCCGCGAGCTCGACGCGCTGCGCAAGCAGCAGAAAAAGTTCGATGCCCAGCAGATGAACGCCCAGCGCGCCGAGATCATGCACAACATCAAGCAGGCGCGCGACGCTGCGGGCGTGCGCGACGAGAGCGCGGAGCCCATCCCCAAGCCTTCGCGGCCCATTGAGGTCGGAGACCTGGTCGAGATCCCCGGTACGCGCCGTCAGGCCGAGGTCACAGCTGTCAAGGACGGTACGCTGACGCTCAAGGCAGGCGTTTTGCAGATGAAGGTCAAAGCCGACGAGGTCCGCCTCATCGAGGCGGCGGAGCGCGCGGCCACGGCCAAAAAGCAGCCGCAGTTTGCACCCTCGCAGCGCATCCTGCGCACGGCGTCCGCTGCGCGCGAGCTCGACATCCGCGGCATGGAGACGCTGGAGGCCGAAAGCGTGCTCGATAACTACATTGACGCTGCCGTCATGGCGCATCTCGAGACCGTGACGATCATCCACGGCAAGGGCACGGGCGCGCTGCGCAAGGCGGTGCACGCGAGCCTCCGGCGCAACAAAGCCGTCAAGGGCTTCCGCCTTGGCAACTATGGCGAGGGCGAGTCGGGCGTCACTGTGGTCGAGTTGAAATAAATGCCTGCCCGGGGAAGCGCTTTGTCTGTGTTTATTGCCAAATCCGCGCCATTTCGCGCGAAATGGCATTGACGAATCGGCCCCCGATGGTATATGATACGATAAAGTCCGAAAGATTTTTTTGGAGAGGGAGTAGTAACGATGTATACTCAGAATGTTACGATCAACAATGAAGTAGGCCTGCATGCTCGTCCTGCCACGTTCTTCATTCAGAAGGCCAACGAGTTCAAGAGCGGCATCTGGCTGGAGAAGGATGAGCGTCGCGTGAATGCCAAGAGCTTGCTGGGCGTGCTGTCCCTCGGGATCGTCAAGGGCACGACCATCACGCTGCTGGCCGACGGCGCGGACGAAAAGGAAGCCGTGACCGCTCTGTGCGAGCTGGTTTCCAACAATTTCGGCGAATAAGAAACAACCAGGAAAGGCGGCTTCCACAGGAAGCCGCCTTTTTCCATTTTACCGGCACCATTCGACCGAATATACTATTATATATTATAATGTAGAGATGAAAAGAAAGGAGGGAATGTCCCGTGACGAAGCAGGAGCTTTTGGACAAGGCGAACGACCTGCCGCTCGCGCCGGGAGTCTATCTGATGATGGACAAGACCGGCTGCGTCATTTATGTCGGCAAGGCGAAAAAGCTCAAAAACCGCGTCAGCCAGTATTTTCAGGAGAATTCCTCCCACAATGAGAAGACGCGCCGCATGGTCTCACAGGTCGACCACTTTGACACGATCTTTGTCTCGACCGAGTTCGAGGCGCTGATTTTGGAAAACTCGCTCATCAAGCAGCACATGCCGCGCTACAACATCTTATTAAAGGATGACAAGGGCTATCCCTTTGTGCGCCTCGGCACAGAGCACTATCCGCGCTTTACGATGGTCGGCAAGCCTGCGGACGACAACGCGCTCTACTTCGGCCCGTTTGGCGGACGAAACGAGACGCGCGCGGCCATCGACGCGATCTGTGCGGCATTCCGCCTGCCGACGTGCAGCCGCAAATTCCCGCGCGACATCGGGAAGGAGCGCCCCTGCCTCAACCATCACATGGGGCGCTGCGACGCGTTCTGCCGCGGCACGCCGGATGAGGACGAGTACATGCGCCGCATCGGGCAGGCCGAAGAGCTGCTGAACGGCCACTACCGCCGCTTAACGCGCGCGCTGCGCGAGGAGATGGAGCAGGAGGCCGCAGATCTGCACTTTGAGCAGGCGGCGGCACTGCGCGACCGCATCCGCGCCATCGAGGTGCTGGGCAAGCGGCAGAAGGTCATCGCCGGCATCTGCGCCGACACCGATATCTGGGGCGTTTACCGCGGCGCGCTCAAATGCGGCAGCGCTGTGCTGCACATCGAGGACGGCAGCGTGACGGGTCGCGACCTGAATCTCTTTGCCGCGCCGCAGGACGAGAGCGAGCAGATGATCTTGTCTGCATTGCTGCCGCAGTATTACCTCAATAAGAGCGTGCTGCCGCGCGAAATTTTGCTGCCCTGCGAGATCGAGGGCGCAGCCGAACTCGCACAGATCCTGACCGAGCGCGCGGGCCGCAAGGTGACGCTCCACGTCCCCCAGAGGGGCGAGAAGGCGGAACTCCTTGCCATGGCGCAGCGCAACGCGCGCGAGGACGTCGAGCGCGTGACGACCGCGCAGGAGCGCGAGAACCGCACGCTGACGCAGCTTGCGGGGATGCTCTCACTCCCTGAGCCACCCGGGCGTATGGAGTCCTACGATATCTCGAACACCGGCGCGAGCGACATCGTTGCGTCGATGGTCGTCTACGAGGGCGCAAAGCCCAAGAAGAGCGCCTACCGGAGATTCAAGATCAAGAGCCTGTCGGCCCACCCGGACGACTACGCGTCCATGGAAGAGGTGCTTACGCGCCGCATCCAGCGCTATCTGGACGGCGATGAGAAGTTCAGCCCCCTGCCGGACGTCATGCTCATCGACGGCGGCATCACGCATGCGGGCGTCGCCGAGCGCGTGTGCGCGCAGATGCATGTGCGTGTGCCGATCTTCGGCATGGTCAAGGACGACCGCCACCGCACGCGCGCGCTCGTCACCGCGCAGGGCCGCGAGATCGACCTGCACGCCGCGCCGAACGTCTTCGCCCTGATCGGTCAGATCCAGGAGGAGACGCACCGCTTTGCCATCACGTTCCACCACGAGAGCCATTCGCGGTCCTCGACCCGCTCGGCGCTCGACGGGATTCCGGGCGTCGGCAAGGTGCGCGCTCAGGCGCTGCTCAAGACGTTCAAGAGCGTCAAGGCGATTCGGGAGGCGGACATTTTCGCCCTCGAACGTGTGCTGCCGAAAGACGCCGCGGCGTCCGTCTACCTTCATTTTCACGGGGAAACGGACGAAAAAAAGGATGAAATGTAACTTCCACTGCGATCGCCCATTTGACGGGAAAAACGAAAAAGAAGCGCGATTTTTGTGACCTTTGCCAACAAAAATCAAAAAATCAGGTTGACATAAATGAATTTCAATAAATGAATTTTCAAAAAGTCAAACTTGCATATTTTGGCATCGCGACACGCTGTTGAGGCGGCTTTTCGTCCCCTGCGCCCGGAAAGGGCACAGGGGGCGTTCCTTTGCTGTCCGAGGGGATAGAGCGTGCGGCGGAGAAGCAAAAAAGCCAGTGTTTGCAGGGCTTTCCGCGTTTTTGCCGCCTTGCGGGGCGGGAGCGGGACACACCCGGCCTGCTCCCAAGAGTTTTTTGCCCGCTCGGACGGGACAAAGAGCGTCGGCAGGTGCGCCGCCTCTTCGACGCCGAGATGGCGGCGAGGCGGCGGAGAGGGGTGACGATGGTTTACATAAATCGAGAAAAACACGAATTCGATGACTTAAATCGCAACTTTTGGAATATGAAAATAAGAAAAATATCGAAAATTTTATAAAATACAGAACTTTTGGCGAACAAACGGCGGAAACTTGACAAATCCTTTTTCAGGCGGTATACTGCCAGCAAGTTTTGGAAAAGTTACATTTTGTAATCTTTTCCGGACGCAGCGCACTTCCTCAGCTGCGCGAAGCTGCGGCGGCTCACGCCGCGAAAAAAGGAGTATCCCATGCAGAAGTTTTTGAAAAATTTGTTCACAGCCCAGCGCTGCCGCAGAGCGATGTTCTTTCTGCTCTTCGCGGCTGTGATGCTGCTGAACAGTTCGCCCGAGCTGCGCGCGGACGCGCTGTACCTCATCGCCGACGGCGATACGGTCAGCGTGCTCGACGGCACGACGGACATCCCGCAGGAGCGCGTCATTGTCACCGGCGCGCAGAGCGGTGACGCGGAAGTCACGCTCCCTGCCGGTGAAAAGGTGACGGTGACACACGGCGACGATATCGAGTACGCCACCACGAGAAACGGCGAGCGCGTCAGCGAGCTGCTGCGCCGTTTGCAGATCTCGGTCAGCCCGCTTGAGATGGTGCTGGTCGACGTCACGGAGGAAGAGGTCGAGATCACCGTTGCCTCTGACTTCACCTACTATGAGACCGCCACCGTGGCGGCTCCCCATACCACGCTGACCTCCACGTCGTACCGCATCCCCAAGGGCGAGACGCAGACCGTCCAGCAGGGCATCGACGGCACGCGCGACATCGTTTACGAGGTTGTGTATGCCGACGGCCAGTTTGTCTCCCGTCAGGCGGTGGAGGAGAAGAACGACACCTCCGTCGCGGAGATCACCTACACCGGCACGCTTGTCGACAAGGCGCAGAGCGGCGACACGGTCAAGTCCGTCGTCACCGAGAGCGACGGCAGCGGCTATCTTCTGATGAAGTCCGGCGACTCCGTCCACTTCTCCGGCTCGATGAAGGTCACCTGCACGGCCTATACCGCGGGCTACGGCGGCGTGGGCACCAGAACGGCCACGGGCACGACGGTTCACGTCGGCACCGTCGCAGTGGATAAGAAGGTCATTCCCCTCGGTACCGAGATGTTCATCGTCGGCTCGTCGGGCTACACCTACGGCAACGCTGTGGCTGAGGACACCGGCGTGCGCGGCGCGGCGATTGACCTCTATATGAACTCCTATCAGGAGTGCAAGCAGTTCGGCCGCCAGAAAAACTCGACGGTCTACTTCCTCGACTGAGCGGGGCGGTTTGTCGAATAGTACGATAAATGTATGTTCCGGATGCGTATGTTGCGCATCCGGAACATTTACTTTATTGCAGTGACATGATACAATTACCGGAAGAAACCGAAAGGAGAACACAGGATGAAAGCCATTATCACGGTACTGGGGAAAGATCAGGTCGGTATTATCGCGGGCGTCAGCTCGCTGCTGGCAAAGTGGAACGTGAACGTTCTGGATATCAGCCAGACGATTTTGCAGGAAAATTTCACCATGGTCATGCTGGCGGATCTCGAAAATTGTTCGCTCTCTTTTACGGAACTGACGGAAAAGCTGAGCGCCCTCGGCGCGGAGATGGACATTGCGATCCGCATGCAGCGGGAGGACATCTTCAACGCAATGCACAAGATCTGAGCGGGGAGGGAAAGAATCATGCTAAGCCGCAATGATATTCTGGAAACGATCCGTATGATCGACCAGCAGCATCTGGATATCCGCACGATCACGATGGGCATCTCGCTCCTCTCCTGCGCGGACAGCAGCGCGGAGCGTGCGTGTGAAAAGATCTACGACAAGATCAGCCGCTATGCAGAGCATCTGGTCGCAACGGGAGAAGAGATCGAGCGGGAATTCGGCATTCCCATCGTCAATAAGCGGGTTTCCGTCACACCCATCGCGCTGGTCGCCGCCGCGTCGGAGACGGAAGACTATGTCCCGTTTGCCAAGGCGCTTGACCGCGCGGCCAAAAATGTCGGTGTTAACTTTATTGGCGGTTTTTCGGCGCTTGTGCAAAAGGGCATGACGGACGCCGACCGGAAGCTGATCGCTGCGATCCCCGAGGCGCTGGCCTGTACGGACCTTGTGTGCTCATCAGTCAACGTCGGCTCGTCCAAGGCGGGAATCAACATGGATGCTGTCGCCCTGATGGGGCAGACGGTAAAAAAGACGGCGGCGCTCACGGAAAAGCAGGGCGGCTTTGGCTGCGCCAAGCTTGTGATCTTCTGCAATGCGGTAGAGGATAACCCCTTCATGGCGGGCGCGTTCCACGGCGTGGGCGAGCCGGAGAAAGTGATCAACGTCGGCGTTTCCGGGCCGGGCGTTGTGTATCACGCGCTGCAAAGCGTCAAGGGCCAGCCGTTCGACGTGGTGGCGGAGACCGTGAAGAAAACGGCGTTCCGCATCACGCGCATGGGTCAGCTCGTCGCGCAGGAGGCGAGCCGCAGGCTCGATACGCCGTTTGGCATTGTCGATCTTTCCCTTGCGCCCACGCCCGCCGTCGGCGACAGCGTGGCCCGCATTCTGGAGGAAATGGGGCTTGAGGTCTGCGGCACGCACGGTACGACCGCCGCGCTCGCCCTGCTCAACGACGCGGTGAAAAAAGGCGGCGTGATGGCGTCCTCCTCGGTGGGCGGCTTATCCGGCGCATTTATCCCCGTCAGCGAGGACGAGGGCATGATCGCCGCGGCGTCGTCCGGCGCGCTGACGCTCGACAAGCTGGAGGCGATGACCTGCGTGTGCTCCGTAGGACTTGACATGATCGCGCTTCCGGGCGACACGAGCGCAGAGACCATTGCTGCCATCATCGCCGATGAGGCGGCCATCGGCATGATCAACACGAAGACGACTGCGGTGCGCGTCATCCCTGCGCCTGGCTGTAAGGTGGGCGACACGGTGGAGTTCGGCGGACTTCTCGGCTCGGCACCGGTGCAGGCGGTCCACCCTTATTCGAGCGCGGAGTTCATTGCGCGCGGCGGCAGAATTCCCGCGCCGCTGCACAGCCTGAAGAACTGAAAAAAGCGGACAGCCTTCCCCGCCTCCTAATAAGAAAACATGAGATAGTCCAGTAAAATCAATGTTTTCAGAGGCAAGGAACACGATGTGAAGTCAAAAAATCAAATACTGGCAGGATAAAGGGTGCTGATGTGAAATATCAGCACCCTTTTCCTGTCCCAAACGCCATAGGGAATCCTATGGCGTTTTTACTTTCCATCAAGTACACGGAAAACTGTATTGAAAGGGGTGAGAAATCGAAGGTATTTCTTCATGTAGGAAATGCAAATCAAGTGTCCATAGGTTTTCCCACATGGAGAAGCAAGTGGGCACAGAATTGAATTTTTTCCGAAAACGAACACTTTTCCAGACCGCCGGAGGGAGGTGAGATTATGGCGGTATTTCGCATTGAGAAAACCCGCGACTACACGGTGATGGCAAACCATCATCTGCGGAACACGGCACTGTCGCTGAAAGCGAAGGGGCTGCTGTCCCTCATGCTATCCTTGCCGGAGGATTGGGACTACACCACCAAAGGTCTTGCGCGGATATGCCGGGATGGAGTGGACAGCATTTGTGCTACGGTCCGGGAGCTGGAGGATGCGGGATACATTATCCGTGAAAGAGTCCGCAACGCCAACGGGCGGCTCGGCAGCATCGAGTACACGATTTTGGAGCAGCCCAGGCCGCCGGAACCTAAACCGGGAAAACCTGAACGGGAAAATCCAGTTCAGGTAAAACCAGTCTTGGATTCTCCTGTCTTGGGAAAACCTGAACAGGAAAAACCCGCACAATTAAATACTAAAGGATCAAGTAACCAAATATCAAATACTGATTCATCAAGTACGGAAGGATCAAATCCTATCCAATCAAGTCCCCAAACCCCCGCAGAGACCAAACGAACCGGACGGGACTGGATGCGGGAGCGAGAGAGCTATCGGGAACTGATTTTGGAGAATATCGAGTATGACTATCTATGCCGGGATGACCGGCTGGATCGGGATATGCTGAATGAACTGGTGGAACTCATGGTGGATACCGTCTGTTCCCGCAGGGAAACGATCCGCATTGCCGGGGACGACTATCCGGCGGAGGTGGTCAAATCCCGGTTCCTGAAGCTGAACAGTTCTCACATTGAGTATGTGTTGGACCGTATGCGGGAGAACACCACCTATGTCCGCAACATCAAGAAATATCTGCTGGCTGCCCTGTATAACGCCCCGGCCACCATCGACAGCTACTATGCGTCCCTGGTGAACCATGACCTGTACGGCAGCGGAGAAAGGAGATGATAGGTCATGCAGGAAGAAGTCACCCAGCGCACCATTGCCCTCTGTGTGGAGGCCACCAAACTCTCCGCCGGGATGCTGCAGCAGGCCATGAAAAAAGTGCTGGACGAGATGCAGAAAGGAGTGACCGGCCATAAGACCAAGCTGCACCACGGAAAGCAGACCCTCCGGCAGCTGATGAAGCACAACACCGGCGTTTCCAACATCGAGATCACCGACCGGAACATCCGGGCCTTTTCCGCCACCGCCAAGAAGTACGGCATTGACTTTGCTCTGAAAAAGGATACCAGCGGCGAGATACCCCGCTACCTGGTGTTCTTCAAGGGCCGGGATGCCGACGTTATCACGGCAGCCTTTCGGGAGTTCTCCGCAAAGAACCTGGAGAAAGAGAAAAAGCCCTCCATCCGCAAGGAGCTGGAGCAGGCGAAACAGCAGTCCAAAGCCCAGCACCGCCAGCGGGAGAAGGTCAAGACCAAAGACCGGGGTGTGGAATTATGACGGTTGACTGGAAGAAAAAGCTGATCCCCAACCTCCCGTATCTGCTGTTCGTGTATCTCTTTGACAAGCTCTGCCAGGCGGTGCGCCTTGCGCCCGGCCTTGACGCCTCTGAAAAGTTCCTGCATTTGAGCCAGGGCTTTACGGAGGCGTTTTCTTCTGGGCTGCCAAGTCTGCATCCGCTGGACCTGCTGGCGGGTATCGCCGGGGCGGTCATTGTTCGGCTGGCGGTGTATGCCAAGAGCAAGAATACAAAGAAATATCGCAAGGGCATTGAGTACGGCAGCGCACGATGGGGCACGGCGGCCGATATTGCCCCCTATGTCGATCCGGTTCCCGACTGGAACATTCCTTTGACCCAGACGGAAAAGCTCACCATGTCCAGCCGCCCGAAAAATCCCAAGTACGCCCGAAACAAGAACATTCTGGTCATCGGCGGCAGCGGCAGCGGCAAGACCCGGTTCTTCGTCAAGCCCTCACTCATGCAGATGCACAGCAGCTATGTGGTCACCGATCCCAAAGGACAGCTTTTGTCCGAGGTGGGGACCATGCTGCGGCGGGGCGCCCCCAAGCTGGACGAGAACGGAAAACCCCTGCGGGATGCCCGCGGGAAGGTCATCTATGAGCCGTACCGCATTAAAGTCCTCAACACCATCAACTTCAAAAAGAGCATGAAATACAACCCCTTCGCCTATATTCGGTCGGAGAAAGACATCCTCAAATTGGTCAATGTCATCATTGCCAACACCAAAGGCGACGGAGAAAAATCCTCGGAAGATTTTTGGGTGAAGGCCGAGCGGCTTTTGTACTGCGCCCTGATCGGGTACATCTGGTACGAGGCGGAGCCGGAAGAAAAGAACTTCCTCACGCTGCTGGAGCTCATCAACGCATCGGAGGCCAGAGAGGACGACGAGGAATTTCAGTCGCCCGTGGATATTCTGTTCGCCAAGCTGGAGAAGGAGCACCCGGACCACTTCGCTGTGAAGCAGTACCGCAAATTCAAATTGGCTGCCGGTGTTGTATGCTCTAAAAGACTTCTTAATCAAGCGGTTGGGAAGTCTCTTAGAACACACAACCTAAAACCGAAGAAAGGAGCGCAAGTTATGAGAAAAAACGAGAAAATCACAGCTTTGTACGAGCGACTGAGCCGTGATGACTTTGGCAAAGATGATGACCAGCAGCGTGAGAGTAATTCCATTTCCAACCAAAAAGCAATGTTGGAGGAGTTCGCCGCACGGCAGGGGTTTACGAACATTGTCCATTTCACGGACGATGGCATTAGCGGCACTTGCTTTGACCGTCCCGGATTTTTGGCAATGATGAAAGAGGTTGAAGCCGGGAATGTGGAGTATCTGTGTATCAAGGACATGAGCCGCATGGGTCGTGACTATCTGAAAGTCGGTCAGATTATGGAAATCCTGCGTCAGCGTGGCGTTCGCCTTATCGCCATCAATGACGGCGTGGACAGTGCCAGAGGGGACGATGATTTTACCCCTTTCCGCAACATTATGAACGAGTATTACGCCAGAGACA
>OGME01001653.1_pt1 | contig 12591 bp, 15 predicted proteins | sample 1572981 | NCBI WGS metagenome assembly OGME01 (sample SAMEA2581902, study PRJEB24529) | metagenome | biome: Human gut stool | place: China | collected 2011
GCGGCGGGGTGAGGGCACCCCGCCCTACGCACAGCCCGCAAAGGGGCGGTAAGGCATGGTTGAACCTGAAAACGTACATATACAGAGAAGAGGAAAAACACTATGGAATTCAAACGCTGCAGCGGCATTCTGATGCCGATCTCGAGTCTGCCCGGCGGGTATGGCATCGGCAGCATGGGCAAGCCGGCCCATGACTTTGTGGACTTTCTGGCCAAGGCCGGGCAGACCATCTGGCAGATTTTGCCCGTCGGCCCCACCGGCTACGCCGACAGCCCGTACCAGAGCTGCTCCGCCTTCGCGGGCAACCCCTACTTTATTGATCTGGACCTGCTGGCCGCCGACGGCCTGCTGACCAAAAAGGACTACGCTGCTATCAACTGGGGCGGCGACGCGGCTCATGTGGACTACGGCACCCTCTACGAAAAGCGCTTCGCTGTGCTGCGCAAAGCCTACGCGAACTTCCTGAAAAAGCGCCCCGTGCCCGGCTACGAGACGCCCTACCCCGACGACTGGTACCGCTTCCGTTTTTTGAGCAGCGACTGGCTGCCCGACTACTGCCTGTACATGGCCATCAAGGAGGCCAACGGCATGGTGGACTGGCAGCAGTGGCCCCGCGCCCTGCGCGTGCGTGAGCCGGAGGCACTGGCTGAATTCAAGGCCGAACACGCCGGGGAGATCGAGTTCTGGGCGTTCCTGCAATATGAGTTTGACCGCCAGTGGCGCGCCCTGCACGCCTACGCCAAGGAGAAGGGCGTCGCCATCATGGGCGATATTCCCATTTATGTCGCCGCCGACTCCGCCGACGCCTGGGCGGGCCGTGAGCTGTTTGAGACCGACGCCGAGGGCAAGCCCCGCCGCGTTGCAGGCTGCCCGCCGGACTACTTTGCCGCCGACGGCCAGCTGTGGGGCAACCCGCTCTACGACTGGGACTACCACCGCCGCACCGGCTATGCGTGGTGGATCCTGCGCATCCGCCACGCGCTGTCCATCTATGACATCCTGCGCATCGACCACTTCCGCGGCTTTGACACCTACTGGGCCATCCCGGCAGGGGAGACGACGGCCCGCAACGGGCGCTGGGAGCAGGGCCCGCGCATGGAGCTGTTCCGCGCACTGCACAACGCCCTGGGCAGCCTGCCCATCGTGGCCGAGGATCTGGGCGAGATGTTCGACTCGGTCCGCGAGCTGCTGGCGGAGAGCGGCTTCCCCGGCATGAAGGTGCTGCAGTTTGCCTTCACCGGTGAGGACAGCGTTGATCTGCCCCACAACTACCCGCGCAACTGCGTGGCCTACCCCGGCACCCACGACAACAACACCCTGACCGGCTGGTTTGCCGAGGAACTGACCGCCGCCCAGCGCAAGCAGGTCGTGGACTACTTTGCCCTGACGAAGCAGGAAGGCACCGTGCGCGGTATGCTGCGCGGCGTGCTGGCCAGCACCGCGGCGCTGGCGATCATCCCGATGGCCGACTGGCTGGAGGAACCCGCCGCTGCCCGCATGAACACCCCGGGCCAGGCACAGGGCAACTGGCAGTGGCGTGCCGATGCCAAAAAGCTGACCCCTGCGCTGGCCGCTGAAATCCGCGTCCTGACGGAGCGCTACTTCCGCGCAGCAAAGTAATTTGTGAAGTTCGCACGGTATTCCATCGGTTTGACGAAGAAAGTTTGTACAGTGGGAATCTTGGAAAATCTTTTTCACTGTGGTAAAATAAAACTGTATTATGCAAAAGCCGAGATGTGCGAGGCCGGGGAATCCGGCGGTTAGGAAGCAACATGAAACAGGACTACACCCTTGACGAGCTGCAGACAGAGATGACAGCTCTGGCGCAGCTGTTTGACAGCGTGACCCTCGCAGACCCCCGCATGGGCCTGCTGGACCCGGCTACTTTGCAGCCGCTGAATAAGGTGGCTGCGATGCCCGCGCTGGACGCCGCAGGCCGCGGGTTGAAGATCGAAAAGGCCGCGGACGGTCTGCGCACCGTCATTGCCCAGGGCATTACGGTGGCGGACACGCCCTGCGTGCTGCTGCTGGGGATGCCGCTGCCCCGCAACCTGCAGGCCGACGGCGCGGAGGATGCCTTCACCCGCGCACTGAGCCAGATGCAGGATGACCTGCGCCGCGACTATGTGACCGGCGTTTACAATTCCGTCTACCTGAATGAGGCATTCCGCCCCCGCGCCGAGCGCGCTGCGCTGGACGGCAAGCCCGTGGGTGTGGTGATGGTCCGCGTGAATGAGTACTGGCAGCTGCGCGAGCAGGAGAGCGACTCTGCCGCGAACTGCTGCCTGAACATGGCGTCCGGCATTTTGCAGCTGGTCGTCGGCCCCGACCACGACAAGGCTGTGCTGGCCCGCCTGAATGACGGCTTCTTTGCCATCGTCACCGTCGGCACGCCCGCCGCCCGGATGGCCCGGGCTGTGCACGAGGCGATGAATGCCTCCCGCCGGGAGTTCAACATCTCGCTGTCCCGCCGCGGCAGCTTTACCGTGGCCATCGCCTCCGCCGAGTGGGGTGAGACGGCCTCCTGGGATATGACGCTCTCTCTGGCACAGCAGCGCCTGTAAACCGAATAAAACATCCCCCTTGTGTACATACTGGCATTGACCGCCAAACGTACACAAGGGGGATTTTGTTATGCAGAGCGATAATGAAAAAATGCTGCAGGAGATCGTGCAGAACACCGAGATGGGCAAGAACACGCTGGATGAGCTGATGAGCCTGACCCATGACCAGAAGCTCAGGGACGAGATGCTGCGCCAGAAGCGGGAGTACCGCCGCATCAATCAGGCTGCGCACACTGCGCTGGACGCCATCGGGGCCGAGGCCCACGGACAAAGCGCCGCCGCTCGTATGAGCGTGAGCATGGGCATCCGCACCCGGACGATGATGGACAAATCGACCCGCAATCTGGCTACGATGCTGGCCGAGGGCAGCGGCCAGGGCGTGCTGGACTGCAAGCGCGCCGAGCGCGACTACCCCGAGGCCAGCCCCGGCGCCTTCAAGCTCTGCCATGAGCTGGGCGCGTTCCAGAGCGATGCCGAGGAGACCTGGAGGGGGTTTGTGTAAAAAAGGAAAAGCCTTCCCCCTTGGGGGAAGGTGGCCGTAGGCCGGATGAGGGGCGGCCTTCCCGCTGCGGCCCGTTCACGGGCAATCGCGGAAAAGCCGCCCCTCATCCGTCACCTTCGGTGACAGCTTCCCCCGCGGGGGAAGCCTTTTTGTACTTACAGCTTCAAATCCCCTTCTTTGATCCACCCCTTCTTCCGCAGAACCTCGCAGAAGATCGTGCTCAGCACGGCGGGCAGGACAAAGCAGATCAGCACCAGACCGATCCAGTCAAAGGCCGTCACGGCCTTGCCGCTCTCGATCCAGCCGGTGTAAACGCCGATCTGGCCGACCAGACCGCAGGTGCCCATGCCGGAGGAAACGGCAGGACCGTTCATCTCCAGATGAAACAGGCAGGTGGCAATGGGGCCTGTGATGGCCGCGGCCAGCGTCGGGGGAATCCAGGTGCGGGGGTTGCGCAGGATGTTGGGCATCTGCAGCATGCTGGTGCCCAGACCCTGGCTGACGAGACCGCCGACGCCGTTCTCCTTATAGCTCATGACCGCAAAGCCCACCATCTGGGCGCAGCAGCCCGCCACGGCGGCACCGCCGGCCAGACCCGTCAGGCCCAGCGCTGCGCAGATGGCTGCACTGGAGATGGGAAGCGTCAGCGCCATGCCGACCAGCACAGAAACCACAATGCCCATCAGAAGCGGCTGCAGCTCGGTGGCCCACATGATGAGGCTGCCCACGGCGGACGCCACCGCGCCGATGGACGGCGCAAACAGCGCGCTCAGGCCGACGCCCACCAGAATTGTGACGGCAGGGGTCACGAGAATGTCGATCTTCGTCTCCTTGCTGACCAGCTTGCCGATCTCGGCGGCAATGATGGCAATCAGGTAGACGGCCAGGGGGCCGCCTGCGCCGCCCAGCTCATTGGCAGCGCCGCCCACGGCAATCAGGCTGAACAGCACCAGCTGCGGCGCGTGCAGCGCGTAGCCGATGGACGCGGCCATGGCCGGGCCCGCGACTGCCGCCGCATAGCCGCCCGCCGTGACCAGAAACGCCAGCCTCAGCTGCTGGCCCAGCGTCTTGATGATCGTGCCGATCAGCAGACTGGCGAACAGTCCCTGCGCCATCGCGCCCATGGCGTCGATGCCGTAGCGGTGCGCCGAGATCACGACGTCCTTACGCTTGAAAAACGATTGTACCGATTGGATTGCTTGTTCCATGGATATACTCTCCTCTTTCCTCTGAGTTGTAAAAATTCTAACATTTTGCCACGCAAAAAACAATCCGTTTGATTGAAAAAGCCATGCAAATGCGCTACAATTATAAATAAACCAGCAAAAAGGGGAGAGATACCCATGGTCGAAAATTTTACCGCCCGCATCACACCGTTTGGGCTGGACCGCAACACCTTTGTTTACCTGCCCGATGACTGGCAGTCGTCCGGCAGGCGCTACCCCGTTGTGTACATGTTTGACGGGCACAACCTGTTTTTTGACTCTACCGCGACCTACGGCACCTGCTGGGGCCTGAAGGAATACATGGACGCCCACCCGCAGGCCATCATCGTTGCGCCGGAGTGCAACCATGAGGGCAACGCCCGGCTTGAGGAGTACAGCCCCTACGACTTTGTGTGGCAGGAATACGATATAAAGGGCCGCGGCAAGGCGTATCTGGACTGGATGGTTCAAGAATTAAAGCCGCTCATCGACGCAAAATACCCCACGCTGCCGGACCGGGAGAACACAGCCATCGGCGGGTCGAGCATGGGCGGGCTGATGAGCCTGTACGGCGTCACGGCGCATAACGAGACGTTCAGCCGCGCGGCCTGCCTGTCGCCGTCGGTGCGGTTCAGCTTTACTGAGGTGAAGGCCGACATCAAAAAAGCAAAGCTGGCTCCCGGCACGCGGGTCTATATCAGCTGGGGCGAGCGCGAGGGCAATGGCCGCCACGCGCTGGCCCAGTACACAGGCAAGGCGCTGGAGGTCACGAACCTGCTGACCGCCAGGGGGGCGACGGTCTACCCCTACTGCCAGCTGGACGGCAGGCACTGCGAGGCCGACTGGCGGCGTCAGCTGGGGCGCTGCTTTACATTTCTGTTTGGATGGAGGTAAGCCGTGGCAAAGCAAAACAAAAGCAAAAAGAAAAAGCGCCCCGCCCCGCAGGCCCCGGCAGCCAAGCCCGCCCAAACCGCACCCGCGCCGGAGCAGCCGCCCCGCACGGCTAAGCTGATGGCGGCGCTGTGCTATCTGAATGTGCTCATCCTCATCCCCGCCTGCACAAAATGGCGGCACGATGAGTTTGTAAAGTTCCACCTGAATCAGGGCCTTGTTGTGCTGGCGCTGGCCACGGTCTGCGCCTGCGTCGGCTTCCTGCCCCACGGCAGTGAGCTGGGCCTGACCCTGACGCTGCTGGTGGATGTACTGTCCCTCGTCGGGCTGGTGCAGACCCTGCGCGGACTCAAAAGCCCGCTGCCGGGTATCTGGCGCATCACCCGCGCGTTCCATCCTTTTAACTGAACAGGAGATGCTAGTATGTCTAAAGCTGTTATCTTTTTTGCCCCCGGCCTTGAGGAGTGCGAGGGTCTGCTCTGCGTGGACATCCTGCGCCGCGCCGGTGTCGAGGTCACGATTGCCGCCGTCGGCGGGGAGAAGATCGTCAAGAGTGCCCGCCAGATCAGCGTTGTGGCCGACGCCCTGGCCGAGGAGCTGGACTACACGGTGTTTGACGCCTGCATCCTGCCCGGCGGCATCCCCGGTGTGCCCAACCTGAAGGCCGACGCCACGGTGCGCCGGGTCTGCCGGGACTTTGCCGCCGAGGGTAAGGTCGTGGCCGCCATCTGCGCCGCGCCCACCGCGCTGGCGGCGTTCGGCGTGCTGAACGGCAAAAAGGCCACGGTCTACCCCGGCATGGACGCCGACCTGACTGCCGCAGGGGCCAGCTACACCGGACTGCCCCTCACCATCGATGGAAGCATCGTCACCGGCGAGGCCCTCGGTGCCGCCATCCCGTTTGCGCTGGCGCTTGCCCGCATCCTGGCCGGTGCCGACGCCGCCAACAGGGTCAAGAGCGCGATCGTGTATCAGTAATTTATAGAGTCTGTAGGGGTCGGCCTCCCCGACGACTCGCGGGAGCCTGCTACAGCCATACAATAAAACGCCCTGCCTTTTTCAAGACAGGGCGTTGCTTTTTTAGTTATTTCCGACCACGCTGCAGCTCGATCCAGGCCAGGTCGCCTCTCTCCAGACCGTGGATCAGAACCTCCGCGGTGGCGATGTTTGTGGCGACAGGGATCGTGTGCATGTCGCACAGGCGCAGCAGCATCATGTCATTCGGCTCGCCGGGCTTGGCACCGACGGGGTCACGGAAGAACAGCAGCATGTCCACCTCGCCGCAGCCGATCATGGCAGCGATCTGCTCGGCACCGCCGCGGCCTCCCGGATACAGCATGCGCACCGGCAGACCAGTGGCATCATGGACGATTTTGCCGGTCACGCCCGTGGCGATCAGGTCATTCTCAGACAAAATGCGCACATAGGCAGTGCAGAACTGAGCCATCAATTCCTTGCGGGAATCGTGGGCAATCAAGGCAATTCTCATGGCTGAACTCTCCCCCCACAGCGGCCACCGCATGGCCGTAAAACAAGCATATACTTTATAATATAATATATGCACAAAAAATGCAAGTGCAGCAGCCGCAAAAACTGACAAAAAATGCGCCGTCCGGCCAAGTGCTTGGCGGATTGCCCAAACAGCACCGCAAAATTTTGGTAAAACAGCGCGCCGCAGTTGTGCTATAATGAAAAAAACGGACAGAACAATGTACAGCTTTCTGTCTAAAAGGAGGATTCACCATGAGGAAATCAGCCCAGACCGTCATCCGCCCGGATGCCTATTATACCATCGCCGCCGCCAATGGCCGCGTGCTGGAAGTGGCCGATTTCAACACCGAGAACGGCGCGTCCGTCCGCCTGTGGAGCTACGAGGGTCAGCCCTGGCAGCAGTGGCAGTTTGTGGAAGCGGGGGACGGCGAGTACCGCATCAGGAACCGCTTTACGGGCAAGGTCATGGACTTGGCCATGTCCGGCGTCTGCAACGGCACCTGGGTCCACCAGTGGACCCAGACTGCGGGCGCGGGTCAGCGCTGGCAGATCGTGGAGGCGGGCGGCGGCAAGGTCAAGCTGCGCAACGTCCTGGCCGATAAGGTCATTGACCTTGTGGGAATGCGCGTGGAGAACGGCACCCAGGCCCAGATCTGGCAGGATGTCTTTGGTGAGAACCAGCTCTGGAAGCTCGACCCTGTGCCCGAGCGCCTGCTGAACAAGGAAACCCCCGCCCCGACGCCGAAGGCCGCGCCCAGGAAGGCCGCCGCCAAGCCGACCCGGACGCAGACCGAGAAGAAAACCTCCGGCAAAGCCGCAAGAAGAACCAGTAAAAATAAGTAAGGGCAATACCGCAAACGGGCAAGAATGGCGAGCTTGCCCCTCATCAATCACCTTCGGTGACAGCTTCCCCCACGGGGGAAGCCTTTTTTTGGCTTGCGGGGATAGAAAAATGTTGCTATAATAAAAACAGGAAAGAATGCTGTAGTGGTCGGGCATGCCAGACCCCTACAAGGCGGCGAATAAAACCGAAAGGCAGTACGACCATGCAGTTTACCGAACTTACGAACGTTTCACCCGAAATCATCCGCGCTACACAGGCGATGGGCTTTACCGATATGACCGAAATTCAGGAAAAGGCCATCCCGCTGATGCTGGCCGGGCACGATATGATCGCCAAAGCCCCCACGGGCACCGGCAAGACTGTGGCGTTCGGCATTCCCATCCTGTCCAAGGTCGATCCTGCCAGCCTCAAGCCGCAGGCCGTCATTTTAAGCCCCACACGGGAGCTGGCCCAGCAGATCGCCCAGGACCTGCAAAATCTGGCGCAGTTTCTGCCTGACATCAAAATCGTCTGCGTCTATGGCGGCGCGGGCATGGACAAGCAGCAGCGCCAGCTCAAAGCCGGCTGCCAGATCGTCGTTGCCACGCCGGGCCGCCTGATGGACCACTACCGCCACCACGCCATTGATGTCTCCGACGTCAAAACCGTCGTGCTGGACGAGGCCGACGAGATGCTGAACATGGGCTTTTACAAGGACGTCAAGTACATCATCGACCTGATGAAGCACCGCGAGAGCCTGTCGATGTTCTCGGCGACCATCAGCCGCGAGGTGCTGGACATCGGCTGGCTCTACCAGCACAACGCCGCTGAGGTCAGCGTCCAGCCCGTCGAGGATTCCAGCCCGAAAATTGCCCAGTACAAGCTGCTGACCACGGGCCGTGACAAGCTGGCCGACGCCGCGCAGATTATCATTGACGAGGGCTACAAGCGGGTCATGATCTTCTGCAACACCAAGTACAACACGGGGATGCTGGCCAACCAGCTTGCCCGGCTGAACTTCAACGTGGACTGCCTGCACGGCGACCTGTCCCAGGCTGAGCGCAACCGCATCATGACGCGGTTCAAGGCCGGGGAGATCGATGTGCTGGTCGCCACCGATGTGGCAGCGCGCGGTATTGATGTTTCCGATGTGGATGCCGTCATCAACTACGACGTGCCCGAGGAAAACGAGCACTACACCCACCGCATTGGCCGCACGGGCCGCGCCCGCAAGCAGGGCGCGAGCTACCTGTTCTACACGAAGGAGGAGCAAAAGCGCGTGGACCAGCTGCTGCGCCTGACCCGCAACACCGACGACTGCAAGAGTGTAAAGTTTGACTTTAACCATGAACATCTGAAAATCGAGGACACCGCCCCGGCAGATAAGTTCCAGATCAAGGCATATTTTTAAGTCGGTAGATTTGTGCAAAACAAAAAGCGACCACCTGTTTCTCAGATGGCCGCTTTTATTTTGCCTGTTACAGGCTTTCGATCATATTTGCCACGATCTCCGTCGCGGTCTTAACGTACTCGGTGATGCTGAACTGCTTGACAACGAGCACCTCATAGCCGCTCTCGTCGGCGTTGTCGCTCATGGCGCGCAGGATGACGCAGGGCACGCCGTTGCGGCCCGCGATCTGGCTGACCGCCGCGCCCTCCATTTCGACGCAGTCGGGGTGGCACTTTTCCTCAATCGCCTTTTTCGTCTCGGCGTCGCCGACGAAGGTGTCGCCCGTGGCGATCTTGCCCGCGATGGCCTTCACGCCGCAGGCAGTGCAGGCGTCGAGCGCGGCCTGCACCAGCGCGGGATCGCCGTGGTACTCGGTCTGGAACGGTGCGCTCTGGGCAATCATGCTCAGCTCGGCGTCGTGGTAGACGACGGTCTCACCGACGCAGACGTCGCCGATGCCGATCCTGCTGGTCATATTGCCCGCAATGCCGCTGAAAATCAGCTTATCAATGCCGTATTTTGTGCACAGCACCTGCACGGTGGACGCGGCGTTGGCCTTGCCCATGCCCGCGCAGCAGACGACGACCTGCTTGCCCTGCAGCGTGCCGCAGTGGTACTCGACCCCGGCGTAGTTCTCTTTGGTCACGTTCTCCAGCCGTGCGCACAGCTGGTCGACTTCGTCGGGCATAGCGCCCATAATGCCAATAATCACGGTCAAACCTCCGTTAAACGTTGAACAAAAATTCGATAACGTCACCGTCGTTCACGACGTACTCCTTGCCCTCGGTGCGCTGCAGGCCCTTGGCCTTGACGGCGGCATAGTTGAAGTCGGCGTCCTCCAGGTCTTTGTACGCGATGACCTGCGCACGGATGAAGCCGCGCTCAAAGTCGCTGTGGATCTTGCCGGCAGCCTGCGGGGCCTTGGTGCCCTTCCTGATGGTCCAGGCGCGGCATTCCTTCTTGCCGTCGGTCAGGAAGCTGATGAGGCCCAGCAGCTCGTAGCTGGCCTTGATGAGCTTGTCCAGACCGGTGGACTCGATGCCCATTTCCTGCAGGAACGCAATTTTTTCCTCCTGCGTGGAACCGGCAATGTCCTCCTCGGTCTTGGCGCAGATGGGGATGGCCTGGGCGTTTTCCTCCTTGGCGCGGGCGGCAACGAGCGGGAAGTACGGGTTCTCGTCCAGCCCGCCCAGCAGGTCGTCCTCACCGACGTTGCAGGCGTAGATGACGGGTTTGGCGGACAGCAGGCCCAGCTCCTTGCGGGCGGCCTTCACGGCGTCGTCGCTCTCGTCAAAGTCAAAGCTGCGCGCGGGCTTGCCGCCCTCAAGCCAGGCGGCCAGGTCGGCCAGCCAGGCAGCCTCGGCGGCAGCGGCCTTGTTGCCGGTCTTGGCAGCCTTCTGCTGGCGGCCCAGGCGGTTGCTGACGACCTCGAGGTCGGCCAGGATCAGCTCCAAGTCGATGGCATCAATGTCGCGGATGGGGTCAACGCTCTCGGGCTTGTTGACGTCCTCGACCACATGAATGATGTTGTCATCGTCGAAGCAGCGCACAACATGGACGATGGCGTCGCACTCGCGGATGTGGCCCAGAAACTTGTTGCCGAGACCCGCGCCCTGGCTGGCACCCTTGACCAGACCTGCAATGTCAACAAACTCAACGATGGCAGGCGTTTTCTTGTCGGTCTGCCAGATCTCGGCCAGCTTGTCCAGCCGCGGGTCGGGCACGGGCACGATGCCGGAGTTCGGCTCAATCGTGCAGAAGGGGTAGTTGGCCGCCTGCGCGTTCTGGGTGCTGGTCAGCGCATTGAACAGGGTAGACTTGCCCACGTTGGGCAGACCCACGATACCTAATTTCATATTTCTCCATATCTCCTTTATTATCGTTGTTTTTTGTTGCCGGATTTGGGGTTTTACCCCCATTTTACCCCCATTTTCGAGGTTTACCCCTTTTTCTCACTATTAGCTGCCTCAAAAAGACGCACGGCGTTCTGCATTGAATCATCAGAAACATGGACGTATTTGTCCATCGTCGTCTTGATACTGGCGTGCCCCAGCAGCTGCTGCAAGACCTTGGGCTGCATGCCGCGCTCAATCGCGCGGGTAGCATACGTATGGCGCAGCGCATGCATCCCAAAGGGAGCAATGCCGGCTTTTTCGCACAGCTTATAGAGGTGGGTGTCATAGGAACTGTTCTTAATCGGCTCACCGGTTCGATAGTTTACAAAGACCAAATCGTGCATGCAGAAGTACATCTGCCTTCCGGTACGGCGATCTGTGTATTCCAGAATCTGCTGCAACGTGGGCGACTCTTTACGGGTCAAGCGCTCATCATAGCAGTTCTTCAAAATACGATATGCGGTATCGGTCAAGGGGATAGTGCGGTAGCTTTTCACCGTTTTGGGAGGCCCGGCACGCCAGTACTTGAAGTGGTGGCGGTACTCCAAACTTTTATTGACGGTAAGAGTACGCTTCTTCCAGTTGATGGCATCCCAAGTCAAACCAATCAGTTCACCCGTGCGCAGCCCGGTTTCCAGCAGCAGTGCATATTGCCGGTAGTTGTGAGAATCCTTGGCTACGGCAAGGAAGCGCTTCTGTTCCTCAACGGAAAGGTAGCGAATATCGTCCACTGCACGGACCGGCTTGTTATAGCGCACGCCATTCATCGGATGTTTGACGATAATATCGTTCATCACAGCAGATTTGAACATGGTACCCATAGCAATGTAAGTCTGACGGATTGTAGAACCGGCGTAAGTACTTTCCATGCGGTTCAGAATAATCTGGCAGTGCATCGGCTTTACGTCGCCCATGCACATGGTTCCAATCAGTGGCTGAACATTTCTCTTATAGCGTTCCGTATAGTTGCGGATGCAGTTCGGGGAAAGGTTACAGATGATGTTCGTGATCCAGTAGTCAAACCAGTTGTCTACGGACATGTCAGAGTTGCAGGTAATGACGTGATGACGCAATTCGTATTTCGTATCGGCAAGCCAATTCTTGGCTTCAGGCAGCGACTTGAAATATTTTTCTCGCCGCTCCCCGTCTTTGGTATAGTATCTTGCGGAATATAACCCGTCCTTTCTTTGGCGTATGCCTTTTCCGCATTCTTTTCGCTTTAGGCTTTTACCCATAGTGGACTCCTTTCCAAAGCGGGAATCCAACGCGATACTGAAATTATAGCACATGAAATCCCTATTTTCAACGGCATTACCTCTCTTAAATAATCAGCTTGCTGCTGATGTAGGCTTCAAATTCTTTGCGTTTGACCAATTTCTTTGACCCTACATACAACACGAAAGGACAGTTGGGTTGTTTGAGCATGGCATCGATTTTGTTGATGCCGATATTGCTGTATTCAGATGCTTCCTTAATGGAAAGCGTCAGCTTCAGATGAATGGGTACACTTTCGGAATCTCGCATAATAAATGTCTCCTATTGCCTTTGTGGTGTCAGCTTTTCTTCGCGCGCGTGACAGCATCGATTTAAGAAATAAATCTTGCTGTATTCTAATTTTAATAGGAAAAACAACGATAGTATATACAAAAGCTGCGCGGATGTAATGTGGACACTATGCTTTTATCATGCAAAATCTCACCATCTTGACAGGGCGGACATTCTTGTGCTATACTCCACCTGTAAATGATTTTTGTGCCTTGCGCACACGCT
>OGME01001669.1_pt1 | contig 12494 bp, 7 predicted proteins | sample 1572981 | NCBI WGS metagenome assembly OGME01 (sample SAMEA2581902, study PRJEB24529) | metagenome | biome: Human gut stool | place: China | collected 2011
AAACCGACGATCGCAGCGATCAAAGCTGGTAAGGCGATCGCGTTGGCAAACAAAGAGACGTTGGTGGTGGCCGGCGAACTGATCACAGCTTTGGCTGTCGAACACAAAGTGCCGATCCTGCCTGTCGACTCTGAACATTCTGCCATTTTCCAGTGTTTAGCGGGAGAGTGGGAGAACCCAGTGGAAAAGATATTGCTGACGGCTTCCGGCGGTCCTTTCCGTACCAAGACAATGGAGGAACTGGCTGTCGTGACCAAGGCACAGGCGTTGAAGCATCCCAACTGGAGTATGGGGGCGAAAATCACGATCGACTCGGCGTCGATGATGAACAAGGGGTTCGAGATGATAGAGGCGAAGTGGCTGTTCGGGGTTACGCCGGAACAGATACAGGTCGTGGTGCATCCGCAGTCGGTGATCCATTCGATGGTTCAGTTTGAAGATGGTGCGGTGATCGCCCAGTTGGGGATTCCCGACATGAAACTTCCGATCAGCTATGCTTTCTCATATCCCAAGCGGTTACACAGTAAAGCACCCCGTTTGGACTTCACTCAATATGCGACGCTTACTTTCGAGGAGCCGGATATGGAACGTTTCCGTAACTTGGCGTTTGCGTTCGATGCAGTCAGGAAAGGTGGTAATATGCCTTGTATCTTGAATGCTGCCAACGAAGTAGTGGTCGCTGCTTTCCTGCGTGACGAGATCGGCTTCTTGCAGATGAGTGACGTGATTGAAAAAACAATGGCGAAAGCCACTTTCATCTCTGTCCCTACCTACGAAGATTATGTGGCGACGGATGCGGAGGCGAGAAAAATTGCGGAGCAATTTTTTAATTGATAGTTAGGAGAGAAAATATTATAAAGAAAGATAATAGATAATAATTAAGAACAAGACGATTGAGGATGGACAAGGGACAAGAAGAAGTATGAAGGTATTTAATTGTCAATTGTTCATTGTCAATTGTCAAGAGACAAAGTATGGAGACATTTTTAGTTAAGGCTCTACAGCTCATTTTGAGTTTATCGATATTGGTGTTGGTCCACGAATTCGGACATTTTATCTTTGCCCGTATCTTTAAGGTTCGGGTGGAGAAATTTTACCTTTTCTTTGACCCGTGGTTCTCGATTTTCAAGTTTAAGCCTAAAAACAGTGATACGGAGTATGGTGTCGGTTGGCTTCCTTTGGGAGGTTATTGCAAGATATCCGGTATGATCGATGGACAAGGAGGCGATGGCACAGCCGCCGAAACCTTATGAGTTCCGTTCTAAGCCTGCCGGACAACGATTGATGATCATGGTTGCCGGTGTGTTGTTTAACTTTTTGTTGGCGCTGTTTATTTATTCGATGGTGTTGTTCACTTGGGGGGATACGTTCCTGCCGTTGAAAAATGTGAAGGCGGGTATGGATTATAGTGAGACTTTCCATAACGTTGGATTCCAGGATGGCGATATCTTGCTGAAAGCGGACGATACGGAGTTGGAGCGTTTCGGAGAGGATTGTTTCCGCCGTGTACTCAATGCACAGACCGTAACGGTTTTGCGTGGTGGTGTTGAAACGGTAATTCCCATCCCTGAAGATATGGCACAGCGCGTTATGCGGGATAAGAAAGGATTTGCCTCCTATCGTTTCCCGATGGTCGTGCGCGAATTGGGTAAGACGGAAAGTGGCGAATCACCTGCCGCAGTTGCCGGTTTGCAACCGGGAGACAGTATCGTTTCTATTAATGGCATCGTAACCCCTTCTTTCTATGAGGTAGGTGAAGTGCTTGCACAAAATAAGGATAAGGATGTATTGGTCGGTTTTTATCGTGCCGGTATCCCGCAGACATTGACGCTGCATACGGATACGGCTGGGAAAATGGGTATTTATTCTGTTTCGCCTTTTGATATGTATCAGACGGTGACTCGTAAATATGGTTTCTTCGAGTCTTTCCCTGCCGGTGTTATGTTAGGTGTGAACACACTGAAAGGGTATGTCAGCGACATGAAATATGTCTTTACGAAAGAAGGAGCTTCCAGCCTGGGAGGGTTCGGTACGATCGGCAGTCTGTTCCCGGCGGAATGGGATTGGCATTCGTTCTGGATGAAAACGGCTTTCCTTTCTATCATCCTCGCCTTTATGAATATTCTGCCGATTCCGGCTTTGGACGGCGGACAGCTCGTCATTTTGGGCATTGAGGGCCTGATGGGACGGAGTCTTGCCAGAGGACTGAAGGAAAAACTCGGTGCCGTCAGCATGGCGCTCCTTCTGCTTCTAGCTGTTTACGTGACTATGAATGATATCGGCCGACTCGGCGGATGAATGGGCCGCGCAAACGGAGAAGCGTTTCGGAGGTTTTCAGCACGCCGCGGCGGCTCGAACGGTCCGTTCCTTGTGCTAACCTTACAACAATTTTTTTCGGGCGCTGCCGGCTGACGCTTTTGTCGTTGATGCGCCCGGGGAGCCGTGCTCCCAAGCGGCCGGATACAGAATTCAGTGTTGAGAGAGAAATCGTCTTGCAGCTCCCCACTATTACCCGCCTGACGGCCGCGCTTGCCGCCGCATTCGTACTTGCCGGCTCTGCTTCGGCGTTCACGATTTCCGACATCCGCGTCGAGGGTCTCACGCGTACGGAGCCCGGTACGGTCTTTTCGCATCTTCCTTTCCGCGCCGGTGATGAATACACGGCCGAAAAGGGTGTCCGCGCCATTCGTTCCCTTTATCAGTCCGGACTTTTCCGCGATGTGTCGCTCACTCAGGACGGCGATGTCGTGGTTGTTCACGTGATGGAGCGTCCGGCCGTAGCAACCATTGAAACGCACGGCATTAAGGCGTTTGACAAGGAAGCGGTCGAAAAGAGTCTTCGTGACGTGGGGCTTGCCGAAGGCCGCATTTTCGACAATGCGACGCTCACCCGCGCCGATCAGGAACTGCGCCGTCAGTACCTCGCCCGAGGCTATTACGGGGCTTCTGTCAAAACGACGGTGACGCCGCTTGAACGCAACCGCGTGCGCATTACTGTCAATGTTGACGAAGGCAGTGCCTCGTCCATTGCTTCGATCCGCATTACCGGCAACCACCTTTACGATTCGGATGATCTGCTCGACCTGATGCAGCTCGGAACGCCGAACTGGTTCTCTTGGTACACCAAGCGCGACCTCTACTCGCGCGAAAAACTCGCCGCCGACCTTGAAACCATCCGCTCGTTCTACATGAATCAGGGCTATCTGGACTTCAAGATCGATTCCGTGCAGGTGTCGGTGGCGCCGGATAAGTCAAACGTTTACATTACGATCAACCTGACGGAAGGTGAAAAGTACACAATCCGCAGCGCTAAGCTTCAGGGCGATCTGCTCGGGCTTGATGATCAGCTCAACGCGATCGTTACGCTCAAGGCCGGTGAGGTCTACAACGCGCAGGCGGTGAAAGACGTTTCCACCGCGCTGACCGATAAGCTTTCAACGCTCGGTTATGCCTTTGCGTCAGCCAACGCCAATCCGATTTCCAATGCGGAAGACCGTACGGTCGATATCGTTTATACGATCGATCCGGGACGCCGCGCTTATGTCCGCCGCGTGAATATCACCGGCAACAACCGCACGCATGACGAAGTCATCCGCCGTGAAGTCCGTCAGTACGAATCCGCCTGGTTCGACAGCGACAAAGTCAAGCTCTCGCGCGACCGTATTGACCGTCTCGGCTACTTCGAGAGTGTGACTGCAGAACCGAAGCCTGTGCCGGGTACGCGCGATCAGGTCGACCTTGAAGTGAATGTGAAGGAGCGTCCGACTGGCTCCATTTCACTCGGCGCCGGCTACTCCACGTCTGAAGGCATCATTTTGTCGGCAGGCTTCGCGCAGAATAACGTTTTCGGCACCGGCAATTCGGTGTCGGTCGATGTCAATACGTCTAAGTCGCAGCGTACGTATGCGCTTTCCGTGACGGAACCCTATGTGACGCCCGAAGGCATCAGCCGCACTTATGACCTCTATGACCGCAAAGTCGACTTGGAAGAGCTCGACGTTGCCGATGTGAAGTATGAAACCCGCGGTGCGGGCGTGTCTTGGGGCATTCCTTTCACTGAACTGGACCGCGTGTTCCTCGGCACCCGCGTGGAGTCGACGCACGTTGATGCGAATCCCAGATCGCCGCGGCGATATCAAAACTACGTTGAGAAGTTCGGTGATAATCCGGTGAGTGTGGCGCTCACGCTCGGCTGGTCCCGCGACAGCCGCGACAATTCACTCGCGCCGACCCGCGGCGTCTATCAGCGCCTGTCCGGTGAATTAGGGCTCCCCGGTCTTGACATTCAGTACTACAAAGCCACTTACCAGTACCAGCACTACATTCCGCTCTCGCGTACCTGGACTTTGGCTCTTAACGGCGAGGTCGGCTGGGGCGACGTCTACGGCAGTACGGATCAGTTCCCCTTCTTCAAAAACTTCTACGTGGGCGGCATCGGCTCGGTGCGCGGCTATGATTCGGGCACGCTCGGTCCGAAGGATTATTCGGCCAATTCGGACGGCGACAATCTTGGCGGTGACCGCATGATTACCGGCAATATCGAAATCCTTGCTCCGCTCCCGGGCGGCGACCGCACGCTGCGAATCTTCGGCTTCCTGGATGCCGGCTACGCGTGGGGTTACGAAGGTGATCAGCACGGCAACTACACTCGTCAGAAGATCGACTTTGCTGATCTGCGCTATTCGACGGGCTTCGGCATTGCCTGGATTTCGCCCTTGGGCCCGCTCAAGTTCTCCATTGCATTCCCGCTCAATGACAAGGAAGGCGACGATACTCAGCGCTTCCAATTCCAGATCGGTACGGGTTTCTAAACCGTTCCCGTTCGTCGGCTGACTTTAAGCCTTTTCAGACCGCTGCACCTCTTTTGGAGCTGCAGCGGTTTTGCGTCCTGTTCCGATCAAAAAGGAAGCCTTCCCCCAATAATAGGAGAAGGCTTACAACCTTCCGGCTTTCCTCTCGGAAGGACGCGTCGCCGGGTGCTTAGAGCCCGGCAGACCGCGGCAGAAAATCTTCCCCGCAGGAAAGAATGACGACATTCTATAAACGAATAGCGGCAGGTGAATTCACGTCCTAAGCGAATACAATGTTATACAAAAGAACTAGTCCTTAAGACACTGATTTACAGGATTTGAAATTTATTGGTACAAACCCTAATCATGCAAACATGGCTGAATCGGCTCTCAGATAAGGTGAGGATCGGAAATAGGCAGGATCAAAAGCCATAAGGAAAAGGTCAAAGACGGACGGCGGCCGGGTCGTTTTGTTAATATGACCGATTCCGTTCGAGGCGCCCGATAAGGTGCTGAAAACAACAAAAATGATTCGATAAGGAACATCCTCGCCGTGGAACTTCTCAACACGCTCGTCTCTGCCGTCAATAATGTCCTCTGGTCATACGTCCTGATCGTCATGCTGGTGGGATTGGGACTTTGGTTTTCTTTCCGCACAGGTTTTGTGCAGATCCGCCATCTGCGTGAGATGGTGCGTCTTGTTGCGGAGGGCGCAACAGCCAAGACAAAGAAAGGGCATATCTCTACCTTTCAGGCCTTCTGCGTTTCCACGGCGTCGCGTGTCGGCGTGGGCAATATTGCGGGCATTGCCATTGCCGTTGTGGTCGGCGGTCCGGGTGCCGTCTTCTGGATGTGGGTCATAGCGCTCTTAGGCGCGGCAACGGGGTTTGTGGAATCGACCCTTGCGCAGATCTACAAAGTTCCGCGCCGCGGCGGCGGCTTCGTGGGCGGTCCGGCTTACTACATCGGGAATGCCCTGGGCTCTCGGTGGGGTGCCTGGCTCTTTGCCGTGCTGATATCCGTCACTTACGGCCTCATTTTTAATTCAGTGCAGGCCAACACGATGGCGCTCTCGCTCAAGGCATCCTTCGATGTGGATCCGGCTTGGACAGGGTTAGGCATCGCAGTTCTGACGGGGCTGGTGATTTTCGGCGGCTTGAACCGCATCGCACGAGTGGTGGGATGGATGGTGCCGCTGATGGCAGGGGCTTACCTGCTCCTTGCTGCGGTGGTCACCGTGATGAATATCACGCTCGTTCCGGAAGTTCTGCTCTTGATCGTCAAGAGTGCTTTCGGTGTGGACGCAGTAACCGGGGCTGCTTTCGGCATGGCGCTCATGACGGGTATTAAGCGCGGTCTCTTTTCCAACGAAGCCGGTATGGGTTCCGTGCCTAATGCTGCGGCGACGGCGGATGCGTCCCACCCCGTCAAACAGGGTTTGGTGCAGGCCTTGGGCGTCTTTGTCGACACCATGTTCGTCTGCACGGCCTCGGCCATGATTGTTCTGCTTTCGCCCGATTGGCACAGCGCCCAGCTCACTGGGATCGAACTCACCCAGCATGTGCTCACGGGGCAGCTCGGTGCTTGGACCAACACCTTTATGACGGTGATCGTTCTCTTCTTTGCTTTCAGTTCGATCATCGGCAACTACTTTTACGGCGAGGTGAACATGGACTTCATCAGCCGCCGGCCGACTGCGAGCTGGATTTTCCGCGGCTGCGTGCTGGTGATGGTGTATTTCGGCAGCGTCGCGAGTCTCAATATTGTCTGGAATCTCGCTGATCTCTTTATGGCCTTGATGGCGATGCTCAACCTCGCAGCCATCGCTCTCCTTGGCCGCTATGCGTTTGCGGCAATGAAGGACTATTTCAAGCAGCGCTCAGAGGGGGTGGAGAACCCCGAGTTTGATCCGTCTGTGCTGCCGGCCACCCGCGGCATCGTCTGCTGGCCTCGCAAGAAGGATGAAGAAGTGAATTAGTTGGGTGGAAGCATTTCGTAATATTTGCTTCACAACTTTCATGATTTGCGGCCGTCGAATGTGTTTGCATTCGGCGGCCGCGCGTTTGCGCCCCCTCGATTGGGGGAGTCGGGTTAACCCCCGAGTCAACACCCTATATACCTATTTATTGGTAAATAGGGGCCAGCTATCGTTTCTATATCCCTGTGGCAGTAGCTAACAACAGAGTTGAGAGGGGTTCTCAATTAGAACTAGACCTCTCCCATCAGAGGTCTTTAAGGATGCTGTAAGGAAAAATACAATTTCACACGAATAAAAAAACCGCCGAAATGCAAGCCCATCAAACACCCGTTGAAGGGCCGCGGCGGCAGAGCTTCAAATGCTCTGGAAGGAGACCTCTTATGAACACGAAGCCTATGTTGACGGCTGTTGCCGCCGCGCTCTTTTCTCTGGGCGCATGCGTTTCCGCTCAGGCCGCGGATCTGTCGACCTGCACGACCTGCCACTCCAACATCACCAAGGCGCACGCCGGCGCTGCGCACAAGGACATTGCCTGCACGTCCTGCCACTCGGGCGTTGATCAGCACTTGAAGAAGGTGACGGATCGTCCGACGGTCAACATGGATCCGGCTACCTGCGGCGGCTGCCATCAGGCGCAGTACAAGTCCCTCTATAAGGATGACGGCCGCGCTGCTCGTCAGTCGAAGAAGGCGCCTAATGGCCCCGCTCCTGATCCGTTCTTTGACCGCGCGCTCGGCGCCCATGGCTTCACGGTCGAGCATGATCTGCCGCGCGCCCATGTGTGGATGGCCATCGACCAGTTCATCGTTGACCGTGCATTCGGCGGCCGCTTCGAACCCAAGGACGGCTGGCTCTATGCCACGCTTGACGGTGGCAAGTCCTACAAGGTTTGGGATGTTCTGAAGGACAACTATCCGGACAACAACGCGCAGAAGGTCCACAAGCCCGGCACCGCGGCCGCTGCCAATGCCGTCTGCTGGTCGTGCAAGTCCACCGACGTCATGATGGACTGGGCCTACCTTGGCGACAAGGTCGAAGGCGCTCAGTTCAGCCGCTCTTCGAATCCGGTTGATGTGGTCCGCAAGGTCAATCACGCCATCAACTGCAACTTCTGCCATGATCCGCATACTGCTCAGCCGCGCGTTGTCCGCGATGCGCTGATCGATGCCGTGACGCGCGACGACAAGTCCGTGCCGAACGTCTACCGCGATGTTGCTGCACATCCGACGAAGCTCGATGTGAAGGATGTGGGCGTTCGCGGCTTCACCCGCAAGATCGCCTATATGGACAAGGCGGACTCCAACCTCATGTGCGCTCAGTGCCACGTCGAATACATCTGCAACCCGGGCTTTGATGCCAAGACGGGCGCCAAGATCGGCTTCGACAGCCGCCTGACCAACCACTTCCCGTTTGTCAATGCCGACGAGATCGAGCAGTACTACGACAAGATCGGTTTCCGTGACTTCAAGCACAACCTTACGGGCGCTGCGCTCGTGAAGATGCAGCATCCGGACACTGAAACGTACTTCGGCTCTACGCACGACAAGGCCGGCGCTACCTGCGCTACCTGCCATATGCCTAAGGTCAAGGACGAAAAGACCGGCAAGATGTACACGGTTCACTGGGCTACCTCGCCGCGCCACTACATGCAGGAAACCTGCTTGACCTGCCACAAGGACAAGACCGCCGAACAGATGAACAAGGCGATTGATGCCATGAAGGGTCACTATGACGGCAAGGTTCGCGAAGCTGAAGCCCGCATGAACGACATGTTCAATGCCTTCGAACTCGCGATTGCCTCGGGCGTTGATGAAAAGACGCTGGATGAAGCTCGTAAGCTCCACTCCTCGGCTCACATCAATTGGGAATACTGGACGGCCGTCAACGGTGCGTACTTCCACAATCCCGAAGAAGCTCAGCGCAGCCTCGCCAAGAGTGCCAAGGCCGCTTCCGATGCGACCGCTCTGCTCCGCAAGGCCATCGCTGCCAAGGCTTCCGCCAAGGCCGGCAAGTAATAAGGCCTTTGAAGGCTGAGTCAAGTGAGAGTGTCGATTGAAAACGACGCTCTCACTTAGAGAAAGAAAAGCGGCACCGCACCGGTGCCGCTTTTTTTCGCTACAGTAGCGTTTCCACTGATCTTTCCGCCAACACCATGACCTCCACCTGGCTTCTCTACGTTATCTGCGCTTTGATGCTGCTTGCCGCCATCGCTGCGGTGCTCCCAACAGTTCTGCGCACTAAGAACGATGTGAACGGCGAAGCGCTTGACCGCGAAGCGACCGCTTTGGCCACCAAAGCGCTGCAGGCAGAAAAAGCCAAGCTTGATGCTGACCGATCGCTCGGGCGCATCTCTGAGGCCGAGTACGAGTCGCTTTTAACAGACCTGCGCCGCCGCGTGATTGAGGAGCAAAAGCCCGCTGCGGATCCGACCGGAGCGCCGTCGTCCTCAGCGAATGCCAAGCCCTCGACGCGGCTTTCCCGCGTGCAGCTCGCCGTTTCGGTAGCAGTGCTCATCACCGTCGTTGCGGGGGGCTCCTACGCGTTTCTCGGGTCTCCCGAGATGCTCGAATTAACGAATGCCCAAAAAGTGATGGAGGGCAACGCCTCAGCAGAGTCCATCGAAGCGTATCTGAAGACTGCGCCCAAAGACGGCCGTGCCTGGGTGCTCTTCGCACACAAGAAAATTGAAGCGGGCGACTTCCGTGCTGCGGCACGTGCGCTTCGCACGGCCAGAGAAGTCGAACCGAAGATTGCTCGTGACCGTGACGTGATGCTCGAATACGGCGCTGCAGTGCTCACGGCTCAGGAGTCCGATTGGTATGCCGACGCGAACCGCGTGGTCAAGGAAGCGTACGGACTGATGTCGGATGATCCGCGCGCGGAACGTCTCGCGGTGATGGCGGCCATTGCTGCCGAGGATTGGGCATGGGCCGTTGACGTGGTTCGTGCGATGCTCCCGCGAATTCCGCCCGACAGCGGAGAATATATGCAGGCGCGTGAAACGCTCGTGATGCTTGAGGCGCGTGCCAAGGCAGCGGCTGACCAGAAAAAAACGGAAGTGAAGCCTTAAATCCGGCTCTGCGGCGATTGAGCATCTTCGGGAAGCTCATTGCTGCGGTCAAGCCCAAAAAAACGGCGCTCTGAGGGAGCGCCGTTTTGTTTTGGGAGGGATTTATAGGAGTTCTTAGAGCTCAGCCCAGAAGATCAGAAGCAGTGCCTGACCGGTCAGAATGCGCAGGAACATCGCGAGCGGATAGACCGTTGAGTACGCCACAGCGGAGCTGTTCTTTTCTGAGAGGGTTGCCGCGTAGGCGAGTGCTGGAGGATCAGTGGTAGTGCCGGCCATCATGCCGACGATCGAGAGGTAATTGAGCGAGAAGAACCTGCGTGCAACATAGCCTACGATGAGGAGCGGAAACATTGTGATGCAGAGGCCAAGCGCCATGTAGGCAAATCCCTCGCCGGAAACAAACGCCTGCAGGAAGCCGTCGCCGGCGGCAAGCCCCACGCTTGCCAGAAAGAATGCAATGCCGAGTTCGCGGAGCATCAGGCTCGCCGAATTGGTGGTGTAGGTTGCCAGCCGCAGATTCGGTCCGTAACGGCCTAGCAGAATGGCCACGATCAGCGGACCGCCCGCCAAGCCGAGCTTCACCGGCACCGGAATGCCGGGGATGGCAATCGGCAGGACGCCGGCAAGAATGCCCAGTGCGATGCCCACGAAGATCGAGATGATGTTCGGATGGTCGAGTTTGTGCGACTGGTTGCCGACGCGAGCCGTAAAGCGCATGATGGCGCGCTCCGGCCCCACAACGCGCAGGCGGTCGCCGAGCTGCAGATGGATGCTGCGGTAGGGAAAGAGTTCCATGCCGGCGCGGAAAAGGCGCGTAATGTTGAGGCCGTCGTAGTGCGACAGGTGCAGATCGCTGATCTTGAGGCCGTTCACCTTGGGGTCGGTGACGAGCACGGTTTCGGAGTGGATCGGCGAGTGCTGAATCTGCAGGTCAACGCCGAGCGCCTCTTTGCCGAAGAAAGCGACGATGCCGGCCTTGTGTTCGCTCTCCGAGACGATGCGGAGGATGTCGCCCTTGAAGACTTCCGTATCGGGGCCGGGACTGCGGATTGGGCCGCCGGGAGACTGAATGCGGGCGCAGACAAACGGACGGTTGATGAACTGACGAATCGACTGAATCGTCTGGCCGTGGAGAAAGTCGTTGACGACTTCAACATAAAAGGAGCTGGGGGCTTCATTTTTGTCCGCTTCGTCGGCTTCCCAGGCTTTGTCTTCTTCTGCGAGATTCACGCGGAAGAGGATGCGGATAATGATGGCGGAAACAATGATGCCGACGACGCCGAGCGGATAAGCGCAGGCATAAGCCACCGCAATGTCCGCTCCTTCCCAGCCCATAACGGCGAGCGCCTCCTGCGTGGCACCCAAGCCGGGGGTGTTGGTGACGGCGCCAAAATGCACGCCGAGCATCGTCGGCAGGTCAATCAGGCCCGCTGTGAGTGCCCAGAGCAAAATCGTCACCAAGATGGAGAGCACAATGGCACCGGCAGCAAGCCCATTGAGGATGATGCCGCCCGACTTAAAACTCGAAAAAAACGAAGGGCCGACCTGCAGGCCGATGAAGAAAATGAAAAGTATCAGACCGAAGTCGCGCAGGAAGGTTAAAACGTGCGGTTCGATCGCCATGCCGAAGTGTCCGGCGGCAAGTCCGACAAAAAGCACAAATGTGACGCCCAGAGAGACGCCGAAGACTTTTATTCTCCCGAGTGCAAGCCCGACGGAGATAACGAGCGCGTACACCAAGACGATGTGCGCGATCGACGTGGGGGAGGTGAGAACGGATTCCATGGTGGCGGGTGCGGCTCAAGTGCTTCGCGAGGGCAAGCCTTGGACGCTTTAGATTTGTGATGAACCCGCACAGTCTAATCCGTTGTAGGTATCTCTTAATGAGGAGTCTGGGGACGCCTCAAAGTTTGAATGTGTCTTTACGCGATTACAGGACCAAAAAGGCGATAGGGTTTGTGCGCCTTATACGTAAACTGTCGGCGGATTGGCATCCGCTTTTTGCTGCACCCACGGCGTCCTTCCCCAAACGCCTTCGGGGGAGAGCAGCGAGTCGAGCGCCTGCTCGGCCTGCCGGAGTCCTTCGGCAGCCTGCTGTTCGCCCACTTCGAGCGTTGTCCAGAAGGTGCCGAGCAGCATTGCGCGGGCGAGCGCTTGTCGGGAAGTCATGCGTAAAAGCAGCTCTCCGGCGATACGGCGGAAATAGTCAAGCGCTTCTTCGTCGGTGAGCATATCCGCAGCCTGAGCTTTGGTGATCAGCGCTGCACCGAGCGCCAGATCCCAGCCGCGAAGCGCCGTCCAGTCGAGTTTGCCGCGGAAATGGTCAGCCGCCATCCGCTTGCGGCGCATGCGCTCGAGGAGTTCAGTATTTTTAGGCACCACTTCAAAGCCGCTCCAGCCGAGACCGGCTTCGTTGCGCACGAGGTGCTTCACTGACGATGCAGCCATGATGCGGCGGAAATCTGCGCTTGCGCGAGATCCTTCCACCAAAAGCAAGAACCGCTCGTGCAGATCCTCGGCGCTCATGATGTCAAGGTCCGAGGACAATTCATGCAGCAGATCGCCCGCGGAATATTCGGTTGCGGGAATAGCGCCTTCGGCCCAGCCTTCAAAAAGCAGCGGAAATGCCGCGGCCGTGCGCGCAACTTCAGCAAAC
>OGME01001690.1_pt1 | contig 12256 bp, 8 predicted proteins | sample 1572981 | NCBI WGS metagenome assembly OGME01 (sample SAMEA2581902, study PRJEB24529) | metagenome | biome: Human gut stool | place: China | collected 2011
TGCTGTTGCGGTAGAAGATGCGGGCAAAGCTCTTGGCAATGACCACCGAGATGCCTGCGGCCTTGATGGCCACGGGGGCGTGCTCACGGGAGGAGCCGCAGCCGAAGTTCCAGCCGCCCACCATAACATCGCCGTCCCTGACGTTCCGGACAAAGTCCTTGTCGATGTCCTCCATGCAGTGGCTGGCCAGCTCCTTAGGGTCCTGGGTGTTCAGGTGGCGGGCCGGAATGATGACATCGGTATCCACGTTATCCGGGTATTTGAAAACAGAACCTTTTGCGTTCATCGTTGTTTCTCCTTTCCGATCAGACCGTGCGGGGGTCGGTGATATAGCCGGTCAGGGCGCTGGCAGCGGCAGTGGCCGGGCTTGCCAGATAGACTTCGCTCTTGACATGGCCCATGCGGCCCACAAAGTTGCGGTTGGTGGTGGAGACACAGCGCTCCCCCTCGGCCAGAATGCCCATGTAGCCGCCCAGGCAGGGGCCGCAGGTGGGGGTGGACACGATGCAGCCCGCATCAATAAAGGCCTCGGTCCAGCCGCGCAGGATGCACTCCTTATAAACCGCCATGGTGGCCGGGATGATGATGCCCCGCACGCCCTTGGCAATGTGTCTGCCTTTGAGGATGTTGTAAGCGGCCTCCATATCCTCCAGACGGCCATTGGTGCAGCTGCCGATGACCACCTGATCGATCCGGATGTCCTTTCCCTCGCTGGCGGGGTGGGTGTTCTCCGGCAGATGGGGGTAGCTGACCGTGGGCTCCAGCTTGTCCAGGTCGATCTCGATGGTCTTTTCGTATTCGGCATCCTGGTCGGCCTCGTAGTAGACCGGGGTGCGCTGGCTGCGGCCGTTCAGATACGCTCTTGTGACCTCGTCCACAGGGAAGATGCCGTTCTTGGCACCGGCCTCAATGGCCATGTTGCAGACGCAGAGGCGATCCTCCATGGTCAGGGAAGCCACGCCCGGGCCGGTGAATTCCATCGACTTGTACAGCGCGCCGTCCACACCGATCATGCCGATGATGTGCAGGATCAGATCCTTGCCGGATACGCAGGGGCTGAACTTTCCCTTGAGCACAAACTTGATGGCAGAGGGTACCTTGAACCATGCCATACCGGTGGCCATACCGGCGGCCATATCGGTGGAGCCCACACCGGTGGAGAATGCGCCCAGTGCACCATAGGTACAGGTGTGGCTGTCGGCACCGATGATGCAGTCACCGGCGGTCACGATGCCTTTTTCGGGCAGGAGGGCGTGCTCAACACCCATCTGACCCACATCGTAGAAGTTGAGGATATCATATTTGTTGGCAAACTCGCGGCACTGCTTGGACTGGGTTGCGCTCTTGATGTCCTTATTGGGGACAAAGTGATCCAGCACGATGGCGATGTGCGCCTTGTCGAACACGCCGTCAAAGCCTGCCTTCTCAAACTCGTTGATGGCGACCGGAGTGGTGATATCGTTGCCCAGCACGATATCGAGCCTGGCATTGATGAGCTGGCCTGCCTTGACCTCCGGCAAACCCGCATGTGCGGCCAGAATCTTCTGCGTCAGAGTCATTCCCATGGTGATACTCTCCTTTTGTCTTCTATAACTCCCCCAGTCGCTTACGCGACAGCCCCCTCTAGGAGGGGGCCTCTTTGCCTTTCCGTTACGCAACAGGCTCCCTCTTAGAGGGAGCTGTCACCGCAGGTGACTGAGGGAGTTCGATTTTCATTTACTGTTAATTGCCGAAACCAGCGCCCTGATGCCGGCAACGATAATATCGGTGTCGGTGCCGGCACCCCAGGTCATGCTGCCATCCCCCCAGGCAAGGCCCACATAGGAAGCCGCGCGGGAGGTACTGCCCTCGTCCAGGCTGTGCTCCGAGTAGCTTTCCAGATGGAAGTCCATCCCGGTGGCGCTCTGGATGGCGTTGGCCACAGCATCCAGACGACCATTGCCCACCGAGGTGACCACCTTGCGCTGACCGTTCAGGTCCAGGGTGACCGTGGCGGTAATGCCGTTGACCTGTGCAAAGTGAGCCTCCACCACACGAAGGGGCTTTTCACGGTTGAGGAAGCTCTCCTCGAAGATGCGGAGCACCTCGCCTGCACTCAGCTCCTTGTGGCTGTGGTCGGACACGCTCTTGACCTTGTAGCCCAGCACCTCGCGCATCTTGGGGGGCAGATTATAGCCGTAGTTCTGTTCCAGCACAAAGCCGATGCCGCCCTTGCCGCTCTGGCTGTTGATGCGGATGACATCGGCATCATAGGTGCGGCCGATATCGTGGGGGTCGATGGGGATGTAGGGGCAGGTCCAGCGGTGCTCTCCCCGCTCCTTGCGGTAGGCCATGCCCTTTGCAATGGCATCCTGATGGCTGCCCGAGAAGGCTGCAAACACCAGCTGACCGGCGTAAGGGGTGCGCTCGTAGATGTGCATCCGGGTCACGCGCTCGTAGGCAGCGCAGATGGCGGGCATATCGGAAAAGTCCAGCCTGGGGTCTACGCCGTGGCTGTATAGATTCATGGCCAGAGTCACGGCATCCACGTTGCCGGTACGCTCACCGTTGCCGAACAGGCAGCACTCCACGCGCTGGGCACCGGCCAGAACGGCCATTTCAGCGCAGGCAACACCGGTGCCGCGGTCGTTGTGGGGATGGGTGGAGATGATCACACTGTCGCGGTACTTGAGGTGCTTGTCGCAATACTCGATCTGGTTGGCGTAAACATGGGGCATACTCATTTCAACCGTGACAGGCAGGTTGATGATCATGGGGCGGTCAGGGGTGGGCTGCATGATGTCCAGCACTGCGTTGCAGACCTCCACAGCATAGTCCACCTCGGTGCCGGTAAAGCTCTCGGGGCTGTACTCAAACAGGAAGTTGCCCTCGTATTCCTGGCTCAGCTGTTTGACCAGCTTTGCGCCGTCGGTGGCGATCTTCTTGATCTCTTCCCTGCTCTTGTGGAACACCTGCTCGCGCTGGGCCACAGAGGTGGAATTATAGAAGTGGATGACCGCGCGGGGGGCACCCTTGACGGCCTCGAAGGTCTTGCGGATGATGTGGTCGCGGCACTGGGTCAGCACCTGCACGGTCACATCCTCCGGGATCATGTTTTTCTCGATCAGGGTACGCAGGAACTCGTACTCGGTATCGCTGGCGGCGGGGAAACCCACCTCGATCTCCTTGAAGCCGATCTTTACCAGCATCTGGAAGAACTCCAGCTTTTCCTCCAGGCTCATGGGCACGATCAGGGCCTGATTGCCGTCGCGCAGATCCACACTGCACCAGGCAGGAGCCTTTTCAATGTGATCCTTCTTCACCCAGCTGTCATAACCGGCAGGGACAGGGTAATATCCCGGTGCGTACTTGGTTGCGTCCATCATTCTCGTTTCCTCCAGATCCTACACTTAATTAAAGTAAAAGGCCCTCGTCTCCAAGGCGATAAGCCTTGAGAGACGAGGGCCTGTCATTTTTTCTAACAGAGCACCCGTGGTACCACTCTCTTTGCTGGAAAACCAGCCACTCACACGATCAGCTTTTGGCGGCGAATCGCTGCCCCGGTAACGGTGGGCATCCGTCAGAGCCTACTCTCCATTCAGCTCTGCCGCTCAGGGGCCAGTAGCCGAAACCCTCCGCACTGCCTTGCACCGCCCGGCAGCTCTCTGAAGCAGAAGAAGATCGTTTTTTCCCCGTCAACGCATTTGGTCTTTGTGTTTCAAAGTGAGCTTATTGTACCAAACGTCGGATTTGCTGTCAAGAAGTTCAGTTCACATCAAGAATGAAACAATTTCACATCAGGAGCGGCACAATTTTCCAAATTTTGCGCCAAGCGTATGGTCAGGGGCGGCGGGTGGTACCCTAAGCAAGTGTCCGCTGGGGTGGGACCCTGTTGCCGTAGGCAATAGGGCGGGCGATGGAATGGCCCGTTTCACTTGCGTGGGTACTACCCGCTGGCCCTGATGCTAGGTTTGTTAAGAATCTGGGAAGTTTTTGGAAACAAGCCCTCAAAAGGCTGGTTTCTTAAAATCAGTCGTGCTATGCTTTGGGGTAGAGACAAAGCCTACTAAGGAGGAAATCCTATGAAAGAAGTCAAGACACCGCGCAAGCCGTTGGCGATCTACTATGCCATCGTGCTGCTGATGCTGCTGCTCCTCAACTTTGTGCTGCTGCCGTGGATGGAGGAGCGTCAGATCAAAGAGGTGGACTACGGCACCTTTATGACCATGACCGAGGAGAAGAACATCGGCCGGGTAGACATTGAATCCAACCAGATCATCTTTACCGATAAGGACGAGACGCAGGTCTACAAGACCGGCCTGATGAACGACACCGGCCTGACCGAGCGGCTGTACGATGCGGGAGCCACCTTCTCCAGCGAGATCGTGGAACAGTCCTCGCCGGTACTGAGCTTTTTGATCTGGTTCGTCCTGCCCATCATCCTGTTCTCGGCCATCGGCAACCAGATGAACAAAAAGCTGATGGAAAAGGCCGGCGGCGGCCCGGGCTCCATGATGTTTGGCGGCATGGGCAAATCCAACGCCAAGGTCTATGTGCAGTCCACGGCAGGCATCCGCTTTGCGGATGTGGCCGGCGAAGACGAGGCCAAGGAAAACTTACAGGAAGTTGTCAACTATCTGCACGATCCCAGCAAGTATGAGAGCATTGGTGCCAAGATGCCCAAGGGCATCCTGCTGGTGGGCCCTCCGGGCACCGGCAAGACCATGCTGGCCAAGGCTGTGGCCGGTGAGTCCAACGTGCCCTTCTTCTCCATTTCCGGCTCCGAGTTTGTGGAGATGTTCGTGGGCATGGGTGCCTCCAAGGTGCGCGACCTGTTCAAGCAGGCCAAGGAGAAAGCGCCCTGCATCGTGTTTATTGATGAGATCGATGCCATTGGCCAAAAGCGCAGCGGCGGCCAGTACGGCGGCAACGATGAGCGCGAGCAGACCCTGAACCAGCTGCTGACCGAGATGGATGGCTTTGAGGGCAACACCGGTGTCATCATTCTGGCCGCCACCAACCGTCCCGAATCCCTTGACCCTGCCCTGACCCGCCCCGGCCGCTTTGACCGCCGGGTGCCCGTGGAGCTGCCCGACCTCAAGGGCCGCGAGGAGATCCTGAAGGTCCACGCGAAAAAGGTCGCGCTGGCCCCGGGCATCGACTTTACCACCGTGGCCCGGATGGCCTCCGGCGCGTCCGGTGCCGAGCTGGCCAACATTGTCAACGAGGCCGCGCTGCGGGCCGTCCGCGCGGGCCGCAAGAGCGTGACCCAATCCGACCTGGAGGAGAGCATCGAGGTGGTCATTGCAGGCTACCAGAAAAAGAACTCCATCCTGACCGACCACGAAAAGTGCATCGTAGCCTACCATGAGATCGGCCACGCTCTGGTCGCCGCCAAGCAGACCCACTCCGCCCCCGTGCAGAAGATCACCATCATCCCCCGCACCTCGGGTGCTCTGGGTTATACCATGCAGGTGGACGAGGGCAACCACTACCTGATGAACAAGGAGGAGCTGGAAAACAAGATCGCCACCCTCACCGGCGGACGTGCCGCCGAAGAAGTGGTGTTCCACTCCATCACCACCGGTGCTTCCAATGATATCGAGCAGGCCACCAAGCTGGCCCGCGCCATGCTGACCCGCTACGGCATGAGCGATGAGTTTGACATGGTGGCACTGGAGACCGTCAACAACCAGTATCTGGGCGGCGACACTTCCCTTGCCTGCTCTGCCCAGACCCAGTGCGAGATCGACCAGAAGGTGGTGGAGCTGGTCAAGGCCCAGCACGCCAAGGCTGTGCAGATCCTGACCGACAACCGCGCAAAGCTGGATGAGCTGGCCCAGTATCTGTACCAGAAAGAGACCATCACCGGCGATGAGTTCATGGAGATCCTGAACCGGGAGGAATAATTTTCACCCCCCTGCAATAAACAAGCCGCCCGTTCCGTATTCATTACAGAACGGGCGGTTTTTCGTCCATAGTACAGGAGGTATATTTTTTTATGAAGATTCTGAATACCATGCTGGGCCGTCAGGCCATTGCCGCAGCCCTGGTGCTGTCCCTTGCCATCCCCATGAGCGTCGGCGCATTTGCCGAAGAGCCTGCCGCTGCGGCTGCCGCCGATGACACCGTTGTTGCAGGCTACCTGCCCCCGCAGGACGAAAGCGTGATGCTTCAGGGTGAGATCGCGCTGCACAGCGGCGATGCAGCCGTGGGCGAGACCGACCCCGCCTACGGCGGCTACGGCGCACCGGAGGGTGACCCCATTCAGGGCGACATCATGCTGATCTCCGCTGACGAGGCAAAGACCACCGAAGCCCGGTACACCGTCAAGGGCCTGCTGGGCCGTCAGGTCCTTTACACCGCCCGGCAGGAGGGCCGGGTCCTGACGCTGGACGTGCCGGACTGTGCCGCCACCTTCCGCACCACCATTCAGGACATGAAGGCCCTGATGGAGCAGGGCGTATCCACGCTGGTGCTCACCACCGAGAAGGGCTCCACCACCCTGAACCTTTCCCTGCTGTGCGAGGGCCAGACCGACACCCAGCGGGTGGTGCTGCGGCAGCTGGGCGGCAGCGCTTTCCTGATGGTCGGCCTGCGCTGCCGCCGCGACCTCATCGTGGGCCGCTGAGTGGGTTGTGTTCCCCTTTCCTGAAGCTTAACAAAACACAGCAGAAGCGCCCCACCGGGTCATACCGGCGGGGCGCTCCTGCTGTGTTTGGGATATATCAGAGAATGTCAAATTTTACTGCGCATTCTGCTTGAGGTCCTGTGCCTTCTTCCAAGCACGCAGCACGCTGATCTTGGTAACCATGTTGTCCGGATAGAACTTCACCTGTTCAGGGGGCAGCTCTGTATCCTGATCGTTCAGGTCGGGCAGGAGGTCGTGCTCCATGGACCAGCGGGCAGCATGCTGCAGATCCATATCCTGTTCTTCCTGGCCAACATCGGGGTAGAGGATCTCAGATTCCGGCATAGGCTTGCCTGCATCCTCCCACAGCATCATTGCAAGAGCACTGCGGTTGCTGGGGAAGTAAGGCAGACCCCACATCTTGCCCACAAGATCGGTGCCCAGCGTGTAGCCGACCAGTGCGCCGCCAGCCACAACAGCCGTACCGACAATGATGGGGCCAACAACATCAGAACCATCCTCAATGTCAGCGCTGCGGTACTGTACAGCCACATCCACATCATCATTCATGGTAAAGGTAATGGACTCAGCCTTGCAATCCTGACCCAGCGGCAGGTCAAAATTGCCGGTAGACCAGAGATCAAACACCATACCCTCGGGAACCTTCGTCTGGTCCAGCGTCACGGTGACTTCTGTACCATCCGGCACAAGGCAGGTCTGCTTGCCGCTGGCCTCGTCGGTGCTGGTGTCCAGTGTATCGGTCACATCAATGCCGCCGTTTTTCACAGCAAAGGTGCCGCCGGTCACGGTCAGGGTATGATTGACGACAGGCTCATCCTTCTTCCACTGTGCCGTAAACACCTCATCACCCGTCAGGACAAGCTCACTCCCGGCTTTATAGAGCTTACCGTTAAGGCTCAGCCATCCAGCAAACTGGTAGCCTTCTCGTGTGGGAGCTGCTGCAAGCTTCACGCTCTCATTTTGACGGTAATTAGCATCGCTGTAGTCGGCAGTTGCGTCGCCAACGCCTCCATTCAGGTTGTACTGGAGGCGGTATACACTGGCAACATCCTTATTTTTATATGTTTCCCACCAGCCGCAGTAGTTGCAGGTCTTCGTCTCATCCCGCGTCTCATTTCGCGCGTCGATTTTTCTCCACTCCGAATAGGTGTAGGTAAAGGCATTGTCATGCTTACCATCGGTATAGGAGTGTGTCTGCATCTTGCCTTCTTTCCAGACCGGCTCCGCATTATTGTTCCAGTACACCTCTGTCCGGCCACTATTGTTTCCCTCTTTAACGCCCTTTTTATCGCCAAAGCCGAACACCTGCGAGCAGGTCGTTGTATCCCGGGCAGCCGTGACATTGGGATCGGTGATATTGATGATGTACTTATAGCTGCCCATGTTGTGGTCGTCGATCTTCAGCGCAGTCTTAAAGGTAGCTGCGGAAGTCCAGGAAATGGACTTCACGGTGCAGTTGTTAAAGTTAACCGTAATGTCCTGTTTTCCTGCACCGTAATCCGTGTAAACATTGACCACTTTTCCCGTTGCATTAAAGGTGCAGGTATCAAATGTCATGATCGGGGAGCTATACGTCCAGATTGCATAATCTCCACTTGGAGCATTGAAGATCGTATTATTGAACACTGCACTTTCATAACCCCAGTAGAAGGTCTTGCCGTTGATGACGCAGTGATCCACCACAGTATTATTCGCGCGGATGAAGCCCAGATAATTTGCATCACCGGAGCGAAGCGTCATATTTTTGAAGGTGACTGTTTTGGCACCATCAAAGCTGTAATCGCCGTTATACTCTGTGCCGAAATTGGCCGGGTCCGGCACCTTAGCACCGATATTCCAGAACGTTTTGTCAGTTCCCTGCCCCACAAAGGTCAGGTTTTTTCCCTTGGTCGTATCAGCGCTGTCGATTTTGTACAGTGTATAATTGCCATCGCCAAGGATGATGGTATCATCGCTCGATGCCTCTCGCACAGCATCTACCAAAGACGTATATATCGTACCCGTTCTTTTGTTCTGTACTTTTCCGGTGCCGGGTGCGTCCTCCGCAAAAGCCAGCATGGGAAGCATCTGAAGCATCATTGCCACTGCCAGCAGGGCCGCAAAAAACCGGTTCTGACTTTTCTGTTTCAACTTTCTTCATTCCTTTCATCGCTATTTGCATTTTTGCAACGGATTCCCCGCAAGGAACCCTCCAGATTCCTACCGCACTGTCACCTCCCCTGTAGGTTCCATTTTCCGCATTGCAGGTCTCAGCAAGGCTGCTGAGTGCTTTGTTCTCAAAGGAATTTCTTGTCATTTCATTATACCCCCCCCCCCTAAATTAAAATCAAGTACTTTGAAAACTTTTGTCAATATTCACAAATCAGGTATCCTCTTTCGGTCATTTCCACGAAACTGCCTTTGACAAAGAAAAAAGCGGCCCGCCAGTGACTGACAAGCCGCAAAAATATTGTCCTATTCCAAATGAAAAGCTGCTGGCTGCATCTGATATGTACCCAGTATTCTGGACACTGGATCAAAATTGAATAATTAAGATTCCATCATGGATGCTTCTCTGAATTTAGAGGGAGGCATCCATTTTGTTTTTGCTTGGATTCTGCTGTTATTGTAATAGTCAATATACTCGGCAATCGCATTGGAGAAGGCTTCAAAGGAGGAATAATCCTTCTCAAATCCATAGAACATTTCATTTTTCAACCTGCCAAAGAAGGTCTCCATAATGCAATTGTCGTAGCAGTTGCCCTTTCGGGACATGGATTGAATGATTCCGTGCTTCTGAAGTTCGCCACGGTAGAATGCGTGCTGGTACTGCCAGCCCTGATCCGAGTGCATGACCAGACCTTGTACAGAGGGAAAGCGTTCAAATGCCTTGTTCAGCATATCTCTTATCTGCTCCATATTAGGGCTGGTCGAGAGGTTGTAAGAAATAATCTCATTTGTGTTCATATCCAGAATCGGAGAAATATAGCACTTGCCCCAAGACAGATTGAACTGTGACACATCGGTTGTCCATTTTTGCAGAGGCTTCTCGGTGCTGAAATCCCGGTTGATAATGTTATCGGCAACCTTGCCGACATCACCTTTGTAGGAATGGTACTTCTCCTTTGGACGTTTGCCGAACAGTTTAAGCTGGTTCATAATTCGCTGAACACGCTTGTGATTCACCTGAAGCCCACGGTTCAGAAGCTCATGGTGTACCCGTCTTACGCCGTATCTTTTTCTGTTCTCGTTGAAAATAACAGCAATTTCAGACGATAACTCGGCATTTCTTTCTTCAACTTTATCCGTTCGGCCGAGTTCGTAATAATACGTTGATCTGGACAGCCCGATTGCATCTAACAAATCATTCAGTCTGTGTCCTTCTTTGCGGAGTTCTTGGACGATCGCAGCTTTTTCGCCTTGAGTTGCGCTGCGCATCTCTCTTCTCTCAAGGCAATCTCTTTTTTTATTACAGCATTCTCCGCTCTCAGATGTTCGTTTTCTGCTCTGAGCCGAATCATCTCTTCTCGCTCTGAAGGGGTCAGTTCTGCTGGTACTATTTTCTTCTTCATGTCAGGCTCCTTGGGTGGTCGGCCTTTTCGTTGTGCGGCCAATCCCTGATACCCTTTCATTTTATAACATCTGACCCATTGGTACAAGAGGCCGTCATTGATTCCAGCAGTAAACGCAGCCTCCTTGTTTGATACTCCTGCCAAAACTTTTGCGACCAATTCGTATTTTTCTTTCGCAGTCCACACTTTATTTTGACTCTTATGGTGCAGAACCTCTGGACCACAGGCTTCTTCCATGCGAGCCCACTTCCGTATCGTCTCGTGAAAATTTTTCTGCTTTACTCCCGCTGGTGTTTCTGGCCATTTCCCTTGTCGATACAATTCCATGCATTGCTTTTTGTACTCATAGCTGTATTTCATAAAAATACCCCCAATACTGGTGTCCAGTATTAGGGGTACATATCAATCGGGCCCGGCTTTTTTGCCGTAAACAGCAGAAGCCCCCCGCCGGTTCTCCCGGCAGGGGGCTTCTGCTGTGGCAGTTTATGGGTAAACAGAGAGTGGATATCAATTGAGAATGGGATTCAGGATCTCGACCAGTGCATGATACTGGGTGGCGTAAGCTTCTGCGCCGTCCTTGGGGCGGCCCGGCTCGGCCATCTCGGACTTCATCTTCTCGACGATCGGGTTATTCTCAAACTGGAGCTTCTGGCTCTCACCGCCTTTGGCTCCCGGTGCAAAGAAATCAAACATTGCCAGGTGGGGCTCCAGTGTCAGGAAGCCATGGTAGCCCTCCTCGCAGAAAGCCCGGCGAAGCAGCTCAGGGATCTTGCCAAGGCCGGTGCCTGCGGGCACATTCAGCAGGCAGCCGGGCAGAGCATCCTTGATGTGGATATAAGCGATCTGGTCATGGAGCAATTCCCAGCACTCCGCGGTGTCCTGCTCACACTGAACAAAGTTGGCAAAATCGAACGCCGCCTTGAAGTGGGGGCAGGCCAGCCGTTCGAACAGCAATTTGCAGCGGGCACCGGTGTCTCCGTAGATGCCCTTCTCATTTTCATGGAGCAGGACAATGTCATGCTTTTCCGCGATCCGGATAAACTGACGCAGCTTATCCAGCACCACATCGGTATAGCTGTCTGCATCGGCATCCTTGGGGATGAGGAAGCTGAACATCCGGATGAAGGAGCAGTCCAGCAGCCTGGCCGTTTCGCAGAGTGTTTCCAGCTGCTCCAGCTGCTTGGCAAAGCCCTCTTCATCGTCCACCTCCACCTTGCCGATGGCCGTACCCAGGCTGGAAACACCCACGCCTGCGGCCCGCAGCTTTGGCAGAAGAACGGTGCGCACTTCCTCGGGGGTGTAATCGGCAATGCCCTTGTGCTCGGCGCTGCGGATGCAGATATACTTCATCCCCAGATCCGTCACAGTTTTGAGCTGCTGGTCAAAGTCCTGGCTGATCTCATCCGCAAAACCGGAAATTTTTTCGTAAACGCTCATAAGACACACCTCATTCAACGATCTTTGTTTTCTGAACTTAACAGCACTGTTTCCGGCTTGTAGTATACCACTTCCCCGGAAGCTGTGTAATAATAAATAGAAGGAAAATATCAAAATTCAAAGAACGTTCATAAATTCAACGCAACTGCCAAACAAGGAGGCAAGTTCTCGTGCAATCTAACGAAAAAGAAAAAGTTCTCCAACTTTTTTCGGAGAGTGGGCGAGAAAACGCGGAGGGCAGGAGGGGCTGACACCCCGCCAGTACCGCCTGCAGCAGCGGCAGCTGGGGAAATAACAGCAGAAGCCCCCCGCCGGTTCTCCCGGCGGGGGGCTTCTCTGTATGCGAATGGGGAGTTACTTCTTTGCCAGGTACTTACGGATATCGATGGCCACAGCCACGATGATGACAAGGCCCTGGACGATATAGGTGTAAGAGGAGTTGACGTTCATAAACTGCAGAGCGACCTTCATCAGCTCAAAGACCAGAACGCCGACCAGGATGCCGGGCACGGTGCCGACACCGCCGGTGGTGGAAACGCCGCCGATGGTGGAAGCTGCAATGGCATCCAGCTCGTAGCCCTGTGCAGTGTTGACGGATGCGCCGCCGGACTTTGCAGCCAGCAGGCAGCCTGCCAGA
>OGME01001706.1_pt1 | contig 12145 bp, 12 predicted proteins | sample 1572981 | NCBI WGS metagenome assembly OGME01 (sample SAMEA2581902, study PRJEB24529) | metagenome | biome: Human gut stool | place: China | collected 2011
CTACTTCATACTCTATGAGTTTAATTCTGATTCATGCCCCAAATATAAACACTTTTTTCGAGATTACAACAATATTCGGTAGTTTGATACAATAATTTTTCTATTTTATTTGCCAGCAGGCCCTCCAAGGTCTTTTTTTGTCAAATATTCCTTAATTAATTTGTGGTATATAACGGTATATTGCAAAGATGAGACTTGTCATTAAACCAGGCGGTCGTTTCACATACCTCTATACCATCAAGGGGTAGCGCGCAGATGATGGAACGACCTTAACAGTATCCTGTCCATGCCGGTGTACACCCGGATATTGTATCCCGGGTCAAAGCGCTCACCGCTGGAGGACACCAGGAAGTTCTTCGGGCGGCCGGAATGCACGCTGGAGCAGGTGTACAGGGCATTGTCACTACCAGCCACGGAGTTCAGCGAGATACAGGCAGATATGTATAAGCGCAGCCAGAAGCTTTGGAAACGTAATACGCAGGTTGTGTACTATAACCCGACGAACTACTTCTTTGAGCGGGAGGAGGAATGCGGACTGGTGCGGTTTGGCCACTGCAAAGAGGGCCGTCCGCTGCCCCTTGTACAGCCGGGGCTGTTCATGGACCATGACGGCTTCCCGCCGGCGATGTGCATCGAGCCGGGGAACACGGCGGAGACCAGCACACTCAAGCCGATGGAACAGATACTGAAAGACAAGTTCGGTCTGTCGGACATACGATGTGATACTTTACAGCAGCACCACAGTCAGAACACTTCAGCCTCTACCTTGCTCGCCCGAAGGCGAGCAAGGTAGAGGACTGAAGATTCTACACGAATTGCACTTCTATTGTGAATCTTCAAAAAATTATATCTATCACTCCACGATGATCGTCATGGCATCTCGCAAAACGTGAGAGTATCCGGGATTCGTCAATCGAACCGACACCTTATAGACGCCCGGTTTCGCATCATTCTCTAACGGGTACAGCAAAACTCCGCCTCCACGGATTGTCAAGTCTTTCTTGAAAATCGCCGCAGCCTCCTCTCCCTGATTCGAAGTCACCGACTCCACGCTGAATAAAATCTGCTGAGTCCCCTCGTATCCTTGTAACGCCAAACTCACCCAAGGAGCCTTATTCTTACTACCCGGATCTAACGTCTTGCGAATATACATCGTGTCCGGGTCGTAAGATGCGTTCTCTGTCAACAGGTAGCCGACCGTTGTCTGATGGCAGGCTCCGACCGACAGGCCCACTGCCAATATCATCCATATCATTATTTGTTTCATCTTCATGTACTTTTTTGAATTATTGTTCATACCCCAATGCGAAATTATATTCCAATGCGTGCACTATACAATTGTCCGGCTCGATATCTCCCGAGGCAATGGCAAAAATAGGCTGACTGTTCATAAAACTGATGTGTATCGGCTTAGGCGCATTCTCTACCACTCCATTCTTCGACTGCTTCATGATAAACACCCATATTTGCGTACCTGCCAAGGTAGTCAAGTAGCTGCCTCCCGTTCCCGGGCTTCCGTAAGTTGTCGGTTCTCCGTAAGGAATGTCCTTCCGATAGAGTTTCCCGTCGATCACATGTCTCAACAACATTTCACGACACCACTCCGGATCAAGGTCAGACACCCGTTTGTGACCGAATTCCAACAAATGCCGACGAATCGAATGATTCGTGATACCGAAAAACGTAATCTCCTTGTGTGCCGGGTCTTTCCCCTCGAAAAGTCGCACCATCTCCTCTCCCGCATGGCGAACCAACAGAATCGTAGAATCCCAATCGTAGGAGTTTGATGCCATATACTGCATCAAATTCCCATGATAACGTCCGTTACTAATCCCTGTGTCGATATAATTGTCTTTTGTACACCCCACATGTAATAACGAGCCCAAAAACCATATTGTATATAACATTTTTCTCATAATATTCTTCTTTTAATTCGAACGACGATTCCAATACCTGTTTTGGCGAATCAAATCATTATTGGAGAAACAGGCGGCTCTCAACATCAGATACACAGCGCCATCTTGAATATCTCTATCCGTGAGCTTATCGTAAGCCTCGGAAATCTCCTTCCTGATATAATCATGCGTATCATCCCCTCTCAGGAAACACCAACCGTTACGCATAATGTCAAAATAACGGTGATATTCAGCCACCAGCTCCTTCTCCCGCTCTCTGAAAATAGCCAGCTGGATATTCCCGCTCAGCCCTTTCTCCACATCATCGGAGTTCGGGAAAGCGTGCATATCATCCCCATAAGGCATCCGTCTTTCCCTGACGGGCCCGACATTCTGCACGGAGCAAATAAATCTCGCCTAATCTCCAAATCACCTTATACTGGTTGATTCCGGCAAACTGAAGTTCCGGGGTGTACGCAAGCTTAATGTAATGTGCATACCGGAACTTATACAAAAATGCCCGTTTCAGCTTTTGGTTGTCCTCCGCTGCTACGATGGAATCTCCCGGTTTATGCTCCGTTGCAGCATAAACCTCCGCATTGCTCTTATAAATCAGGAACAATGAATCCGCATCAATATTCCAAAAATAGGCATCCCTACGCAAATCTTCGGGAGCATACATCATTCTCACCGTACTCTTGTAATATCCGTCTGAATACTGATTGTTAATCGGATGCGCACTTCCCAGAGCTATCGGGAAGGTGATCGGCAAATCAGTGCGCAAACCCTCTTGTGAGTCATAGTAAATCTCCCAGATCGACTCGGCGCTTCCTCCTTTCATCACGCTTGTACAAACGGTCTCAGGATCCGCAGCCAACGAGTAACTGCCTACCTTCCCCTCTATGAGCATAGTGCAATACTCCTCGGCCTTCGCCCAACACTCTTTCTTGCCTTCCACGCCGGCCCTCCACGCGTAGAGATGAGCCAACAAAGCAGCCGCGGCACCCTTGCTGCCATACTGTTTCATACGGGATTCTTTTGAAGTAGCCACCAAATCCTCGTATGTCGGCAAATCCATCGCCTTCAGTCCCCATTTTTCCGCCTCATCCAACACACTGCTTATCGGGCTCTGAGGAAACTTAGAGAACTCTATTGTAGAGCCTGTAATCGGCACCTGCCCGTAATTCATCGCCAAGTAGAAATAAGCCACCGCCTTGGCGAAATATGCCTGCTGAATATAGGGTTTCAGCTTCTCCGGGTCTCCTTTGAAACGGTGTGTATTCTCCAGAATCAAATTCGCCTGATAAATCGTGTAATAATAATATTTCCACGTTCCTACATTCGACAATGTCAACCCCTTGCGCGAAGATCTGTCGTAATCCAATATCTCTCCGGCTCTGGAAATATCGCCACCGGTAAACTCACCCACAGCCTGCCTCAAATAGACTTGCAAGCCGGTCAGCACAGCCTCCAGCTCCTTCTCGTTTTTGTAATAATTAGAATAGGTGGTTGCATTCTCCGGCTGGATATTGATAAAATCCGCACAAGAAGTCCCCCAAAACAAAACTGTCAAACCAAATATGTAAATATATCTTCTCATGTCCGTTAAAAATTAAGAGTTAATCCCAACGTATACTTTCTGGGTAATGGATAAGTATCGCCATTATCACGTCCCGTGTAAATATTCACCACTTCCGGATTTCCGCCCGAGTAGTTGCTCAAATAGAACAGGTTTTCTGCTGTCAGGAAGAAACGTACTCCCGAGAACCCTGCCTTCTTGGATATCCTGTCCGGAAGATTATATCCCAAGGTTATTTGCTTCAAGGCAAGGTGGTGCACCTTCTCGATAGCCGAGTCCGTATTCATACTGAGGGAGTTTCCCCATGCCGGAGCATTCGGATTCTTGTTCACCCCGTCCCATGGTCTCAACTTGCGGTAATCGAACAACTTCGTCAAATGGCCATTCTCCGACTGTGTGCTGAACCCCAGCCCCATCCGGTTGTTAATCATTTTTCTCCCGATTGTGAAATTCACCAGTACGTTCAGGTCGAAATTCTTCCACATCAATTCGTTCACCCATCCTCCATGAGCCAAAGGAAGCGGCGAACCCGCATAATATGAATCCGGATTCCCGTCGCCATCCAAGTCAAGCAGACGATAATTACCGACAGCGCCGCTGATTCCATCTGTCGCCACACCGTTGAAGTATATCTCCTGTCCGTCTATCTTGTACAAGCGAGGTACCTCGGCATCCGAGTTGTAGTACCCCCGGTGTGCCCACACGTACAAACCGTTCAAAGGTCTGCCGGCTACCAGTAGCGTCCCGTCACCGTCCACTACATCTTTCCCCGAATACGACTTTTCAAAACGGTTCCAGTTTCTTGCCATATTGAATTTCATCCGCCAGCTCACAGCACTCTCCCGCAAGATATCTGCCTGCAACTCCAGCTCAAGCCCCTCGTTGGAAATTTCCATCGCATTTTCCACCTGCGCACCGAACGTATACAAACTGCCCGGAATCGGAATATCATAAATCAGCGAACTGGTATATTTGTAATAGTAATCCAATTTCATATTCAAACGATAATTGAACATATCCATATCCAAACCCAGGTCATACTGATTTGTCTTCTCCCAGGTAAGATAAGGCGACACAGGTTTGTCAGTCGTCACCCCCGTCTTCCCGAAGAAGTTCCTGTCCATAATGTTCATCAATCCGTGAGCGAGGTAAGCGCTCGTGAATGTCTGTCCGGATTTTCCATAACTACCGCGAATCTTACCCCAATTCAGCCAGCTTCCGGTCAAGCGTTTGATGAATGGTTCCTCCGAAAACGACCAGCCTACAGCCACCGACGGGAAATTCGCCCAACGGTTTCCCTCACCGAACGTAGAACTACCGTCACGACGGAATGTAAACTCCAGCAAATAACGCTGTTTGTAATTATATCCCAGACGGCCGAAATAACTCACCATCCGTTTCTCGGTAAAATCCGAAGAGTAATAGCGCGTTGCTGCATATTCCGGGAACTCCGGTGTTCCGTGATTCACCACCGGCGGCACCTTCTGCGGGTTATAATAGTACACATCATCGCTCACTCCCCGCAACCCATAACCGTACATCGAAAATGCCTGTTCCTTGTTTGTGTTGACACCCAAAAGTACATCAATATTATGCACATCGTTCACGCTCGTGTTATAATGCAACAACTCCTCCGAAGAAAGCATCACCTGCCGGCCGATGTTTCCTTCCGACTTGCTTTCGTGATGATACTCGTCAAACACACCGGGAGTATACTTGTTCAGGTTCGACTGAGAGTAGTCGATATTCCCTGATGCCGAGAAGGTCAATCCCTTGAGAAGCTCATACTCAAGAAAAGCAGTCACCATTGCACGATAATCGTCCGTGCGATCCTTGATTCCCAGGACAGACTTTTTCCACTCTGCCTCCAGTTCCTTCGTGGCAGGCAAGACGGTAAGCTGCTGCGACGGATTCACAGACAACCCCTCGTAGCGGGTATGCTTGGAGGAGCCCGATGATGAGGAGCGATTCATTGTCCGGTCCACATAAGAGAGATACACACGCGTATCCATCCGCAATTTCGGTGTGAATTGCGCTGTCAGGTTCGATATCAGGTTCGCACGTTTGTATCCGCTGTTAATCATGATTCCCTGCTCGTCATAATATCCGAGTCCCACCATATAACGGAAACGCTCCGTACCTCCTACAGCCTGCACATTTGCATTGACCACCTTGCTCCTGCGAAAAGCATACTTCCACCAGTTCGTACTATTGTTGTAATAAGGGTCCAGACTATCCTGCAATGAATGTATCAGGCTCGGCGAACCCCAGTAACCATTCCCCCAAAACTGGTCGTAGATACCGTTTCCATTGTTATACACATCCTCGTACGAAGTAGGGACGTGATACTTCCCTGTCGCCCAATCGTAATAATTATTCTTGATATTCCTCCGGAATTTAAGTTCCAGCCATCTCTCCATGCGTCCGCCCGTCTGCTCGGGATATTCCATCAATTGCGATATCGAATAGGAAGCATTTGCCGAAAACTTGGCCTCACCGACCTTTCCCTTCTTCGTTGTAACAAGAATCACCCCATTGCCCGCACGGCTACCGTAAATGGATGCCGCCGCCGCATCTTTCAACACCTGTACCGATTCAATCATGCTCGGGTCCAGGTCAGCCAGCGTATTCGTTCCGGTCACCGGTGAGACAAACGAGTACATCGGCACTCCATCCACCACCCACAACGGCTGACCGTCACTCGCACCGTCCACCAACAGAGAGTTGAACCCCCGCACCGCAATCACCGCAGCACTACCCGGCGCTCCCGACTGCTGCACGATATTCACACCCGCCAATCTTCCCTGCAACATATCTGCGATACTCGCCGCCGGCAACTCCTTCATCTCTTCTGCCGTCACGGTCGAGATTGCACTCACCATCTCCCGCTTATTCTGCGTACCGTAAGCCCGGACAACCACTTCGTCCAAATCGGATACATCTTCCGTCAAGGTAATATGCAACGTATCTCTCGCCGTCTTTTCAGAAAATTCCACCCGCCGTTTCTTAAAACCGACAGATGAAAATTCCAACGTCCCTTTCAACAAAGGCAAATCCCATGCGAACCAACCTTTCTCATTTGTAGCCGTACCAATAGTAGTGCCGACAACCCTTACCGTTACCCCCGGCAAAGGCTGTTTGGCCGCATCATATACGAAGCCTTTCACCCGAACAAACTTCTTCTCGGGTTCCTGGTACGAGGTTGCCTTTATAATTACCAAATTATCGTCAAAAGAAAACGACATTCCCAAGCGAGGCAACAAGTCTTTGAGCACCGCCTCTAATCCTTGATTCTCTGCACTGATACTCACGTTCTTCCAAGTCACCACTTCCCTGTGATTATAGAGAAAACTATAACCCGTTTGCCTTTCCAATTCCTGAAAAACCTTCTCCAATGTCACGTTTTTCAGCTCTACTGAAACTTTCGATTGGCGAGCGCTCACTGCTGCCTGCACCTGCACCAAGCTACAAACCAATAAAATAAAAACGACTTTCATCTTCATCATCCACTTAGGGACAAGAATTCGCCCTCCGGCTCTTGTCTGATTTGACTTTTTTTTCATACTTTTGTACATTAGAATTTTACCTTGCACGTCGGTCAAGATTGCCACACCATGCCGCGTGCTTTAACTAAAAAGCTGTTCCACTCCCGTGCGAACGGCTTTTTTTGCTTTATTGTTATAAAAACATTATTCCCTTTTATATCAAATACTACATCTCCGGTCTGCTCGAATTTATCCAGCAACATACGGGCATCCTCATACCGTTTCACTTTTCCAGTGAACTCTACCTGTTTCGCACTTTCATTCACGTAGAACACGTTCAATCCATACCAGACAGACAACGTCTCCATAATCTCTTCCAATGTCGTTTGCCGGAATTTGTAATACCCGTCTTTCCACGAAACATACGATTCTGTATCCACCATCCTCACATCCATCACCCGATTATTCTTGTCATATACAAACTGCTCTCCCGGCACAATCTGAAAACTCTTGCCGGCACATGCCACCTCCACACTCCCCTCGACGAGCGTCGTCGCCACCGTTTCCAACCTCTCGTAAGCCTTCACGTTAAAAGAAGTCCCCAACACCTTCACATCCATCGCTCCTGCATGTACCCAAAACTCACGGGCGCTATCTTTCGCCACCTCAAACCATGCCTCTCCTTTTAAGAAAACTTCCCTTCTGGCTTTCCCGAACCTCTCCGGATAACGCATTTCCGAACCGGAGTTCAAGAACACCTTTGTCCCATCCGCCAAAACAAGCTGAAACCTCTCACGCACAGGAACCGTCAACGTATTGTAGACAATCTTCTCCGAAGCCTCCTTGCTTTTGATTCTCGAGTATACCAATGTTCCCCGTTCATTCCTAACCTGCAACATCGTACCCCCAAAAATCAACCTGTTCGTATCCCGCTTCAACGGCATGCTTTCACCATCTCCCAGCGTCAACACCACTTGCCCGATTCCCGGTTCCACCGTTTTTTCGCCCTCCCAGACTCCATTCTCTTCCGGCTTCATCCATAACATTATCCCGACACCCAATATCAACAACACCCCTGCCACACTCGCCCCAAACGACCACCACCTCATCCGCCGTATCTTACCCTTCCGTACCGTCATTTTCTTCCGGATATCGCTCTCCAACCTCTCGTAGGCCTTCTCCCTATCCAACCCTCCTTGCTGTCTCACCAACCTCACGACCTCACCCAACTCACCCATCAACATCTTATACGTTCTCTCATTCCCTCTTTTCTCTTCCCACCACCTGTTCATCTTCTCCCTCTCCTCTTTCGTCACGTTCTCCCCCGCTATTTCAGCCGCCATAATTTTTAATATTTCGTCTTCCATACTCCTGGTTTTATACAAATAACACCACCACCCATCAAATCATGTGACAGGAAATCCCATTTTTTTATAAAAAAATTGCAACAATCCCATTTGTATCGCCAATTCCTGCGACACCACCCTGATTATTCCGATTTTCTGAAATAAAGCAATAATATGGTAAACATGTGTCCCTCCAGTTTCTCCCGCAGAAACTTCAACGAACGCGACAACTGGGTTCGGACAGTATTAATACTGATTTGCAAATGCTCGGCAACCTCCTTATATTTTTTCCCTTCGGCATACACCATCATAAAAATACGGCGACGCTCCGGAGGAAGCTGGTTTATCGCGAAGTACAAAACATCTATTTCAGTTTGCTCATCTTCATGCATGATTTCTGCCACGGGCATTCCTTCCATCATTTTTTCATGGCGGGTTTTCCTGCGTTTACAGTCTCTCAGCTCGTTTAAAGCAGCATTCTTGACCACATGAAACATGTATTTATCCAACCCATCAGAAAGTTTTTTATAAAGAGAGCTTTCCCAAGCCTGTACGAAACAACCCAACACGACATCCTCTGCCGCATCAACATTTTTCAGAATACTTGCGGCATATAAAACCAACACATCATGGTATTTCAAGAAGAAAGTCTTGAACGTTTCTTCTTCGGGATTTTTTTCGTACATGCTACAAATATACGAAATTAACCCGTTATACATCTGGCATAAACGCATAAAAAAGTTGTTCACGCCGGATAAATTCCGTATATTTATTTCATTTCCAATCAGATAAATATCATGAACAACTTTTGTGCAAGTTACGAAAAAAATAAGAATTTATGAATTTTGATTTTCTTTGTTTTATATCTTTACGAATTCAAATTCTGAGGAATGACAAGAAGAATTATTTTAGTCACCGGAGGGCAACGTTCCGGTAAAAGTGGTTATGCACAGCGTTTAGCGTTGGAACTATCCGACTGTCCTGTTTATATGGCTACTTCGCGGGTATGGGATGAAGAATACCGTAAACGTATCGAACGGCATCAACGTGACCGGGGACCTCAATGGACAAATATCGAGGAAGAAAAAGCCCTGAGTAAACATCACTTGCAAGGACGGGTAATCGTGATCGATTGTGTTACCTTGTGGGGTACTAATTTCTTTTTCGATCAGGATTCGAATGTCGACCTGGCTTTACAAGAACTAAAAGAAGAGTTCGACCGATTTACAGCCCAGGAAGCGACTTTTATCTTTGTGACCAATGAAATCGGTATGGGTGGAGTTGCCGAAAACACCATCCAACGCCGGTTTACCGATATGCAGGGCTGGGTAAACCAATACATCGCAGAGAAAGCCGACGAGGTGGTGCTGATGGTCTCGGGAATAGGAGTAAAGGTAAAAGGCTAAAGGCTATAAAGCTAAAGGCAGGGAGGTAAAAAAAGTGAAAGGTAATAAGGATAAAAAATAATAGGATACGATATGAGAACTTTCAATATCAAAACGCCGGATAAAAAGATCGTACCGGCACTTCAGGATAAAATCGATAATTTGACAAAACCGAAAGGTTCGTTAGGACGGTTGGAAGAATTGGCAGTCCGGATCGGTACCATCCAACAAAGCCTCTCTCCTGTTTTGAGAACTCCTCAAAATATTGTGTTTGCAGCCGACCATGGTGTGGTTGTCGAAGGAGTCAGCTTTTCTGCCCCGGAAGTAACGGCACAACAGATATACAATTTCCTGAAAGGCGGCGGCGGAATCAATATGTTTGCACGCCAGCATCATTTCATACTGAAAGTGGTAGATTGCGGAGTGAATGCCGATTTCGGGGATCTGCCCGGACTTATTCACCGGAAAATCAGGAAGAGTACCGATAATTCCCTTTACGGACCTGCCATGACGCCCGAAGAGATGGAACGCGCCATCGAAATCGGGGCAGAAATGGTACAATTGGCTTATCAGGAAGGAACCAACATCATCAGTTTCGGCGAATTGGGCATGGCCAATACTTCGGCCTCATCGGTCTGGATGTATTTTTTCACCGGAATTCCGTTAAAAGAATGCGTCGGTGCCGGAAGCGGGCTGGACAACCAGGGTATCGAACATAAATATCAGGTACTGAAACGGGCCACAGACAATTATCAGGGAAACGGTACGGCAGAAGATATCCTGCGTTGGTTCGGAGGCTTTGAAATGGTGGCGGCAGCAGGAGGTATGCTACAGGCTGCAGAGTTAGGCATGACGATCATCATCGACGGTTTTATCATGACTAACTGCATACTGGCAGCCAGTAAACTGCATCCGGAGGTATTGGAATATTGTGTATTCGGACATCAGGGCGATGAAGCCGGACATAAATCAGTGCTAGAAGCTTTACACGCCAAGCCATTATTGAATTTGGGATTACGTTTGGGAGAAGGAACGGGAGCCATTTGCGCTTATCCGATTATAGAATCCGCCATCCGTATGATCAACGAAATGAGCAGTTTCAAACAGGCAGCCGTTACGAAATATTTTTAAGATATCCGTATGAAATCTCTGTTTGCGGCAATCATATTATTTACCCGGCTTCCGTTATGGCGAATCGTCCGGGTAGATAAAAAGCAGTATGCAGAAATCCTGTTATACTGGCCAATCGTAGGTTTTTTAACCGGAGCGACAACCTGGGGGACGCTTTATCTTGCCTCTTGGGTCATGCCTTTGTTGCCGGCTTGCGTCATTGCGGTCATTGCCCGTCTGCTCCTGACCGGAGCTTTACATGAAGACGGACTGGCTGATTTTTTCGACGGTTTCGGCGGAGGACATGACAAAGCCGGCATCCTGCGAATCATGAAGGACTCCCATATCGGTAGTTACGGTACGATCGGCCTGATTCTGTATTTCATCTTGTATGTATCTTTGTTGAGTTCGTTTTATTCGCTGGCCCTTCCCGGTGTCATTATCGGAGCGGATGTACTTTCCAAACTTTGTCCCGCCGTTATGATCAATACATTACCCTATGCCCGTACGGAAGAAGAGAGCAAAGTAAAAGTACTCTACCGCAAAATCCGTCTCTGCGAATTTGTCCTGGTAGCCCTGCCCTGCCTCACCGCCCTTTGGCTGATGGCGACTCCTTTCTTAGCTTTAATCCCCACCCTCCTTATCCTTACCGGCTTGCGTTGGTATTTCAACCGTAAAATCGGAGGATATACCGGAGATTGTTGCGGGGCCAGCGTACTTTTAGCCGAACAGTTTTTTTATATCGGTGCCACTATCGTTTATACTTATTCCCTATGAAGATAACCCTGATCCGCCATACCCGTGTAGCCGTCGAAACCGGAATTTGTTACGGCTGGAGCGATGTCGGTGTCGCCCCTTCTTTCGAAACCGAAGCCAGCCGGGTCAAAGAAAACATTTCCAACGAACAGTTCGATATCGTGTATAGCAGCCCGCTCTCCCGCTGCCGGAAGCTAGCTGCCTTTTGTGGCTTTCATGAACCGATCCTCGACGACCGTTTAAAAGAACTTAACTTCGGGGAGTGGGAAATGAAGTCATGGAATGAGCTATCCTCCGATCCCCGCTCAGAGGCTTGGTTTAAGGATTGGGTTAATAACCCGACTCCAAACGGTGAATCCCTACAAGATCAATACGACCGGGTTAGCGACTTCTTGAATGAGCTTCGCAAAAGCGGGCTGCAAAAGGTATGCCTGTTCGCGCATGGCGGGGGATTGACTTGTGCCCGGGTCTACGCTGGCGAATATCCTTTGCAAGACGCTTTTAAGAACGTACCCTCTTACGGGGCTATCGTAAAATTAGTGCTGGATTAACCAAAATCCGGCACATTTCGAAAGGATTAGATGCGGCC